>HotLOscill_hetero_coDRAFT_1000070_pt1 | contig 89984 bp, 85 predicted proteins | sample HotLakmetagenome_2_FD_10650 | JGI IMG/M metagenome (IMG submission 10650)
GTGACTGCTCCCCGCCCTATCGGGCGAGGCTTCCAACTTCTCAGGCAGCAACCGGCGCGTGGCCGGATTTACGCAAGCCTCCATTGGCAGGAACCGACAGTCCTTCGGCCCGTAGTTTGATAACACCCTGCTGGCGGATATTGATCGCGGCGTTGATGTCGCGGTCTAGCTGTGACGAACAAGCTGGGCATGCCCAGGTGCGAACCGACAACGGCAGGGTGTCTACCTTGTGTCCACCGCAAGAACAGGTCTTGGAGCTGGCGAACCACTGGTCGATTTTAACCAGATGCTTACCTTGTGCTTTGGCCTTGTACTCCAACTTCTGGATCAATCCGAACCAGCTGGCATCTGCAATATGCTTCGCCAGGTGCCGGTTCTTAAGCAGGTTTTTTACTTTTAGCGTCTCGACAACCACCGCTTGGTTTTCGTCAATCAGTTGTCGGGACAGCTTGTGCTGAAAGTCAGCACGGGCATTCGCTAGACGTTCATGCGCCTTGGCCAGCTTCAACCGTGCCTTCATACGACCTTTACTGCCTTTCTGGCAGCGGGACAGGGCTTTTTGCTTGTGTCGAAGGTTGGCGGCGGCACGTTTCAGGAAACGGGGATTCGCCGTTTTGTTTCCTTCGGAGTCGATAGCCAAATGAGTTAGCCCCATATCAAGGCCTAATACGGTATCAACGCTCTGCGCGGGTGCCGGTGCTGCTACGTTATCTTCGACCAACAGCGAGGCGTAGTATTTTCCTGTTGCCGTGCGCGACAAAGTGATGCTCTTGAGCTTTCCGTCCAGCGCACGGTGAACCCGTGCTTTGATCGGCTTCATCTTCGGCACCTTGATCCAGTGATCACCCGCGCTGACGTTCATGCAGTGGTAGCTGGATTGCTTGGCATGCTTGCGCTTGAACTTGGGATAGCGGGAAGGCAGCTTCGGGTCAAAAAAGTTCTGGAAGGCTTTATCGAGGTTGATGCACGCTTGCTGAAGTGCAATCGAATCAAAATCATTGAGCCAGTGATACTTGCGGGACTTTTTCGCTATCGCCAACAACGGCTTAAGGTCTTTCTTGGCCTTAAGCTTCAGGCCGTGGCGTTTGTATTGTGAGCTGATGATATGCAGCGCCTTGTTGTACACGAACCGCACTGCACCGAACTGGCGGTTGAGATATTCCGCCTGTTCAGGGGTCGGGTAGATGCGTACTTTCGTGGCCTTTAACATTTCAGTGCTCATTGATATAATTTTTCTATTGTAAAATACCAAGGTCATATTTCAAGTGAGTGTGCATCATAAAGAATTGTTATCAGGCTACCTCCGAAAACGCCACAGCGTCACCAAGCTGGTTGTACATCTGGTCTTTACCACCAAGTACCGACGAAAACTGTTTGATGGTTATATGATTCAGCAACTGCGCGAAGCGTTTGAGTCGGCTTGTGAAAAGCTGGAATGCGACCTACTGGAAATGGACGGTGAATCAGATCATGTTCACCTGCGGATAGCTTATCCGCCGAAGCTGGCGATCAGCGTCATGGTGAACAACCTGAAATCGGTTTCATCACGCCGGATACGCATACTCAATACCCATATCCCTCGGCAAAGCAAAAGTGCAGCGCTCTGGTCACGTTCTTACTTTGCCTGCAGTGCAGGCGCGGCAACGATCGAAACACTGAAAGAGTATGTGCAAAGTCAGACAACGCCTGATTAGAACCGCTGCGCGGTTCCCGCTTGTATCCCCGCCCGATTGGGCGAGGGTTTACGCGGAATTTTGCTAACAAAAAAGTTACGCCGCGGCTTCAATTCAGCGACTTTTACTTAGTCGTTGTAAAATTTCTTGTTGTCTTTCGCCATTTCCTGCAATAACTCGCATGGTTTGAAGCGATCACCCTCTTCTTTCGAGAGCGCTTCAAGGCGCTCAACAACATACTTCACGCCCAACGCGTCCATATATCGGAATGGGCCACCTCGGAATGGTGGGAAGCCGATACCGAAAATCGCTCCGATATCCCCGTCGCGAGGCGAGCGAATAATTTTCTCTTGCAGGCACCAAGCGGCTTCATTGAGCATGGGCAGTACACAACGCTCCGAAATGTCGGCTGCTTTTCGATGTGCATTCGGTTGTATACCAAGCACGCTGTAAACACTCGTATCGACCTGTTTACCTTTCGCTTTGCTGTCGTAGCGATAAAATCCCTTCTTCGTTTTACGCCCTTTCCGACCATCTTCCAAAAGCTTACTAAATGCATCTGGGGCTTCGAAGCGCTCCCCTAATTCATTACGAAGAATGGGTGCAACTTTACTCGCGACATCAATGCCTACTTCGTCTAACAACGCAACCGGACCAACGGGAAAGCCAAACTGCACAAGTGCTTTATCAAGCGCTTCGACAGGCTCTCCTGCGAGCAACAAGCGCGCCGCTTCATTCATGTAAGGTGCGAGAATTCGGTTCACATAAAAGCCTGCACCATCGGCAACCACAATAGGCGTTTTACCTTGCTGCTTCGCAAACTGCACTGTAGTGGCGATGGTTTCTTGTGACGTGCCCGCATGAGTGATGATTTCCGCTAACGGCATTTTTTCCACTGGCGAGAAGTAATGTAAACCAATCACCTGCTCTGGCCGCTTCGCCTTTGCCGCGATTTGCGTGATGGGTAAAGACGAAGTATTTGTGGCAAAAATAGTGTGCTCTGCGGCATTTGCTTCCACGTCTGCAACCATTTTTTGTTTCAAATCCAAGTCTTCAAAAACTGCCTCAACGACCATGTCAACCTGCTTAAAACCACTATAATCGAGCGTCCCAGTGAGCATGAGAATCTGTTTTTCAAACTCAGCCTTAGAAATATGGCGACGCTTTAACCGCGGCTCTAACAACTTATGATGGTATGCCATCGCATTTGAAATGCCGTCTTGGTTGATATCTTTTAGGCGCACTGGAAGCTTCGCTTTGTTAATCGTCACATGCGCGATACCGCCGCCCATCAAGCCGCCACCTAGCACCGCAACCTTGCTAACTGCGCTCGGCTTCGTGCCCTCTGCCCCTGTTTCCTTTTTCATCTCTGTGGTCGCGAAAAAGATATTTCGTAACTGCTTCGATTCAGGCGTCATTGCCAATTCACCAAACTTCTTGGCTTCATATGCAAGACCAGCTTTCATCCCTTTCGTTACACCCACTCGAATGGTATCGATAATGGCATCAATTGCAGGGTAATTTCCTTTCGCTTTTCGTTGCGCTTGTTCACGTGCTTTACTGAACACTACGCCCTTTAACGGCCCTTCAAGAAATTTCCCAACCGCATTTAGTTGTGGTTTGGCTAACTTGGGCTTCCCTTTCAACGCAAGTTCAATGGCAGCATCAAGAAGAATAGATTCAGGCACAACTTCATTGGCGATGCCCAGTTTTTTCGCTTGCTTCGCGCGCAACTGCTTACCAGTCAACATTAATTGCAAGCCTTGCTGAATACCGACGATTCTCGGTAATCGCTGAGTTCCACCCGAACCCGGTAAAAGGCCCAACTGCACTTCTGGCAAGCCCACTACAGTTTTTGGCGAGTCAGACAACACTCGGCCATGACATGCGAGCGCTAGTTCTAAGCCGCCACCGAGTGCTGGCCCATGAATTGCGGCAATCACAGGAATCGACAGAGCTTCTAATTCATTGAACAACGCTTGCCCCTGACTTGCTAAACTCTCAGCGTCTTCTGCCGTGCGACATTCATTAATCATGCGAATGTCTGCACCTGCTACGAAAGAGCTCGGTTTTCCACTAATAAATACCAAACCCTTCAAGGCTTTATCCGACTTAACTGCGTTCATTAACTCCGTAACTTCATCAACAAACGTGGCTTTGAGCGTATTCATTGACTCACCGGGCACATCGATCGTGACAATGCCGATACCGTTCTCACGAACCTCGAGTTGGAATGCTTTTTGTTGTTCCGTCATTATTCTGTCTCCACAATCACTGCTGCACCCAAACCACCCGCGGCACACGCTGTTGTAAGCCCTACACCACCGCCTCTGCGCTGAAGCTCTCGCAACGTTTGCGTTAACATGCGCGCTCCAGTGGCCGCGAAAGGATGCCCATAAGCAATCGAACCACCCAACACGTTAAACTTACTCTCGTCAATTTCACCGATCGCTTCACTGCGTCCTAACTGCGTTTCCGCAAACTTCTTACTCGCAAACATTTTCTTATTAGCCAACGTTTGTGCAGCGAATGCTTCGTGCATGTCAATCAAATCAAGGTCTGCTAGTTTCATTCCCGCGCGGTCTAACGCGACCGGCGTTGCATACGACGGCCCCATCAACATATCAACGTGAACATCAATCGCAGTAAACGCATAACTCTTTATGTAGCCTAGCGGCTTATAACCAAGCGCCTTTGCTTTGCTCTCTGTCATCATCAACACAGCGGCAGCACCATCAGTCAATGGCGTTGCGTTGGCAGCCGTTACACTACCGTGCTTTCTATCGAACACAGGACGTAATCGGGCATAGCTTGCAAGCTCCGAGTTATCACGAATATTATTGTCGCGCTCCGCATAAGATAGAAACGGTGCCATGTGCGCAACCATCACTTCTTCAGTGAGCTTGCCTTCTTCCCACGCCTGATGTGCCAGTTGGTGCGAGCGATGCGCTAGCGCATCTTGCTCTTCACGTGTAATTCCGTGCGTCTTCGCCATTTGTTCTGCGGTTTGCCCCATACTCAGGCCAGTAGAGTATTCGGCAACGGCAGGAGGCACAGGTAACAGGTCTTTTAAACCAAGTCGTCTAAAAATAGCGATTCGCTGGCTCATGGTCTTGGCTTTGTTGAGATCAACGAGCGCACGACCCAGCTTTTTAGATACACCAATGGGTAACACGGAAGAAGAATCCGCGCCGCCTGCAATCCCTACGTCAATCGAGCCCGCCAGCATGGCTTCTGTCACATTGATCGCGGCTTGAAAGCTCGTTGCACAAGCCCGAGACACACTATATGCGTCGGTGCTCACCGGAAGGCTCGTGCCCAAAACAATTTCACGCGCGATATTCGGCGCTTCAGGCATTTGCACCACTTGTCCAAACACAAGTTGCTGCACCCATGCTGGGTCTACGTCGTAACGCTGAATTAGCTCCTGCACCAAAAGTTTGCCCATATCGAGCGCAGGAACACCATGAAAGAAAGTTGCCTGCTTCGCAAACGGCGTGCGAAGGCCGGCAACAATCGCTATCCGATCTCCAGATGGAGTCACAAGACGTTGTTGCGGTGCTGACATATATGTCCTCTATCAGTTACTGGTCTGACCACGAATTATAATTGATTCTAACGAGTTCTGAACAAGAAAGAAACCTTGGATTCATCATCGCCATCCCCATTTAGTTTGTTAGTATAGTCGTTGGAACTCATTCAGCATTATTCGGTCGTAACATGCACTTACCCACTTTCATTTGCATACTCATTTCATGTGGGGCCGCTTTCAGGAGAACTATAGATGCAGCCAGTCGAACCCTTTCAGCAACTGCGCGCTTATTTAGAACAACAAGTACTTGGGCAAAAACAACTCGTTGAACATTTATTGGTCGCTTTGCTCGCCAACGGTCACTTGTTAGTTGAAGGCCCTCCAGGGCTTGCAAAAACTCGCGCGGTGCAAGCTTTATCCAAAGGTATTGAGGGCGACTTTCATCGAGTTCAATTCACACCTGACTTATTACCCGCAGATTTGACCGGAACCGATATTTACAGGCCAGAAACAGGTGAATTCAACTTTCAGCAGGGACCATTGTTCCACAATTTAGTGCTCGCAGACGAAATTAACCGAGCGCCCGCGAAAGTTCAGGCAGCACTCCTTGAAGCCATGGCAGAAAGGCAAATCACAGTGGGGCAAACCACGTATAAATTGCCTGACTTATTTACGGTCATGGCAACGCAAAATCCGTTAGAGCAAGAAGGTACATATCCGTTGCCTGAGGCACAACTCGATCGATTCCTGATGCACTTGATCGTTAGTTACCCAGATGCAGAAATTGAAACGCAGATATTAAAGCTCAATCGTAATGAGTCGCTCGGTGCCCAGATCCCCGCACCTCCTCCGCTCCAGCAGTCGGTGATCTTTGCAGCGCGAGAAGCGGCGTTAAAAGTCCATATGGACGAAAGTGTCGAACGCTATCTTGTGGCACTTATTATCGCGACTCGCCAACCCGGCGAATATAGCAATGAACTTGCTGAATGGATTGAAATTGGTGCCAGCCCAAGAGCCACTATTGCGCTTGACCGCTGCACCCGCGCACGTGCTTGGCTCGCGGGTCGTGATTATGTAACTCCGGAAGACGTGCAAGCACTTGCTCACCCAGTGTTACGCCACCGGTTAATTCTTAGCTATGAAGCGGAAGCCGATGGTATCCAAAAAGATCATGTAATCGACCAGCTACTCTTAAAGGTTCCTACTGCGTGATTGAAGTTGTAAGCGCCTCTGATTGGCTTCATAAATGGCAGAGTGACGGTGTTCAAATCAATTCTCAGGAATTGCTGTATTACCGCGCGCGTCCATTTCTTCCGCCTTTTGTAGGAAAGAAAGGAAGCCAGTTCTTACAAGGAAATAAATTAAGCGCGCAACGCGGCCGCGGTATGGAGTTTGATGAGGTTCGTCATTATCAACCGGGCGACGACATTCGCGCAATCGATTGGCGAGTGACAGCGCGTACTGGCGACACCTACACCAAGCTTTTTCGAGAAGAGAAAGAACGCCCGGTATTGGTCTGTGTCGACCTATCTCACTCGATGCAATTTGGTAGCAAACTGCTATTTAAATCGGTTTGTGCGGCACACCTTGCCGCTGCTATTGCGTGGGGGGTTGTGAAAGCCGGTGATCGCGTCGGTGGACTTGTATTTACCAACCACCATGCCCATGAAATGAAGCCTCATGGCCGTGAACGCGGCGCGTTGCGATGGTTGCAACTCATCACCAAAACAGCACAGGAAAAGTCTGTGCAGAAAAGTCAGCAAACATTTTACCGACAACTGCAGCGCTTACAAAAATTGGCGACACCGGGCGCCGATTTAATCATGATCAGTGATTTCCAGCAACTCGACGAGCCGAGCCTCACACTGCTTCGCGGTTTGAAACGTCATAATCGTATTGTTGCCATTCGCATTACTGATCCACTCGAGTTATCTTTACCTGCTAATGTGCAAGAAACACTGACTGCCATTGATGATGAGTATGAAATTACGATGCATCTCGATTCAGCACAGTTTCGTTCCAATTATGAAGCTCAGAGCTTCGAGTTGCAGAATCAACAAGCGTTAAAATTACAGGGAATCGGCATTCGCTTGGTCGACTTTACTGCGGATGTGCCCCCAGAATTACAATGGCGTAATTTGCGGAGTCTCAAGCGATGACAAACCCACTTGCGCAGCTCAATGACATCGAAGAAATTCAACAGGTCGCTTGGTGGCCCCTAGGTTGGGGTTGGTGGCTCTTATTGGCCTTAGTAATCATTATAGTGGTCTCAATCGCTCTCTATGCAGCACGCCGTCGAAGAGACCGACGTGTATTGCATACCTGTATACAACAGGTTCGCGATCAAGCTCAGCACATGCGAGATATCAGTACCGCATTAAAAATTGCGGCTCTTCACTATCTGCCAAGCCAAACACCTTCGGGGGCGACCTATGCAGCAATTTCAGGGCTCGAATTACTTACCCTATTAAATACGCAGTTACCCGAGAATAAGCAGTTTTCCGCATCGCAGCTCAACGCAATTGCATCGGCACAATATAGCCCTAGCGCGCAGGAGCAATTTAACTCATTCCGCGAATTTGCGTTGCGCTGGCTAACCCATGCCTGCCCACGGAGGCCCGAACATGTTTGAGTTTGCTTGGGCGTGGGCTTGGATTCTCTTTCCTTTACCAATGATTTGGTGGGTTGTGCGGCCACGTGCACACAAAGGCACTCAGTTTAGCTTTCCTAATATTCAAAAGCGTGTCCCGTCAAACTCGGAGTCGACATCAAGTCGATGGCGCCGCCATGTGCTGCCAATGCTTTTATGGGCTTGTCTATTAAGCGCACTTGCACAGCCTCGATGGGTTGGGGAATCTATTCCAGTAGAGCAAGAAGCGCGAGAGATTCTGATTGCTATGGATTTGTCGGGTAGTATGCAAGTGGACGACATGGTAATGGATGGGCAACGCGTTACGCGTTTGTATGCTGCACACTCTATTTTGGCCGACTTTATTCGCCGCAGAACTGGCGATCGTGTCGGGCTGGTGCTATACGCGGATTCAGCGCATTTATATGTACCTGTTACCTCAGATCTAGAAACCGTGGCGGCACTCGCAGAGGAAGCGGAAATTGGTTTGGTCGGCCAGCGCACCGCGTTAGGCGACGCTATTGGTATCTCCATTCGCTATTTCTTGGAACGCAAAGCGGAGCAAAAGGTCTTGATCATGCTCACTGACGGCATGGTGAATTCGGGGAGTCTCTCCGCGGAGGATGCACTCACACTTGCTAGAAATAATGACGTCACCATTTATCCCGTCGGAATCGGTGCAGAGGAAATGGTAGTTTCTGGGCTGTTTGGGAATCGACGTATTAACCCAAGCCAAGAGCTCAATGAGCAATTTCTCAGTGAAGTCGCGATTGCAACGAACGGGGAGTATTTTAGAGCGCGTAGCGTCGAAGAAATGGAACGTATCTATGAAGTAATCGACCAGCTTGAACCCGTCCAGTCAGACAGCCAGTTCTTTCGTCCTTCACAAAGCTTGGCCCATTGGAGTGTCGGACTCGCGCTTTTTATTGTGCTTTGCAATGAATTGGCGAAAATGCTGCGTTGGGCAAAAGTGCGAAGCGCGAGTGCCAACTTGAGAGGAGAGAATCGATGATAGAACACTTTCATTTTATTCGTCCGCTCTGGTTATTTGCATTACTACCGCTGTTACTTCTTGTGCCTTGGTGGCGAGTAAAGTCGACTCGACAACATGTTGCGGAGCAAATCATCGCCCCGCATTTGCAAGCAAATCTTCTCAGTAAAGCACTGGCATCAAAACCCTTCCCTTGGAAGCTTGCTGCGCTCCTTTGGTTATTATTCGTGACTGCAGCTGCTGGCCCTGCATGGCTTGAACAACCTATGCCCGTCAGTAGTCAGGATCGAGGTTACGTTATTCTGTTCGATGCAAGCTTAGACACCCGAGCGAGTGATGTAAGCCCCGATCGACACACGCGACTAAAGTACAAAGCACTCGACCTGATTCAAGAGTTACGCGACGCTCAGGTTGGGATCGTGGCTTATTCTGGTGACGCCTTTACCGTGTCGCCTTTAACCCGTGATGCCGAGAACTTAGCGCATCTACTCCCAGCGCTGTCACCCGAAATAATGCCCGTGCCGGGAAGAAACCCCTTAGCCGGTTTTCAAGCCGCGCATGAAATGCTGATTCAAGCAGGTTATGACGCGGGAGACATTTACTGGTTCTCAGGCAGTATCGACCGCACCGATATGGAAGATATACGAACGTTTTTGAGAACTCATCCGCATCGGGTATCGGCGCTCATCGCTGGTACCGAGGACGGCTCCCCGGTGCGAACAGAACAAGGGGATCTATTAAGAACACCACAAGGGGAATTGGTTATTCCGCGGGTTTATCGCTCTTATTTCGAGCAAATTGTTGGTGGTACGAATGGTATCTTGCGCACCATCACAACCGATAACAGCGATATTGAATCACTCCTCGCATTACCTGAGCAATCAGCACAAGAAACCGAAGCACTCTCACTCAAGCATGATCAATGGGTTGACATGGGGCCTTACTTACTTTGGCTCACCCTGCCCTTGCTCGTTGTGTTCTCAAGACGTACTCAGCTATTAAATTTAGTGCTGCCTGTAATTATTAGTAGCGCCCTCCTCGCCTCATTGCCTGAAGCTGTAGCAGCGGCACCAGACCATAATTCGCAACGGGTCGCTCTCTTAGAGCCGGTATTGAATTCATTTCGCAACCGCGAGCAAAAAGCATTGCGAGCCTATCAGCAACACAACTTTGCAGAGGCGAGAACCTATTCTGACAATCCAATGATTAACGGTATGGCAGCATATCGAGCGGAAGATTATGAGGAAGCTGTGCGTTATTTTGAATCGATAGATACCGCAGAGGCCCACTACAATCGAGGCAATAGTTTGGCATACATCGGTGAACTCGAAGATGCAATTGCGGCTTATGAGCAAGCATTAGCGCAACGCCCGAACTGGACTCAAGCGTTAGAAAACAAAGAACTTATTGAATCACTCCAGCAAGATCAGCAAAACAATGAAGACTCGCAGCAACAAAATGACCCTAATGAACAAAGCGAACAAAACCAGCAGAGCGATCAGAGCCAGCAAAATAGCGAGGGCGAGCAAACAGAGCAAGATGAATCAACTGAGCAAAGCCAACAGAGTGAACAGTCGGAGCAATCTGAACATTCTGAACAAAACCAAGATGATGAGAACGAGCCTGCTGAAGAGAGTGAGCAAGAAACAGAGCCTTCGTCTGAAGAGTCTCTCACTCAGCAAACAATACCTGAAGCATGGGAAGATTTAAGTGAAGAAGAGCGCGCGCAGCTAGAGCAGTTGTTACGCCGATTACCCGACGATCCCGCGCTTCTACTGAGAAACAGATTACGACTCGAGGCCGAACGACGTCGTTTAAGACAATTTAATTAGGAGTGGTCATTCATGTTAAGAAAAACCAGCTTATGGCTCATTTCGTTGTGCTATCTATTCATAGTGCAGCCAGTAAATGCGTTAGAAGTCGAGGTTTCAGTTGATCGTAATCCTGTCATTGTCAACGAGTCTTTCAATCTCACTATTACCGCGAATGATGATTTGCCCCGTTGGGCTTTTAACTCGAGAGCGTTGCTACAAGATTTTGTTGTAGGCTCAACATCCATTGATTCCTCCTCCATGACTTCACAGGGTGTAACAGAACGCACAACGCGCTGGACTGTGAGGCTGACCGCTCGTGAACCAGGTACTTATACAATTCCCTCTTTTGATATCGAGGGAACTCGCACCACGCCCCTAGAAGTCGAAGTTATCGAAGCGCAACGCGACAATGACGGCGAAAACCGCCCGTTTTTTATTGAGGCCAAAGTAGATAAAGAAGCTCCCTATGTTCAACAGCAAGTGCGTTACACAGTTGATCTTTATATTCATGCGGAAATTCCTTTAGAAAGCGGTTCAATTGCCCCCCCGCTTGCCGACAATGCAGAAATAGAACAGATCACTCAGAACCGAGAACGTCAGGAAATTATTAATGGCCAGCGCTATCAAGTGGTCACCCAGGTTTACTCCATTACTCCGCAACGCAGCGGCCCGCTTGAAATTCAAGGTGCACAGTTTGAAGGGCTTTATCGGCAGTTGAACCCCCGCAGTTTTAGTGGCTTTGCTCGTCCAGAGCAAGTATCACTGATGACGCCTACTCAAACGCTCAATGTAAAACCTGCACCTGCAGATTTTTCTGATACTTGGTTTGTAAGTGAACAAGTCGCAATTGAAAGAAGCATTAGTCCCGCGTCTGGCCTCGTTGCGCAAGGTGAACCGATTATAGAAACTGTAAAAATCACTGCAGAAGGCGTGCGCCCTGAGCAAATCCCTGAACTCAATCTAACCACGCCGGGTGGCATTCGGAGTTACCCAGAGCGTCCCCAAAAAGAGGTGTTTGCCCGTGGCGACACTCGGATTGGCCAAGTTGTTTATACCACCGTCTATATTCCTGGTACGGACGGCTCATTCACACTGCCGGAATTACGACTGCCTTGGTTCAATCCAACGCGTGAACGTGTCGAGGTAGCACGAGCAGCACCCGTAACCTTTACGATCACGCCAGCGGATAATTCGCAAACTATGGTACGAAACGAGCCACAAATTGAGGAGGATGACTCGACCGCCATTGCAACCAATGCAGCGAACTCAACTGAGCAAAGTTCGGCGTCTACTCCGTCGCTATCCAGCACAACCGTCAATGGTGTTCCTGTCCCATGGTTTTTGGGGCTTATCGCTTTATGGCTACTCACCATGGGAAGTGGTTTCATATACATACGTCATTTGCGAACGCGAAAAGAGCAAAAGCCAGCAACTGTGCCAGAGGCCGCAAGAGCCAGCCTAAATAGTCTCAAACAAGCATGTATGGCCAACAATGCGAGCGAGATACTCATACAAATTGTCGCTTGGCAACGAGCACGAAGCCCTGAACAAGGAACGCTTGGCAAATTCAAAGACGCTTTTAATAAAGACACCGCGTTAATGAAGGAACTCAGTTACGTGGAGAGCGCCCTGTATAGCGCCGAAAAACAGCCCTATCAGCGCGGTAAGGAATTCTGGAAAGCCTTCTCAAAGCGCCACAAAAAGACGCATCATGAGAAACCACAAAGCCTTTATCCATAAAAAAGCCTAGCTTTCAATAAGCTAGGCTCTCAATTTTAGAGGGCTTTCGCCCTCCCGCTCATTAAAGTCGGCGAACGATATCCGCTTCCTCTTTCAATGCGCTCATGAGCGCACGATAAAGCTGCTCAGTATATTGCCCTTCGAGCTCTTGCGCGAAACGGTCATTCATCTCTGAGTTAATTTGACCTTCAGCAACGTCCGTCAACTCGATAATTACTGCGTCACCGCCACGCATCGTTACTGTGCTAAAGCTTGATTCACCCTCCACGAAAGGCATTTTGAAAAGCTCGGTGCGAATTTCGCCGGCAAGCTCAGTGCCAAAGCGACGTTCTGCTTCGATATAATCAAAATCGACACCGCTGGTGTCACCTGCTTGTATACGCTCTGAAATTGCTTCAGCTTCTGCAAGTGCAAGTGCCTGTGCTTTCTCAGTACGAAGCGCCTCAACAATGTCTTCACGCACATCGGCGAGCGGAAGCGTTTGCTGTGGCTGATAAGAAGCGGCACGCACGACCACTGAACGCTCTGCAAGCTCTACAAGCTCACTGTTCAAACCGCGCTCAGTCACATCGCTTGAAAATGCTTGCGTCAGCAATTGCGGATCATCAAAACCTTCTGGAGGATTAGCACGAGAAATTACTGGACTCGTTTGAATGTCCACGCCTAATGCTTGCGCCGCTGGCTCAAGAGTATCTGGAACTTCAAAACTGATACGAGCAAGCTCTTGTTGCAGGCGGAAGTATTCTTCCTCTGCATTCACACGCTGTAACTCTCCGCGAATATTGTCAGCAACTTCTTCAAATGGCGTTTGCGTGGCCGGGCTAAATTCGGTCAGCTTAATGATATGGAAACCGAACTCTGAACGAACTACGTCAGACACTTGCCCTTCTTCGTTCAACGCAAAACCAGCTACTTCGAAATCAGGGTCAATCAAGCCACTCTCAAGAATACCTAAATCGCCACCGTCTTGCGCACTAAAGGTATCATCTGACGCCTCTGCCGCGACTGCTGCGAATTCTTCGCCACTCTGAATTCTGGCAAGTAGACTATCAGCCTCGGCACGAGCGGCTTCTTCATCATCGCCAAATTCAACTAGGATATGAGCAACGCGGCGACTCTCGTCTGCGCTGTAGGCTTGTGGGTTGCGATCATAATATTCACGTACCTCATCGTCACTCACATCAGTTCGCTCTGCAATATCGTCAAGCTCTAGCGCAACGTATTGCAGTTCAATTTGCTCTTCTACACGAAAACGCGCTTCGTTTTCATAGTAGTAAGCTTCAATTTCTGCGTCGGTCAATTCAACTTGGTCACGGAAATCTTCTCCCGCAACGCGGACATAACGGCCGCTGCGGAGCTGGTTCTGCAACTTCTGCAACCCTTCCACTTCGCTAGGAAGCGCAAAATCTGTTGCGAATAGACTGCGTAGCAATACCTCACGGTTAACTTGCGTGTCCATGTAGTTTCTGAACTGTGAGGGCGACATGCCTAGGTTCATTAACGCACGTGTGTACAAGTCGTTATTGAACGTCCCGTTGAACTGGAATTGTTCCATATTCCGAATAATGTCACGCAAGCCTTGATCTGATTGGCGCAAACCAAGTTCTCCGGCGTACTGGATACTGAGTTTTTCTTCAATCAACTGCTCGAGAACGTCTTGGCGTAACGAAGCAACATAGGCGTCATCGGCAAGTAACATGGCGAACATTTCACCATATTGCGACTCCATTTCGTTTCTCTGCGCCTGATAAGCACGGTCGAAATCGGCACGCGTAATCTCTTCACCGTTTACTTTCGCAACGTAGGTGTCGGTACTACCGCCTAAATATGCGTTCACGCCGGTTAGTGCGAACGCAAGAATAATAATTCCCAGAATAACTTTAACAATCGGGCCTTGGGCGCCCTCACGGATCCTTTCGAGCATAAGTAATCTCTTATATGGCTTCTACTTCGATAAATTCTAATTAGCACGGCATGTTGCAGGTGTGCCAAACCGCAGAGAGTATACCACAACATTTAATGGGAATATGAAGTTCCACGAACAACAAAGGCGCCTTTCGGCGCCCTTGCGTAACACTGCCGTAAAGTCTTAGTTCACAGCGTCTTTCAGTGCTTTACCTGCTTTGAAAGCTGGAACTTTCGCTGCAGCGATCTGAATTGTTTGGCCAGTTTGTGGGTTACGGCCTGTACGTGCTGAACGCTCACGAACAGAGAAAGTACCAAAACCAACTAGAGCAACTTGATCACCGCTTTTTAATGCATCGGTTACTGCTTCGATCATAGAGTCTAGAGCACGACCGGCAGCGGCCTTTGAAAGTTCTGCGTCTGCTGCGATTTTGTCAATAAGCTGAGACTTGTTCACAGTATCATCCCCTTAGATTGTTATTATGGAATTTTCTGGTTCCATTTATTGAAATGGGCCAGCAAAGTTTATAACAAGCTTATATCTTTAGTTCAAGTACTCAAGACGCTTGTTAAAAAGTGTACCGAATCCCTAAGACCCTTGGCCTGTATGGCTTCAGATAACTTCCCTTAGGCTATCACAGTCGGCGGCGATGAAAAGTCTTTTTCGTCAAAAATTAACAATTTTCGTCGCATCCGCCTGCGTTGAGCCTTTAAAAACTACTGTTTCTTTTTCTTTTTCAATGGCTTAAATGGATCTTGAGTTAACGCCAAAGTAAGTACTTCATCTATCCATTTTACCGGGTGAATCTCGAGATCAGCCTTCACATTGTCTGCAATTTCCTTCAAATCGCGCTCATTTTCTTTAGGAATCAGAACCCGACGAATGCCGCCTCGGTGAGCCGCTAATAATTTTTCTTTCAATCCACCAATCGCCAATACTTCGCCGCGTAAGGTAATTTCACCCGTCATCGCCACATCGGCCCGTACTGAATTTTCAGTGAGCGAAGAAACCAATGCCGTCACCATCGCAATCCCTGCACTTGGACCATCTTTTGGCGTCGCGCCTTCGGGAACGTGCACGTGAATATCTTTAGTCTCGTAAAAATCTCCAGCAATCCCAAGTTTATCCGCTCGGCTGCGTACAACCGTCATGGCGGTGCTAATCGACTCTTTCATGACATCGCCGAGAGAACCCGTACAAACCGTTTTCCCCTTACCAGGCACGGTTGTCGCTTCAATGGTAAGTAGGTCGCCACCCACTTGTGTCCAAGCCAACCCTGTGACCTGACCAATTTGATCACTCTCTTCGGCTTTCCCGTAATCAAAACGGCGAACGCCTAAGAAATCTTCTAAAGCGTCAGCATCAATTTTCACTTTCTTCAGCTTCTTATCGAGCAGAATACGACGAACGGACTTGCGACAGAGCGTTGATAATTCTCGCTCTAAGTTCCGCACCCCAGCTTCGCGCGTGTAGTATCGAATAATGCCAAGAATAGCGTCGTCAGTTATTTCTAGCTCACCCTTTTTCAATCCGTTGCGCTCAATTTGCTTCTCGAGTAAATGACGGCGTGCAATATTTAATTTTTCATCTTCGGTGTAGCCTGATAGGCGAATCACTTCCATGCGATCTAACAACGGTGCCGGAATTCGCATGCTGTTAGACGTTGCAACGAACATAATGTCGGAAAGATCGTAATCGACTTCTAAATAATGGTCGTTAAAAGCGCTATTCTGTTCCGGATCAAGCACCTCAAGCAAAGCAGACGCCGGGTCACCGCGCATGTCTGACGACATCTTATCGATCTCATCAAGCAGAAACAGTGGGTTGCGCACATCTACTTTCGCCATTTTCTGCATCAATTTACCGGGCATAGAACCAATATATGTTCTCCGATGGCCTCGAATTTCGGCTTCGTCGCGAACCCCACCAAGTGCCATTCGCACATATTTACGCCCTGTTGCTTTGGCAATCGACTGTCCTAAGGAAGTCTTGCCTACACCCGGCGGTCCCACAAGACATAGGATAGGCCCACGCACTTTCTGACTGCGTTGTTGCACCGCTAGATAATCGAGAATACGCTCCTTTACTTTTTCAAGGCCGTAATGATCTTCATTCAGAATCGCTTCAGCTTTCGCTAAGTCTTTCTTCACGCGGCTCTTCTTATGCCAAGGCACACTAGTCATCCAGTCAATGTAGCTGCGCACCACGGTTGCTTCCGCAGACATCGGTGACATCATGCGAAGCTTTTGTAATTCCGCACGTGTTTTGTCTTCTGCTTCCTTCGGCATTTTGGCTTCATCGATACGCTTACTCAACGCCTCGAATTCGTCCACACCATCTTCCGATTCACCGAGCTCCTTCTGAATGGCTTTCATTTGCTCATTCAAATAATACTCGCGCTGGCTCTTTTCCATTTGCTGTTTCACGCGATTTCTAATTTTGCGCTCCACTTGCAGAATGTCTATTTCGCCTTCCATTAAGGCCATCAAATATTCAATACGCTCACGTACCTCGGTTATTTCCAACACATGCTGCTTATCGGCCAATTTTAACGGCATATGCGCCGCCATGGTGTCCGCTAGGCGATCCGCGTCTTCGATTCCCGATAGTGAAGTAATAACCTCGGGAGGAATTTTCTTATTAAGCTTCACGTAACCTTCAAACTGATTCATTGCTGAACGGCTTAACACTTCCTCTTCTTTCTCCGGAAGGGGCGCTGAGAGTAATGTCTCTATGTCTGCGGTAAAGAATTCTTCCTCCTCCCGCCACGTTTGAATTTTTGCTCGCTGAATTCCCTCTACGAGTACCTTCACAGTACCGTCTGGCAATTTCAGCATCTGCAAAATTGTCGCAACAGAGCCTATCTCGTAAATATCTTTCGACTTCGGCTCGTCGACACTGGCGTCTTTCTGTGCAACGAGAAATATCTGCTTGTCCTGCTCCATTGCCGCGTCAAGACAGCGAATCGATTTCTCCCGTCCAACAAAAAGTGGAATCACCATATGTGGATAAACCACCACATCACGAAGTGGAAGTACAGGCATGGTATAGCGTTCAACGCTCGAATCAGTCATTACATTCCCCATTTGGAGCGTACAAAATAAATTAGATAGTTATATATATGCGGGTCGCGACACAAAGTTCAATAACAAGTCGTAAAAAAGGGGGCGTTTCGCCCCCTGTTTGTCTATTTATTCACCAGAAGCTTGGGCGTCTTTGGTGTTTGCGTAAATAATAATGGGATCTGACTCGCCGTTAATCACGGTTTCATCAATCACCACTTTGCTCACATTGTCCATCGACGGCAAGTCATACATAGTAGACAGTAACACGTCCTCTACGATCGAGCGTAAACCACGCGCTCCCGTTTTCCGCTGCATCGCTTTTCTTGCAATTGCACGCAACGCGTCTTCGCGGAACTCAAGTTCTACACCTTCCATTTCGATCAGTGCAGCGTATTGCTTGGTCAACGCATTCTTCGGCTCACGCAGAATCTGAACTAAAGCGTCGTCATCGAGCTCTGTTAAACTCGCTACTACAGGCAAGCGCCCGATGAATTCGGGAATCAACCCATATTTCACAAGATCTTCCGGCTCAACTTTAGTTAACACATTGACTTGCGATTTTTCCTTTTCAGAGCGAACCTCTGCGCCAAAACCTATACCAGTACCTGTTGCTAGGCGCTGTTGAATCACTTTCTCCAAGCCTGCAAACGCACCACCACAAATAAATAAGATCTTAGACGTGTCTACCTGTACAAACTCCTGTTGAGGATGCTTGCGCCCACCTTGCGGTGGCACTGAAGCAACGGTTCCTTCAATAAGCTTCAACAAGGCTTGCTGAACACCTTCACCGGAAACATCTCGCGTAATGGAGGGGTTATCAGATTTACGTGAAATTTTGTCAATTTCATCGATGTATACAATCCCACGCTCTGCTTTCTTAGGATCGTAATCACACTTTTGCAGCAACTTTTGAATAATATTCTCAACGTCTTCACCCACATAACCCGCCTCAGTAAGCGTGGTAGCATCGGCCATGGTGAAAGGAACATCGAGATAACGAGCCAATGTTTCTGCTAGCAGTGTCTTACCACTACCCGTAGGGCCAATGAGGAGAATGTTACTCTTACCGAGCTCCACTTCTTCTTTAACTCCTGCGTTGCGCAGTCGCTTGTAGTGGTTATAAACCGCAACAGCTAACACGCGCTTCGCACGATCTTGACCAATTACATAGTCGTCTAAATGTGCACGAATTTCTTGAGGGGTGGGCATCCGATTGCGGTCGCCTTGCGCCGCAATTTCCTTCACCTCTTCACGTAGAATATCGTTACACAGATCAACGCACTCGTCGCATATGAATACGGACGGTCCGGCGATAAGTTTCTTTACTTCGTGCTGACTTTTACCACAGAAGGTGCAGTACAAAGACTTTCCGCCCTGTGTGTTGTCGCCTGTTTTATCTGTCATTGAACCTAACCTTTCAAGTCTCGCTTCTTCAATATATCGTCCACTAAACCATATTCAACAGCACGTTCTGCACTCATGAAATTATCACGGTCTGTGTCTTTCGCAATGATATCAATGGGTTGCCCGGTATGATCGGCCAACATTTGATTCAAGCGCTCTTTGATGTAGAGAATTTCCTTCGCATGAATTTCAATATCTGATGCCTGACCGCGGAATCCGCCCAATGGCTGATGAATCATAACGCGTGAGTTCGGCAAGCAAAAGCGCTTACCTTTCGCCCCACCCGCCAATAAAAATGCGCCCATACTGGCTGCTTGGCCAATACAAACTGTCGACACGTCATTGCGAATAAATTGCATCGTGTCATAAATTGCCAAGCCTGCAGTCACCGAACCGCCGGGTGAATTGATATAAAGATAGATGTCTTTTTCTGGATTTTCTGATTCGAGGAACAGCATTTGGGCAACGATTAAGTTTGCCATTTGCTCTTCAACCGGGCCAACGAGGAAAATAACGCCTTCTTTCAGTAGGCGAGAATAAATATCGAACGAGCGCTCCCCTTTGGAGGTTTGTTCGATAACCATTGGGATCAGTGCTGACATGGGATCGATGATAGAATCCTGCATCTTAATTTCCAACTCCTTAAAATAAAATGGCTCAAGTGAGCACACTCGAGCCATTAAACCAATTCCTGACGAATTCAGCAAACGGTTATTGCTTTGGCGGGTTCATAACCTCGTCGAAGCTCACTTTTTGTTCGGTTACTTTTGCTTTCTCTAAAACAAGCTCAATTGCTTGCTCTTCAAGTGCTACGTTACGAACTTGCTGCATCATTTCTTGATTCTGCTTGTAGTATGCAATCACTTGCTCTGGATCTTCATACGCAGACGCGGTTGATTCGATCAATGCCTCAACTCGCGCTTCGTCCACTTTTAGCTCATTTGAACGAATCACCTCACCGAGTAGCAATCCAACTTTAACGCGTTCGTCCGCTTGTTCGTTGAAAATTTCAGCCGGTAGCTCAGGCATATTTTTAGCGTCGCCACCAAAGCGTTGCATTGCCTGTTGACGAAGCACTTGAATCTCTTGTTCCTTCATCGCTTTTGGAACCGGAACATCGTCATTTGCTGCTAACAAGCCTTTGATCACTTGCTGCTTCACTTTATTCTTGATGGCATTTTGGAGTTCGCGCTCCATATTTTTGCGCACTTCTGCCTTCAAGCCTTCAATACCGCCGTCGGCAATACCAAACTGATTTGCGAATTCGTCATCAAGCTTGGGCAAATCTGGCGCTTCTACAGATTTGATCACCAAATCAAATTCTGCAGCTTTCCCTTTTAAATTCTCGGCGTGATATTCTTCTGGGAACGTTACTTCAATCGTTTTTTCGTCACCCGCTTTTAGGCCTTTCACACCCTCTTCAAAACCCGGAATCATCCGACCCTGGCCCATTTCGAGCGCAAAGCCTTCTGCTTTTCCACCTTCAAATTCTTCACCATCTACGCGCCCAACGAAATCCATGGTGACACGGTCGCCATCTTTCGCGCCACGCTTCACTGCTTTCCAGCCAGCGTTTTGCTTTTGAAGCGTTTCGAGCATGTTTTCGAGATCTTGATCAGTCACTTCCGCGGCTGGTTTTTCTACCGCAACTTTATCCAGATCCTTCAATTCAATTTCTGGATAAACTTCGGTAATCGCTACGAACTCAACGTCTTTACCAGGCTCATCAGTTTTCGGTTCGAAACGAGGCGCACCCGCAGGGTTGATTTTTTCCTGCATAATCGCTTCCACATAATGGCGCTGCATTTGCTCCATCACGACGTCTTGGCGAATTGCAGGCCCAAAACGCTTCTCTACGATGCTCGCAGGTACTTTACCTGGGCGGAAGCCGTCCATGCGCACTGTACGCGCACGGTGACTAATTTGATTCTTAACTTCGTTATCAATTTTCTCTGCTGGAATCGAAATCGTGATGCGACGTTCCAGCCCTTGAGTTGTTTCTACAGAAACCTGCATTGCGTTGTTACCTCAGTATCACTTGAAGGTATATAAACCAATCATAATTCGCGCCAAATGACGCACTACTGCAGCGTTTTAACCCGAAAGTTTCGCTACCTAAGACTAAAAAGACGCGACATTATAGCGAGGGTTCGCGTATGAGTCGACCCACATAGATAAATTTCATTCCCTACCCATTTCGTATTAAGCGTTGACATCAAACTATACTCTCGGCAATCTTTACTAAAATAATACAAATAACAATATTCGTTGGGAATCTATTATGACGAGCTCGTTATCAGCTCACGGAACTGAACTATTGCTTCCTTCCAACTTATGCTTGGCTTTGTTGGACTCTATTCCCATCGCTATCTTGGGCATGCTACCCAAGCAAACAGGTCCTTCAGAAATCTTTGCAAATCAAGCAGCGCGCAAGATGCTCGACCTTAATGAGTCGTCGATCACCCGAGAACTCATTGCGAATTTGCCGTTTTATTTAGATACAGATCTCATCAGTGCGCCTGATATCAAACGCCCAAAGGAATCTCCGTTACTCATGGCTTTAGATGGTTGTCCAATTGAGCGCCGCGACTTAACACTCTACAACCGCGCTATTTCGCTTCGCAGCCATGAGCTGGAGCTCGACGGTATCAGGCTCAACACGGTACTCATGATGGAACGTGACCATCGTCTTTTTGTCGTACAAAGAGATACTTCAGATTTACTCTCAAGCGAGATTTCACTTCGCGACATGATTGCTTTCGACAAGCTTATGTCACAGCTCTCATCGCAATTAATTAACGCTCAAAGTGACGAAATTAGCGGGTACATAGATAACGCACTCGCTGCAGTTGGAGAGTTTTGTAATGCAGACCGTGCTTACATTTTTGAATTCGCATCAACTGGACAGGAGTTTAGCAATACTTTTGAATGGGTTCGAGAAGGCATTACAAGCCATATCGACGAATTAAAAAATATTCCGAGAGAAGCCTTGCCATGGTTCTATGAATGTATCGAAACTGAAGGCCTCTTCCTTGTACCCGACACCACACTCATTCCTGCTGTAGGCAAGCTTGAGCAACAAGAGTTCGAAAATGAAGATATCCGTTCCGTCATCTGTGTGGGCATGTATGCTCAGCAGCAGCTTATTGGTGTGGTCGGCTGTGACATGGTTGCACGCAAGCGGCACTGGACAGAGGCAGACACTCGACGGCTGAAGCTCGTTGGCGAAATCATTGCAAACTCGCTGCAAAGCGAACGCCATCTGAGATCTCTGCACGCCACACAACAAGAGTTAATTGAAGCAAATGAAACATTACAAGAGTTAGCGCAAAAAGACGGGTTAACGGGCATTTTCAACCGTCGCCATTTTGATAATATAATTCACGAAGAGGTTTCTCGATTATTGCGGCATGAGCATTCTCTCACGTTGTTATTGCTTGATATCGACTTCTTTAAACCCTTTAACGATTATTACGGCCACATTGCAGGCGATCGTGCGCTCAAAGAAGTTGCAAAATTACTCACAGAACATTTTCGTCGCAGTGGTGAAATTGTTGCTCGTTTTGGTGGGGAGGAGTTTGCCGTTCTGCTTCCGGAAGTTTCGCAACGCGACGCTTTGCTACGTGCCGCAGATTTTAGGGCAGCTTTGGCTCAAATTGCCCTTCCTCACGAAACCAATGAAGTGTCGAATTCTCTCACGGTGAGTATTGGTCTCTCGCACCTTCAACCCGAGTCGATCGATGCAGTTGAAAAACTCATCCAAACGGCTGATGAAGCCTTATATTATGCGAAGAGTGTTGGCCGAGATTGTATTTGTTACAGAGAAAAAGATGAATTTTCCAAATACTTGGAAACCTAATTCGTTTTAACCGGTCGATATGTTATACCTAGTACAACTTGGTTATTTGTTAATCTCTCAACGGTTGTGGATATGAAGCTACGTAGTTTAAGTCTCATTTTATTCATTGGCATACTGACCGCGTGTTCTTCTGCGCCTAACGAAGCACCTACCGCAACAATTAGTGTGCAAAACAATGCCATTGTTATGCTTGGCTCACCCAGTGCAGAAATTGTCGATGAACTCGTGCGTATAGCTCAAGATAATCCAACCATCAAAACATTCAGAGTATCGAGTGAGGGTGGCGATCCAATGGCAGCAATGGAATGGGGTTACTACATGTATCGTAACCGTTTTACCATTGAAGTTGTCGATCGGTGCCTCGATAGTTGCGCAAACTATTTTTTTACAGCAGCACACGAGAGAAAACTGAGTCGTAACGCAATTGTTGCTTGGTCGGGTGGTGCACAAGATGAGAGCTGGATAAATCAATGGAGTTTTTATATTTTCCCCGGCTTTCGTAATGTAGTAGAGCATTATTTAGATGCATTTTTACGCCGCGAAACACGCTTCTTTAATCGCATTAATGTCGACCAGAACATCACTCATTTTGGCTATGACGAGCAAGTGGGCTGTATGGATGGAGACACATTCCGCGGCTTTTATTATGATGTGGCTGATTTGTTAATACTCGGTGTGGGCAGAACCTCACGAGATACCGCAAGTTGGGACAGCACATTCGCACATTACCCTGAAAACTTCTGCCAAGTTGAGCTCGATCCGGTAGAAATGCTCGAATAAGCACTTATGAGTCAATTTGAGGAAGTATGAGCTTAAAGTCTGGTTTCTCAGCGAGCTCCCTCAAAGGTTTGAGCAATCGCTTAGGAATTACAAAAGCCAAGGTAACCTGCTCCTGGTAGTGGCCTTCAATAGAAACCACCTCATGTTGTGCGAGCCAATGTCGAAGCCATTGCTCTTCACTAAATGGGCAGCTGACATGCACTTTAACCATCGGCTCAAATTCCGACACGGCTAATGTCGACAGCGCTTGTTCTGCACTATTCGAATAAGCACGAACTAATCCGCCCGCTCCTAGCTTCACGCCACCAAAATAACGCGACACCACCACCATTACATGGCTAATTCCTTTGTGTTGAATCACATTTAAAATAGGTTTACCAGCCGTACCGTTTGGCTCACCGTCGTCGTTCATTGCGGCAGTGTGAGGCGACCAAGGCGCCCCTATTTGATATGCCCAGCAATGGTGTCGGGCATCCGGAAACAGTTTCTTTTCATCCTGCAAGGCTTGCAGCGCTTGCTCTCGCGTATCTACTTTACAAGCGAACCCAATAAAGCGGCTCTTTTTAACTTCAAACTCAACCCGTGAACTCTGTACCGGCACCCAATACTTAGACATACCGCTACGAAGTGCTCCTTGCGGCGGTTTCGAACGCGGTGCAAAGGTCTTGGTAAAGATCGTTTACATCTTCAATGCCAACCGAAAGCCGCAATAAATCATCTGGCACAGGCGTACCCACTCCTTCAATACTCGCACGGTGCTCTATTAAGCTTTCCACCGAGCCTAAAGAGGTTGCGCGGCGCCAAATTTCTGTATTTGCGGCGATACCAATGGCAAGGCGCTCATTTCCTTTCACTCGAATTGAAAGCATACCTGTGAACCCGTCTTGCCATTGGCTTTTGGCAGTTTCATGACCTGCAAATGAGGGTAATCCAGGATAAAGCACTTCCCTTATCCATTCATGCTTACTTAACCTTTGCGCCAACTCATGCGCATTCGCAGACGAGCGCTCAACGCGAATTGCTAGCGTCCGCATTCCCCGAAGTAGTTGCGCCGCATCAAAGGGCGATAGAACAGCGCCAGCTTGCTTTCTATGTTTCACAATGGCCTCCCAAAGAGAGGTTTGCTCTCGAGTCACTAAAGCTCCCGCAATCACATCGGAATGACCGTTCAGATATTTAGTGGCCGAGTGCATTACCATATCAGCGCCTAAAACGAGCGGTTTGCAGTGAATTGGTGTCGCAACCGTAGAGTCTACCGCAACCGTAATATTATGCGCTGCAACCTCCTGCACGACCGCTTTAATATCGGTTACCTGCCACATCGGGTTGGCGGGTGATTCGATCCATATCAATCGCGTCAGTTCGGGTTGAATCGCCGCTTTCACCTCCTCAAGCTGAGTCATGTCGACAAAGCTCACAGTGAGTCCGAAGCGTGGTGCATCTTCTACTAGCCATTTACGAAGCGCCCAATACATGACTTTCGGCGTAATCACATGCGCTCCGCTCGGTAAACTCTGAAACACCGCAACTGCCGCCGCCATCCCCGAAGCAAACAATAAAGCGCGTTCACCTTGCTCAAGCTCCGCGAGTAGATTCTCTGCGGGCAAGTAGGTGGGATTATTGTCACGACTGTAAACACGTCCTGAACGGTACTGGTTATCTGCGTCGCGATAATAGGTCGTTGCGGTATGAATGGCCGGGACAACTCCGTTAGTTGCGGTATCGTATGCCCCTAAACCTTGTGCAACTTTTGTTGCTGTTTGCCATGACTGATAATCTTTTTTCACTCGAAAGCCTTTTTTGCAGAAATTAAGCGAAGAGGGGTCGGTAGTCGTTTTCGAGCTGAGTAAATGAAAAGTCTCCCAAGAAACGTCCCACACTCAACCAAGTCGCTAAACCTCGCAAATCACGAAAGTGTGGCGGCACGTATTTGGGCGCTTCAATCACCCCCGCATCGTGTAGCTCCCCAATCAGGTGAAAATCATCAACGGCAATTTTCCCTGTGAGCAATAACGGTAACCTATCAATTCGCCCTAACTGAATCCCCACCCGAATCAGGTTATAAACCAATACAAATCCACGAATGTAGGCGAGGTCTTTAGTGAATGGAAGCCCATCGGGCAAGCTACCTCGGAATACGCGTTGAGTAAGCGTGTAAGACTCATCTTCCGTGAGTCCGCTCTGTAACCCTTGGCGATACACTTCGATAAAATCTGCGCCGTCTGCAGCACTTTTCACCGCCTCGATTCTTCTCACAAGCTTCGCTAAACGGCGGGGTGTGGAACGCAGTGTAATCACCTCAGTTAGAACAGCAAGACCCTCTTGCGTGATCGTGGCGCTCGGCGTGCCTTTACTCAAACAAGTTAAGTACGGCTGTGCGAGTCCATTTTGCGTTGTTCCCACATGGATCCAACCCTCATGAACCTCAAGAATGTCTAATTCACGTTGGGAGAATTTAACATCTTGGTTCATTTTAATTCGATCCGCACCTGCCGCTGCATCACTTACTATCCCGTCCGACAGCATCACCTGTACATCGAGCCCCGGCATACTTTGCTTGAGCTGCTTTTGCAAAATATCCACCGCAGCGGAAGCCTCAATATTTTTTTGCTCTTCTGGTAACGCATCACTCTCTAGCAACCCTGATAAGGGGCGTTTTAACATTTCCGCCAGCTCTGCGAGTGTTGGCTCCCCTGCATGAAACACATCATCAGGATGCCCATATAATTCAACTGACAGTTCATGAAAGTCTTCAGAACCTCGAGCCTCGATCATACGAATGACATCACGATATTCTCGGCAAGCGCGTTTCATCAATTGCGTAATGGGGCTGAGCTGACCTAGTTGCCGGACAATATCGCGTTGTAATTCAGCAATCGCATGACGCAATTCAGCGGTATCAAAACCCGGCGCTCGCTGCTGATAATAGTCACGATTGATTTCGGGAAGCCGTGTTCCTTTGTGTTTGAAGAAATCTTCTCGCACCTGTCGCGGCCAGTTCACAGCGTCTAAAATACGAATTGGCGTTTGCAATTGTACGAGACGGTCAGAGAGTGCTCGAGCTTGTTCTAAAACATGCGCTTCCATCAACAAACCTTATTCACAAGTGAAGTCTTCAAAGTTCTATCACTATTGTGCGTTACATTGCCACAAAACTCACGTAAAACCAGTATACTTGCATAAGTTTTTTCATCCGCATTTTAGTGCAAGCAACATGAGAAAATACTGGCAAATATGAAGCACACGTTAATCATCGAAAATACTAGAGCTTGGCTCGAGCACTTTATTATTGCTGAGAATTTATGCCCGTTCGCACATAAAGAATTTGCTAGAGAAACAATACGTTATGCGGTACTTGAGAGTGATGATGAAAACGAAATCTACGATCAAATTGTGAGTGAGTTGAGTTACCTTGATAAACATAAAGATGTTCAAACGACACTATTAATTTGGCCTGAGCTAGACACGTTTGAGGTTTTCTTGAGTTTTGTTGGAATGGCAGAGATGATGATCCGCTCACATGGCCTCGAAGCAGCCTATCAACTCGCCCATTTTCACCCTCAGTATGTATTTTCAGGTGTTGCTATCGATGCAGCCGAGAATTACACGAACCGCTCACCCTACCCCATACTTCATATATTGAGAGTTGAGGAGATGGCGAAAGCACTAGAACGCTACAAAAACCCGGAAATGATTCCAGAGAACAATATAGCCCGTATGAATAAAATAGGTAGCGCCGAACTCGAGGCAAAGCTACGAAGTTGGCAGGGTAAATCCGATATAAAAACAAAACCATGAACAAAGATGGTCGGCGAGACTGGATTCGAACCAGCGACCCCTTGGACCCAAACCAAGTGCGCTACCAAGCTGCGCTACTCGCCGACGACATGTTCTTGAAAATTGTTCGCAGGAAAAAGATGGGGTGGATGATGGGACTCGAACCCACGACAACCGGAATCACAATCCGGGGCTCTACCAACTGAGCTACACCCACCACTGATGACAATCCCTTACAACGCTGGCACGCCCGGCAGGATTCGAACCTGCGACCGACGGCTTAGAAGGCCGTTGCTCTATCCAGCTGAGCTACGGGCGCGCGGTGTAAGCGGTATTCCTGCTGTGGCATCGCGTTGTAAATGGTCGGCGAGACTGGATTCGAACCAGCGACCCCTTGGACCCAAACCAAGTGCGCTACCAAGCTGCGCTACTCGCCGACATTATTTACTTTGCATTACCTCCGACCACTGCTGCGCCGGGTGACAACGGGGGCGAATATTACCGTTACCGTGTCGTGTCGTCAAACCTTTTTTCAGGCTTGTCGCACAGTTGGCTAATTTTAAAACAGTGCCCACGCGAAAACGATTTGTGAACCAGTAGTTCTGTTCATTAATGTTGTTTTTTGACACAATATAGGGCCATCACACTCCTTACTTTTAGCGGACCAAACTTCATGACACATCTGGCTCAAATTATCGATGGGAAAGCGATCGCAGCGTCTATTCGCGGACAAGTACAAGCGCGCGTAACCGAGCGCACTAAGAAAGGGTTACGTGCCCCATGTCTTGCGGTCGTGCTAGTAGGTGAAGATGCAGCGTCTAAAGTTTATGTAGGAAGTAAGCGCAAAGCTTGCGATGAGGTTGGTTTTATTTCCAAGGCGTATGATTTGCCAGTCACCGTTTCCCAAACTACTCTCGAGAATTTGATCGAAGACTTAAATAATGATCCCTCAGTCGATGGAATTCTTGTGCAATTACCATTACCCGCAGGTATCGATACCACAAAAATAATTGAGCGCATTTCCCCCCAAAAAGATGTCGATGGCTTTCATCCATATAATATCGGCCGGCTTGCACAACGAATTCCACTCCTACGCCCTTGCACACCATGGGGAGTGATGAAGTTAATCGAGAGTACTGGAACCGATCTTCATGGAAAACATGCCGTGATCGTGGGTGCTTCGAACATTGTTGGCCGTCCTATGAGCCTAGAGCTTCTGCTTGGTGGTGCGACGACCACCGTATGTCACCGCTTCACGCAAGATCTTCAGGCGCATGTGGAGCGCGCTGACGTGATCGTAGTTGCAGTAGGGAAACCTGCTTTCATTCCAGGACACTGGGTAAAGGGAGGCGCAATTGTCATCGATGTTGGCATTAATCGTCTCTCCGATGGCAGCCTATCAGGCGACGTAGAGTATGAGGCGGCAGCTGAACGCGCAAGTTGGATTACGCCCGTTCCAGGGGGTGTTGGCCCCATGACTGTTGCTTGTTTAATGGAAAACACTCTCGTTGCTTGCGAGAAATTCCATACCCCTAACGACGAACTGTAAGGTTATTTTTTAAAGAAAATCGAATCTCCTTTTCGATTGCAAAGTTTGGCTGCCCCCCGGCAGTCATTGGCATGCAGTAGTCTGGAGCCATTGCGCTTTGCTGCGCCCTACCAATAATGACATTCACGAGCGGAATCTTGAGTGGAAAGCACCATTTAATTCTCAGTGTAGGAGTCGTAAATTGCAGCCAGTTGAGTTGCTCTTGTCGGGTAAAATCGGCAAGTCTTAGCCGAGCAAAATCGACCCTTAACTCCTCGTTACCATAGGCATCCAGTTGCGTAAACTTTGGGTCATAGAAATCCTCATGGAGTTGAATCTCAACGATCGGTGGTGAGACTCCAAGTCCAGGTAAGGGTTTCATTCGATGCCAAAAAATCGCCAATTGTTCGTTGTAGTCGTCTGGATGAACCGCAGCATAATTCGCGACATAAATGGTAGCGGTATGCATTAATGCACCAGCCAAAAGAATCCAACAAATCTGCACAAAGCCAGCTACAACCGTGAGTAACAGTGGGAACGCAAGTAACGATTCCACCATAGACTGCCCGTGTTGCGAGGGTCGGTTAAAGCGAGTGCCTTTCATTATTGACAGCCTCCACTGGCAAGACACGCCGCCCACTCAGCCCGAAGCAACTCAAATTGCTGCTGGAGTTCAGACAAATAGACACTGCCGGTGAAGAAATCTTGGGCGGTAATCAACTCAGCCGAAAGCGCTTGGGTTTCTAATGTCAGGGTTTCTAGTGTGTCGATATAGGCATACTCGGCATTCATTTCACTCACCTGCAAACGCTCGATCGACATATCCGTCGCGACCAGATCTTGTATTTGTGCAAAATCAGCGGTGAACTGGGAAGTTGTAACCACATCAATATCAGCTGTTTCAGCGGTTAGTAAATTTGCTTCTAATACTGAGGACACCGCCACAGATTCAGTCGTAAGTGTCTCGCTCGACAGCGACTCAATATATGCAGAATCCACCTGCATCAATTCAGTAGTTAGTCGACCCACATTTGAGAGAGCATGCTGATTCATATCTAGATCGGCTTCCATTCGGTTCAACTCAGGAGCACCGGGAATTGCAACGCGGTGCAAAGCCATCGACAGTGCTTCCCGTTCGAAAGTAGAACCTATCGTCAACGTAATTTGATCTGAGACCGCCTTTGCATTCAGAACTTGAGCGGCGATGGCCTTTGCAATAAAAGCGCTTGGATAGCGAACTTCAATATCCACCTCATCTTCACGCAGAGTCAATTGATAGGGTTCATTCCAAGGTGTGGTGCTGCGCGTCATAGACAATTCTGCAGGCGCCGATGGAAACCGCCTCTGTTGTGCCTCGAAGCGCTGAACTTCCGCAGTAATCGCTTGTAAATGTGAGGTTGCCGCGTCTATTAGCTGAGCACGGTGTTCTTGGCTTTTGAATTGCATTAAAACCAAAAAGAAGCCACTTATCAGCACAAGTGCAATCGACACCTCAATGAGGCTAAACCCACTAGCTTTCTTGATCACAATGCATACTCTTCTCGACGTTGACTTCTGACTGGCCAAATAAAAATGCTTCATCGCGCAACCGCTGATAGGTTTCTTGGTCAATCTGACAATATTTGACGGCGACTTCTGGCGTATACTCAACGCGCTGTACGATAAGAACGCTGGTAAATCCAACGCCTATCGCAAGCACCCAAATAAACTCAAGAAATGTAAATGACATCTCTAACCTTGAAAGCGAACTTCAAGGCTTCCGCCGCTAAAAGAGACTTGATCGGATATTTCTGAATAATCTCGCACTAAACGCTCACCCTCTTCGTCGAGTCGAATATCGGTAATTGTCACTAAGTAACGAGTCGCATCACTATTATCTGCGGTGACCTCGACATCACCACCCCAGGGGTTAATTTCACTGCCATCGCCCCACTCGATCGGGACCGCCGCTACCGATGATAGATTTTCTATCGAAACCCCCGTGTAGATACCATTTCTTGGGCGCCACTGTTGCAGACCAGACTGCAGCGTTGCAATTTGAGCCTTGGTTTCGGCAATGCGAGCATTGCTTGCCGCCCAATCTCGTAATGCAAGCACTCCCATAGTTGCCAAAGCAATAATGCTAAGTACCGCGAGCACTTCAATAAAGGTAAATCCTGTTACTTTTTTCATTTCGCTTTCCTTGCCTGTTAATGGTGAATAAACGTTTAACTTTCAATTAGTAACTCCAGTCTTCAAGCATTTGCATAACCGCTTGAGCTGCGCCGGTTGCCGACCAGCTGACCAGTACCGCAGACAGACCGTACAGAGTCCAAACGGAAACACGCAGCCGCTGGACAATCATTGCATTGGCGCGTTCGAGCAAGTTCACCGCGAGCTGTGAAATTTGCTCACTACGTTTTCTCTGATGTCCGGAAGACATTCGAAGTCGCATGAGCGCCGAAGAATCCAGCAATCCGGAATTCATGATTTCCGCTAGGTCTGTCATTCCTGCGCCATATTGTTTCAACATGAAGGCATAATGATAGTGAGCGAGCCCTTTGGCATGTTGGCGTAATATGACACAGGAGGTTGCTAGGTTTTGTGCGTATTGGGCCATGAGGCTCAATTGATTTAACACACTGACAGCACAGATAAGCTTGTATATTTGTACTGCATTAAAAACGGTCAAGGATTTGAGCAATAACCACATGTTTTTATAAATAATAAGGTAGCCGAATGTGAGTAAAGCCACGAAAATGAGCACTGCACTCCACCCCCAATCGAGTGTAAACGTCGCAAATTGAACGAGCGTTCTTGAAATTAAAGGTAAGCTCGTGAGCTGTTCACTCTGCACCAGTCGAGGAATAATTTGTGCGCCGATAAAAGTAACTGCCACTAAACTTGTCAGTAAGAGCACCATGGGATAGCTCAGTTGCCTCATAATCGTTGCAAGCAAACCTCTCATTTTCTGGTAGTTTTGTAAGCGCTCCTGCATCGCTTTTCTCATTTGACGAGCCTCTAAACCAGAGTCAAGAATGACCACAATGTCATTTATTGCCCACCCTGCGAAACATTGCCCGAGGCTTTTACCGCTGCTTAACTCATCGAGAATAAAAGATGCGCAGTTTTTTAACCGATGTTGCTGCAACTCTGCTGCTGAGGTTTGAATTAATTGCAACGCTTGCCAAGTATTGATGCCCTGCTGCATCCAATCCAGTAAATCGATCGCTAACTGAAATTGTTCTGATGAATTTATTTTCGGAGTGCTTCGGCTCATAAGGCCGCCTCACTCGGCTGCGCCGTGCCATTCGTGATGCGCATATCGGGTACTAGCTCAATAGCGTGAAGCGGATCGACCGTGCCCATCTTAATTAACGTCATTGCGTCAATCGCCATCGAGTCCCACCCCTGACTGAGCAAATGTTTGCGCCATTTCCCCCAATCTTCAGCGCGAATCAGCGCGGTATCCGCAAATTCAGGTGTAACCAACTCAGACACGGCGACGCGTCCAACCAACCCAGTATGCTGGCAATTTTCACAACCATTTTTTGCCTGTTTAAAGTGCAGCCCCCAGCGCGCTGAAACATTCTCAACTTTACAAGCGGGGCATAGTTTCGGAATGAGCCTTTGTGCTAGTAAACCTGCGAATAGGCCGGGTTGGCTGAGCTGTGAGGGACTGAGCCCTAAATCGAGTAGCCGAGCCACGATACCTAGTGCGTCATTTGCATGGATTGTCGACACCACCAGATGCCCTGTGAGTGCGGCTGAGATTGCAGCATTAGCAGTTTGGCGATCCCGTATTTCACTGACCTCCACTAAGTCAGGGTCTTCTCTCAAAACCGCCTTGATCATTTTTGCAAATGCTTCATGATCTTGGTCGGTTGGAACAAATTTCTGTTCAATTTGGGGCTGAATAATCTCGATCGGATCTTCAAGCGAAATAACCTTCCGAGTGTTCGGAACCAATTTATTTAAACCAGCCAAAGTTGTGGTTTTGCCATGTCCTGTAGGACCTGAAATAAGTAACAACCCAGTTGCTTGTTGCATGATTTGCCCGAGCTGACTGAGCCGAGCCGAATTGAAACCCAGTGATGATAACTCTGGTTGCTGCTGTTGCTCACTCGGCTGCAAACGCAACGTGACCGAAAATCCGTCACGGCATGGTGACTTCTGGGTTCGAATACGCATTGTTTGGCCCGTTTCCGGGAGTACCAAGGAAATACTGGCACTACTCATGTGACGTTCATCAAACACGTCATGAAAATCATCTGATTGAGTGTTTAGTGCCGCTGCAATGGCCTCGGTAACAGAGGCACGACTCCGAGAGGCTTGAACCTGTATTTGACCGTGAATACGATAAGCGATTCTTGCTTCTCGCGCAGCCATTCGCAAATGAATGTCAGTGGCTTGCATTCGATATGCATCCGCTACGATATCTATGAGTGCCTGCTTGGCCATCGACTTGGCGCCCTGCTCAAAACTAAGTGAAATCGCTCTCTCTCGTCTCGCGGCCTCAGCCTCCGTGAGTGTTTGACGAATGAGCGCACTGTCGCATTTAGCCCAATGAAGTTTTGGATAGATTCTTTTCGCAAGCGCATCGAGTTCTACGATAGCCGCAAGATTTTGCTCCCATACAAAAGGCGATGCCACTAAGTAACCGCTATCAAGAACAACCATTGCGGCCTCTAGCGCTGACCATTGACCATTAAAATCCAAGCAAATGTCGAGGAGCTGAGGGCACGCCTGTGCATGGGATAATTGATATTTAGTGAAGACCGTTAACATTAGTAAAACCCCATCGTAAGCTGATGAGTTTGGTCTTGTGCGTGGAGCAATACATGACGAGGTTTAACCTCCACGCGAATTTCACCAAGTAAGACATCGTTTGAGCGTACTGAAAATATATGATCACCGTAGGCGAGGCGTGCGGTAATTTTGGCGCCTCGCTGCCAAATTCCTAAGAGTCTGAAACGTTTCAAATCGGCTTGGAATGAAACATTCGAGACTTCTTCATGACTCTCCTGCAACGAGGAAGGAGACACCAAAATGGAAAGTTGGCGCATCGCATGCATGGCTTCAGCGGCTTGCAATTGATATTGGAGTTGGCGTGCGCGTGACTCAGCTTGCTCTTCGAGTAACCGTTGATTTCTTAACGATAATGCCAGCTGTTGGTGTTGCTTGCCTTCCTCAGGAAAAATAGCATGCTCGGTAAGTAACTGCTGTTGCTGCTCTTGATTGCGAAGATAGTCTTCTGTACTTTCCGTATTCGCCTGTAACGTGACAGCTAATGTCGACAACATGATAATAAAGTTACCCATGCTCCTGCACCCCTACACCCAGTAACTCGATATGGCCCGATACTTGTTCACCATTGCGCTTCAGCTCGGCGCCCTGAATAGAGACCGGCAGCCCCTCCAAAATAGCGGCAAGTGTGAGTAGGTCGGGGAGATAGTGTTCTTTCAGCAAAACGGCTAACCGCTGTTGTTCAAACTTGCCGTGTGATTGATCCGGTACCGACAATAACTGTGCACCGGGTAACCAGAGTGCAAGTTGGTAATCGAGCCAATCCGATAACGCTTCAACTGAGTGCCAGCTCACATTATCGGTATTCGACATAGGAGGAGGTAGCTGTACATGCTGGGAGACTCGCCATTGGTCCTTGTTGACCGATAGTTCTAAATTCAGAGACTTAGTAAGCGATCGCAGTTGCCTTAAATTTCCTCCTTTTCGATCTAATTCGTATTCAATACGATTGGCAGTGTAACGAACCTGATTTAACTGCCAGCCACTCAACTGATTGAGTGCAGACTGCAGGTTATAATCCAACCTCAATAAGGGCGTTATACGCCCCGGCGCTTGCTCAAGAAGATCAATGACGGTCTGCTCCGGCGGCACTTTGACCACAGTGACTTCTGCAGGAGCGGGCCATTGATGCCAAATGCCAAGCAAAAGAACAGTGAGGCCTAGCGAAATACCAATAGGCCTTGCATGTTGCAACCGACTAAGACGACTATATCGCCCTCGATGTTTGCCTGTTGAACACGCTTCAACATTTGCAAAACCACGTTGATGACAGAGATTAATAGCGCGATTGAACGTATGTTCTGCATTCAATTGTGAGTGAATGGCCAAACTTGGTAATTCACTGCGACAAGTCGCTTCCAAGAGAATCTGTGCATGCTCAGGCTCTCCCAAATAAGCAAAACAAAGCTGTTCATCTCGAATTACGAGACAAAATATCGCGGTGCCTTGGCTTTCAATATAAGCACGATGTGCAGTCTGCGAGGCTTTCAACCAATTAAGGAAGTGCGAGCTAAGCGGTGATTGTAATGCTAACAACCATCGCTCTCCTTTCAACTGAAACATGACACCAACGCCATTTGGGTAGACCGAACGCGCTTTCTGGAATGCCGTACGTGCTCTGAATTTTCTTACCGGTAATGCAATCACACCATTCATAAAATAGCTCCTGTGTGAAGAATTCTCGGTGTGAGTAACACAATCGTCTCAGTGCGCTGCGAGGTAGAGCGGCGATTCCCGCCAAAGATCCAGGGCAAAATACCTTCCTCATTCTGCCAATGACGCTTGCCACTCTTAAGTCCAGAAATAAGCAGCGTTTGCTCATTCCCAACCAAAGACTTCATAAAGAATTTTTTGCGCGTTGTTTGTGGCGTTTGAATGGTGGTCTCACCTGAGGTGACTTCATCGATTCCCAACAAATCACTCAAGCCTGTTGAGACCTGCAAGAGCACTTGCTCATTTGAAATTTTCGGTAATACGAATAATTCAAATCCTGTACGTACCACGCCTGGAATAAGCAAATCACTCGAACCTACATTGGCGGTAGAACTGCTGCCAGCCGAGGCCAAGTAGGTAACGTTTTCCTCTAAGACAACTTTTGAGATTTGATTATTCAATGTAACCATTCGAGGGTGATTACTCACCTCTACAACGCCTTGTTCTCTAAGGGCCTGCAATAACACCTCAGAGCCAGAAAACGCACCTTGTTGCTGGCGCGCGGCAAGACCTGCACCTTGATTTGAGCCGAGTATATTTCCAGCACCGGCTTGAAAAAGGTTCAGAACACGGTTGCCACCTGTTTTTTCATGCACTAAAGCCCAGTCGATACCGGTTTGCTCTCCCTCAGTAAACGTCACATCAATGACTTGAATATCTATGGCGACTTGGCGAGTTAGGCGCTGATTCTGTTGTAATAAATACTCTCGAACTAACTGCACGTGTTGTGGCAAATCTCGCACAAGTACCGAAGTAGAACTTTGATTAATCGCAACTTGTCCCTGCTCTGATAGAAGTAACCCCAACGCATGTTCTAGGTCACTCCAAACCGACAATGCCTCGCTGGTAAAATTTAAGAATTGACGACTTTCATCATTAACACCGGCCCCAGATACCACCACATTCTGCCCAGCTTGCCCCGTATTACCACCGGTTTGACTGCCATCTTCGCCAAGGAAAAAGTTAGTTACACCGGCAAGAAATGCCACATCGAACTCGGCCACTTCATACTGCCTAAAGGTCACAAGCCGCGACTCGGTGGTGTAAGAAAAGCCTGTCATCAGGCCTATTTGCATAAGCGCCTCACCGATACTTCCCTCATGTCGAAGTGATATAGGCAAAGTGCTCTCGATATCGTCTAACAGGCGAACGCTAATACCTTCTGGAGCGAGCAGATCATTCAGAGCGCGTCCGAGTGGATAATCTTCAAAGGCAAATTGCACCGGAAGTGCCATCCAAGCTGGCCCATCTTGCTCAGGTAAATGCAGGGGTGGCACAAAATAGCCTTGAGCACGCACGACATGTTGCGCCGTGCTTGGTGAAGATTGTTTCGCTCTCGCCACGTCGAGTCGTTCATGAGAGCGCTGACTAACCGTTTCATAAGTTTCTGGCGTAGTATCGCAGCCCCATAGTACGAGGCTTGCAAATAAAATAAGGAATCTACTCATGGCTGCACCGCATGCGGTAAGTAGTCCACAACCGCAGTATGATTTTCATGCAGAGAAACACGTAACTGATAAGGCTGTAAGATCTTGGCTAACAATGCATCCCAAGAGTGCGCTTGCAGTTCAAACTCTGTAGGCCAAATATGATGAGGATCCGCGTACCAAACAACCTGTTGCACTTGCCAATGCGTGCGCAACAAGGTTTCAATTTGCGGTTTTATTCTTGCTGCTTCTAACTTGAATACAGCAGGAGACGATTCGTCGACTCGCCAAGCCGGTATAGTCGAGCTTACGTTTAGACATTCACTCGTAATATTATCTGGCAACGTCGTTAACGTTGCCAGCATCACGACGACACTCCCTGTCATCTGCATGATTTCACTCCATGAAATTATTTTTTCTTAGTACGACTCCCTTTCTTCACTGTGCGAGTCGTGCGTTTTCGAGTCGTGCTCGAGGCCTTTCCTTCCACCTCTTTCCACACACCCTTCTCATAGTGTGCTTGCCAACCGGTCGCTTTTCCAGTTTCTTCAGACATTACGTACTGACTTTTTGTTTTCCGACTGTATCTAACAATCGCTTCATTACCTTGCGGGTCTTTCTCTGGCGCCTCGGCAAGATAATGAAACTTCTCAGGAATTCTGTCCTTGAAGCGTTTCAATTCACTCACTTTTACCGCTCGCGTTTCACGTGATTTCGGAAACGTGTTCGCCGACATGAAAATTCCTGACGCGCCGTCGCGGAGCACAAAATAGGCATCTGAGCTCTCACATGGCAACTCAGGGAACGGCACTGGATCTTCTTTCGGCGGCGCAGCCTCCCCGTTGCGAAGAAGTTTTCGAGTGTTTTTGCAATCACTATTAGTACAGCCAAAGTATTTTCCGAACCGCCCTGCTTTCAATTGCATTTCCGAACCGCACTTATCGCACTCGATGGTGGGGCCATCATAGCCTTTAATGCGATAAGACCCTGTTTCAATGAGTGTGCCATCACATACCGGATTGTTACCGCACACATGCAGCTTGCGTTGCTCGTCAATGAGGTAACTGTCCATTGCTGTGTCACATTTCGGACAGCGCTTACGAGCCAGCAAAGCAACTGCCTCTGCTTCACTGTCTTCATCATCTTCTTCAATTTTTACAGCTTCATCACCCGGCAGTAAATTGAGTGTTTGGGTGCACTTTTCTTCACCTTCTGCGTTATATCCAGAACAGCCCAAGAACACGCCCGTACTGGCGGTTCGAATTCCCATTTTGCGGCCACACTTAGGGCAATCGATATCGGTTAAAACGAGTGCGTTGTTTCGCATCCCGCCATGTTCTTCGTCGCTCTCGGCTTGCTGCAATCTCTCTTTAAACTGGGTATAGAACTCATCGAGCGCTTGCTTCCAGTCCTGCTGTCCCTCAGCAATGTCATCGAGTCTCTGTTCCATCTGCGCAGTAAAATCGTAACTCATCAAATTAGCGAAATTTTCAGTCAGTCTATCCGTGACAATCTCACCCATTTTCTCCGCATAAAAGCGGCGATTTTCAACCCGTACATAACCACGTTCCTGAATGGTTGATATGATAGATGCATAGGTAGATGGACGACCGATCCCACGCTTTTCGAGTTCCTTGACAAGTGACGCCTCGGAATAGCGCGCCGGTGGTTTCGTAAAATGCTGTTGCGGGTCGAGCTGCTGCAAGGTTAGCACTTCGCCCTGTTTGATATCTGGCAAAGCAGCATCTTCCGCACCTTTTCGCTGTACTTGCGGCTGCACACGTGTCCAACCGTCAAAACGAAGGACCCGACCACGTGCTTTTAACTCAAAATCACCCGCCTTAACTGTCAAGCTCGTAGAGTCGTACCTTGCAGGCGCCATCTGACAGGCCACAAATTGCCGCCAAATAAGCTCATAGAGACGTTCTGCATCTCGCTCCATACCATTCAACTGGTGCGACCGAATCGACGCGTTAGAAGGCCGTATAGCTTCGTGCGCTTCTTGAGCATTTGAACGCGAACCGTAAAAGTTCGGCTTCTCTGGTAAATACTCTTGGCCAAACTCTTTTTCAATCAGTCCTCGGCATGCCGCCAGTGCATCTTGGCTCAAGTGTGTTGAGTCGGTACGCATGTAGGTGATGTAACCTGCTTCATAAAGCCGCTGCGCAAGCATCATCGTTTTCTTCACACCAAAACCAAGACGGGTGCTCGCCGCTTGTTGGAGTGTCGATGTAATGAAAGGAGCTCCTGGCCGACTTGAAGTGGGTTTGTCTTCACGATTAACCACCTCATAAGCATGCTCTTTTAACAGGGCCAGTGCGCGATCTGTTTCTGCTTTATTTTTTGGTTTAAAGGCGCGGCCTTGCTCTTTCGTAACCTGGAAGTTTGCTTCACCTTGCTGAGCAAGCAAGTCGGCATAAATATCCCAGTACTCTTCAGGATTAAACGCCTTAATCTCTCGCTCGCGTTCAACAATCAGCCGCACTGCAACAGATTGTACGCGCCCGGCAGATAAACCTCTCGCGATCTTCTTCCACAACAGTGGCGACAACATAAAGCCAACGACACGATCTAAAAACCGCCGTGTTTGCTGCGCGTTTACGCGGGAAATATTCAAATTCGCCGGCTCAGCGAAGGCATTCTGTATTGCCTTTTGCGTGATCTCGTTAAATACAACGCGCTGATAGTTGTCATTGTCTCCGCCAATCAGCTCTCGCAAATGCCAAGCAATCGCCTCTCCCTCTCTATCCAAATCCGTCGCGAGATAAATGCGATCCGCCTTCTTGGCGAGCGTTTGTAATTCTTTGACGACCTTTTCTTTCCCCGGCAATATTTCGTAATGCGGCTCCCAGCCATGTTCTGGGTCTATACCCATACGCATCACGAGATTTTGATAGTCACGACCCCGCTTGTAAGCCTCCTTTTCTTCTGGAGACATTTTGCGTACTTCAGCAGCGGGCTTCGCAGGCGCCTTCTTTAGCGCTTTGGTGGGTAAGTCGCGGATATGCCCTACGCTCGACTTCACAATGAAATCATTTCCCAAATACTTATTGATTGTTTTCGCCTTTGCGGGAGACTCAACAATTACTAGCGATTTTCCCATGGAGTCTATGTTCTCTAATTAATTCGTGAGTTATCGGTAAACGAGGCCTTTATAAGCGTCTGGGGCCTATTGTTCAAGTGTCTTTTCTTCGTTGCCCTTTTTTAAAGATATATAGTTTATCCTTGCCAGTGACAACCCATGAAGTACGTACAGAATAGAAATAACGTGCAGATGAATACCTAATCAACCACGTTAAATCACGCGCAACACCAATAAAAATAAGGCTTTTCATGCGCATTAAGGTGCGTATAATTAAATTTCAATTTCGTCTCATTCTAAAGAATTCAGTGCAGGAGCAACGTGCGAACATGAAGCATTTTGAAGTGAACTTCGACGGTTTAGTGGGACCTACACACAATTATGCAGGTCTTTCATTTGGTAATGTTGCCTCGCTAAGTAATGCAAGAAGTGTATCTAGCCCGCGCTCAGCTGCAAAGCAAGGTTTGAAAAAAATGAAGACTTTGCAAGAAATGGGAATGGCGCAAGGTGTACTCGCCCCACAAGAGCGTCCTGATATTTATGCACTTCGCCGGATCGGTTTTACCGGTAGTGACGCCGAAGTACTCGCGAAAGCAGCGAAAGAGGCACCTGCAATATTTCAAGCTTGTTGCTCAGCTTCAAGTATGTGGACAGCAAATGCTGCAACTGTTTCACCCAGCGCAGACACGCATGATGGGCGAGTGCATTTTACACCAGCAAACCTGACGAATAAATTCCACCGCTCTCTTGAGCCGTCAACAACGGGTCGCATTTTGCGCGCAATGTTTAATAATGAACGTTATTTTCACCACCATAAGCATCTTCCTGACAACGAACACTTTGGTGATGAAGGCGCCGCGAATCACACTCGATTTTGCCAGGAATACGGGTTTTCCGGGGTGGAAATGTTTGTTTTCGGTCGTTACGCATTCGACGGTAGCAAACCGGCTCCGACTAAATATCCAGCTCGCCAAACCTACGAAGCCAGTGTTGCAGTGGCGCGTTTGCATGGTTTAAGCGAAGAAAATACAGTTTTCGTGCAGCAAAACCCGGGCGTTATCGATCAAGGTGTATTTCATAACGATGTCATTGCCGTTGGCAATCAGAACGTACTTTTTTATCATGAAGAAGCCTTTTTAGACACACAAAAGAAGCTGCGCGAACTCGAAGAGAAACTTGATAAACAAATGTATTTCATTGAGGTTCCAACAGCGCGAGTGCCCGTTGCAGAAGCCGTTAAAACCTATCTCTTCAACACTCAATTAATCACACTGAATGACGGCCACATGGCGATCATTGCACCTACGGAATGCGAAGAAAGTGAAATTGTATCAAGCTACTTGAAAGAGCTTACCGAGCGTAATGACACACCCATCAAAGAAGTTCGCTATATCGATGTAAAACAAAGCATGAGAAATGGGGGAGGCCCAGCCTGCTTGCGTTTGCGCGTGGCATTAAACGACCAAGAGCTCGAAGCTGTAAACCCTGCATGCATCATGAATGATGCCCTTTTTTCGCGCCTCAACACATGGGTAGATAAACATTACCGCGATGAATTGAGCAGCGATGATCTTGCCGACCCACAACTTTTAGTCGAGTCGCGAACCGCACTCGATGAACTTACGCAAATCTTAAAACTTGGCTCCGTGTACCCTTTCCAGCAGGATTAAAACACGCTCATGATAAGGCACGCGCTATTCCTTATGGCGCGTGACCTTTGCTCCACTGCGCTCAAAGAGTTGTAATAGCCCCTGCTCGCCGCCTAGATGAGCGGTTCCCACCGCAACAAAAAGAACACCTGGCCTTTCACTCAATACTTGTTGTAGCATGCGAAACCAACGTTGGTTGCGCTCTACGAGTAAAATATGTTGTGTATACTCCGTCATGTCGGTATCGACAAACGCCATGATCTCGTCTAGCTCTCCCCGCTGCCAGTGCCGCTCGAGTATCACAATTTCCTCTAATAAACTCGGCGATTCAGTCAAAATATAGTTAATATGTTCATCCACAGAAATATTGCTTCGTGCTGCAGAGAGAATTTCTACCTGCTCTTCTGCGAGTTCAAACCCATAGATATCCTTGTTTAACTCAGCAGCCTCTCTCAGCACCTGGAAATCAATGCCTTGCGTGCTATCGAATCCCTCATTTCTAAGCGTTAGAACAAGCACCACATACTCAAGTAACCATGGCTCCATGCGCGCCACAACACTTGGCGCTAAGCCTAATCGTGAGGTCGTCGACGCGAGTTGCTCCCATACCTCGGGCGCCAACACTTCAGGTAAATAGCTCTGCGGTTTCAAGCCACTCTCAAATAGAATTTCTGAGCTTCGAGTAAGCTCATCACGCGTCATTTCCATCCAGAGCTGGTCACTTTCCTGCAGGGCGGTTAACGCTCTTTCACTCAATTTTGTGTCTGTATTGCGGGCGAGGTGAATGGTGCCAAGAATCCATACCGTATGCTCTTGCCACTCAACTTCGTAAAGAATTTCCGCGCGACTTGTGCCGGAGAAAAGTATCAATAATAAAACGGCGAACCCATGTTGAAGTCGGCTCGCCGTTTTTAGTTTGTTCATCATCCCTGTGCTCCTATAACCGCCTAATCTCCCTCATTATAGAGCTCAAGATTAGATTCGTCTTGTCCCTGACTATTTTTTGCTTGATCATTTCGCGATTCATGCAAACGATCCAGATACTGCTGATTCACATCGCCCGTCACATATTGACCGTTAAACACCGAAGCCTCGAATTCCCGTAACGCTGGGTTCTCTTTTTGTGCAGAGGCAATCAAGTCTTCCAAATCTTGGTAGATCAACGCGTCAGCCTTAATAATTTCGCAAATCTCATTGGCTTCACGGCCATAACCAATGAGTTCATTTGCGCTCGGCATATCAATCCCGTACACATTCGGGAACCGAATCTCAGGCGCTGCTGACGCAAAATAAACCTTTTTCGCACCTGCTTCTCGGGCCATTTCTATAATCTGCTCAGAGGTTGTTCCACGCACAATAGAGTCGTCTACAAGCAGCACATTCTTCCCTTTAAATTCGGCGCCAATTGCATTCAGTTTGCGGCGTACCGATTTTCTACGCTGTGTTTGCCCAGGCATGATAAACGTCCGCCCAATGTAGCGGTTCTTCACAAAGCCCTGGCGATAGGGAATATTCAGAACACGAGATATTTCTAAAGCAATATCACAGGCCGTTTCAGGAATAGGGATCACGACGTCGATTTCGAGGTCATCATATTCAGCTTTAATTTTCTCACCGAGTTTCGTGCCCATGTTTATGCGGCTTGCGTAAACCGAAACCCCATCTATAAATGAATCTGGGCGTGCAAAATAGACATATTCAAAAATACATGGGCTATGCACCGGAGCCTCGGCGCATTGTCTGCTGAACAGTTGTCCAGTTTCGGTAATGTAAATACCCTCTCCTGGCTCAACGTCGCGCACAAACGTAAAGCCCGTACCATCAATGGCAACACTCTCAGACGCTACCATATACTCGGTACCTTGCGATGTTTCGCGCTTTCCAAGTGCCAGTGGACGAATACCATGGGGGTCTCTAAATGCCACCATGCCATGCCCGATGATCATTGCAACTACGGCATAAGCGCCTTTTACTTGATCATGCACTCTACGAATCGTCGCAAAGATATCTTCTACTTCTAAATGTAATTGATCCTTTTGCAACAACTCGTTTGCAAATATATTAAGCAGCACCTCTGAATCTGACGAGGTATTAATATGGCGTTTTGCTGTTTCAAAAAGTTTCTTCTGCAACACATCTGCGTTGGTCAGGTTACCGTTGTGCGCAAGTGCGATTCCAAAAGGAGAGTTCACGTAGAAAGGCTGAGCTTCTGCTGAACTTGAGCTTCCTGCCGTTGGGTAACGCACGTGCCCAATACCAATATTACCGCTGAGCCGGCGCATGTGGCGAGTGTGAAACACATCACGAACGAGCCCATTTCCTTTTCGCAACCTCAAATTATGACCGTCGATAGTCATAATTCCCGCTGCGTCCTGCCCGCGGTGCTGTAGCATGGTCAGTCCATCGTATAGAGCTTGATTCACAGGTTGATTGCCAACGATACCGACTACACCACACATAACGCTAAACCTCAGATGTCATTTGGTTGAATAAAACTCGATGAGCTCTCCATGTACTGGAAAAACCAGTCAATGTAAGGCCCAAAATGCGGAATTAAAAGTGATTGTTGCCACCACAACTCGTTGGATACGCCAGTGAAAGTATCCATAACAAACAGCAGTCCACACACCACCAAAACACCTCGTAATGCGCCGAAAACTGCACCTAATAACCGGTCGGTGCCGCTCAAGCCGGTTCTTTCGACCAGTTGCCCTACGAGATAAGTTATCATGGCGCCGACAATGAGCGTTGCCACAAACAGCAACACCACTGCAATTCCCTGCCGAATCATTGGGTCATCAAAATGCGTGAAATACCCGGAAACTTCGGTATAAAACATGCTCGCAACGAAAAATGCACCGATCCAAACCGCTAATGACAGCGCTTCGCGCACAAAGCCACGAATTAAGCTAATAACAACCGAGAGACCGATGATTCCGATGATGACAAAATCAATCCATTCCATGAGAAACCACCTTTAAATTTGCGGCGCATTTTAACAGAAACAAACATCAACGGTAGACTTTTTAATTCTCTGCTGGCCGGTAGGGTAATACCTTGCCTTCTAGACGCGTAAGTGCTTGCAATGGCGCGAGTTGTTGTTCAAGTTTTTCTTTACTCAAATCAGGCCCAACCAATACGAGGTGTAATTCCCCTGCATCTCGCTGGTAAACTCTGCTATATGCGCTATAACCCGCATCACTAAGCTCTTCTAACAGCTCTTCAACGGTCGTCTGATTGCGAAAGGCGCCTAATTGAATCACCCATGCATCATCCATGTTAGTCACGGTTTCTTCTGCCGCCTCAGAGCCTTCGGTTTCAGCCGCAACCTCTTCATTTAATTCATTTGCATTAGGTTCGGTGCGATTGCCAAGGTCGATCGATTCCGGAAGGTCTCTAAAGGTCATTTGTTCTTCCACAATAGGAACCGCTACAGAATCAGACTGCGCGGCTTCATCAACGGTGAAATCGTTGGGAAAGCTGGGTGAATTCATAGATTGCTCAACCGACGGCCTCATCGGTGTTGATCTGAACTCTTGGTCATGACGCTCGACCGCGCGATTAAAGAAATCAGGAAGAAAAATTACTGCAACGGCAATCACAATGAGCGTGCCGATGATTCTATTTCTAAATGTTGAGCTAGCCACGAATTACTTTTCCTTCCACTTCATAAATGGCAGTAATGGTCAAAAATGAGCCAAAACATAATATCACATCCTGTTCACTTGCTTCACTGAGCGCTCGTTTATACGCGATTGCCACTGAACTTTCTTGTACAAAATGAGCGCGATTCGAAAGTTCAGCCGCTAATTCAGCCGCGCTTGCGCCGCGTTCAGAAGGCAGTGAAGCAAAATACCAAAGATCAATGCTCTCGCTTATCGCCTCAATAGTACCGCGAATATCTTTGTCTTTGAGCATGCCACAAACGGCGCGAATTTTCCCAACACCTGGTCGATAACGCTTTAACTTTGTTAATTGGTGGTTTAAGTACGCCGCCGCATGAGGATTGTGCCCTACATCAAGGATGACTATTGGCGCTTGTCGAATCGACTCAAAACGCCCAGGCACGAATGCTCTCATAAGCCCCTCTGTATAATCATTTTGGGTCAGTGCAAACGGGGTCAGGCTCAGCGCCGTTAATGCGGTTGCCGCATTCTGCAAAGGAAGATGAGGTTTTGGCAAATGCTCTAAAAGCTTCCCCTTAGGAAGTCGCAGTGACCATTCGGTCTCATTTTCAGACAATATCTCGAAATCAATGCCTGCAAGTGCCAATTGTGCTCCAGTACGCTCGGCAAACTCAACGAGAGCCGCGGGCGCATGCAAATCTCCACATACCGCTGGTTTGTTGGCTCGATAAATACCGGCCTTTTCAAAACCAATTACTTCTCGATCATCGCCCAAGAAGGCGATATGGTCAATGCCAACGGAAGTCACGATACTCAAGTCAGGGGGCACAATGTTCACGGCATCTAAACGACCACCAAGTCCAATTTCTAGAATAGCCACATCGACTTGCGCATTCTTTATCAGCTCAAGCGCGGCGAGTGTACCGAACTCAAAGTAGGTAAGTGATGTTTCTTTTCGCACCTGCTCCACGCGCGCGAATGCTTCACAATGCTGCGCTTCACTGAGCCATTGACCCGCCACGGTGACGCGCTCACGATAATTGACTAAATGAGGAGAGGTATAGGTCGCTGTTCGCAATCCGTGCGCAGTCAGTATGGCATTCAACATGGCAACGGTTGAGCCCTTGCCATTCGTTCCTCCGACCAGAATAATGTAAGGCGCGGGTTGCAGCACATTCATTGCTTGCGCCACTTTCTCCACCCGTTCGAGCCCTAAATCAATAGTCTTTGTATGAATTTGTTCTAAATAAGAGAGCCACGCATCGAGTGAGCGTGGCTCTGGTTTTTGTGTGTGTTTCAAGTTCATGAACTCTAAAATTAATCGGCGCTCATTATTTCTTGTTCTGGCTCCGGCAAGTTCTGCAGTTTTGCCAGAATGCTTGCGAGCTTATTGCGCATTTGGCGTCGGTCTACAATCATGTCGACCGCACCATGCTCGAGCAAAAATTCACTACGCTGAAACCCTTCTGGAAGTGTTTCTCGCACGGTTTGTTCGATCACTCGCGGGCCCGCAAAACCAATCAAAGCTTTTGGCTCAGCCACATTGATATCGCCAAGCATCGCCAAACTGGCCGACACGCCTCCCATCGTTGGGTCAGTCAAAACTGAAATATAAGGAATACCACGCTCACTCATTTTTGCCAGCGCTGCTGACGTTTTTGCCATTTGCATTAGAGAGAGCAATGCCTCTTGCATGCGCGCGCCGCCCGAAGCTGAGAAACAAACCAAAGGAATATTTTTTTCTAAACAAACTTCTACAGCTTTCACAAAGCGCGAGCCTACAACCGTCGCCATTGAGCCGCCCATGAAGTTAAACTCAAAAGAAACCGCAACGATAGGTGCACCTTTTAGCTTTCCTTCCATGGCAACCAGCGCATCTTTCTCACCGGTTGCTTTTTGCGCGGCAGCAATTCGGTCTTTATAGCGTTTGGAGTCCTTAAACTTGAGTAAATCTTGCGGCTCAAGCTCTACACCGAGTTCTTCGCGTCCTTCTGAGTCAAGGAAACTATCGAGCCTTTCACGCGCACTCAAGCGCATATGATGTGTACATTTGGGGCAAACGTGCAGGTTTCTTTCTAGATCTGCACGATAAAGAATGGCTTCACAGCCGTCACATTTACTCCAAACACCCTCTGGAATATTTCTACGCTTTGTAGACTGTGGTTTTGCAAGAATTTTCTCGATCCAGCTCATAATTACCTGTCATTTTCTGCGAACTATCGAATCGCACGTCAAATTAGAAGAAATTGTTGGTCATTAAAGCACAAATCAAAGCATGTTTGCAGCAGTAAGTGGTCTAATCTGGTAGAAAGAGAGGCCCCATCGAGCAACTCGGTAACTGAATCGCAGGAGGATAAGTTACATGAACAAGATAAAGACCATGAGGCTTTGCTGTCGCCGCAGCGAGCGTGCGGTCTTTGGCTGCAAGAAGCTCCCCCAACCAGCCTATTGGCGCTTCGTCCATACCAATCACGAGTAAAGAACCGACAATATTTCTTACCATGTGATGAACAAATGCATTCGCTTGAATATCAACCAGCACATAATCGCCGTGCCGAGTCACCTGCACAAAGTGAACATTGCGGTTTGGAGAATTGGATTGACATTGAGCCGCTCGAAATGATGAAAAGTCGTGTTCACCCACAAGCTGTTGTGCAGCTTCATGCATGCGCGCAGCATTCAATGGGTGATAAACATGAGTTACGCCCGCGTGCAAAACGGCAGGCTTACATGGTGCATTGTAGATTAAATAACGATAACGCCGGGCTGTTGCCGAAAAGCGGGCACTAAAGTCGTCCTCTACGTGGGCAACCCATTTGACGGCGATATCATCTGGTAAGTTTGCGTTCACCCCCAACGTCCAGGCTCGATCGGGGCGCTTCACTTGAGTATCAAAATGAACGACTTGTTGTGTCGCATGAACGCCTGCGTCGGTTCTTCCTGCGCAGATTACTTGCACTGGGTGGTTCGCCACACACGCCAACGCATCTTCTAGCTTCTCTTGTACACTCGGAACTTCTTGTTGTCGTTGCCAGCCAAAGTATTGTTCACCACAATACTCGATACCCAACGCAATTCGCATACTACTCACAACCTTTCTAGCCTATTACTTCACAACTTATTGGCGTTCATCGAGTCGAGACATAAGCGCTTGCGCTTCCTCTTTAAGCTCTGCGGAGCCCTCATCTAAAACCTTCTGTAACGCTGCACGAGCATCATCAAACTCTTCCATTTCAATGAAAGCGCGTGCTAAATCGAGCTCTTCAGCAAGCGAGTCCTCACCGCGAAGGCTGTCATCTTCCTCAGGCTCCGCTTCCGCTGGTTCTTCTTCATCTACTTCGGCAAGAAGTTCGTCAATGTCACGATAATTCGCTTCGTTTTCTTGTTCTAACTCTTGCTTTTGTTCTAGCTCGATTTCTTGATCTTGTTCTAAATCTTCCTCAGCCGATTCACCAAATAAAGATTCCAGCTCCTCTTCGGCTTCAGCCTCAGCGCGGCGCATCTCTTCATCGTCAAGTGTGAAGAGCTCTTCGTCTAGCTCATCGTCTTCCGCGACGGCTTTAAAGTTCTCTGGCTCTTCCTCGTCCGCTAGTAAGTCAGGAACCTCATAGTCTTCACTAATTGTAAGTTCAGGGTCTGCCTCTGCCTCAACCTCTAAAACATCTTCCAAATCTTCATCTAGCGAATCATCTTCCGGCTCTTCATCCGGTAATTCGGCCCAGTCATCTTCTGGAATTTCATTCGCTTCCTCAGTCGGCTCGACATCCTCAAGATCAATAACATCATCGTCATCATCTTCTTCGACCAAACTCTCGTCACCTTCTTCTTCATCAGAAGCATAAGATTCTGGTGACTCCAATTCATCATCGATAAATTCAACCTCATCGTCTTCATCTTCATCAAAAGAAAATTCGGTATCGTTTTCAGTCGATTCATCCTGCGTAGGCAGCTTTTCCTCTTCCTCACCGGCCTGCTCGAGCAACGAATCAATATCATCACTGTCTAGCGCTACTTCTTCGTCTTCAATTCCCAATTCATTAAAAAGAGAGTCCATGTCCACATCATCAGAATCACCGTCCGACAACTCATCTTCTAAATCTTCATCGGCATCAATTTCTGACTGCTCTAAGTCAACATCGGGATCTAATGGATCCATCTCAGGTTCAGGTTCAGACTCAGGTTCAAGCTCTGATTCTGCCTCTGGTTCTTGCTCTGGTTCGGCCTCAGCTTCAAGTTCGGGTTCGGGTTCGGGTTCAACTTCAGATTCAAGCTCAGCCTCAGGTTCGGGTTCGGGTTCGGGTTCAGATTCATCATCTGAGCCAAAGTCACCAAAAATGTCGTCGATATCATCATTACTCATGACATCGTCTGATTCAGGCTCTGATTCGAAATCTGTCGCTACGTCCGTTTCCTCTTCATCGTCGTCACCAGCGCCTTCAAGGAGTTTATCCAGTTCGTCCTGACCCAGCTCATTGCTCTCTGCTTCCTCGAAGAAATCTTCTTCCGGCTCGTCTTGTACTTTAACAGTCTTGGCAGTCGTGTCTTCTAGGTCATCGTCTTCAAGTTCACTAAATGCATCTAAATCATCGTCACTATCGAGCTGTATACCCGAAAACTCGTCTTCCTCTTCGCTCTCTGAGGTATCGTCAGGCACTAACATCTCATCCGTTAAACTATCGAGATCCTCACCTTCATCTTCGTCCTCGAACCCATCAAAAGCATCATCAGAAAGCAATCCATCGTCATCTTCTAAGTCACCCAGCAATTCCTTATCTAATGCTTGGCGTGCTTCTTCGTCGGAAAGCTCACCCGTACTTGCGGGCGCTTGCGGCTTGTCACTCGTAGCGAGGGTGTATTCACTTAAATCGGTCTGCCGTTTACGCAATAACCAAGTCGTCAGTAAAATCAGAAGGAGTGCAGGAATAGACGCGAGCGCGGCTAACGCAGCCGGGTGTTGCAATAGTTGTTCAACGGTTGATAATTCTTCTGAGCGCGCACGAACCACGTCTTGCTCACGACGCAGTTCTTCTTGTTGTTGACGAATTTCTTGAATTTCTGCTTCATACTCGCTCGCCGATACCACGCCTTCCTGTAAACTTACGAGCAATTCTTCTAAACGAGCTAAACGATCCTGTAATTCATCATTGTTACTCATGACACTTTCGGTGTTTTGAATCGAGCGCACCAAATCGTCTCGCAAGGTAACAAACTCCTCTTCGTACTGTTCACGCACCTCGCGTATTTGCTGCTCTGTAAGACGTCTCGTTTGAGAAACAATCTCCGTTTGCTCACGCGAACGCGCCTCAAGCTCTGCACGCTGCTCTGCAAGTGTTTGTGATTGAACTTCGATCGCTTCACCCAATTCAATGCTGCGCCTTGCAGACTCTGGATTCAGCATTTGAATCTCTTGAAGGCTTGGAATTCTTAGGTAAAAACCATTCAGCAACTCGTTTGGGTTACCATTTCGAAAGGCACGGGGATTGGCTTGCACGATCGCTGCCATAACTTGATGCATGGTTACAGAGGAGTGAGGCCGAACTTGGTTCGCAATAGACCACAATGTGTCCGTTGCCTGGATAGGCCCGTATCGCTCTTGCCCTTCCCGAACATCTGTTTGTTCGCTCCCTGAAGGGCCAAGAATAACGACAGGATCGCGCTCTTGTGCGACACTCAAGCTGGTAAACAAGCATAATAGTACGAGTGCCATTCCCAACAACAGTTGAGAGCGACCTGTTCGGTAAACTGTAACCAATTTACTTCCCTGACATTGTTGAGCCATCACAAAATTCCTGACTGAGCGCGCTAATTATCGTTATTCGCAGACGGGCAAAGTATTAATATAAACCATCCTCTCTATTAACGGCAGTTTTCTCCGAATCTTTATGCAATTCTTTTAGAAAACCGACGCTTACCAATAGTTTTCTAGCAAGTATTCAGCGATTTGAACACTGTTTGTGGCCGCACCTTTGCGTACATTGTCCGCCACCACCCAAAGATTGACGCCCTGTGGATGACTGATATCTTGACGCACGCGTCCGACAAACACTTCATCGTGCCCAGCGGCGTTCCCCACCTGGGTCGGGTAATCTGCGCGATCATCAAGTAAAACGACTCCTGTTGCATTCGCTAGGGCGTCTTTCACCGCGTGGATATCAACCGGCTGACGTAACTCTAAATGAATCGCCTCGGCATGACCAAAAAATACAGGAACGCGAACGGCCGTCGCATTCACTCGAATGTCCGGGTCGCCCAAAATTTTCTGGGTTTCCCACACCATTTTCATCTCTTCTTTGGTGTAATCGTTATCAAGAAATACGTCGATTTGTGGAATGCAATTAAAGGCAATTTGCCGTGCAAACGCTTCTGCCTCAACAGGCTTTCCATTCAGCAGTTGCGCCGTTTGCTTCGCCAATTCGTCAACGCCAGAAGCGCCTGCGCCAGAAACAGATTGATAGGTTGCAACATTGATACGGTCAACACCAAATTGATCATGCAACGGCTTCAGCGCCACCAACATTTGAATCGTTGAGCAATTAGGGTTTGCGATGATATTGCGGTTTCTAAAATCAGCTAATGCGTGACCATTGACTTCGGGTACCACCAATGGAATATCAGGCTCATAACGGAAGTGGGACGTGTTATCGATCACCACACAGCCGGCGTCTGCAGCCACGGGTGCATACTTTGCTGAAACACTTCCACCTGCGGAGAAAAAGGCAATATCAACTTGGCTCCAATCGAAACTTTCGGCGTCTTCTACCACATAACTCTCACCACGGAATTCAACTTCTTTACCGACAGAGCGGCTACTCGCCACCGCATGGAAAACACCCACAGGAAATTTACGCTCTTCTAAGCACTCAATCATTTGTTTTCCGACTAAACCAGTCGCACCTAGTACCGCTACATTTAATTCAAGTGCCATAAGTGTCCTCAATTGCTCCATTTGTTTCTTTTGTCGTAGTTTACGCAGGTTCAGAGGTAAGCTCTACCCCAAAACCGATTGCTTGCAGCGCGTTAGCGTTCGATGCTCGACATTTTATCTTTAACGCACTTAACTCACGCCGAATTGAGTAATTCTGACGCAGCGCGTCAAAGCCCTCTCTTGTGAGCCCTTGCGCCCGAAAACTCTGATCATCTTGTTCAATATTATAGACGCGAGAAATACTTTGCAGCACTTGTTTTTGCATCTCGAGCCCGGAATCTAGCGTTTGCCAAGGCACCTCTTTAGGTAATGGCGGCAATGCGATATCGCACCATTGTTTTGTTTGCTGCAGCGCTGGAAACTTACCTAATACCTTTTCGTACAACATATAGCTTGCACGTAACTTACCCTCAATGCTGTGCCCCGCGATATGAGGTGTTGCGATTTCCACGTGCGGCACGAGCTCAGTCATTACTTGAGGCTCTCCTTCCCAGACATCGAGGACAACATGAATGTTCTTATCGTGACGCGCTAGCAACTCAAATAATGCACTGTTATTGATAACCGCACCGCGGCTCGCATTGATCAATATCGCATCCGACTTCAACAATTTTAGACGGTCAGCATTCAACAAATGAAACGTAGGATTTGCTCCGGTTTTTAATAGCGGCACATGAAAGGAAATCACATCTGCTTCGGCAAGTGCGCTCCAATCACAGAACTCTTTGTTATCACGAGGCAAGGTCGGATTCGGATCGATGAAACGAACCCGCATACCCAGTGCAGCTAACTTAGCGCCTGCTTGACTTCCCGTATGACCGGCACCCACTACAAGTGCATTCAAACCTTGCAAGCAGCGTTGTTTGCGATTGGCCAGAGTCAGCGTGGCGGCAAGCACATATTCGCCCACCGATATCGCGTTGGCCCCTGGCGTACTACAAAACTCGACCCCTCGAGCCTCGCAAGCCGCCGTGTCAACGTGGTCAGTACCAATGGTTCCAGTTCCAAGAAAGCGTAGTTGCGGCGCATGGTCTAATAATTCAGAGGTAACTTGTGTGACGGAGCGGATCAACAAAACATCGGTATTTCTAAGTTCATTTTGAGGCGGAACGCGCCCAGAAAAAATACGAACCTCACCGCAGTCGGCAAGTAATTCTGGAAGTTTGGGTAGGTTATTGTGTATCAGGAATTTCATGCGCACAGGAGTTAATGAGCCCTGTGCGCAGTGTATCAGAAATGTTTATTATGCGAAGCGCTTAAATACTAGCGACGCGTTCGTACCACCGAAGCCAAAGCTATTCGACATCACAGTGTTCAATGTTGCTGATTGTGGCTCACGCACAATGTTCATACCGCTCGCCTTTTCGTCAAGCGAGTCGATATTAATAGAAGGCGCGATAAAGCCATCACGCATCATCAGCAAAGAGAAAATTGCTTCATGAACGCCCGCGGCTCCGAGTGCATGCCCAGTCATTGCTTTTGTTGCACTAATTGCTGGCGTGTTAGCACCGAATACTTCACGAATCGCCTCTAACTCCTTCACATCGCCTACCGGTGTACTGGTGCCGTGTGTGTTCAAGTAGTCAATTGGCGCGTCAAGGTTGGCCATGGCCATTTTCATACAACGCACTGCACCTTCACCTGAAGGAGCCACCATATCGTAGCCATCCGAAGTTGCGCCATAGCCGACAATTTCCGCGTAGATCTTCGCACCACGCGCTAGAGCGGTCTCTAACTCTTCAATCACGAGCATACCGCCGCCGCCTGAAGGAACAAATCCATCGCGGTTCGCGTCATACGTACGCGAGGCATGCTCTGGTGTATCGTTATACTTGGTACTGAGTGCGCCCATCGCGTCAAACTCCATACCCAAGGTCCAGTGAAGCTCTTCTCCGCCGCCAGCAAACACGCGATCTTGTTTACCAAGCTGAATCAACTCCAGCGCGTGACCGATACAGTGTGCACTCGTTGCACAAGCTGAACTAATGGAATAATTCACACCTTTGATTTGCTTAGGGGTTGCCAAACACGCTGAGGTTGTTGAAGCCATGCATCGTGGCACCATGTATGGGCCGACACGTTTCACTCCCTTTTCGCGCAAAATATCGGCAGCCGCTACTTGATGCTCTCCCGAAGCGCCTCCAGAACCCACAACCAAGCCCGTACGCTCATTTGAAACTTCCGCATCTGTTAAACCTGCGTCTGCAATTGCTTGCTCGAGAGAAATGAATGCATATGCCGCGGCGTCTCCCATAAAACGAAGTGCTTTTCGGTCAATGTGCTCGCTTACGTCGATTTTTAAATCGCCCCAAACTTGGCAACGCAGCCCCATTTCTGCAAAACTTTCAGACCGTGTAATGCCTGAACGCCCAGCTTTGAGTGACGCTAAAACTTCTTGTTGATTATTACCAATGCTCGAAACCACACCGATCCCGGTAATCACAGCTCTTCTCATTGTGTCTGTCCTATTTATAAATTTGTGCGTATCATATCGCGTCAACGCGCAAACTAGAATCCACCATTAAAGTGGTCAGCTTTGCTACGGAAGAAATTGCTATGCCTAGTTCTGAAATTCAATATGCCAATCTTCAGTTTGATGCAGACCATACGCCTGAATCATTACGCCACGGTGACATTTACTTCACACGAGGGCAAGGCAAGTCTGAAAGTGAATACGTATTCCTTCATCAAAACGGTTTTCCTGAGCGCTGGCAGCGCCAGCAGCATTCTTTCTGCGTGGCAGAGACAGGGTTTGGGACTGGACTAAATTTTTTTCTAACGGCCAATTCTTTTTTAGAACATGCCCCTGCAAATACGCAGTTACACTTTATCAGCTTTGAGCTCTTCCCACTTTCGCCTCAGGATTTCCGTCGCGCAAGCCAAGCCTGGCCCGAATATCAAGCTCTCGTTGAAGAGATTATCAGCCATTATCCACAACCCATTGCAGGCCTGCATCGGCTTCAAATTCACCCGCGTATTACACTTGATTTAGTGTTTGGTGATGTCACTCAGACCGCGCCTGACTGGGCAAAACTAAACAAAAACTCAGTCGATGCATGGTTTCTAGATGGGTTCGCGCCCAGTAAAAACCCTGATATGTGGCAACCTACACTTTTCAGTGCGCTCTATAATAGCATGAAAACCAATGGAACCTTTGCAACCTTCACTGCGCAAGGAAACGTACGTCGCGGGCTTACAAGCGCAGGGCTAGCAGTCAAGAAGGCATCGGGGTTTGGGCACAAGCGCGACATGTTAGTCGGTCGAAAAATGAGCTTGGCCTTACCCGCGCCCAAACTTCCGACACATATTATGATTGTAGGCGGAGGCATTGCTGCCGCTTCCCTACTCTACAAACTCAAAACTTTTCAAGGCAAAATTACGTGGGTTTATGACTCACTTGCCAGTGGTGCCTCTGGCAACGCACAGGCTTCTATTTACCCCGCTCTACAGGCACAGTGGAATTACTTCAGTGAATTCTATGCGCACGCATTTTGCTTTGCGAAACGGTTTTATGAGCCATGGCAAAACACACTTGTTCATTGGCCCGGTGTACACTTAAAGACGCGGTCAGCAGAAGATGCAGAGCGACTACAGAAAGTGCTCTCAAACCCAATGTACCCGAGCACTCTCATAGACCGTGGCAAATATGGCGCTTTGATACCTCAAGCTGGTTGGGGAAAACCACCTGAGCTTGTCCACGCGCTTGTTGAGCACGCGCTCTCCTATCGTACTCAGCATCATTTGAAAACCGCTCAGCTAAGCGATACCCGGTTAGCGTCTCTCTCTTTCATCAATCGCGGCGTGAAATGTAACTTACATAATCTTGAAACATCGCTCGAAGTTGATCACTTGATACTTGCAGCGGGCGCGCAGCTTACCGAGATTATAGCTAATCTTCCGATTCGGCCTGTGCAGGGTCAGGTTACGCAACTTGCTTGGCGCACTCCTCCGGCAGCTACCCCCGAATTAAGTGCGCAAGTATTCTGTCAGAAGGGCTACGCGACGCCTCCTGCGAATGGCGCGTTCTGCATTGGTGCAACCTTTCGAAAAGGCATCACTGATTTGCGCGTCACTGACGAAGAGAATTTAGAAAATATTCAGCAGTTCAATGCAATGACCGGTGCGAATGTGGAACCTGAAGACATTATAAGCGCACGCAGCTCGATTCGTGCGACCACGCCCGATCACTTGCCGATGGTCGGTAAGCTAAGAGGGCTGCCCGTGTCGGTGTTGGGAGGTCTTGGCGCAAGAGGATTCACCAGTGCGCCTTTCTGCGCAGAAATTATAGTGAGTGAGTTGCTACAAAAACCACTCCCTTGTATGCAGAAACTTTATACCAGGCTCTCGCCAAATCGCTTTAACCCTTCATCGCCGGATGATTGACGGTTTTTTTCAGTCGATTTAGCATGCCTTGAACTAAATCACGATCAATGGTTTTAAGCTCTGCTTCGCTATCAGCCAAACTTTTTTCCAGCGCTTGCCAAAACAGGTCTGTGTCGTCTTCTTCAGCCATTGTCAATTTCGCGACGACAAGATCGAAGTGCCCACGCAAATAGCCACTGGCAAATAATTCATCGTCATTCCCTTGCTGCACTATTTGATCAAACACCGCGTCTAATTGATCGGCCATTTCGGCAATAGTAAGCTTCGACATACACCCTCGATAGCAAGAATCTAGAACCTTCTAGATCTGTGAATTTGGCTTCACAGTATACCGATTTCATCATTCTATTTCGACCAAGAACTTCGCGAATTCATTTGCTACAATGCGGGCACTTTGATGTTTTCAGCGCTTATAGGAAGATAAATGAGTGAATTTAAAATTGGCTTGTTTTACGGCTCGTCTACTTGTTACACGGAAATGGCAGCAGAGAAAATTCGTGACTTTATTGGCGCTGAAATTGTCGATTTATACAATATTAAGGACATTCCCTTAAGCAAAGCGGAAGAGTACGACCTACTCATTTTCGGTATCTCAACTTGGGATTTTGGGGAATTACAAGACGATTGGGAAAGCCATTGGCAGGAAGCGAGCACGCTCAATCTCGCTGGCAAAACACTTGCTCTCTATGGCATGGGCGACCAAGAAGGCTACACCGATTGGTTTCAAGACGCGCTTGGCATGTTGCACGAGGCGGTGGCTCAACCCGGCCTGAAGCGGATTGGCTTCTGGCCAAATGAAGGCTATGACTTTAACGCGTCGAAAGCCTTAACTACAGACAAAAAACTCTTTGTGGGGCTTGCGCTAGATGAAGATAGCCAATATGAACTCTCCGACGAGCGCATTGCCATGTGGTGCACGCAAGTTTTAGAGGAAATTGCAGGCGTTTAAGCGATTGAGCGCAGCTTTAATTGCGCTCTCAATTTGCCGGCGAATTGTTCGATAGCGTCTGAGCTATAAGGGTTAGCTGCGCATTTTCCCCAAACCGGCGCAGGCCAGGCAGGATCACTTTCAAAGCGCACGATATGATGCACATGGAGTTGTGGCACCATATTGCCAAGTGCGCCGATGTTCAGCTTGTCCCCGTTAAATTCACGCATTAACCACATACCTAGTCTCGATGACTCTTGTAGCAATTGCTGTTGCTCCATCGCTTGTAGTTCATAGATTTCGCGAACATTTGGGACACGCGGAACCAGAATAACCCAGGGGAAATTCTCGTCATTCATGACACACACGCGAGATAGCGGGAAATCTCCCGCTATCTCCGTGTCTTTTGCCAATTGCTCGTGTAACTCAAAATGCATGGCAGTTCCTCAGTATTCCCTAGGCTCGCTTAATGGCGAATACTATTTTCGCCGCCTGCAAACACACGACCGAAGTAGCTGTCTTCGTTCCACTCAGGCCGCGCTGTATCGTTTGCAATCGTTTTACCAATTTCGAAGTTGATATCGGCAAAAGTCGCCGCCGCGCCATAGCGAATGCCACCATAAACTTGACTGAGCGTACTCACTTCATCAGTCGGTCGATGATATTGTTCACGTAAGAAGCGTTGCCAAATTTCACCGGCATTTTCATCTGGATTCTTCGACGTAAAACCGGTCATTAAAAACACGGCGGGCACACCCTGCTTTACTAATGTGTAGTGATCTGAGCGTGTAAATAGTGCTTGCTCGGGCATCGGATCGGGCGCGCTTTCAATACCAAATTTTCCGGCTGCAATCGCAACCGCATCGGCTAGCGTCGAGTGATTCGCACCAAACGCAACGACATCAGCAAAATCATATAAAAGTACCGGCATATCCAAGTTTACGTTTGCTACAATGTTCTCAATCGGTACCGTCGGGTTGTGAGCAAAATAATCCGCACCAAGCAAACCACGCTCTTCTGCAGTGACCGCTGCGAATAGAATAGAGCGCTTAGGACGTTCCCCACTCGCCACTAAATCTGCAAACATACGCGCTGTTTCTAGCATAACTGAAACGCCTGACGCGTTGTCCATCGCACCATTATTAAACTCTGCAGGCCCTTCTACGCTTCTTACCGGTCCGATATGGTCCGAGTGGGCCGTATAAATAATGTATTCATCTTTCAATGCAGGATCGCTACCCTCGATCATGCCAATTACATTCGGGCTATCCATGTCTTCATAGGTGGACGACTTCTCTAGTGTCACTGATAAATCTAAAGGCATTCCGACAGGACGCTCACCTGCGGCCATTTGCGCGTAAATTTCTTCTCCAGTAACGGGTACGTTTGCGAACAAGGCTTCAGCGGCCTCATAATTAATGGTTGCCCCCCCTTTCATTTCTGGATAAGCGTTCTGCGGCACGCCATTTTCACCAATCCAGCGCACACGCGGTGAATTCGCATAGAAAATAGCACGCTCATAAGGTACGGTTTCTTCACGCTTGGGCGTATGAATGCTAATCATACCAACTGCACCACGCTCCACGGCAAGCTCTGTTTTAATGCTATTTAGGTGAGCCGCCTCCTCACTTGGAAGTCCTTCTGGCAGTCCTGACAATGTCACCACAATGGCACCGCTCACATCTAGATTTGCATAATCGTCAATTTCAAATTGATCTGACACCATGCCGTAACCAACAAACACGAGCGGTGCAGTTACTGACGACTCTGTTTCAAATACACTCGGTCCCATCAGAAAATCACGCGGATACACTAAGCTACGGCTCTCGCCTGATTCATTATGGATGGTGAATTTCTGACTGTCCGGAATCACTCGCGCGGTTCTTAATGGCACGCGTTGGTAGTATCCATCGGTACCCGCAGGTGCGACACCCATACGCTGAAATTGAGCTGCAATATAGGCCGAGGCGATTTCATGAGATTGCGTACCTGTATCACGACCTTCTAGAAGATCGCTTGCTAAGAATTCAAGGTGCGATTGAATGGCACGCCCTTCAGCTCTAATTTCTGTAGGCTCCGAAGGAGCACCACAGGCGGTCAAAAAACCTAAAGCAAGGGCTGAAATGGAAGCTACTTTCCATGAGATTGTTGTTATTTTAAGCATATTAACGCCTTTGTTGTTGATTCTTACCGAAGTTTATCGGCTTCTCGTCGCGCTGGCTACATTTGTGCTTGCAACTCGCTTTTCAAATATGTAATGTTATATTATTACATTAAGCACTCAGAGGTTCCTATGAAGTTAAAGAAGTCCTTTATCGCCAAGCAAGTTGCGCTCGCATTGGCGTTTGCAAGTTCAACTCAGCTAGCCTTCGCACAACAAGAAAGTGACGAAGGGACTGAAACAGACCAGCATGATCATAGTTATGAGCGAATTGTGGTGACCGCCTCCCCGCTACAAAAGTCAGCAATTGACAGCGCGCAACCGATCTATGTCATGAGCGCAGATGAACTGCGAGAATTTCAAGCCGCCACGCTCGGTGAAACGCTAAGAAATATAGTGGGTGTGCAAGCAAGTTACTTCAGCCCGACTGCGAGCAGCCCGATTATTCGCGGGCTTGATGGCCCCCGTGTGCGGATTCTCCAAAATGGCCTCGATGTAGCCGATATTTCTCGCGGGGGCCCCGACCATGCTATTTCGACCGAAACCAGTACCGCCCAGCAAGTTGAGATTTTCCGTGGTCCTTCAACACTCTTATTTGGTAGCGGCGCCAGCGGTGGTGTGGTGAATGTCGTTGATAATCGCGTTCCGCGCTTTATCGACGAGGGTATTTCAGGACAATACGGCCTCAACTACAACTCTGTAAGCCAAGAACAACTTGCGAGTGCGGAGCTGAATGCTCGTAATGGCAACTTCGCATTTCATTTAGACGCATTTCAGCGCGATGCGGATGACTACGAAGTACCTACGTTCGTGAATGATGAAGGTGAAGAGAGCGACCACATTGAAAACAGTTTTACTGAAGACAGTGGTTTTACGCTCGGTGCGAGCTACTTATTAGACAATGGCTTTATTGGCTTTTCAGCCGGTCGTTTAGAGCGCGAGTACGGTATTCCGGGACATGAACATCACGGCCACGATCATGGTCATGAAGAGGAATATCATGATGAAGAAGACCACGGACACGAAGAAGAACATGAGCACGGCGAAGAGCACGATCATGAAGAAGGTGTATTCGCAAAGTTCAAACAAGATCGATATCAAATATTAAGCTCATTCGAAAATCCAATCCCTGGTTTTGAGCGCCTAGACCTGAATTTGGGTTATACCGAGCTTACCCATAGCGAAATTGAAGAAGAGATGATTGGTTCAGGGTTTGCAGTTGAGCAATCAGAACTCCGTATCGCGGCCACACATGCACCGATTGCTGGCTGGCGAGGCGCTGTGGGTGTACAAGTAGAGCAACGTGACTATGAGTCGAATGGAGAGGAAGCGTTTACTCCTTCTTCTGAAACCGATTTAACCGGCATCTTCTGGCTTGTAGAACGTAACTTTGGTGACCTCACGGTAGAGGCGGGCGCGCGCTATGAGCAAGTGAGCCTGAAAACGGCTGAATTCAACACGCTCGACTATACACCCGGAAGCTTCTCATTAGGTTTCCGGTATCAGGTGAATGAGAATCTTCAATATGCGTTAAACGCAAGCTACAGCGAACGCGCACCACAAGCCAATGAGTTATTTTCTAATGGTATGCACTTTGCCACTAGCACTTATGAGCTTGGCGGCATCTACGAGCTTCATGAGGAGCACCACGAGGAGCACCACGAGGAGCACCACGAGGAAGAGCACGAGGAAGAGCACGCGGGCGAACCTCACTTGGAGTTGTATCACCTAGAAGTTGCAAGTAATGCCCTTGCTAGTGAGAAGTCAAACAATATTGATCTCGGAGTACATTATCAGACTGAGCGCTTTCACGTTGAAGCCAATGTGTTCTTAAACGATATAGACGACTTCATCTATCAGCAAAATACCGGCATCATGTCAAACCAACTTGAGCTTGACCATGCGCATGATGAAGAGCACGCAGGTCATGACGAACATGAGGGGCATGGTCACGATGAAGAAGGGTTGCCGGTTTACTTGTACCAGCAGCAAGATGCTCGCCTATTCGGCTATGAAGTTTCGGGCCACTATCAAGTTACGCAGAACTGGCATATTGATGCATTCACCGATTACACACGAGCTAAATTCGTTAATGGCGGAAACATTCCACGAATTCCAGCGCAACGGATTGGTGCTACGTTAAAGTATACACAGCCAACATGGGACGCTGCCCTCGGCATGACTCGTTATGCAGATCAAAACAAAGTGGGCGAGAATGAAGAGGCGACTGACGGGTTCTCACTCGTAAATTTGCGCTTGAACTATTACCCGGGCATGTTCGCAAACCAAGATGTATCGGTGTATTTCAAGGTTGAAAATCTGACCGATGAATTAGGTTTTGTGCATAGTTCGTTTATTAAAGAAGATGCGCCACTCCCAGGTCGTAATATCGGTATCGGAGTTCGTGCATACTTCTGAGTAGAGTAATTCGTTAATTCCCTGGTACTATGGCGGGTGACCGAAAGGCGCCCGCTTTTTTTATGAAAGGAAACTTTATGGCAACGCCCCACATTTCCGCTTCTAAAAATGACTTTGCCCCCGTAGTGTTAATGCCTGGCGATCCACTTCGCGCCAAGTTTATCGCAGAGCATTGGCTCAAAGACGTAATACAGGTCAATGCGGTACGTAACATGTTGGGTTATACCGGAACATATCGAGGTCAGCGCGTGTCAGTCATGGGCAGTGGTATGGGCATGCCGAGTCTCGGCATTTACGCTTGGGAGCTTTTCTCGTTTTATCAAGTTGAAGCCATTATTCGAGTGGGAAGTTGCGGCAGTTATGCTTCGGAATTAGAGATTGGCGATGTCATTCTGGCAAAAGAAGCTTTTTCCGAATCCTCCTTCGCACAGGTTCAAAATGGCGAAATGCGAGACACGCTTGCCGCGAGTCAAGCACTTAACAGTCATTTAAAAGCGTGCGCGCAGCGTATACAAAAGCCCGTAAAGCACGGAGCCATTCACAGCAGTGACGTATTTTACCGTGCTGGTCCTGCGATCCCTACTACGGCGACAGAAAAGCAACTCCTTGGTGTTGAAATGGAGGCTTTTGCCTTGTTCCACATCGCCAATACATTGCAAAAACATGCAAGCGCCTTGCTTACAGTGACCGACTCCATGCAAACGGGCGAAGGCATGCCTGCCGAGGATCGTGAACATTCACTTGCAGACATGATCGAAATAGCACTTCATGCAGCAACAACTTGGCAGAAGGTCTAAACTTTAGTTATTGTGACTAGCCAATATCTACTCGCCTAAGAAACAAAAGGAAGTTCTATGCGTTTTTTATCTCGACGACTCGTAATGCCCAATGATCTCAACTTCGCGGGTTCGCTCTTTGGCGGACGCATTCTCGAGTGGATCGACGAAGAAGCCTATATTTTCGCCTCTTGTCAACTCGATGCCAAAAGCTTGGTCACTAAGCACATTGGTGCAATTACCTTTGAAGCCTCGGCGTTTCAGGGTGATGTGGTCGAATTTGGACTCGCCATCAAGCATGTGGGGAATTCATCTATTAGCGTGACATGCGTAGTTAGAAATAAAGGGACGAAGCAGAATATTTGTACCGCTGACGACATCGTCTTTGTTCATATCGACAGCGATACTCGAACCCCAATCCCTCATGGTAAAACGAAAGCGCAGCTCGACGCGCTCAAGTTCGAATTACCTTAGCTTTACGCCAAGAACGCACCAGCAAGCGCAATCACTGGCGACGCGGATGGTTTTCCGTGTTGCCAATTGCCCCCTTCAACACCACTGCCAGCAATGTCGATATGCGTGTAAGGTAATGGCTTCTCGCTATTCACCCCGTGCTTATCAAGCCCCGCTACGGTCACAAGAAATGCCATGGGGAACTGATGTCCACGCACGGTAGTGGCCGATGGGCCATTATTCGATGACAACACGTCATCTGCCTTTGTACGCGGGCGAATAAAGTCGAAATCTTCACGACGACTTGGAGATAGTTCGGTGCCATCGCCCCATAATTCGCCAGCTTCAAAGATACGCTGCGCATACCCTTTCATCATCGAGGCTTTATTCGGCACCAATGCTGCGTAGGGCCCTTTCGCAAGAGCAGCATGGCCAGTCAACGTGGCAATCGTATAAATAGACGGGTTCACCGCATCGGCGGCTTCTGCCGTTAGTTTTGCTAGTGGGTCCGCCATCACTAAGCGCCCCTCCGCATCAGTGTTGCCAATGCGCACACGAACACCTGAGCGGCCAGTAATGATTTCGTCAGCAACAAAAGCGAAGTTATCAATGTTGTTACGCACGAATGCCAACTCCGCAACCACTTTTACCCCTTTGGGTTGCAATGCTGCAATTGCCTTCATGAAACCAGCTACCGCTGCCGCACCGCCTTTATCACGGCTCATACCGGCCATATGCCCGCCAGTTTTTAAATCAGCTCCGCCCGTATCGTAGGTAATGCCCTTACCAACCAAGTATAAGGTTTGCTCCGTGGAGCCCTCACCTACATATTCAAGTCGCACCACGCAGGGTGTTTGCTTTTCCACTTCAAAAGAAGCGCGAGCAACAGCGCATAACAACGGATACTCATGTTCGAGCTGCATACGGTCATCGATCACCTGCATACTCACAGAAGTGCCGGCAAATGTTTGCTGGCAATACTCAGCGGCGCGCTTCGGTGACATCCGCTCAGGCTCCGTACCACAAATGTCTCTTGCAACCCGGCGCCCCACTTCAATCGACTCCAAGAAACGAGCATTTACCTCTCCCACCAAGCCTACCTCAGAAAAAGGCTCTACTTCATCACCATGAAACTCTCGCGCCTCCAAAGGCTCGTAGTTGCCTTGATTAAAACCAAAATAAGCAGAAGCTAAGGCGTTTTGCCATCCATCTCCAACAGGCACTGCCGTCGTCATAAGAACCGGCTTCTTCACTCCAGCAGCAGCTAATTTGGCGACTGATTCACGGGCGGCATCGTAAAAGCGGCGAATATCGTCGTAATCTCTATCAAGAGTGCCCGTATTCGCGAGTAGCAGGCGTCCGCCTGGCGCCGATTCGCAAGAAATCAGAGAAATACCCGTACCGACCGACTGGTCGACTTCTTTTGCCTTTGCAATGGCTGTACGCATGGTTTCAGGTAAGCCATCAAACTCAGGCCCTACCACCACTAACGCGTCCCAACTCACATCATTTTGTTCCGCTTGTAAACTTTCCAAATCTACAACTTTCGGTGCAGCAAATGCCATTTTTCACCTCTTTGATTTGCTAAATTTATACGTTTATTTTGCCTTAGTTCTTACGCCAGCGCGTCCCTTCAGGCCCATCTTCTAATGTAATATTCATCGCTTGTAATGCGTCACGCGCGGCATCCGCCCGCGCCCAATCTTTCGTTGCGCGCGCGTCGTTGCGCTCTTTTATCAACGCCTCGATTTTCACAACTTCGTCGTCTGCAGCTTCCCCACGCAAAAATTCCTCTGGGTTTTGCGTGAGTACGCCCAGCACCTTGCCAAATTCCTGCAGCAGCGCAACACTCATAGAAAGCTGTTCGCGCTCGCCACTCGCTTTCATACGGTTCGCCTCACGAGCGAGTTCGAAGAGCACAGACATGGCTTCCGGCACATTAAAGTCGTCATCAAGCGCCGCATTGAAGCGCGTGCGATAGGGTACAGCAAAAGTTTCTGACGGCTGCTGCGTTGTCACATCTCGCATTGCTGTGTACAAACGTTCTAAACTCGCGCGCGCTTGATCTAAATGCGATTCAGAATAATTCAATTGGCTTCGATAATGCCCGCTTAACAGGAAAAAACGCACGGTTTCTGCATCATAAACCTTTAACACTTCTCGAATGGTAAAAAAGTTACCCAGCGACTTAGACATCTTTTCAGCATTCACTTGTACCATGCCCGTATGCATCCAGTAGTTCACATAGGGGGTGTTATGAGCGCAGGAAGATTGTGCTATTTCGTTCTCATGATGCGGAAATTGCAGGTCTGAACCGCCGCCATGAATATCAAAATGATGCCCCAAATGTTTACTATTCATCGCAGAACATTCGATGTGCCAACCCGGACGCCCTTCTCCCCAGGGAGAGCTCCAACTCGGCTCACCCACTTTCGCTTTTTTCCAGAGCACAAAATCGAGCGGATCTTGCTTACCCTCGGCAACGGCTACTCGGGCTCCCGCTTGCAACTGCTCTAACGCTTGGCCGCTCAATTTTCCGTAGTCGGGAAAGCTACTGACATCAAACAACACATCGCCTGAATCTGAGACATAGGCGTGTTTCTTGTCGACTAATGTAGTAATGATCTCGATAATTTCATTCATGTGGGTGGTGACACGTGGTTCAATGTCAGGCTCAACCAAATTTAGCGCAGCGAAATCTTCGTGCATCAGTTGAAGATTCTGCTCGGTCACCTCTTGAATAGAGCGACCACTTTCTTCAGCGCGGCGAATGATTTTATCGTCTACGTCGGTAACATTGCGTACATAGGTCACTTCGTAACCTCGATAGCGCAAGTAGCGCACGACCACATCGAACGCAACATAGGTGCGTGCATGCCCAATGTGACACAGATCGTAAATGGTAACTCCACATACGTAGAGCCCAATCTTGCCTTCCTGTAATGGTTTGAAAGGTTCTTTTTCGTGCGTAAGAGAATTATAGATCTGCAGCATGCGTGCTATGGTCTCCAAAGACTACCTGTGATAAAACGCAAAGCTTATCATTTTTGCTTTCAGCGAGGAACCAAATGAGCGACAAAGCCACGGCCGATGCGACAAATAAGTTAAAGCTGCTCTCAGAAAGAGAATCCGAGCAAACGTCGGCGCAACGACTCGCGACTGAATGGCAGCTCGCAGAGGACACGTTCAACAACGAAAGTGTTCAACACACCATCTCTATTTTCGGGAGTGCACGCATTCCGTCCCCAGACCAATCTTCGGAATCTGAGTGTGCCAGTATGTGTCGGTTTTATGCAGAAGCACAAAAATTAGCATTTGAATTAGGTCAATATCTCGAGTCTTTGCCGCAGAAGCATATTCGTCTCATTACCGGCGGTGGGCCCGGCATTATGGAAGCAGCGAGTCGAGGTGCATTCGATGCGGGACACCCGAGTATTGGACTCAACATTGTGATTCCCAAAGAGCAGCGCCTTAACCCTTTTATCGCTGCGAAACATAGTATTGAATTTCAATATTTTGCGCTTCGTAAGATGCATTTTTTGAAGAGAGCACGAGCGCTTGTTGTTTTCCCCGGAGGCTTCGGAACGCTTGATGAACTCTTCGAAACCCTCACCCTTATACAAACCCGCAAAATGGAACGGATTCCCATTTTTCTCTATGGTCGCGATTTTTGGACGCGCTTAATGGACTTAAGTGTGCTTGCGGAGAATCACTTGATTGATACCGCCGATGAAAGCCTGTACCACGTAATTGACTCTGTAGAGGAGGGATTCCGTGCGTTACAGCCCGTAATTGATGCATTACAAGACGCGTAATCTCGAGTTTTATTTTCAATAGCTGCGAAGTTCGCTACACTTCGCAACGCATTCGTTATTTCACAGGAAACATTATGTTTGTCACTTTACACACAAATCATGGCGATATTCGTATTGAGCTTTTCGCAGATAAAGCGCCAGAGACCGCTGCAAATTTCGTACGCTATGCCGAAAGCGGCTTTTATGAAAACACGCTGTTTCATCGTGTCATCAGCGATTTCATGATTCAAGGCGGTGGCTTCACGCCAGGCATGGAGCAAAAATCAACCGATGCGCCCATTAAAAATGAAGCGAACAACGGCTTATCAAACAAACGTGGCAGCATTGCCATGGCGAGAACCCAAGATCCACACTCAGCCACGTCGCAATTTTTCATTAACGTGAAAGACAATGCGCCACTCGACTTTACCGGCGAAAACCCATACGGGTGGGGCTATTGTGTATTTGGCGAAGTGGTCGACGGTATGGACGTTGTAGACAACATCCGTGACGTCAAAACAGGTCGCTCTGGATATCATGCCGACGTGCCCGTTGAAGATGTCATCATTGAGCGTGCCTCCGTCGAAAAATGATCACACGCTTCGTTTCTGACATCCATTTAAGCGAGAGCAGACCCGATATTACGGGTCTGTTCGTTTCGTTTTTACGGGGTGAGGCGCGTGAGAGCGATGCGCTTTATATTCTTGGTGATCTATTTGATTACTGGATTGGAGACGACGATCAAACGCCATTTCATCGCCACATTATGCAAGAGCTCTCCGCTGTGGTGAAAAGCGGTGTACCGGTCTACTTTATGGCCGGTAACCGAGACTTTCTCGTTGGCGAAAGATTCGCCGCACAAACCGGGGTTACGATCCTGACCGATCCAACGGTGGTGGACTTGTATGGAACCCCAACGCTACTCATGCATGGCGATAGCCTGTGCACGCGCGATGCGAGCTACCAAAAATTTCGACACAGAATACGCAAGCCATGGATGCTAAGTATACTCAAACGGCTTCCCTTGAGTTGGCGGCGCAGTATTGCTCAAAAGCTTCGCGCGAAAAGTAAAACTCAGCAATATCTCGCCCCCGAAGAATTGGCGGACATGAATGCGGTGGACGAGGCCATTATTGAAGCATTTCAAACACACCAAGTAGAACGCCTCATTCATGGCCATACACATCAGCCAGACATTCATGAACATGCATTGAGCAAGGATAAAAACGGCCTGCGCATTGTACTTGGCGATTGGTACGAGCAAGGCAGCATTTTAGAGCTTACGGCCGATACCTTTATACTTCGGAGTGAACCCCTCAGTGGGGAAACTGACGAATAGACGGCTTACCGCTATGAAAGCGCAGAGTGTCGTCTTCCACGGTGATCAGTTCAGCTTCAACCGCACTTAAACGATCGATATCTGCTTGAATGTCTGTACCCGCAATTTCTCTTGCTAGAGCGAGATAGTCCTCGAAATGACGAGCTTCCGAGCGCAACAAGCTCACGTAGAACTTACTTAGCTCAGGGTCTAAATGTGGCGCAAGTGCCGCAAACCGTTCACAAGAGCGAGCCTCAATTAAACCACCAATAATGAGCTTATCAATCAACGTAGCCGGTTCATGGGTTCTCGCATGACTTAGCAGGGTCGCCGCATAGCGCGAGGCACTCACCGGCTTCAACACAAATCCGCGCGCCTGCAAAATTTCCCACACTTGGGTAAAGTGGTGTAGTTCCTCTTTCATTAACAGCAGCATACGATCCACTAGAACCGCTTGCCAACTTGCCTGTTGGCGTTCTGTTAATTTAAGTCGCGGAATCTTTTTGTGTGCCTTTTTTAAGTCGTGCGTTGCTTTTCGATAGGCCACGTCTTCATAGGGAGTTAGCCATGCCAACACCTGCTCGGCTTGAGCTGGCTCCAGAACATATTTTCGCAATAGAAAGGCTGCGCTTTGTGCTGCCTTCAGCTCGCAATGTAAGTGATCAATGAGTAATTCATGTAACGGCTCACTTCTTGATGCCGCTTGAACCCACGCTTCTGGCGTTTCCACCTGCAAAAAACTCCGAATTGGTGCAAGTAAGTCTTTCATTTCATTTGCTTCTGGTGCTTTTTCAACCCACATCACGTGCCCTTTCAAGATTAACGTCTTTATAACAAAATGGTCTGAACAGATTTTGTTCAGAATCTTTCATTCTTGATTTTATCACTCATTCGCTCCGTATAATGGACTCACAACAGGTGTGTTGTCTGTTGATGGTCAACGAGGCGATACGCTTCAAGGAGCAGTTATGATACTAAATCATATTTGGGGACTCTACTTTCACCCGCTAAGAGAATGGAAAACCATCGATGAGCGGCATGAAAGCTTACGGTACTCCCTTTCACACATTCTTCTTGTCGCTCTTATTCCAGCAGGCTGTGCTTACTATGCATCGGCGCACATAGGTTGGAGTATTGGTGCAAGAGAGAGTATTTTTATCGCCCAAAAAAGTGCTGCAATTATGGCTGTGCTGATGTACTTCGGACTTCTTGGTGGAGTACTTGCGCTGTCTTATTTGGTGCACTGGATGGCAAAAACATTCGGCGCAACACCTACGTTTACACAATCACTTGAGCTCGCAGCTTACACAGCAACGCCTGTACTCATGGCAGGACTGGGTGCGCTCTACCCTGAACTGTGGTTTGTGAGTATGGTATTTCTTGGCGGTGTCGCATATTCAGTTTACTTGCTCTACGCGGGCGTGCCAATTTTAATGCACATTCCCGAGGAACGAGGTTTCATGTATGCCAGTTCGGTCGTAACAGCAGGGCTTATCTTAATGGTGATCCTTATGGTGACCACTGCCATTCTCTGGACTAACGGCTTAGCGCCTACCTTCCAACAAGCATAATTAGAAAAATCTTGTTGGAAACAAACAAAAAGCGCCTTCTGGCGCTTTTTGTTCTATGGGTACCTGATCAATTCGAGATATTGTTACGTAGCTAAACACTCAATAACACCGACAGTAAAAGACGAGTAGAGCTGTATGATAAACATGGACTTCAACCAACGCGTTATTATCAACACCCAAACGCTGAACTGGGAGCCTAGCCCAATGGCTGGCGTTAAGCGCAAGAAATTAGAACGCGAGAGTGCTGAGAGCGGCCGCGCCACCAGCGTCGTTCGATACGCACCGAACTCCAAGTTTAGCGCGCATGAGCACCCAGCGGGGGAAGAAATCTTTGTGTTAGAAGGTGTTTTTTCAGATGAACATAGCGATTATCCAGCCGGAACATACTTTCGTAATCCACCGGGCACCTCACACAGTCCTCATTCGAAAGAAGGCTGCACATTATTAGTGAAACTCTGCCAATTTGATCCGCGTGATACGAAACAATTCTCTATTAATACCAATGAAGCAAAATGGTTACCTGGGATTGGTGGTTTGAAAGTTATGCCGCTGCATAGTTTTGAACATGAGCATGTTGCACTCGTCAAATGGCCTGCAGGCGAAGTTTTTCAACCGCATCGCCATTTTGGCGGCGAGGAAATTTATGTGCTCTCGGGAGAATTTAAGGACGAATTTGGTAGCTACCCAGCCGGGACTTGGATGCGCAGCCCGCACTTAAGTCAGCATACGCCGTTTGTAGAGGAAGAGACCGTTATTTGGGTAAAAACCGGCCATCTTCCTCTACCTTATTAACTACTCATTGTTTTCTTGATTGCGAAATCGGTCAAACCAATAGGTTACATAAGCCGGTTTCGCCATCATTTGGCTCGGCCGCGTATGCAGGGCATGCGATGCGCCAGGAACACGCACCATGGCCGACTCAACACCTCGCAATTGCAGTGCTTGATAATATTGCTCCGTCTCTGAAATCGGTGTGCGATGGTCAGACTCGCCAGTGAAGAGCATCGTCGGTGTTTTTACATTCCCCACGTATGAGATCGGCGAATACTTCAAGTAATGCTCTGGCATGTCCCAGGGTAAACCAGGAAACCAATATTGTGTGAAATAATTGTACATATCGGCATTCAATACAAAGCTGTACCAATTGATCACAGGATTCACTGCAACCGCGGCTGCGAATCGATCGGTGTGACCAATCGTCCAAGTGGTTAAGACACCTCCACCGCTGCCTCCCGTGATAAATAGCTCTTCTTCATTCACAAAACCGCGGGCAAGTAATGCATCCACACCATCCATCAAGTCGTTGTAATCATAGCTCGGATAGTTATGATGAATTTCATTCCCAAACTCAGCGCCATAACTCGTGCTGCCGCGCGGGTTGGTATAAAGCACTACATAACCTTCTGCCGCCATAAGCTGTAATTCCATGGCGAAAACAGGGCCATAAGCAGCATGCGGGCCGCCATGAATCTCAAGAATTAGCGGATATTTTTTTGCAGCATCGAAATTCGGTGGATAAATAATCCACCCCTGCAACCGCGTATCGTCGACCGATGAGTCGTACCAGAAGCTCTCAACCTCACCAATATCACGCATCATTTGTAAATCGTCGTTGAACGCAGTGAGTGTGACCTTCGAATTTCTTCGCAGCGTCGCCAACTCACTCGGGCGCTCGGTACTACTTTGGGTGTATGCAATCAGTCCATTCGATGCCACTGCAAATTGACCGCCGGTGTATGGCCGACTATATGACACTCCGCCAAGATCACTCGTTAATATCTCTCGCCCACCACGTATACTTTGGCGAGCCAGAACACCCTCGCCCTCGCTCACATAGGAAATGATTAAGTCACGGCTATTATTCTCCCATGCGAAATCACCGACGCTACGATCTAGATTATCAGTCAGTGGCGTTACATCACTTCCATCCAGAGTCATGACATACAAACGACTTTGCTGATAGGCCAACCGCTGGTCATCAAAACCGGTAAATGCGATGTAGCGGCCATTGGGTGACACTTTCGGATTCGCATCTGGACCTGCACGGTCGGTTAGCTTGGTGAGCTCTTTTGACGCAATATCAACTGCATAAATGTCTGAGTTCAAAGGTTGTGATTTCCAATCTTCCTGCCGATTGGCAGAGAAATAAATTGCGCTATTCTGTGGATGCCAGCTCAACGTACCAGCGTGATGATAATCACCCGAAGTCAATTGAATTGGGCTACCACCATGAGCACTCACTATATAGATGTGTCGGTAACCTTCAGGCAAATACCCCGCGCCATCGGCTCGGTAATTCATACTGTCAATATACTTAGGAGGATCGGCCCAATCGGCACCTGCAGGCTTACCCGGAAGATTTACCGGCGCCGCATTCGAGCTAGGTGTAAACATTGAAAATGCTAACCACTCGCCATTCGGAGACCAGCTCACCGCACTCGGGCTCTGTTGCAAATGAGTAATTTGGCTCACACGACCCGTTTCAAGCCACAACATGTGGACTTGTCCATTGGCAATAAACGCGACCCGGTCTCCTTGCGGCGACCATCGTGGGCTATGTGCATTAAGCTGCACATCAGTCATGGCTTGTAGCCCTTCACCATCAGCATCTACGGTCCACAATGTAGAGCGACGACGATCGGTATTTCGGTCCATCCAATTGCGCACAAAAAGAATTTGTTCTCCGTTAGGGCTCGCTTGCGGATCGGTGACAAACTCGATTTCAAAAACATCGTCTAGCTGCAATGGAGGCAACGCGGCAACGCTTGCGCCAGCAGATAGAAAAGAGACCGTGAGGGCCATCATCAAAAAGTAAAATTGCCGATTCATTGGAACGCTCCCAGATGGAATTGAACATAATAAAGAACGAGCATAGAACAGAAACCTGGAAAGATTCCGAAGTTTCGATGAAATTGAGTTAATTTGGGATTGTTGAGAACAATTCCCGAGTGTTGTTGAGCAATGTTTTTGCGATGAGGGCCTCAGGCTCCTCTCTTATCGCACACAACGTCTTGAATACCTGACACACATATTTTGGTTCATTTCGGCGGCCTTGTTGACCCATGAGTGGCATATCCGGGCTATCTGTTTCTAGAACCAGCGCCGTGAGTGGAATTCTACGGATTGCATCTCGCGTTTTTTTCGCACGCTCATAGGTAATAACTCCTCCAACACCGAGCTTAAAGCCCAGTTCATGCCATTGCATTGCTTGCTCATAACTTCCAGAGAACGCATGTAACATGCCTCGAAGTGCGCTTCGATACTGAATCTTCTTCACGTACTTTTGCAGCTCTGCTTGCGATTTTCGGTGATGCATAACCACCGTGCGTTCGTATTCAGCCGCAAGCTCTATTTGCCTCTCGAACAGATACCTTTGCATCGGTAGATTCGCGCAAGTGAAATCAATCCCGATTTCTCCAACAAACGCCGCTTGATGCTGTTGCAGTTGATGCTCTAGATAGAAAATATCTGCAGGAACATGCTCGTCGATAAAGTACGGATGCAAGCCGAAACCAATGTGCCAGCTCGAAAATTCTTGAGAAAGCTGAAGAACCTTCTGCCACTGTGCTCGATGGACGCCCGGGACCACAAAATCAGAGACATGTCCACTGTGTGCAGACGCCATTACCTGCAACCGATCTGAATCGAAGTCGGAAAAATCGAGATGACAGTGGCTATCAATCAGCCGTGGAAGACTCTTCACCATGCTTCTTACCCCGAATCAACACGGGTTTTCGACGCCGAATGAACGCAGCCGCCACCATAAGCCCTGAGAAAAACGCCATGAGCATCAAATAGGCATTTTCGCTCATAATGGTGCGATGAAATGGACGAGATTCAGCCATAATTCGGTCATAATCGAAAGTAATACGAACAAATCCTAGCAGACTCGCTCCGGCCCCATCTCTATCAAGCACGGGCTCTACCATCGGTACGGCCCAAATAATGTCGGGGAGCGTTTGTAAGTATTCATGCACTGGCAAATCATGCCCCATGCGAACAATGGTTTGCCCCCATTCATCTTGAATAGCCACTTCCAGAATTTCGTCTTGCTGCTGCAGGTGACGCGCAAGACTCTCGAGCGCAACTTCATTCTCTTCCAAGAACCAAATGCGTGCTTCATGCTGCGCTTGCGCCAGAATAAGCCGAGCTAAGCGCTCTGTGTGCGCCATCAGTGCAGCTTCACCGCGCTGATTCAGCTGTGAGTAGATGTTAATAATGGCAGACACAAACAATGCAGCCACAGCCAAGTACAAGCCACGGCGTAACCACCGATCTTCTCGAAAATGCCAGCGAAACGTGCGCTTAGTTGAAGTTTCTGTTTGCATGAGGTCACTTTATCCGAACCCGAGTGGAGTGACAATCTTAATCTGGTAAGATAATCTCATCGACTTCGAGGAATAAGAGAACGATTCGTCATGGCACATTTGCTACCCAAAATGCATGCTCCCGGAATGGTGGTCTTCGACATGGACTCCACCCTGATTCAAATGGAAAGTATTGATGCTATTGCTGAGATGGCAGGATTTGGGGCAGAAGTAGCGTCCATAACAGAGGCCGCCATGCAAGGCGAACTCGATTTTAAAGAAGCGTTGGCACAGCGCGTTGCTAAGCTTGAAGGCGTGACAGAGCAGCTTATTCTTGATATGTGCAGTAATTTACCTTGGATGCCGGGCGTCGATGCACTCATCGAGTGGTTTAAAAGTAAGCGCTGGCGAGTGGTGATTGTATCAGGTGGGTTTACATGGTTTGCCGACGAGGCTGCAAGGCGCTTCAATGCCGATCATGTGGTTTGTAACTGCCTCGAGGTGGTTCATGGCAAGCTGACCGGCAAATTACTGGGCCCGATTGTAGATGCAAAGACCAAACAACAAACCCTACTAAGTTTAATGAACACATGGCATTTAGATTTGCAACAAGTGGTTGCCGTTGGCGACGGTGCCAATGACATTGATATGATTCAAGCAGCGGGAACCGGTATTGCCTTTATGGCCAAGCCCGCACTCAAGAAAGTTGCAGACATCAGCATTGAAGCGCCTGACTTGAGCCTTGCCATTCATGCTTTGCAAGGAAGCTACCCTTCGCCCCAACCTGTTCCAAACGAGGCTTTGTAATGACCCAATGGACTGCCAATCAACGTGCTGCATTGAATGCGCTTAAAATACCTAGTTTGGAGCTAAAAAGCACAGCTCAAGCGCCTACTGCTGATTTGGTTTCAGCTCCAGAAGAGCCCCAAGAGTGGCTCTATCAAGTCGGCGTTTGGACACTGTGCTTCCCTAATGAACTGCCGGTACCTCGCTACCCATGGCTCGAAGATTTATGCAGAGCCTACGACACGCGACCCACGCACATCAATGGCGCCAAAGCGGGGCAGACTGTGGTGAATTGCGCATTTGTGGCCAAACCCCTGTTAAGCCAAGAGGAAAAGCGCACCCTTTGGGCCCAACTCAAACCCCTCCTCACCCAATGATGTTTGTACAGCTCAGTGAGTTTCATCCTTCATTGTTAGCAATAGAACAGGCGGCACATGTTTTGCCTTGGGATGAATCGATGTTGCAAAGCAGCTTTGCGCCCATGTATGAGGTCGTCGGCTTATGGGTGGAGAATCAAATGGTTGGGTTTTACATCAGCCAGCATGTTGCGCAAGAAGCAACGCTCATGAATATTGCGGTACACCCACAATATCAAGGAAAAGGTTATGGTAGCGCCTTGCTCAATAACTTTCTAATACGTTACAGCTGCTTTGAAAACGATGCATGGTCGCTCGCTGTACCTATATTTTTGGAAGTGCGAGAAAGCAATGAATCTGCTATCAGGCTCTACGAACGCTTTAAGTTTAAGCGGCTTGGCTGTCGACCGAATTATTATCCAGTACCGAAAAGTTCTGAGCGGGAAACTGCCATTGTATACGGCAAAAATGTATAGAAGAAGTTGGCAGGGGCGGAGGGATTCGAACCCCCAACCGTCGGTTTTGGAGACCGCTGTTCTACCAATTGGAACTACGCCCCTGTAACTAGGCTCGGAATTATACAGCGGGGTTTATAGCTGGCAAGTATTTTCTTGCAAGCTACAGTTTAGGTGCTGAATTGTTGAGCAGTTGTGAGGCTTGCCTTGTTCGTAGTAAATCCATGCGCTAGGATAATTTGAATAAATCACGCAATGTGGACACAAATGAAAAATAATAAGAGTGTTCAATTAGAGGGAACCCATGTTTATGTTGCGCCAGCAACCCCCGCGGGCAAGGTGCTAGCGGAAGAATTAAAGGCGCAAGGGGCACATGTTGAGGGATTTGTAGATAACCTCAAAACCGGCGACAATATTGTTAACGACCCTACTTTACTCGCTCCCGAAGACTATATTGTGGTTGCAGAAGGTGCCTATCAAGAAGTCATCTGCAGCACACTGGTGCAGCGTGGGGCACTCGCGCCCCAAGTTCTCACAGTACATCAAGGGCACATTAGTCAATTCCACTACAGTTGGCGCTTACGTCTTAAAAACCTTATCCATCAGGCTGAAATTTTGGTGCTTTCAGGCTTAATCAGCCTTATCGCAAACCTTGCACCGAGCCGACGAGTGGTATATTACACCGAAAAATTCATCGACAACAACACGCTCGTCGCTTGGCAATATCACTGCACCATGGCACCAGAGCGAGCCATTTTAGTCAGCAAGAACATCTCAACCATTAGTGGAAATTCATACCCCATACACTCCATCGACACACTCGCTGGAAAGCTTGCACTTATACGAGCCAAATGTGTCGTTATCGATCATGAGTACCATGGAAAACTCTTTGATGTAGTTCGCAGTAAACGCCCTTTCATTCAAATATTTCACGGTTTGCCTTATAAATTTTTGGCCGGTAATAAGCACTTCAAACACATCAACGACCGTGTGTTTATTTCAAGCTCGGATTACTTTAATGAACTTTTCTTTCCAAGATTGTTCAGAGCCGAGCGCTATTTAGCGCTGGGGTATCCTCGTAATGATGTATTTCTGCAAAGCCCAGCCGAACGTTGTTGGGTGAATACTCCTACAGAGCAATTGCCACAAGGCCTGATAGAACGAAGAGGACAACTCTGGGTTTATATGCCGACTTTTCGGGATAATGGTGCGTTTGAAATGCCCTTCTCTCTAGAAAAAATGCAGTCGCTTTGTGAACAAACAAAACGAAGCCTCGTTCTGAAATTTCACCCATTTGTGGCCAAGCAAGTTATTCAAATGTTCGAGCTTGAGGGCGTTGAGGAGCATATCGTTGCCTTACCGGGACTTCCAAATATCTTTTTGTATCCCACTCGCATGAATATTTACCCATGGCTTGCCGATGCGGAGCTTTTAATCACAGATTACTCGAGCGTTGCATTTGATTTCTTGTTAGCAGACAAACCGATGGTGTTTTTCCAACACGATTACGATACCTATTACCAAAATCGAGGAGCGTTCACAGTGCCAACGGAAGACTTTGCCGCCGGGCCCGTGGTGAAGAATGAAAGTGAGCTTTTTGCCTGTTTAGCTCAAATAGCCGAGAGCGGTGCCGATACAGAGCGAGGTAAACGCATCAAGTTGATAGAAAAGCTTAAGATAAGAACTGAACTAGCCTGCCCACAGTTGGTAGCACTAACTCGAGAGATAGAATGAAAACGGTTATCACCTATGGCACTTTTGATTTATTTCACATCGGTCATGTAAATCTACTGAAGCGTGCACGAACCCTCGGGGATCGACTTATTGTTGCCGTATCCACGGATGAATTTAATCAAGGTAAAGGAAAAACCACACTGGTTCCTTATGAGCATCGAGTGGCTATTCTGGAAAGCTGTCGCTACGTTGATCTCGTTATCCCCGAGAACGACTGGGCTCAAAAGAAAAACGACATTGTCGAGCATCAGGTAGACACCTTTGTTATTGGTGACGATTGGCGCGGTAAGTTCGATGAGCTTTCAGAACTTTGCGAGGTGGTTTACCTAGAACGCACGAAAGACATATCCTCGACTGCGATGAAGCAAGCGATTCTAGTCTTTACTCAATTACAAAAAGACTTGCTTTAAGTCTCATTGAATTGTTCGACAATCAGCTTGGCAACGCGTTGTGATGATTCATTATCGCGATAATGATGCACAATTTTGCTGATCACTTCCCTTTCGCTTATATAACTTTTTGGTTTGTCCAGTTGTCTTAATATTTCCTTTTGTAATGAAATTTGGTCAAAGCACTGAGGACCTGGCGCCCAGAAGTCATAAGGCTCAATCAAAAAGCCGCGGGTTTCTTTATATTTATCAGCGTCTGTTGGCGTGAAAATGATTGGCTTATCTAACAACAAATAATCAAAATACACCGAAGAATAATCCGTGATGAGCAAATCGGCGGCGGCAAGCATCTCATAAAAATCATAGTCATTTTCAATTAACGGTTGATCTGTCATCACCCAAACCGACTCTGGCAGTTCATCCTTCGCTCCTAAACCAAAATCATCTTCATGATACGGATGAGGCTTCACTACCAACACTAGCTTCTCCCTTTCGAGGAACTCGAACAATGCTTCTCTATTAAAACGGTCAAAGCCAAAAATCTGAAGATTGTCATCGCCATTTACTTGGCCGTACATGGTTTTGCGGAAGGTCGGCATGTAAAGAACTACCCGACGACCGTTTAGTTTACGCCCTAAGGTTGTCTCAAGCTTATCTACAGCCCCACTTTCAAATAATAAATCGTTTCGTGGCATTCCTGTAACTACATATTGTTCAGCGTTAATTCCATAACAAGCATTCATTAAACTCGTGTATGTGGATGAATACGAAGCGACTGCTGAATACTGCAACCAACGTTCTCGGGTACGCACACGTGTTTGTACAGGTTGATATCGACTCATGAAATTTAAACCTTTCATGGGAAAACCGTGCCAAAGTTGAACTGCTTTGGTATTGCTTGGAAATATTTTATCGTGCGTAACCACTGCCAATTTACAGCGAAGTGAATCGATCAAATAGTCTGATGACTTGTGATGTTCGTGGTGGAAAGCCGTATCAATTCCTAACCGTTCAAAGCTTACCTTCTTCTTCAACGCTAAGGTATTGGAGCCAGAGTTGTTGTTGATAAATATGGCTAATCGCTCACTTTGATGGAGCGCTGAGTCAAAATCAAACGCTAGAAAATCCTGATGCTCTCCTTCACCGTCCAACTTAGAGCGAAAGACCGGCCAGTAAACTTCGAAACTAGTTACGTTATGAGACAAAAGCTGCTCAATAATTTCCATTTGATATTGCGAGGCAATGACAATTCTATAATCGCCATTCAACTGTAAGAATGAGTCGAGTGATATGATAGGCAAACCTAAAAATTGAGTCCCCCACTTTCTTGGGTCGTTATCGAGGAAACCGCACCATTCTCGATTCGGATCACTTTGAATAGCTGATTCACCACGCTTTGACGCACCAAAAATCACATATTTTGTCACCGCAAATTCCTCTCTATTCTTCAACTCGCAGGCTCATATTGACATTAACAGTAGGTGTTGAAAAACTAAAGAAAAAGTACAGGCTTCCGATATGCAGAATAACCTTCCCCGTAGGCGTAATTAACTTATGCGATGTATATGTCTCGTTCAAAGCCCATTGCAAGCGATCAACGCCACAGAAGCTGCTCATTTCTTTGGTTGTACAGACGTTACCTATGTCACGATAAAGTGGGACAAACGCCCTAACAATCACAGACAAACACTGGCTCAGATTCCACCCAACAGCCATGTTATGACTTTATTGCGAGACGATACAAATAGCTTCACTGCAGTCAATTATTATGCTTCGGTGCTACCCGTGCTGAATAAACTGAACGCCGATTTGTTAATTATTGGAGATGTTCGGCCTTACGCTTTCACAGATCTAGCACGCTCCATTAATGCAAAAACGCGAGTGTTGGTAGACGATGGAACAGGTACTTTAGTGGTTTACGAATACCTAGTGAAATCAGGAAAGTACTATGATTTACCAAAAAGCAGTTCACCAATTCGCCAAGCAGAAAGAGATGAGCAGAAACGCGCAATGGGAATTCAAGTAGACGCTACTCCACCTTATGATTTGTTTACTTGTTTCGATCTGCCGGAAACTCAGGCAACTAAGGTTCATCACCAACCATGCGCGAGGTTTGTTTTTACTCACCACGAGCTTAATTACAAACAAATCGCTATCGCCGGTGCACCTTTGGTCGAATTAAATAAGCTCTCCTTAAGTGATTATCTGAGTGCGATTGCAGCCATGACAAAAAATAAAGATGTGGAATATCTTTATATCCCTCACAGAAATGAAACAAAGGAAAAGCTAGATAGTTTACAGGAAGCGCTTCCTGTTAAATTGTTGCCGATCGACCGACCTATAGAGCTTTGGTTGAAGTTTCACCCAAATCCTCCAGCCAAACTTTATTCTATCATTTCCACGTGTTTGTGGAATATCCATGAGTCGCAACCAAGTATTCAAGTAAAAGCATTTCTTCCGAGTCGTAATGCATGGCAACGAGGAGCACAAAAGGAGGCGTGGGGAATTGCTGGGGTCACGTCAGTCGATTCCATGCTTCTTATAGTTGACTATTTCAAGAATCATTTGCCTCACGAGGAAGTTTCTTGTCATGGAAACTAAACAAACCAATGTAGCCATTTTCGGAACAGGGGAACTTGGCATAGACGCTCTCCGCCGTTATCGATTTCAGTCCAACATGAATATCGTGACCTTTCCGGATAATAACAAAGAAAAACAAGGAAGTAGTATTCAAGGTATACCGGTTCAGAGCCCAGAGGTGGTGAGTGCAGCAGACCTTGACCAAATAATCATTGCCAGTGGTGCACATCGTGCCATTAGTCTACAACTTATCCAACTCGGTTTTAACAGTGATAATTTTACAGTTGCTACAACAAGAGCTGATCACACAAGTCCTGAACAAATCGCAAGCTTAATTCGAAACTTATTTCAGCATCAAACACCTTTAGCATCATTGGTTTGCTCTGCAAGTTCTTTGAACACGGAGCCAGAAGCTTACCAATTTACGCGGGAGCTTGAACAAGATGGTATCGAAAAACCTTAAGAAATTTTGGCTTTATTGGTACCGCTACTGGGCGCTGAAATTGCATTTAAATGTAACGCGAGAATGTAAAAGATTGGCTGCAATTGAACACGTTAAGGACGCGCAGCATAGGCTCACTGCGTTTATAAGTCTCTTTTCTGCCTATGATTTTCTTGGTAATTTTGAATCTGCCCACAAGTCGGTAGCACAACATAAAAAATTCCCATACGGCTTTTATCAACACAACGAGACATTAGCGCGATTAAATGCGCGCCACGGCAAATTCAACGAAGTACAAAAGCTCTGGCTCTATGATGCACAAAATAGAGATTTAGCTCCACGGTATAATCTAGAAGACATTGACACTTGTAGTGGTCAAGAAAAACTGGCCACAGGTTTATAGTTAACCCATTATTTTTGCTCTACCATATACGGATCTCTCTCACTTCTCACATGCTTCAGCGCCGATAGGTTTAACACATAATCATATTGGCCATCGGAGCCGATAAAAGCGTCATATTCTAAGGAGCCAATATCTAGTGAAAATGTTTTGAAATCTTCAACTTTATATCCTTGGCTGCTCCGTATATCGCGAACTAACTCAACAAGGTTGTTCTCACTCAAATCAACTGCGTGCAGTTTTATTGGACCTCGCTTGAAAATTTCTCTTACCACAGCCTGTCCTATGGAACCAGCTGCTCCTAACACCAAGAATCGACTGTTAGCGACTAATTCTTGTAGTTCTCTCTCATGTTCAACCAAATCTGACTCGAATAGGGAATTCTCTCTTCCAATTAATTGGTAAATATCATGATGAGCAAACATATCTACCTTCCTATAATCCGGCTTAGCTGGGCTACCAAATCCATCCCATCCCAAACCGTATCAAAATCGAGCGCTTGGCCTACAGGTACTATTCTATCGACACCTATAAGGCAGTGCTTTAGCCACTCTTCAACGTTATCAACTCCCCAATAACTCATGGTTTGATACGCTGGCGTGAGAAAACGATTCAACTCTTGTAATTCATTGACGTAACTCTCAACGAAAAGGCCTGCGCCACCATGCACTTCCTCAAACATAGGAGAGACTTTCTCTGCCCACGCACGCAATACACCGGCGTGCTGAACGTTTCCGTCAACTACCCCAGACATTGCCATGTCTTGCGCGTTATTGAGTGCTTGATAACGTTCACTGTCTGTAAACTGATATTTTTGCTCCGCAGTTTCTGTGCCAAGGTAAAATTCAAACGCCTGCCAGAACTTCTCCTGCGCGTGGTTTAAACCTGCCCTTTCCCCTTTCCAAATCAACAGTTTGGAAGATGAGCATGCCTGCTGAGCGAAGGTTAAATTATCCCTAACGAAGTCTGCAACGAGTTGGTCAAGTGTCGGTTTATCGACACGTAACAGCGCATCAATACCGATTACTGAGAACGAGATTTTGTGGGCAAATACAATATCTCGGCAATGCGCAGGGGTTTCAACTCGTTTAAGCGCACGAATACCCTCATTTGAGCCCCACAACACACGGGCATCAATACGTGCCTGCAGGGCTGCTAACTTCGGGTCATCCCTTTCACAGCGCACTAATTGAAATCGAGCTGAGGCTTCTGGATGCTCGGGTGCAATTCGCGCAATATGCTCACAAAGCAAATCGGCACTGCCACCCACTTTTGAAGAGAGTCGAATAATATTCGCGTTCCCGCAAAGTAAACTCAATATTCCCGAATAGACGAACAAACTGTCTACATTGCCGGGTGCTGCGTGAAATACCTTCCCAATCGGCCTGATCACCAAATGCTCATAGCGCTTTGCTACAGCCAACATATTCGACTTACGCAACCAGTACCCAAGCGCTACTAGATCGGGGAAGCCCCTTACTTCTGGCGCGCGCATCAAGCTCCGGGAGAGGCTCTCGGTAAATGCAAAAAACGACTCATGTGCAAACGTAGTAAGTTTAGGCTTGAGCCCTACAGGGTTGATGACTTGCCACGTCATGATGCACTTCCTTCAAATGTGTCACTGCAGCCTCTTGCTTCCACTTTGGGCAACCTGCCGAGTACTTCAAAATATTTTCCGTGCCTACCACACGGGCAGTTGTCCTCTCCTAAGAGTCGCCCTCTATCTTCGGTAAGTAAACTATGTCCAGGATAGCTATGGGGTAAGGCCGAGAGTACTTGAATGACCCCTTCAAAGCCTTCTCCGAGAGGTTGCCACGTTTGCGGATCACGAACAATGACATCTGCTGTATTTGGGCAATGTAAATGTCCTTCCTCACACGTAACAAACACTGAACCAACCTGCTCTACCATGCCATAAAAATTATGAACCTTAATTGTGCCCAAGTGCTTATGGACAGTCTGGTTAAATATTTGCGTGCTCACCGCTTCATCCTGAAGCTTTTTCCAACCACCACTATGAAGTAAAACTGCATCTTCAAAATCCAAATGAATCCCAGCTTGCTCGAGCGCTTGCACGCCATGCTTCCAAACCATAAAGGTGAAGCCAAACATTAACACTGGCTTGCTTGCAAAACGCTCATAAAAGTCACGAATTGCATCGATATTAAGCGACATGTCTTCATTTAGTGCATAAGTATGGTCACGCCCAAGAAATGACAATCCCTGAATTCCTGCACCACGTGCCGAAAACGATTCTCTGTCCTTGATCACATTCGGATGGTCCCAAATCAACATATGGCGGCGCTGCTTTCCGAGCCATTCCTGCATGATCTTTACCAAAACGCGGCTCTGAAGCTTCGCAGTTTCTGCATCGAGATAAATTCGAGACGGTGTTTGCCCGGTTGTTCCTGAAGATTGCAGTACTTTAAATACTTGCTCATCCGGAATACTTTTCAGTTCACGCTGTTTGAAAAGAGAAACAGTTAGAAAGGGAAATTCCTCGAGTGAGTTTAATTGCATTGCCGGCATTGTGGGCGCAACCAAAGCGTACTCAGCACAATGCGTGCGATGATGCTCTGTTAAATCGGTTAGCGCTTTTAAAAGCAACTCCTGTTTTCGCTTTTGCGGTAATGAGTAAGGTGCATTCTCGAGCAATGAAGCCAGCATGCTACACCTCCTGCTCGCAAAGCTGCAGCAATGCTTTTTGGTCTAATTTGCCACTGGATAAGAGCGGTAACGTTTCAACCTGAACTAGAGCAAACAAGCTCGGATGCAAGTGTAAGCCTTCTCTTAAATAAACTGTTACTTCATTCTCATTGTGAGCATTCACTATATAAAGCATCTCGTCTTTACCGCAACAATGAATTTGTGGCTCTAGCTTTTGCAACTGACGCTCCACGTGATCGAGCTGTACTCTTTTCCCTCTAATTTTTATAAAACGCGAAAGCCGCCCCGTAATTTGAACAAGACCTCGCTCATTCCACATGGCCAAATCGCCTGTCGCAAGCGCCTTGTGAGGTAACATACCTCGTTGCCAGTCGGCTGCCTGCTCTGCATAACCGAGCATGACATTGTCGCCATAGTACCAAAGCTCACCTTCTTGATTCGCTTCACTAATCAGTTCATCGCTCTCAACTGAATGAATCTCGAACTTTCCACCAGGAATTGCTTGGCCAATGCAATCTGGGTTCTTTGCAATTAATTCAGGCGGAACGAATCCCATTCTTGCGGTCGCTTCCGTTTGCCCATACATGACAAAAAGTTGCCACCCCCGCTCATTTGCTATATTCGCAAAGTGCCGAACAGATTCCGCACTCAATTTCCCTCCTGCTTGCGCTAAGTAGCGTAATGCAGTCAATTCCATACGTTCTACACGCAGCATCTGTAACATCTGAAAATGAAACGGAACACCGGAAAGCGATGTGACTTTAAATTCTCGAACTTGATGCCAAAACTCCTTCGACATCATGGGGTGGTCAGTCAATACAATCTGTCCACCTACAGCGAGATGGGTATTGAGAATAGAGAGGCCAAAGCTGTAATGCAATGGCAATGTTGTGATTGCGACATCTTCCTTGCGAATTGAGAGGTAATCAACAATAGAAACTGTGTTTGCCTTTAAATTCTCAACACTTAGCATGACTGATTTTGGGCTACCCGACGTTCCACTCGTGCTCAATAAAAGTGCCGGGTAGTGCTCTCCATGACTTCCTCTCGTTTGCATCTCATGGAACGGCCAACGCGCGACTTGCATAATAGCGCGCCCCGTGAGTACAACACTCACGCCCAAGCGCCCAAATAATTTTTGCTTGTTCGCAACACTAAGTTCTGGATCAATTAATAAGAGAGGAACCTCTGCACGAAGTGCGGAAAGATAGTTCACTACCGCATCAACCGAGTTCTCAAAAACAAGCGCGGCTAGACACACCTGTCCTTGATCATTCAAACACTGCTCTTTAATCGCTTCCGAGTGCTCTACAACTCGATTTTCTAGTTCGGTATAGCTTACTGACTCATGGTCAGTCACTAACGAAACTCCATTAAACCGATGGAGGTTCAAGAAGAATGACGAATTTAACGGAAGATCAGCACTCAATGTCATACTTTCTCAGAATTTCTTTCGCTTTAGCGACAGAGCTCATATCAATAATATCGTCTGTATCCAACATCACATCAAAGGTGTCTTCTAACTCAGCGACTAAGATCATGTGCGCTGTAGAATCCCATTCTTTGATGGAGTTGTATGCCAGCGAGTCTGAAACACGCTCTTCTTCAATTCCCAGCGCTTTGGCAAATACTGCAGTAAGGGTATCTACACTCATTATTTACTCTTTCCTTTGTTCTATAAGCCAATTACACCAACATACCACCATCGACCCCAATCACCTGGCCTGTTATGTAGCTCGACAAATCTGAGGCAAGAAACAATACGGTCTTTGCAACGTCTTCCGGCGAACCCACCTTTTTCATTGCGATTGAAGCTTCTCGCTGCTGATATTTATCTTGGGGAAGGTTACGCGTCATGTCTGTATCTATAAAACCAGGGGCCACTGCATTCACACGAATGCTCTGCGCAGCAAGCTCTTTTGCCAGCGACTGACTGATGCCGATAACCGCCGCCTTGCTCCCAGAATAAACTGCCTGTCCCTCATTTCCTACTCTACCAATAATCGAGGAAATGTTCACAATACTTCCACCGCCTGAGCGAGCCATTAATCTCGCTGCATACTGACATGTATAAAGAACACTGTAGGTGTTTACCGAAAAAGTCTCCTCAATCTGAGTTTGTGAGACCATTCCAATGAGCGCATCGTCCAATATGCCGGCATTATTTACCAAAACGTCCAATCGCTTACTCTGTTTAAATATAGCCTGGAATGCTTCCTTAATTTGCTTGTTATCCTTCACATCAAATACGAGTGGCTCGGCACTGCCTGTTCCCGCTTCGTTCAAAGCGTGACAAGTTTCTGTCAATGCTTTCTCGTCTCTACCGCACACATAAACATAGGCTCCTGCGTTTACCAACAAGCGCGATATACTGGCCCCTATTCCACGGCTTCCGCCAGTAACCAATGCAACTTTGCCGCTTAAATCTAAAACCACACTCACGTTTTGCCTCCTAGCAGGAACCTTTAATAACGGATAAATCGCGCAATAGGTGCCTTCGCTCTCTCATAATCCGACGGCACTAGTGTAAACCAATGCAAGCCTTTCCCTTCATGACCTTCAACAAATGATTCACGCTCTATCGCTTCCGGAGATATTTCTCGGTACCCAGTCTTTTCATGAAAACGCAACGAAGCGCTATTGTCCTCGAATATTTTTCCTATTAAACAGGTTAATCCCAATTCATTGAAGGCAAAATCATTCAGTGCAAATGCGACACAAAAAGGCACAATATTATTTCGGTACTCCTGCGGATAAATATACATTCCCGGTTCGGCAGTGCCTGTATTTAAGTCAATGGCGTTGAGTGAGGTAACACCAATGGGCGTTTCTTTGAACCACACAACCCAATAAATAGCTGAGTCTTGCTGTAGTACGTTCGCAAACCACTGTTTCTGCATTTCCTCTGAGATATAGGTTTGAGAAAGCATATGCTTCGATATTTCAGGATCGTTTCGCCAGGCTCGCACCTGCTCTAACATGTCCTTACTTAAGGGCTTCAGGCTCACACCATATTTCGTAAACTCTTGGGCAAGCTTCATACCAAATCCCAACTCATCGCAGTCCCCTTTTTAACGTCTCTACGTACCGCACGTCCAAGTAAGATAGTGAGGTATTTTGTGGGTAAACCGAGCCCTGGCCTTACCGAACGCAAGTTCTTTTCAGTAAGTATGTCTCCCGCGCGCATTTCCTCAGCGATATAAAGCGATCGACGATGCTTTCTAGAAGCAATTTCCTGCTCTGTGCAACCATAGTGAACTACACCCATTGCATCATGAACACGACTCGCTTCCATTACCAATTGTTTAAATTCATGAGGCTCCATTGAGAATTCCGCATCAACACCACCTTCGCTTCGATCGAGCACAAAGTGTTTTTCTATCACACTTGCTCCCAGAGCAACCGCAGCAAGTGAAACTCCCATGCCGGCCGTATGATCAGACAGGCCTACCTCGCAGCCAAACAGGCTACGAAGATGCGGTATCGTATTAAGATTCGCGTCGCGAGGGCGAGCCGGGTAATGGCTTGTACATTTTAGTAAAATAAATTGCTCACAACCGTTGTCACGCAGAACCTCCACAGACTCTGCAAGCTCCGATTGGCTTGCCATGCCTGTTGAAACAATAACGGGCTTACCCGTTCGAGCTACCGCAGCGATCAGGCCATGATCGGTATTTTCGAACGACGCAATTTTGTAGCAGGGTACGTCAAGCGACTCCAGAAAATCGACAGCCGTGAGATCGAAGGGCGAACTGAATGCAATGAGTCCCAATTGCCTCGCTCGCTCAAATAAAGGTTGGTGCCATTCCCAGGGAGTCATCGCTTTTTGATAAAGCTTATGAAGCGAGTAGCCATGCCAGAGGCTATCTGGATTATCAATGTAGAACTCACCCTCATGAACATCGAGTGTAATTGTATCCGCGGTGTAAGTTTGTAATTTAATCGCATCTACGCCCGTAGCGGCTGCGGCATCTACCATTGCTAGTGCTTTGTCTAGAGATTGGTCATGATTTCCCGATAACTCTGCAATGATAAACGGCTTATCGCCTGAACTTATCTTCCGGTCGCCAATCTTAATCATGCTAAAACCTCGTTTAATGCAGTTATTACCCGCTTCACACCTTGTCCATCAACCAACTTCATTGCTTGAGTGGACATTTCTTTGATTCTCTCTGGTCTTTCTAATAACGATTGCAAAGTTCTCATTAACCTCTTATCGATATCAGCAACATGCAGATGTTCCGCGACCCCTTCATTGACAAGCGCCTCTGCAGCAATTCGTTGATTCTCTGCCAGCTCTAGCACAATGGTCGGTAATCCCAGACAACATCGCTCCCAAGACGTTGTGCCAGCAGCGCCAATAGCTAAATCCGCATCAACCATAAGCTCCGCAATATTACTCACGCCTTGTACCACAGTAACGCAGCCTCTAGAGAACCGGTTTGCATGTTCCTTTACCGCAGCTAAATGCGGTGCAGTTCGCCCTAAAACTACAACGATTTGCTGTAATTCAGTTACCTTGTTATCGGCAAGAATTTGCAGAATTTGACTGGAATAATTGTGTTCATCAACGCCCCCAAGTGCGATCAATAGGTGCCGAATATGAGCACGCGTTTGACATTGGTTTCTCGCCTGTAAAAACTCCTTGCGAAGCAACGCATATTGGGTTCCTGCGAGAACCCTAGCCTTCGTATGAGGACTATAATTTTCAACCTTACGACCCAGATTTTGGTCTAATAATAAGTCTGCGTCATATTCACGATTTGCTAAGTCATCGATCACAAATATCCGCTTCGTATAAGCTCTTAACGCTTGATGCCATACTGAAGATAATCCGTAGTGGTCAACGACGATCCAATCAAAGCGCAGATTCGGGCTCAGCTTCTCTATGAGCAGTTTCGCATCTTGCTGTTCTGTCCAGGGTAACCATTCAGACGAATCACTTTCTTTAGGCTTTGCATTGATTCGTAGCACTTCAAAATTCTCTGCTTCCAGCCAGCTGGTCAAATCTCCAGCTTGCTCAATACAGCAAAATGAAACATCAGCACCTTGCGCTCTCAATTCCTTTGCAAGGGTTGCGCAGCGCATTATGTGGCCCGTGCCCATATGCAAACTCGCATCTGCTCGGATTAAAACCTTCATTCTGTTCCTGCAGCTAACTGAATGGCTTTCATCATAAATTCGGCGCGCTCCCAGTCCTCTAACGTATCAATATCCTGAACCCGAAAACGAGGCAACACATAGCCTCTCGCATCACCGCGAAATACGCTAATTCCTTCCTTCCATGCGCCAGTTTTTCCCCAGTAGAATTGCCCTGCATCATGAAAAGCATCCACAAGATCTTGCGATCGTACGTTGAAGTCACGTTCCTCAAATTTTTCAACGTAATTATCTTTTGATAGCCTAACGGCTCGTTGGATAGGATATGGAAAAGAGCACACTGAAAAGACATAGGGCACACGCTCATCTTGCTTCAATATATTAAACCCCTCAAGAATTGAAGCCGGTATGAGAAACGGGGCTGTAGCATAAATACAGCACACATGACTAAAACGCTCCCCTTGCTCTTCTAGTGTATGAATCGCATGCCTTACTACCGGAGACGTTCCTGTATGATCATCACTTAACTCCGGAGGGCGAATAAACGGAACCTCAGCGCCATAAGCCACTGCAATGTCTGCAATGTCATTATCATCGGTAGAAACAACCACCCTATCGAAACAGTAGCTGGATAAAGCTGCCTCAATTGACCATGCAATCATCGGCTTACCGCAGAATTCTTTGATGTTCTTTTTGGGGATGCGCTTACTACCGCCTCGCGCAGGAATGACCGCTAGATTCACATAAAGCTCCGATAACATCTTGTTTTAATACATCATACATCGGTATTTCGGAGGTTGCGAGAAAGAAGGGGTGGTGAGTCCAAACAGAAACCATTTGAACTCACCGATTTGGCATCCTTGCCAACAGAACTCCCTGTAGGAGAAAGTTGAGTATAGAGAGTCTGATCAACATTGCTAGTGTTCTGAGCAAATGTACGCAATTGCGTACAAAAATAAGATTGGGGTCAGATCAAAAAGTGATCTGACCCCGAAGGCTTTAAACGAAAAAACCCCAGCCTTTCGGGCTGGGGTTTCTTTCGTATAAAAGCCTGGCGGTGT
>HotLOscill_hetero_coDRAFT_1000079_pt1 | contig 83229 bp, 69 predicted proteins | sample HotLakmetagenome_2_FD_10650 | JGI IMG/M metagenome (IMG submission 10650)
CGCCTCCGCCGATCTGCTCCAGGCCCTGACCGGCTATCGCCCCGGGACAACGGTCGAGGAAGGCGTGCAGCGTTTCGTGGCCTGGTATCGGGAATACTATGGGTTGGCATCAGTGGAATGATCCTTGCCAATTGCAGCGCGAGGCGCCAGCAAACCGAGCCATGACCAGATTAGAAGGTAATGCGCTGCATCACGTTGAAATTGATTGGCTGCGTTGAATTTTGGTCGATTGCGGCGGCGCACCCGCTCTGTATCGCTCGGTGTGAACTTTACGGCTTCTGGCGTGCGTGATACTGGCAACGAAATGGCTGGCGAATAGGGATTGGCGGGAATGCGCATGCTCGGGGGAAAAATTTCCCTCTCCTGGAAAACCATGCTGGCATCCGGCCATGATGTCGTTATGGCCGTGGCATCACTCATGATCGCATTAATTGCTCGCTATGGAAATGATGTCTGGCGGATTGATCAACTCGGACTGTGGCTGACTCTCTTCGCTATCACGTGTCTGGTTATTTTTCAGTGCCTTGGTCTTGGTCGGGGCATGTGGCGCTTTGCATCGATTACTGATCTGCGGACCATCGTCCTTGCGGCGACAGCCTCCGTCATCGTCTTTATGCCGCTTCTGTTCAGCGTCACACGCCTGGAAGGATTCCCACGCACCGCATTGCCGATCACGTGGTTCGTAATGATCGTGCTGATCGGCGCGCCCCGGCTGGCATACCGCGCCTTCAAGGACGGCGGCTTGACGGGATTGCGTGCAGGCGATCTCGCGGACCGTCCGCGCGAGGAAATTCTGATCGTCGGAACCGTCAGTGAAGCCGATCAGGTCATTCGCGGATACGGTCTCGAGAATTCTCGCCACCACGTTCATGGTATCATTGATATAAAGTCTGGAAAAAACGGACGTAGTGTCAGAGGAATCCCGGTTCTCGGCGCAGTTTCCGAACTCGCCGAGATCGTCCCGCGACTCAGTCGAGCCGGCACCACCATAAATGCGCTCGTTCTGGCATCACCCAGTTTCTCTGGGGACTGGTCCACCCTGCTGCAAACGGCGACGGATTTACAGCTACCTTTGCGTCGGGTTGCATCAAAGCCTTTGACAGGGATGGAGCCTGATCTTGCCGAACTGACCCTAGAAGATCTGCTGAGACGTCCAAGCATCAACCTTGAGATGGACAATATTGCCGCTCTCATCCGTGATCGCGTCATTCTGATCACAGGCGCCGGCGGCAGTATCGGTTCCGAGATCGTCAGGCAGGTGGCGCGTTATGGTCCCCGTCAACTCATTCTCGTGGACCTCTCCGAATACGCGCTATACGAGATTAATCACGAGATCTCTCGCGACTTTCCGGAACTGTTGCACACAGCCGTGCTCGGCGATGTACGGAACAACGGTCAGATGCACACTTTGATAACGCGTGAGAGGCCGTCGGTGATATTTCACGCTGCGGCTCGCAAGCATGTTCCGCTGATAGAGATCAATGTTTGCGATGGCGTAGCGACCAATGTTTTCGGCACGCGCAATCTCGCGGATGCAGCAGTCAAAGCCGGTGTCGAAGCATTCGTGCTGATTTCGACCGACAAGGCGATCCGTCCCACAAGCACGATGGGTGCATCGAAACGGGTAGCTGAGCTCTATTGTCAGTCACTTGATGTCGCCGGTTCTAACACCCGGTTCATCACCGTGCGGTTCGGCAATGTTCTCGGTTCGACGGGTTCGGTCGTACCGCTGTTCCGACGTCAGATTCTCGCAGGGGGCCCGGTGACGGTGACCCATCCCGAGATGAAGCGCTATTTCATGACCATTCCGGAAGCCACCCAACTGGTTTTGCAGGCGGCGGCAACCGGGATCGAACAGCGGCGCGCCCGGGGTCGTATCATGGTTCTGGACATGGGCAAGCCTGTACGGATCGTCGATCTCGCGCGATCCATGATCGTGCTCGCCGGATTACGTCCCGATCACGATATCAAGCTCGCTTTCACCGGACTACGACCGGGAGAGAAACTCTTCGAGGAACTGTTTGACCCGACGGAGCACCCCGAACCTTCGGGGGTTGACGGAGTCTTTGTCGCCTCGCCCTTGCTTGCCGATCCGGAAGTCCTCATGCGCGATATCGCGGCACTTGAACGCGCCGTCTTGGATGGTGACGAGGTGATGGCCCGTTCCGGCCTGTTTGCCTTGCTACCGGAACAAGCCCCCAAGTTATCGGATCAGACGGCTACAGTGCCACCTGTTGAAAGAAGACCTGCCTGAGAGTGGGATTCGAAAGTTTATTATACTCCTACCCTGCCAAAACCCGAAAATTCTGGCGTGTTATAAGGCAGAGGTTGTTTGATACCTTGTCGCGGAAGTTGTGGCATTCATTTGGAATGGTTTCGTGCAGGAATGCGAGGATGGCATCTGCGAACTGTTTCTGCGTTGGGTAATGACGATTATGCATCACGTGCTGGTGCATGACCGCCCATAGCCGCTCTATCGGGTTTCGATGCGGGCAATATGGTGGAAGCTGGATCAGGTGAATGCGACACCCGGGTCGTGACAGGAACTGCCTGACATCCGGACCCTTGTGGTAGCGTGCGTTGTCCCAGGTCACGTGGATCAGGCATTTGTCGGGGTTGCGGGCCTCGATCTTGCTCAGAAGCTGCGCCGCACTGATCCCGTCGACCGTCGTCGGTTCGACGAAGGGGGTGTCATGCCAGATTGGCCGCCCTGCCAGGCATCTACCGAGAGCGCATCCCAGCCGGCACGTTGATAGGCCTTGTCCCAGATCCGAATGGTGTCTTCGTCAAGATACAAAAATTCGGCGATCTCTTGGCAGGACTTTCCATCACCCAGCAGCAGGATCGCATTCGCCCGCCGAGCAATGCCATGGTCCTCGCGTTGGCTGCGGAGGCAGGCCTCAAGTTCACGGCGTTCTGACGTGGAAAGGAAGCCACGGCAGATCACCATACCAGCTGAGTCGCTTCGCAGATGCGCGTCAACCCCAAATTCGGCTTCCCAACGACTCGGAGTATATGTTATTCTTTAAACTTATGGCTGGAAGCTCGGCGTGGCTCAATGGGACGCTGGGCCGCCGGGCGGAAGCATGATCCCGAGCGCCTTGATTTCGAGGTTTCGACGAAAGCGATCCGTAAGGCACCCTGACGCTGCCGTTATGATCAGCGCTTGCACTTTGAAGGCTGACCGGTTGGCAATTGCGGGCGCAGTTTGCATGCACAGGACGTCGCGTGGTTTTGCTTGCCTGATGGCCCCTCCGTGCGCAGATCGGTTACCCGATGATCGGTCGGCTCACACGCGGTTGATACGGGGCATGGCGGCATGAACCGACACACCTTATTACGCGATACCCACGCGTTATTGGGAGGGCCATCCGGGCGACTGAATCGCCGCGCGGTCTCATGGGCCCTCAATCGCCTTTTAGTCACGCGAAACTGTACCCGCTTTCGTCAGAATCCTGTATGCCAGTTTTGGCGCTCGCAGGTTCCGGCGGCGCATCAAGGCTGCTCGACCGAATTGCTCCAGGTTTCGAGGAACGCTTCACGATTGAGCGCGTCAAGATAGACCAGCAAGGCAGGCCCCAGTCTGATCGGGCCGAAATCGGATGTGTCGCGCATCGCGGGATCGCGCAACGGAGGCAAGATCCGCGGTCCGGTGAAATTCTCGGCATTGCCGGAGCGCAGCAGGTGGTCGAGGAACAGACCGGCTTGGACCGGGTCGCGCGCCGTCGTCGGGATCAGGACGGTGCGCAGCATGACGTTGCGATAATCCCCCAGCCGGATGATTTGCAGGTCCGAATCGGGATCGACATGCTGTTCGGCATAGCTGCCCAGAACATTGTAGGCCATTGCCAGTTCGCCGTTCGCAATGTCATCGATCATTTGACCAGAACAGCAATAGAGCCTGACATCCAGCCGTCCGAACACTTCGGCGAGACGCCAGAACGTATCGGAATTGCGCGCTTCCTGTGTGGCAAAGAGATAGCCCAGACCGCTTTCGCGCACATCGTATGTGCCGACTGCGCCAGAGAAGCGCTCGGGATGCTCGCGCAGCAGCGCCACCAGTTCGTGGCGTGATCGGGGCAGCGCGAGCCCCTCGAAATGTTGCGGCGAAATCACCACGACGGCTGGCTCACTGGTGAAGCCGAAAACCTGATCGCGCCATCGGGCCCATGAAGGCAGGCGCGCGGTCTCCTCCGAGCTGTAACCATGGGCAAACCCGTCATTGGCGAGTTTGAGCTGAAGATCCATGGCGCTCGAGATGGCCAGATCGAACGGCCCCTGCTCCCTGATCAGCGCGCGGAAGATCTCGGCGCTGCTCGCCGTCGTGTAGTCTATCGCAATATCCGGATGGATTTCCTGGAAACTCTCGATCAATGGCGCAAAAACGCGCAATTCTGCGGTGCCGATCAGGCGCAATTGCGAGCCATCGTCGACCCTGGCCGGAAAAAAGCCGCGCTCTTCCACTTCAAGGGCCTGCGCGAGCGTCGCCAATGCGAGCAGGGCCGCGCTCAGCGCAATGACAAGAGAAGTGTGACGCATATCCCGGGTCCATCCTGCGCGCCTGTCATTTCGAGACGCCCACCATGCGCGTGCACCACTTCGTTGGCAATCGTCAGGCCCAGCCCCGATCCGACGACGTTGCCGACATTCCCACCGCGCCTGAAGCGCTGGGTCAAGGTGGCGATGTCGGCGCCGTCGACGCCGCGGCCCTGGTCGCAGACGCGAATTCCGGCCTGTGCGCCACGGTTCTCCAATGTGATGGTGATCGTGCTCTCTGCCGGGGAATACTTGATGGCGTTATCGAGAACATTGTGTAGCGCATTCTGCAGGAGGATCGCATCCCCCTTTATCCACAGCGATGGCAGTTCGGTGCGGATCCGGATATCCTTCATGTCGGCAGTCGGGCGCAGCGTATTGATGACGTCCCCGAGCAGTTCCGCCAGATCGACGTCGCTGTGCGTCAACTTGTCTGTGCGGAAGCTCACCATGGCGTGGTCGAGCAACTGTCCGGCCGAGCGTGAACTTTCATCCACGGCCCGAATCACGCGACGCAGAATCTCCTTGTTCTCGCTCCTGGTCACGGAGTGCAGCGCGATTTCCGCTTGCGTGCGCACCGTGGTCAAGGGCGTGCGAACCCGATGTGCGGCCTCGGCGATGAAGTCCTCGGATCGATCGAGAGAGGAGGACAGTCGCTCCATGAAGCGGTTGAGCGCCGTCAGCAAGGGGGCAATCTCCTGCGGTGCGGTCGTCTCGAACGGTTTCAGGTCCGATGCGCCGCGCCGCGACACGATTTGCGTTATCGCCGTCAGGGGCTGCAGCGAGACCCTGGCGGCCCAGAAACTCAACACCGCCGCAAGCACGAAAAACGCCAGGGAAACAAGCGCCGCCGCACGTGAGATACGCGCCGAAATCGCATCTACCGCGTTGCGTGTCTGCGCCACGGCAACGATCACGCGCACCGCCCGCTCCGACGCGAAAACCGTGCGCTGGACCATCGCCACGCGCACATCGTCACCGCGATAGGACAGCGTATCGAACGCCACACCGCCATTGATGCGCGCGCCCTGTTCCACCGGCAGATCGTCATAACCGGTCAGCGTTTCGCCATCGCTGAGCACACGATAGAACACGCGCTCCTCGTTGATCGCGCCGAGCATCGAGAACGCGGCATACGGGATTTCGAGCCGGATCCGGCCTGCTTCGCTGCGCAATTCCTCGGCGATCGCGGTCGCGGAGGCGGCGAGAATGTTGTCTTGTGTCTGTTCGGCGGCCTGTTGCGAGAAGCTGCGCACCATGCCCCATGAAAGCAACGCGAGGAAAGCGGCGATCACTGCGAGTTGAAGCGTCAGCCGCCGGCTGATCGAGCCGCGGGTGCGCACCGTTGCGCTCATGGCAGCGTCATCCTGTAACCCAGTCCGCGAACCGTTTCTATGCGCGGTGTTCCCCCTTCCAGGCGCCGCCGCAAGCGCGCCACATACACCTCGATCGCGTTCTCGGTGATGTCCGCGTCGAAGCTGAACAGCCGATCGAGCAATTGTGCCTTGGAGAGTATCTGGCCGGCATTGCGCATCAGAACCTCCAGCAGGCGAAGCTCACGGTTGCGAAGCGTGAGCGCGTGATCGGCGACATGCAAAGTTCCCGCAAGCAGATCGAGGGTGACGTCGCCCAGGGTGATCCGGTTGTCGGCCGCACCGCCGCGACGGCGCAGAACGGCGCGGATGCGCGCTTCGAGTTCGGAAAAATCAAAGGGTTTGGTGATGTAGTCATCCGCGCCGAGATCCAGCGTGCTCACCCTGTCCGAAACCTGCGAGCGCGCCGTCAGCACGATCACGGGTGTGGTGCGATCGATCCGGTGCCCTGCGAGAAAGTCGCGTCCGTCACCATCGGGAAGCATGACGTCGAGCAGGATGAGATCGTATTCGGCGCATTGCAGGCAGGTTCGCGCGGCATCGAGGGAGGCGGCATGGTCGATGACATGGCCGTCAAGGCCCATGCGCTTGACGACCGACTCAGCCAGTTCCGGATTGTCCTCGATCAGAAGAAACCGCATCTGCCCTCGCTGAATCCACCGGTCCGTGGTGGCGCGCCGTCGCCGGTCGCGCCGTCTCGTGTCAGGCCGATGTCAGCCTGGGATGCAAGATGGAGCAAGTGGGTGGAGACAACCACCCTGACGCATGGGAGGATAACATGAGCATCAAGATGATGACACGCCGTTTCGTGCTGGCGGCAGCCGCGTCCACCGTGGCTTTCGCCGGAGCGGTTCAGGCCGACGAACACCAGGTACTCGACAGCATTCACTTCATCGTTCCCGGCGGCGCTGGTGGCGGCTGGGACGGTACCGCACGCGGTACCGGTGAGGCGCTCACCGAATCAGGGCTGATCGGCCAGGCGACCTACGAGAACATGTCCGGTGGCGGTGGCGGTGTCGCGATCCGTTACATGATCGACAATGCCGAGAGCCTTCATGACGCGATGATGGTGAATTCCACGCCGATCGTGATCCGCTCCCTGACAGGGGTTTTTCCGCAGAGCTTCCGTGACCTGACGCTGGTGGCCGGGACGATCGGCGATTATGCCGCTCTGGTGGTGAATACCGACAGCGATATCGAGACACTCGACGATCTGCTCGCAGCCTATCGTAACGATCCCGCGAGCATGGCAATCGGTGGCGGCTCGGTTCCGGGCGGGATGGACCATCTCGTCGCGGCTCTGGTCATGGAGGCTGCGGGCGAAGATCCGACCGGGTTCAACTACATCGCCTATGATGCCGGCGGCAACGCCATGGCCGGTTTGCTGTCGGGCGAGATCGCCGCATTGAGCACCGGCTTCTCCGAAGCGATCGATCTGGCCGAGGCCGGTGAGGTGCGCATTCTCGGGGTGACTGCCGAGGAACGCGTGGACGCCTATCCGGACGCGCCCACCATCATGGAACAGGGTGTTGATGCAACCTTCGTCAACTGGCGCGGATTCTTCGCCGCCCCGGGCCTTCCCGAGGAGCGTCTCGAGGAATTTCAGACAGTGCTGGCCGAAATGTATGACACCGAGGCCTGGGAAGAGGTCCGTGCACGCAACGGCTGGGTCAATATCCACAATAACGGCGAGGATTTCCGTGAATTCCTCGAAGAACAGGAGCAGCAGATCGGCGATCTGATGCGCACGCTCGGCTTCCTCTGAGCAAAGTGCCGCAAGGCACGATCAGGCCCGGCTTGTCCGCCCGATGCTTCGGGCGGACATCGTCTGCTTGTGGGAGCCGGCATTGACTGGAGGAAAAAATGGCACTGGATCGATGGATTGCCCTCGTTTTCGTGCTCCTGTGTCTCGTATACGGCTATGCGGCATTCTTTACTCTGGATGACCTGCTGCCCCCCTTCATGCAGCGCAATCCGGTCTGGCCATCGACCTTTCCCAAGATCCTGGCGGTGATCGGGGTCTTGAGCGGCATGGTGGTTCTGCTGGGTCTCGAGAAGGCCGCCCCCGACACGGCGAAGGAACCGGAGATCAACTATCGCCGGCTCACCGAATACAAGCTCGGCCAGGCACTCGTGCTTCTCGGGCTGATGGTGGCCTATGCGCTCGCCCTGCGGCCACTCGGTTTTCTGTTATCGACCTTCGCTTTCCTGACACTCGGCGCGGCTCTTCTCGGGGAGCGTCGTTTCATGATCCTGCTTCCCGTGGCTGCCCTGGCGACGGGGGGCGTGTGGTATCTCGTGCAGGAGGTGCTGGGGATCTTTCTCAGTCCGCTGCCACGCATCTTCTAGAGCGCATGCCGACCTGACGGAGTCAGACCGTGCGCTCCAGGTTATTGTTCGACGCATCATTTCTTTCCGTCAGCCGGTATCCACCTGACGGAATGATACTCCAGGGGCGGCTCCACCTGCCGGGGCTGCCTCACCGGCTTCGTCGCACCGTCTCATCGCGCTGTCTCGTCGCGCTTTCGCGGAATTTGCTCCAGGAGGGCATCATGCTCGAAGGGCTCCTCATCGGCCTGTCAACGGCCGTCTCACCAACGAATCTGCTGCTTGTGGTCGCCGGCTGCCTGATCGGAACCCTGATCGGCATGCTGCCCGGTCTGGGGCCCATGTCGATCATCGCCATCATGATCCCGGTGGCGATCACGATCGGTGATCCGACCGGCGCGCTGATCCTGCTCGCGGGGGTCTATTACGGCGCGATCTTCGGTGGTTCGACATCATCGATCCTGCTCAACGCGCCGGGCGTTGCCGGGACGGTGGCCTCGAGTTTCGACGGCTATCCAATGGCGCGCGCCGGTCACGCGGGAAAGGCCCTGACCATTGCGGCAATTGCGAGTTTTGCGGGCGGGACGATCGGCGTGGTCCTGCTGATGATCTTCGCGCCGATGCTCTCGTCACTGGCATTGCTGTTTCATTCGGCCGAGTACTTTGCGCTGATGGTCGTCGGACTGTCGGCCATCGCTGCTTTCGCGGGAACCGGACAGGTTTTCAAGGCCGTCATGATGACGCTTCTGGGGTTGATGATGGCGACGGTCGGCGAAGGTGCGCTGTTCAACATGCCCCGCTTCACGATGGGCGTGATGGACCTGCAATCGGGTTTTTCCTTCATCACGCTGGCCATGGCACTGTTTGCTCTTCCCGAGGCGATCTTTCTCGTTCTCAAGCCCCGCGTCATGGGTGGCGAAGGAAGCAAGGGCGGCAAGATCAGCGGACTGCGGATGAGCCGCGCCGAGGCCCGATCGATCACGCCGGTCATCGGGCGGCAATCGGTCCAGGGTTTCTTCATCGGTGTGCTTCCGGGTGCCGGGGCGACGATCGCTTCGTTCCTCGGCTATGCGGTCGAGCGCAACATCGCCAGCAAGGAGGAGCAGCAGAAATTCGGGCATGGTTCGGTCAAGGGTCTCGCCGCACCGGAGACGGCCAACAACGCCGCCTGCACGGGTTCCTTCGTGCCGTTGCTGACGCTGGGGATACCGGGCTCCGGCACGACCGCGATTCTTCTGGGCGCCCTGATCGCCCTGAACGTCACACCGGGGCCGCGGCTGATGGTCGACGAGCCACAGATCTTCTGGGCGGTCATTATCTCCATGTATATCGGCAATCTCGTACTGCTGATCCTCAATCTGCCCCTGATTCCCTATATCGCCAAGATCCTGGCGATACCGCGCAACTATCTCATTCCGTTCATTCTCTTCTTCACGATGATGGGATCGTATATCGGGCAGAACAACGCGACCGAATTACTTTTGCTCGTCGGATTCGGGGTCATGGCGACCGTGCTGCGCTTTGCAGATTATCCCCTCGCCCCTGTGCTGATCGGCTTCATTCTCGGGCAGATGATGGAGGACAACTTTTCGCGTGCCATGCAGATCTATGGCGGTTTCGATTTCATCATCGAACGCCCGATGACGCTCGGATTGCTCATCTTCGCGGTGGTGCTCCTGGTGCTGCCCAGCATCAGGGCGCGCCTGGCGCGACAGAAGGCGAAAGGTATTGCCGATGGCGACTGATCCGCTGGCCGGGGTGCGTGTGCTCGACCTCACGAACGTCCTCGCGGGCCCCTTCGCGTGCCACCAGCTGGCGCATATGGGAGCCACGGTGATCAAGGTCGAAGCGCCGGGGCGCGGTGATCTGGCGCGCAATCTGGGCGCTGATCGCGCATTGAGTGCCGTCGGCATGGGCATCAGCTTCCTCGCTCAGAATGCCGGGAAGAAATCCGTGACCCTCAACCTGAAGGACCCGCGCGGCGCGGATCTGCTGCGCCGCCTCGTGCGCGAAGCCGATGTGCTGGTCGAGAACTTTCGCCCGGGCGTGATGGCACGTCTGGGACTGGGTCCGGACGCCCTGCGGGCGGACAACCCGCGCCTGATCTATTGCGCGATTTCCGGCTTCGGCCAGGACGGGCCCTGGGCGGACCGGCCGGCCTATGACCAGATCGTGCAGGGCGCTTCCGGCGTGATGTCGATCACGGGCGATCCTGCCGGGGGGCCGATGCGCGTCGGTTACCCGCTATCGGATACGATCGGCGGCCTTACGGCGGCCATGGCGATCTGCGCCGCGCTGCAGGCCGAACCGCGTGGCGGGTTGATCGATGTGTCGATGCTGGAAGCGACGCTGGCGACGATGGGCTGGGTCGTATCGGATTATCTCATCGGCGGCGTCGTACCGGCAGCGCGCGGCAACGAAAACGTCACCTCCGCCCCGTCCGGGGCATTCCAGGCTGCCGATGGGCTGCTGAACATCGCCGCCAACAAGGATGAGCAATGGCAGGCGCTGGCGCTTCATCTGAAACGTGAGGACCTGCTTTTGCGCCCCGAATTCGCAACCCGCGAGGACCGCAAGACCAACAGGCTTCGTCTGCGGGCGGAACTGGAAACGGTCCTGACCACCCGCCCCGCCACGGTCTGGGAAAAGGAACTCAACGCCATCGGCGTACCGGCAGGCGCCGTGCTGGGCGTACCGGAGGCGCTGGCGCATCCGCAGGTCACCGATCGCGGTCTGGTGGCGCATTTCGATAATGTACCGGGATTGGGGCGTGGGATCGATGTGGTGCGCACCGGTTTCAAGATCAATGGTCAGCCCCCTGCGGTCGCGGATCCCCCTCCCATGCTCGGTGCGGACAATGCGGCGGTATTCGGCGCTCTCGGCCTGACTGCGGCGGAGCTGCGTGATCTCGAACAGGAGGGCGTGATATGAGCGATGTTTCCGACTGGTGGCATACCGCGATCATCGACATGGAGCCCGGTCGCATCACGCTTCGCGGGCATCCGGTCGAGGCGCTGATCGGAAATCGTGGTTTTGCCGAGATGATCTGGCTGATGATCACGGGCGAAACGATCGACGGCCCGCGTGCCCGTCTGCTGGAAGCCAGCCTCGTGGCAGCCGTCGATCACGGGCCGCAAGCCCCGTCCATCGCCGCAGCACGCATGGCGGCGACCTGCGGTGTTGGTCTCAACAACGCCATGGCCACCGGGCTCAACATGCTGGGTGACGTGCATGGCGGCGCCGGGGAGCAGGCGGTCATGCTCTACGAGCGCATCGATACTTCCGCCGATCCCCTCGGCGAGACGCTCGATGCGTGGCGCGCCGAGCATGGGCGCTTCATTCCCGGCTTCGGCCACCGCTTTCACAAGCCGGTCGATCCCCGTTCGCCACGCCTGCTGGCACTCGTCGACGCGGCGGCGGCCGAAGGCTACGTATCGGGACGTTTCGCACGAATCGCCCGCGCTATCGAGGCCCGTCTGGCCACCGAACGCGGCAAGCCCGTTCCACTGAATATCGACGGCGCCACTGCGGTCATCCACGCGGAACTGGGATGCCCGCCACCATTGGCGCGCGGGCTCTTCTGCCTGTCGAGATCGGTCGGACTTCTGGCCCATGCCTGGGAACAGCAATGCCAGGGCGGACGCAACAAGGGCCCGACGCCACCCGGCTATCGCTGGACCTACGACGGCGTTTGACGGGTTTGCCTGCCGCCGGTTCGCGCAGATGCAGAAGTTCGACGCCCCCGCTCCGACACGGCATCGGCGGAAGAATCGGGACGATCGATTCCCATGCACGGACGGTGTGACCGCTTGCCTCACGGCGGCCACGCCGTTCATACTCGGACTGCTCGCGTTGCGCAGCATGTGCGATGTCTCGCATGTCGCCGCCAGACAGGGCTGAAACCAGGGAAAATCGGAAAACTCTTCCAGAAACCCCTCCTGAACCGGTCGAATTCAGGAGGGTTTGATCAAAACGCCCCGATCTCGCTACAGCCATGCCGGCGTTGCGAAGCGTGGTTGCCGGCAAAGACGGGCAGCATGTTGGACATATGAACGAACTGCATGACACGATCAGGCTACTCTATAACGGTTCGAGTCAGCGCGCCCGGCGGTTTCGCTACGGGCTGATCGTCTTCGACACGCTGAGCATCATCTATTTCATCACGACTGCTGCACTACCCACGACACAGGTTCTGGCCGCGTTGAATGCCGCTCTCGGGCTCCTGATCCTGCTTGACCTCGCCGCCCGATTCTGGACTTCCGATAACCGGCGCCGCGAGCTGACGCGCATCTATACGCTGGCGGATATCATCGTGATCGCGTCCCTCTTCCTTACCCCGTTATTGATCGAAAATCTCGCCTTCCTGCGCGTTCTGCGCGGGTTGCGATTGATTCATTCCTATCATCTGTTGCGGGATCTTCGGAGCGAGAGCCTGTTCTTCCGACGACACGAGGATGCAATCCTCGCCGCAGTCAACCTCTTCGTCTTCATCTTCGTAAGCACATCGATCGTTTTTGTACTCGCCTTTGACGAACAGGCCGGAATCACGGGTTATATTGATGCGCTTTATTTTACCGTGGCGACGCTGACGACCACGGGCTTCGGTGACATCACCATGACGACGCCGGGCGGCAAGCTTCTGTCAGTCTTCATCATGGTCGTTGGCGTGGCACTCTTCCTGCAACTGGCGCGCGCCATATTCCAGCCGTCGAAAATCAAGCACAAATGCCCCGAATGCGGTCTCGATCGTCACGAACCGGATGCGATCCATTGCAAGCATTGCGGTGAGCCGCTGAAGATCGAGACACACGGCAGCACTGCCGCATGAACGCGCCGGACTGGCCTGAACAGCCACCCGAAATGCTTGCCGGGCGGACAATGTCACTTCGGCGCTACCGGTCGTGTTCGGTCACCTCATTCTCTGCGTCAGCCGGTATCCACCTGACGGCATGATACCCCAGCGGGATGCAGGATCCCCGCCGAAATTCAGGTCGTTGCGCCACGCATCAGCTGCAGAGGCAGGTGCCAGATGTCTCCAGCGGGCAACGCGGATGGCATGGCATTCGGATCATCCTCCCGGTCGGGAAAGAGCCGGCGGCAGAGCATGCGCGCGGCGCAGGCTCCCATCTCGAAACGCGGGTTGACGATGGTCGTGAGGCGGGGATTGATCATTGCGACGAGGTCAAGCCCGTTAAAGCCTGCAAGCGCGAGATCATCCGGTACGGCGATGCCGTTCTCCAGGCAATGAAAAACGGCGCCGAGCGCCAGATCGTCATTGGCGAAATGGATGGCATCGAGATCCGGGCGGTCGGCGAGGATGGCAGCGCAGCCGGCACGCCCAGTAATCAGGGACGAGGGCGCATCCGCGATATGCACGGCGAGATCCAGCCCGCGCCGGGCGAGCGCTGCGGCGAAGGCCTCCCGGCGCTTGCGCGAGCGATCCGGTCGCTCACCCCAGGCACCGACATAGCCGATACGCCTGCGCCCGGTCTCCACCAGATGGGCGGCCATCAGCTCCCCGGCCTCGTATTGCGATGTGCCGACGCAGAGATCGATCGGATCCCCGTCCACATCCATCACCTCGACGACCGGACATGACGCGGCATGGAGCATGGCCCGGACTTCGGGATGATGCTCCAGCCCGCTGATGATCACCGCGCTCGGGTTCCAGGCGATCAGATCCTGCAGGATCGCGGCTTCGCGAGCCTGGTCGTAATGGGTAATGCCGAGCACCGTGCGCAAATGCGTGCCGGAGAGACCATGGTCGATCCCGTCGATGACCTCGGGAAAGACGCTGTGGCTCATGGAGGGCACGATCACCGCCACGAGGTCCGTCTCGCGCGCCCGCAGGGCACCGGCCACACGATTGGGGCGATAGCCGAGTTCGCGCGCTGCTACCCGCACCTTCTCGCGCAATGCGGACGAGACGTTGGGCGCGCCACGCATGACGCGGGACACGGTGATCACGGAAACGCCGGCGCGTGCCGCGACGTCGCGCGCGGTGGGCGGGGAAATCTCAGGGCCCGACATGCCACCTCATCGGATACTCAAGCCGTGCGGCCCCAAGGCCGGATTGGCGTTCAATCTCCTCGTTTAATCGTTGAATTCTCGAATGACAACGTTATCATTGGAATTGATAACGATACCAATCAAGAGAATTCAACTTGAGGGAGGAAAACATGTCGATCCGCAAACACCTTTGCGCACTGGGTGCGGGCGCTGCCCTGCTCACCGGCGCAACTGCCGTCCAGGCCTTTCCGGAACGCCCGATCAATCTCGTGGTGCCCTTCAATGCCGGCGGAGGCACGGATCTGCTCTTGCGTGCTCTGGCGCCCCACTTCGCCGAGGCCATCGATGGCGACGTCTTCGTCTCGAACACCGCCGGCGGTTCGGGGACGGTAGCAGCGGGCGCGCTGGCGGGCCAGCGTCCGGACGGCTATCAGCTGGGCTACTGGTCGATCACCGTGTCCACGATCCAGCCACAGGTGCGCGAGGCGCCTTATGGTATCGACAGCTGGACACCGATCTGCTCGGTTGCGGCCTCACCCACCCTCTTCTTCGTCAATGCCGACAGCCCCTTCGAGACGATCGAGGACGTGGTCGCCGCCGTGGAGGAGAACCCGGGGCAATATCTCTACGGCTCCTCAGGGCCCGGCGCGATCACGCATCTGACCATGGTCGCCGCCTTTTCCGGCCTCGGCGTGCTCGACAAGGTGCGCCACCTCCCCTTCCAGGGTTCCGGCCCGGCCTTGCAGGGCATGGCCGCAGGCACCATCCAGTTTTTCGGTGATACCGAATTGCTGATGGCCAGCGGCGATTTCCGCCCGCTCCTGGTGTTCAACGATACCCGGCTCGAGAGCTTCCCTGATGTTCCCACGGCTGCGGAAGCCGGTATCGAGGCGCCCTTGAACGAGCTCTATCTCTGGGGCGGTCTCTTCGCACCGGCAGGTGTCGATGCGCAGGTGACGGCGCAGCTCTCCGACGCCTGTGAGCAGGCCGTGAATTCGGAAGGCTTCCAGGCCTTTGCCGCGCGCACGAACACGGTGATCGACTTCAAGGACGCGGAGGAATTCGACGCATTCTTCCGGGCGCAATACGAAGCCAATGGCGCCTTGATCGACGCTGCCGGTCTCTGAAGTCCGATCCCTGAAAAACCGGTCGGAGCGCGGCGCGATCAGCCCGCGCTCCGGCAAGTTGGGCTCTGCCGGACAAGGCGATTACCTGGAGTTTGCGATGTTGGCGTTGATGAACGAGCGCGCACTCGTCGCGATCGCGCTGTTCCTGACCGGCGCAGCGCTTCTCGCGACGACGTTCGGGAGTAGCCCTGATCTGCCACCGGCTTTCGACCCGACTTTCTTCCCGCGCATTATCCTGATCCTGTGGGTCGGGCTCGCCTTCATGGAAATCGCGGCCGCGATCCGGCATGGCACGCCCGCGCAGGAACCCGCGGCATGGCGCATCGGTGCGCTGATCGTCGCCGTCGTGCTCTATGCCGTGTTCTTCACCCGACTGGGATTCTTCATCACCTCCGTCGCCTTCTGCACGGTGTCGCTGCTCGCCCTCGGCCAGCGGCATGTCGCGACGATTGCCGCCTTCGCGATCGGGGCGCCGGCGGTGCTGCTGATCCTGTTCAACCGGATTCTGAAGATGCCACTGCCGGCATCACCGTTCTTCTGGTGGCTGTAAGGGGTTGATATGCTCGAACTGCTGCCACAGGCCCTGGGCCTGATCTTCACTTTGGAGGGCGTCGCGGTCCTCATTCTGGGGACGATGCTCGGCATCATCCTCGGCGCCCTGCCCGGGATCGGCTCGACCGTCGCCGTGGCGATCATCCTGCCCTTCACGCTCGGCATGGGCCAGATCCCGGCCATCCTTCTCGTCCTCGCGATCTATGCCGGCTCGGTCTATGGCGGATCGATTTCCGCCATTCTGATCAACACGCCCGGCACGCCGCAATCGGCAGCGACCTGCCTTGACGGCTATCCGATGTCGCAGCGTGGCGAAGCCGGGCTGGCGCTTGGCTGGGCCACATTGGCATCGGTTGCCGGTGGCATTGTCTCGGCGATCATGTTGATCCTCGCGGCCCCGCAGGTCGCAGCTTTCGCACTCAATTTCGGACCGATCGAGACCTTCGCCCTGATCCTGCTCGGGCTCACCTGCATCGTCTCGGTTTCCGAGGGCTCGATGATCAAGGGGCTGCTCGCCGGCGTGATCGGGATCTTTCTGTCGAGCGTGGGCGGGGACCCGATCACCGGTGAAGGGCGCTTCACCTTCGGCCTCTTCAATCTCATCGCGGGCCTTGACCTGCTCGCGGTGGTGATCGGCGTCTTTGCCCTGTCGGAAGTGCTGCTGCGCGCCTCGCGCAGGATCGACGGCGCCGCGCTTCTGGTGGCCTTCGAGGGGATCGTCCTGCCGAAGCTGCGCGCCTGGAAGGGGCGCCTCGGCGGGCTCGCCAAGTCGATCGCCATCGGCTGCGGCGTCGGCGTCCTGCCCGGAACGGGGGCGGCGACGGCAGCCTTCATCTCCTATGCCGAAGCGCGCCGCTCGTCGCCGCGGCGCGACGATTTCGGCAAGGGTGAGCCGGACGGGATCATCGCCTCGGAATCGGCCAACAACGCGGTGACGGGCGGCGCGCTGGTGCCAACCATGGCGCTCGGCATTCCCGGCGACGCCATCACCGCCGTGATGCTCGCCACGTTGACGCTGCACGGAGTCACACCGGGCGTGCGGCTGATGACCAGCAATCCGACCCTGATCGCCGCGATCTTCACCGGCTTCGCGCTGATCAACCTGATCCTGCTGCCGCTCGGGATGCTGGTCTCGCGGCTCGCCGCCCCGCTTCTGCGCATGCGCGAGGCCTTCCTGATGACCGCGATCGCCGTCTTCTGCGTGATCGGCGTCTATTTCGTGCGTGGCAATCCCTTCGATCTGCTGGTCATGGCGGTTGCCGGGGTGATCGGCTTCATCCTGCGCCGCCAGGGCTACCCGATGGCGCCGCTGGTGATCGGCATGGTGCTCGGCCCGACGCTTGAGATGAGCCTGCGCCAGGGCCTGATCATCACCAATGGCAGCTTCACCGCCTTCTTCACGGGTCATCCGATCGCGGTCGCCCTGATGATCGTGGCGCTCGTGCTCCTGTCGCTACCCGCCTTGCGGGCCCTGCGCCAGCGCTCGCGCCTCCGGACCGAGTAGCGGGTATATGCAGGTCAGGTGCCTCATGAGCATGGACCTTGCGCGCAACACGCCGCCGGAAAACGCCTGTCGCTCACCAGACTATGCGGGATTTCGACAGACCGGGAGCCTTCGCTGACGAGATCCGGAATGCTGCCCGAATCAGCGAGGCCAGACGACAAGACGCTGGCCAGCATGCTGTCGGATCGCGGGCGGCTGCTTGTTCTCGATGCGATGAGCAGCTTCGGTGCACTCCCCCTCGACCTGCGCGCCACCCGGGCTGCGGCTGTCGTCGCAGCAAGCGGCAAATGCCTCGAATCGATCCCCGGCGCAGGCTTCGTCCTCGTCGACCGGGAAGCGATGAGGCGCGTCTCCCACAAGGCACCGAGCGTGGCGCTCGACCTTTTGCGAACAGTGGCCCAACTTCGAACGAAAGGGACAATGGCGCCTCACGCCGCCGGTTCAAGTGATCGCCACACGCGCTGAAACCTTGCACATTCTTGCCCGCGAGGGCGGACCACAGGCACGAATCGACCGCTACCGGCAAAATCTGGCCGTTCTCACGGAAGGACTTGCAGCGGAAGGGCTGGAGCGGATCATCGTCACCTTTCCTTTCCGTCGGGGCTCTCGGGCGGGTTTGAAGCGCTCTACGAGGAACTCGCATGCCTGGGATTTCAGATTTATCCGGGGAAGCTGGCCGCCGGGGGACCGTTTTCGCATCGCCTGCATCGGTGCTGTTCGGCCAGACGCCATGGCGCGCTGCGTTGCCGCATTCCGGCAGGTTCTCGGTGAACTCCAATCCGGCCCATGACGCGCCGGACACGCGCCTTGGACAAACACGGATCGATCGGCTGACGAAGCAGCGGCCCGCGTGAGCGGCATTGACCTGGAGCGCGCTGCGACCTGACGGAATGATGCTTGTGTCGGAGACCGATTTCCAGCGATTGGATCATTTCGGATGCGGCAATCGGTCGGCAGAACCGAGACAAAGCCCGGAACCGGTATGGACGCGGCGGAGAAAGGGAGAGCCAGCGCAGATACAAGGCTTTTTCCGGTTCCTCGACAGCATTGACAAGGCGCTTGTCGCCGCAGCGATTGTACCGGTGACGATCATGGTCAATGCGTGATGCGCTCCCGGCGCGAGCGGATGTCTCTGGCGATCTGGTCGAAGGCGCGGCCGACACTGCTGACATCGGCATCGAAGAAATGCTCCGGCGTCGTTGCGCAATCATCCAGCATCTGACGCGCCTGGATACCCTCCTCGAAACGCTGCAGGTCGAAGCCGATGGTGAAGATCTCGATTCCTTCGTTCTTCATCCCGGTGCAGAGCTGCAACATTCTGGCGTCGAGAAAATCCTGATCGTTGCTTTGGTCGACACCGTCATTCTCGCTGATGAAACCCAGGGCGCCGTAGTCGCTGTCTCCGGTCGGTGCATTGAGCGAAAAGAACTGGTTGATGCCGTCGGTCATGAAGATGGCGATCTTCTCGACATTCTGCGGATCGTAGTCCCGCGGCGCCGGCGCATCCCCCCACATGCCGGCCCAGCGCGGCGAGAGCGTGCGCCATGCCCAGGCCAGACCCGTCGGCGTCATGGTGCCGCTGCGCCCCCAGGGCATCAGGGAATCGATCGCATCGCCGAGCAGGCGCCGGTCATTGGTCCAGTCGGTGATCACGTTTTGCGGGCAGCCGAGATTGGGGCCGCGCCCCATATTGCTTGATGCGGTGGTCGTCACGCTCTCGTCGATCGCGACCGGCAGATAACTGTTGTGCATGGCCTCGGCATCAGGATTGCCAACACCCTGCCAGGATGGCCAGTAATAGGGCGTGAACGGCGCGATTGCCGGCGGCGCATCCGTCAACGCGTGAGGGTCACGCCCCCTTTCCTCGACGCATCCCATCCAGCCATCGGCGACATGGCAGGTGCCGTTGATCCGAACACCGGGACAGGGGCCGGGGCGCGCCCATTCGCTGCGATTGCCCAGATAACACACGCCCAGAGCGGCATCCCAGGTCACGCCGGTACCCTGGCAATCCGCAGCGGCAACTTCGCTCGCGCTCCAGATATAGCGGTTGGCGTAGCGGGAGGTGCCGGGCGGGTGGTTGTGCGGTGCCTCGTCGAGCGGGGCCAGCCAGTCGCCGCGATCGCGCCCGATATTCACTGCCGTCACGTAGGGCACCACGTTCAGAAGCACCCGTTGGCCGGATGCTTCACCTTCGGGCAGGATGGTGTCGATGAGGCCGTGCGCCGCATCCTGCAGCGCCTCCAGCCTGCTGCGGAAACGCATCGATCCCGTCACGTCGAGCACCAGCGAGATTTCGAAGGAACGCAGCTCACCGCGCGTGCGGGCCTCGGCACGCAGCGGCAGCTCCGCGAAGCCGAAGAAGCGCATGAAGGTTGTGGGCACGCCGCCGTTGACGGAAACCGCAACCAGTGTCTGCGTTTCCTCGACCGGATTTTCACGCATGACCTGGAGATCGCGGATCACGGGCGCGTGCGAGACCTCTTGCAGGCGCACGAGCAGCGCTTCCTCCGCAGCATCGAGCGCGGCGCGGTCCCGCGATCGCCCGACAGCCTGCATCGCCGTTGCATCCACCATGGCCTGAACCGTACTGCGCGCATCCGCCCAGCGCGAATAATCCAGAGCCGCACCGATCGCGCCAATGATCGGGATCAGGGCAAGGGCGAAGATGAGGGCGATATTGGCCCGCATGTCGGCACGAAACCCGAGGGCGACATGCGCCATGCACCGCGCCGCAGCGGTGATGGACCGCAAGGCGCCCTGGATGATCGCGACAGAATTCAAGATCTTCATCATTGCCCCTGAAACCGCTTCCTGATTGCTTGTAATTTAAAGTTGCTAATCAATTCTCAATACGTTGTTACACCCCCAAAGCCAATCGATCAGGGCAGCGAAGCCCGGCAGATCCGCCCGCCTGCAAACAGGCGATGCAGCCGGAGTGCAGATGGTCTAGATCTCTGCGCATGTCTGATTCCGCAGAACCCGCAGCCCCCGCCTTCCGCGAGGCTCTTCCCATCGACGCCGTGCGCGATCGCATTACCGCGACGCTCGACGATCATGCATCAGCGGTGCTGGTGGCGCCTCCCGGTGCGGGCAAGACCACGCGGGTGCCGCTGGCGCTCCTGCGCGATGCGCGTTTTCTCGCTGGTGACAGCGCTGCGGGGCGACAGATCATCCTGCTCGAACCCCGCCGGCTCGCCGCACGGGCGGCAGCGCAGCGTATGGCCGAGAATCTCGGCGAACGCGTCGGCGAGACCGTCGGTCTGCGCATGCGCTTCGAGACCCGCTCCGGGCCGAAGACGCGGATCACCGTGGTGACGGAGGGCGTCTTCGCGCGCATGCTGCTCGATGATCCCCTGCTCGACGATGTCGGGCTGGTGATCTTCGACGAGTTCCACGAGCGTTCCCTCGATGCGGATTTCGGCCTCGCGCTCGCCCGGGACGTGCAGACGGGTCTGCGCCCGGATCTGCGTATCCTGGTCATGTCGGCGACCCTCGACGGTGCCCGTATCGCGGCGCTGCTCGGACCCGAGGCGGAAAACGGGGAGGCGCAGCCGGCACCGGTAATCGAATCGCAAGGGCGCAGCCATCCGGTGGAGACGCGCTATGGCGGGCGTGATCCGCGCCGCCCGCTCGCCGCCGACATGGTCGATTGCATCCTGCGGGCGCTGGCGGCGGAAACCGGCTCGGTTCTCGCCTTCCTGCCCGGTGCTGCCGATATCCGCCGGGTGGAGGGGCTGCTGACGGAGCGCCTGCGCGATTCAAACCTGATCATCGCGCCGCTCTTCGGTGCGCTGGAGCGCTCCGAGCAGGACCGCGCCATCGCCCCGGCGCCGCAGGGCAAGCGCAAGGTGGTGCTGGCGACGAGCATCGCGGAAACCGCGCTCACCATCGAGGGTATCCGCGTGGTCATCGATTCGGGCTATACCCGGGTGCCGCGTTTCGAACCGGGTTCCGGCCTGACGCGGCTGGAGACCGTGCGGATTTCGCGCGCCGGCGCCGATCAGCGGCGCGGGCGCGCGGGACGCACGCAGCCGGGCATCTGCTACCGGCTCTGGGAAGAAGCGGCAAACGGGGCGCTCGCGCCGTACCAGCGCCCTGAAATCCTCGATGCCGATCTCACCGGGCTGGTGCTCGATTGTGCCGCCTGGGGCGAGACCGATCCCGCCCGGCTGCCCTTCCTCGATACGCCTCCGGCACCCGCCCTCGTGGAAGCGCGCAAGCTGCTGACCGATCTCGGTGCGATCGAAGCGGATGGGCGCCTGACGGATACGGGCCGCGCATTGCGCACCCTGCCGCTGCCCCCGCGGCTTGCCCGGATGATCGTCGCTGCGGCGGCGGAATCGCCGCAAGCCGCACGCCTCGCCGCCGATTGTGCTGCCGTCCTGGTCGAGCGCGGACTCGGGGGTGACGATGCCGATCTCGCACAACGGGTCATGCGCCTGCGCCGTGAAGGCGGGGGTCGGGCGCAACAGGCGCGCGCCATGGCGCGACGCTGGGCGCAGGTCATCTCGCCCGATGCGGATCGCCGGGAATCGCAGGCCGACACCGGGATGCCCGATGAGGCGCTTGCTGATGAAGCGATTGGCGGGCTGCTCGTCACCGCCTATCCCGAACGCATCGCGCGCGCGCGCGGCAAACCGGGGGAATTCGTCATGGCCAACGGACGCGGCGCGGTGATCGATGCCGCGCATCCGCTGGCCGGGGAAGGCTATCTCGCCATAGCCGAGATCAGTGGTACGGCGGCGCGGGCGCGCATCATCGCGGCGGCGCGCATCACGCGCGACGAGATCCGTGCGCGGGCCGGAACGCGGATCACGACGGGCGCCGAGATCAGCTACGATCCCGCCGCACGGGCCCTGCGCGCAGCGCGCAGCGAGCGGCTCGGCGCCCTCGTCCTGACCCGGACTCCCTTGCCGGTTCCCGAAACCGAGGAAGCCGCCCGCGTGCTGGCGGAGGGGATTGCACGCGATCCCGGACCGGCGCAATGGCCCTGGACGCCCGCACTTGCGCAATTGCGCGCGCGTGTCGGCTTCCTGCGCCGGGCGGAAGGTGCCGATGCCGGCTGGCCGGATCTCTCCGATGCCGCCTTCGCCGAAGCCGCCGCCGATCTGCTCGCCCCCTTCATCATCGGTCGCAATGCGCTCTCGCGGATCACGGCGGGAGATCTGCACGATGCGATCGAGGCGTTGCTGCCCTGGGATCTGCGCGCACGGCTCGACCGGGAAGCCCCAACCCATTTCACCGCGCCGACGGGCACGCAGGTGCCGATCGCCTATGAGGGTGCGGAGCCGATGATTTCACTGCGGGTGCAGGAATTGTTCGGCCTGACCGCCCATCCCGCCATTGCCGGCGGGCGGCTGCCGCTCGTGCTCGAACTGCTCTCGCCGGCGCGCCGCCCGATCCAGATCACCCGGGATCTGCCGGGCTTCTGGGCCGGATCCTGGGCCGAGGTGCGCGCGCAGATGCGCGGGCGCTATCCCAGACATCCCTGGCCGGAGGATCCGCGAGAGGCCGCGCCAACACGACACGTGACCAAACGGAAGAATCAATGATCGTGCAGCTTTCCTGCGTCATACAAGCGCGGCTGAAACGATTTCTTGAAGATTCGCTGCCAGCCTGTCTTACAGGTTGCAAGAATGTTGGAGAACGCGCAGATGCGCGAGCGTGACGAGGCGACGCGACGATCAGACCATCAAGACCGATACGATGCGCAGCATGACGCCCGGCGCCACGACGAGGCTGTACGCCTGCAGGCCCTGCGCAATTACCGCATTCTCGACAGCCCGCGCGAGCCTGCCTTCGACGATCTCGTGGAACTCGCCGTCAAGGCGACCGGCTGCCCCGTCGCGCTGATCAACTTCCTCGACGGCGACCGGGAGTTCTTCAAGGCGGAGATCGGCCTCGATGCGCGCGAGCGCCCGCTCACGCCCGATTGCATCTGCCTGCCCACGCTGCATGAACCCGACCTCCTGGTAATCCCGGATCTGTCTGCGGACCCGCGCTATGCCGGAAATCCCAAGGTCGTGGCCGCGCCGGGTTATCGCTTCTATGCCGGTATCGCGCTGCGCAATGCAGAAGGCGTGCCCGTCGGCACATTCTGCACGCTCGATTTCGCCGCCCGCCCGCAGGGCCTCACGCCCGATCAGGCTGGAATGCTGCGCATCCTCGCGCGCATGGTGATGGACCGGGCCGAGCAGCGCCGGGCCCTGCTCGCGGCCCGCGAGCGCGAAACCCGGTTCAGGCTGATGGCGGAAGCGATGCCGCAAATGGTCTGGTGCGCCGATCCGGAGGGGCGCATCGTCTATTCCAACCAGCGCTGCCGGGCCTTCATCCATGGCGATCCGGATGATCGCCGCCGCATCGACTGGCTCGACTTCGTCCATCCCGAAGACCGCAAGCGGGCTGCGGAAGCCTGGGATGAAGCCCTCGCGCAGGGTGCGGCGCTGGAGATCGCGTATCGCTTTCGCCACCATGGGGGCGATTATCGCTGGATGCTGGCGCGGGCCTTGCCGGTACGCGATGCGACGGGGCGGATCGAACACTGGTTCGGTACCTCGACCGATATCCACGAGACCCGCGCCGCCCAGGCCGAACTCGCCATGAGCGAGGCGCGCTATCGCGCCCTCATCGAAGCCAGCGCCCTCGTGGTCTGGCGCGCCGCAGCCGATGGGGGGATCGTCGACAGCACCGGGTGGGAGGAGATCACCGGGCAATCCCGCGAGGAATACAAGGGCGACGGCTGGCTCACCGCCCTGCATCCCGATGACCGCGAACGCTTCACCATGCGTGCGAGGGCACGCCTGCCGAATGATCGCCCACGCGCCTCCCACTACCGGCTGCGGTTTTCGGATGGCAGCTACCGCTGGGTCTGCACACGCGCCGTGCCGCTGTTCGACGATGACGGCGCATTGCGCGAATGGATCGGCACCGTCACCGATGTGCATGATGCCCGTGAGGCCGAGCGCAAGCTGACCGAACAGGGCGAGACGCTGCGGATCACGCTCGAAAACATGGATCAGGGCCTGCTGATGGTGGATCACGAGGGCCGCATCCGCGTCTATAACCAGCGCTTTCTGGAATTGCTCGATCTGCCCGAGGCGATCGTCCAGGGCGAGGCGCATTTCGACGATCTGACCCGCTATCAGGTGGCGACCGGCGAGGTCGTTCTCGACGCGGGAAACTGGCCCGAATGGCTGCCTTATCCGCATGAGGTCCGGGGCGCACCCCCCGTCTATGAACGGCAAAGACCGAATGGCAGCGTCGTCGAGGTGCGCTCCGTCCACCTGGCCGGCGGCGGCGCGGTGCGCACCTATACCGATGTCACCGAAACACGCCGGGTCGAACGCGAAATGCTGCGCATGGCCCGCCAGGATGCGCTGACCGGGCTGCCCAACCGCTTCGCCCTGCAGGAGCGCCTCGGCCAATTGCGGGCGCCCGGAAATGGAGAGCGGATGCGTTTCGGGCTGATGCTGGTCGATATCGACAATTTCAAGGATCTCAACGACACGCTCGGTCATGCTGCCGGCGACGAGATCCTGTGCGCCATCGGTGACCGGATTCGCAGCGTGATTCCCGAGGATGCCCTGGCCGCGCGTCTTGGCGGCGACGAATTCGCCGTGCTGCTGCCGCAGATCGAAAACATGGTCGATCTCGAACGCGTGGCGACACGGATCGTCACGCGCATGCGCCACCCCTTCCGCATCGCGGATCGCGATTTTCCCTGTCGCGCGAGCGTCGGCATCGCCGCCTTCCCTGATCACGGCGATGATATCGACGAACTCGTCAAGCTCGCCGATATCGCGCTCTATGCCGCCAAACATGCCGGGCGCGACCAGTATACCGTCTATACTCCAGCACTCGGCGAGGCTGCGCAGAAACGCGTCCACACCCTGCGCCACGCCCGCACGGCACTGACCCAGAACGCGATCGTGCCGTTCTATCAGCCCAAGATCGATCTCGTGGACGGTTCGGTGCCGGGTTTCGAAGCGTTGTTGCGCTGGCGCCATCCCGAAGGCGGGTTGCGCAGTCCAATGGAAATCGCCGAGGCATTCTCCGATCCCGAACTCTCCGTGGCGATCGGCGAGCGCATGCTTGATCGCCTGATCGACGACATGCGCAGCTGGGATGCCGCAGGCATCGCGACCGGGACCGTCGCGCTCAACATCGCCAATGCCGAATTTCTCAATCCCAGATTCGCCGACAGCGTGATCGCCGTGCTCGACGCGGCCGGCATCGCGCCCCACAGGCTCGAGGTGGAAGTCACCGAGAACGTCTTTCTCGGCCATGGCGCGCAGGCGGTGTCGCGGGCCCTGCGCCGTTTCCGGGAGGCCGGCATCCAGGTCTCGCTGGACGATTTCGGCACGGGCTACGCCTCGTTGACCCATCTCGACCAGTTTCCGCTCAACTGGATCAAGCTCGACCGCTCCTTCGTCTGCCGGGTCGGCAAGAGCACACGCGCCGAGGCGATTCTCGAAGGGACGATCAAACTGGCGCACAGCCTCGGACTCGGGGTCGTGGCCGAGGGGATCGAGACCGAGACGGAACTGGCATTCCTCGCCGCATCGGGCTGCCAGTTGGGCCAGGGCTATCTGTTCGCCCGCCCGATGGCGGCCAGCCGCGTGCCGCATTTCATCCGCGAGAGCAATCCGGGACCGGAACTGGTCGCACCGCTGGGCCCGCGCCGCAAGACGGCAGCCGGACCGGCGTGACGAACGTGCTTCCGGCGCGCATTACGCGGCGAGATCCGCCACCACGGCATTGAGGATCGGCAGACCTTCCGGCGTCACGGCGAGGCGCCCATCTGCTCCCTCGCGCACCAATCCCTGCGCTATCAGACCCTCGATCCGCTCGCGTCGCAAGGCCCGGCCCGAGAGCGCGGCGAGGCGTTGCGGATCGATTCCCTCGATCAGGCGCAGACCCATCACCAGGAACTCGTCGCCCTGCTCCTCGCGGGTCAGGGCATCGAAGACCGTGACCCCATGGCCCTGTTTCTCGGTCATGCCGAGCCAGGTCTCGGGATGCTTTTGCGTCTCGCTCGCCATCCGCCCGAGCGGCGTGACCACGCGGCCATGGGCGCCGGGTCCGATCCCGACATATTCGCCGTAGCGCCAATAGACCAGATTGTGCCGCGATTGCGCACCGGGGCGGGCATGGTTGGAGATCTCGTAGGCCGGCATGCCGTGGCGCTCGCAGATCTCCTGGGTGATGTCGAACAGGGCCCGCCCGGTCTCGTCATCGGGCACGGTGAGGCGCCCGGCGCGATGCAGCGCCTCAAAGACGGTGCCGGGCTCGATGGTGAGCTGATAGAGCGAAAGATGCTCGGCAGCATGCCCGATCGCCTCTTCGAGCTCGCGCGCCCAGCCCTGCGGCGTCTGGCCGGGGCGGGCATAGATCAGATCGAAGGAATAACGCTCGAAGGCGCTCGCGGCCATCTTCACGGCAGCCAGCGCTTCGGCACTGGTATGAAGCCGCCCCAAGGCCTTGAGAGCGGCATCATCAAGCGCCTGCACGCCGAGCGAGACCCGGTTCACCCCCGCTGCGCGATAACCGCGAAAGCGCTCGGCCTCGACGCTGGTGGGATTGGCCTCCAGCGTCACCTCGACGTCGCGGTCGACGCTCCAGGCCTCGCCGACGGCGTCGAGCAGACCGGCAACCGTGGCCGGATCCATCAGCGAAGGCGTGCCGCCGCCGAGGAAGATGCTTGTGACGTGGCGTCCGGGGGTGAGCTCGCGCATATGGGCGATTTCGCGGCGGAAGCCTTCGAGATAACGCGCCTGATCGATCGGGCGGTGCCGGACATGGCTGTTGAAATCGCAATAAGGGCACTTGGCCGCGCAGAACGGCCAATGCAGGTACACCCCGAACCCGGCATCGCGGGTCGGGTGGTCGATTGCCGCAAGGGCGGAGGCGGAAGGCGCGATCATGCCGGTGGTTTGCTGCAACACGCGGCATTTGGCAACCACGCTTTTGCGCGCAGGCGCCTGCCTTCATGCCGATCGCGCTTGCAGGCGGGCGCCCGCGCCGTTAACCCGTTTGCATGACGATACGCATCGCGAGTCTTCACCGTTATCCCGTCAAGGGCCTGTCGCCGGAATCCGTGCCGCAGGCGCGGCTCGAGACCGGCGGTTATTTTCCCGGCGACCGGATCTTCGCCATCGAGAACGGCCCGTCGGGCTTCGATCCCGCCGATCCGCGCCACAAGGCCAAGACGCATTATCTCATGCTGATGCGCAACGAAGCGCTGGCGCGCCTGCGCAGCCGCTACGACGATGCGACCGATACGCTCGTGATCGAGGGGGAAGGTGGCGCGCGCATTGCGGCGCGCTGCGGCGATCCCGAGGATGCACGCGCCATCGCCGCCTTCGTCGCACGGCATGTCCCGGGCGACGACCTGCGCGGCGATGCCGCCCTGCGCGCAGCCCCGGCGGGCTTTCGCTTCACCGATTCGCGCGAGGGCTTCGTCTCGCTGATCAATCTCGCGAGCATCACCGCCATCGAAGGCATGGTCGGGGCGCCGGTCGATCCGCTGCGCTTTCGCGGCAACATCCACGTGACCGGCCTGCCCGCCTGGGGCGAGTTCGATCTCGTCGGCCAGGTGCTCGAAGCGCCGTCCGGCCTGCGGCTGGAAGTCACGAGTCCGATCGTGCGCTGTGCCGCGACCAATGTCGATCCGGGGACGGGTCTGCGCGATCTCGCCATCCCGCAGGCGCTGATGCGCCATCTCGGCCATATGGATTGCGGCATCTATGCGAAGGTGATCGCGCCGGGCAGCCTTGCCGCAGGCGCGCATCTGGCGGTGAGCGACGAGCGGGAGCAGGGCGGATTGCCGTTTTGAACGCAGCGCTTCGTGGGGCCATGTCCGGAAATCCGAACGTGCTCCGGGGCGCATCGTTCGGGAATGCGGACACAGCTGCGCATCATGCGCCGACGGGATCGCGGACAAACACGCATAACTGCAAGGTTTTGCTAAGACGCGCAGGTTAAGCCCCGTTTGGTACGGGTTTTGCCCAAGGGGTACGGGTTTTCCCCATGGGGCACGGGTTTTCCCCAAGGGTTCTTGTTTTGCCCAAGGGTTCTTGTTTTCCCCAAGGGTTCTTGTTTTACCAAGCGGCGCAGGCGGCGCCGGGCAAGACCGGGGACGCATGCACCAGCCCGGCCGATATGGTCCGGGCCCGGGTCAGAGAGATGGAGGCCAGGCTCTTGTCCGTCACGTTAGCGCTCGTTCTCGGGCTGATCGGGTCGATCCTCGCGCCATTCGTTGCGGCGCGCTCAAAAACGATCGGCAATGCCCTCGTCGTGGCCGTCCCGGCCCTGCTCTTCCTGTTCTTCCTGATGCAGTTGCCTGCTGTGGGCGAGGCGCCGATCATCGAAGTGAACCCCTGGGTGCCCACTCTGGGGATCGATCTCACGATCCGGCTCGACGGGTTCTCGCTGCTGTTCGCCTTGCTGATCAGCGGCATCGGCACCCTCGTGGCGCTCTATGCCGCCTCCTACATGGACGAGAAACCGGCCTTCACCCGGGCGCAGTTCCTGCTCTACATCCTGCTCTTCATGAGCGCGATGCTCGCCACGGTGACCGCCGACAACCTGATGGCCCTGTTCGTCTTCTGGGAGATGACGAGCCTGCTCTCCTTCCTGCTGGTCGGGTTCGATTCGACCAAGCTTGCCGCCCGCAAGGCGGCCTTGCAATCCATGCTGGTCACGGTCGGCGGCGGGCTGTCGCTGCTCGCCGGCATCATCCTGATCGGGGTGACGGCGGATACCTTCTCCATCAATGCGCTGATGGCGGATTCCTCCGCGTTGACGCAGAGCCCGCTCTTCAGCGCGATCATCATCCTGATGATGGCGGGCGCCTTCACCAAATCCGCGCAGGTGCCGTTCCATTTCTGGCTGCCCAACGCCATGGCCGCGCCGACCCCGGCCTCGGCCTATCTGCACTCCGCCACCATGGTGAAGCTCGGCGTGTTCCTGCTCGCCACGATGGCGCCGATCTTCAGCCAGGCCGCCTGGTTCGGCCCGACGCTCGTCGCCTTCGGCGGCGCGACCATGCTGATCGCCGCGCTTCAGGCCCTGCGCTCGACGGCCTTCAAGGCGGTGCTGGCCTTCTCGACCGTGGCCTCGCTGGGCACCATCACCATGCTGATCGGTCTCGAGGGCGAGGTCGCGGCGGTGGCGACCGTCGGCTTCATCCTGGCGCATGCGCTCTACAAGGCGGCCCTGTTCTTCTGCGCCGGCATCGTCATCCACGCCACCGGCGAGCCGCGGCTCAGCCGGCTCGGGGGGCTGGCATCGGTCCTCCCGATCACGGCGGGCGCAACGGTGCTTGCCGCGATTTCCGCCGCAGGCCTGCCACCATCGGTCGGCTTCATCTCCAAGGAATACCTCTTCGAAGCCCAGCTCGAATCCACCTTCACCACGATCGCCGTGCTGATCGGCGTCCTGGTCAACACGGTCATGGTGGCGATCGCGGTCGTGGTGGTGATGCGCCCCTTCTTCCGCCCGGCCCGCCGCGCGTTGCCCGTGCATCATGGCGAAGCGACGGGGATGACGGTGGGCCCGGTGATACTCGGCATTACCGGGCTTATCTTCGGCCTCGCTCCCGGGCTGGTCGCCAAGAGCCTGATCCAGCCGGCGGCCTCCGCGATCTATGGGGAGCCGCTCGACGCCTCGTTCTATCTCTGGCACGGGCTGACGCCGATGCTCGCGCTCTCGGCGCTTGTCGTCGCGCTCGGCCTGCTTCTGGCGAAATACTGGAATCCGATCCATATCGCCCTGCGCCGTCGGCGCGTCTTCGACCGCCTGCTCACGGATCGCGGTTATTACTGGGTGCTGGACAGCACCCTGGCGCTGGCACGCTGGTCGACGCTGCGGCTGCAGAACGGCGATCTGCGCATCTATACCGTGGTGATCGCCACCGTCGTCACCTTCGCCATGGGCTATGGGCTGATCGCGGGCCAGGGGCCTGTCTTCCCCAGCGTCCCGCATGAGGATTTCAGCATCTACATGATCGGCGTGACCGGGTTGATCATCGTCGGCAGCATCGTTGCGGCGCTGACGACCTCGCTGGTCACGGCAATCATCGGTGTCAGCCTGGCCGGCTACGGCCTCGCGCTCGTCTTCCTGCTCAATGGCGGGCCGGATCTGGCGCTGACCCAGTTCTCGGTCGAGACCCTGTTCATGGTGATCGTCACCGCAGTTCTGCTGCGCCTGCCGCTCGTCTTCCGTACCACACGCAGCCGTGGCGAGCGCAGCTTCGACGCGGTGCTGGCGGGCGTCTTCGCGCTCGCCATCTTCGCCAGCGTGCTGTGGATCGCGGCTGTGCCGTTCAACCCCGTGATCCCGGAATATTTCGCGCAGGTGAGTTACACCGAGGCTTTCGGCCGCAACGTGGTCAACGTCATCCTCGTCGATTTCCGCGCCCTCGACACGTTCGGCGAGATCGCCGTCGTCGCTTTCGCGGCGCTCGGCGCCTGGGCGCTGCTGCGGCGTCACAACGTGGCGAGGAAGAAACCGGCCGACATGCCGGCGAAGGGGAGCTGATCCATGCGTTCCATCATTCTCGTCGCCTCGACGCGGATCTTCTTCATCGTCATGCTGCTGGTCTCGCTCTGGATCCTGCTGCGCGGCCATAACGAGCCGGGCGGCGGCTTCGTCGGCGGGCTGATGGGCGCGGCGGCCTTCGCCACCCTCGCCTTCGCCGCCGGCGCCGAGGAGGCGCGCAGGCGCCTGTGGATTCACCCGGCAGTGCTGATGGGCGCCGGGCTCGTGCTCGCCGCCGTGAGCGGCCTGCCCGGCGTCGTCCTCAACGGTTCCTATCTCCAGCATCAATGGCTGGAACTGTCGCTCGGCCTGTTCGACCTCAAGCTCGGCACCACGCTCGTCTTCGATATCGGCGTCTATTTCGTCGTCGTCGGCGGGGTGCTCGCCTTCATGTTCCGCCTCTACGAAGAGGAGCAGGGATGACTTTCCTCTACGCTGCCGCGATCGCCGCCTATTCGGGCTGCGGGCTCTATCTGATGCTGTCGCGCCATGTGGTGCGCATCATCCTGGGCCTCGCGCTCCTGACCAACGGGGCGATCTTCCTGATCTTCTTCTCCGGGCGGATCGGCGCAATGCAGCCGGCAGTGATTCCGCTGGGCGACAAGCAACTCGCGCTGGATGCCGCCAATTCCCTGCCCCAGGCGCTGGCGCTGACGGCAATCGTCATCGGCTTCGCCCTGACCGCCTTCGCGGTGGCGCTTCTGGTCGCCGCCTACAAGCGCCTCGATACGCTCGATGCGCGCGAGATGACGGCGGCGGAGGATATGGGCTCGCCCTTCCTGCCACCGGACGGAAGACCTGCCGAAGGAAGACCTGCCGAAGGAAGACCCGCCGAAGGAAGACCCGCCGAAGAACCCGCTGCCGCCGGCAGGAAGAGCGACGAGGTGAAGACCAATGGCTGATCAGCTGGATCTTCTCTGGCCCGTCCTGATCCCGATCACGACGGCGGCGCTCGCGGCCTGTTTCTGGTACAATATCAAGGTCCAGCGCATTATCAGCTTCATCGGTCTGGTACTGCTCTTCGCCGCCTCGGTGAAGCTGACCATGACCGTGGTCGAGCAGGGCGTCATCGCCAAGCAGTTCGGTGGCTGGGCGCCCCCTTTCGGCATCAGCTTCGTGGCCGATCCGCTGGCCGCCGCGCTCGTCGCGATCACCGGTCTGCTGGCGCTGACGGTCGGGATCTTCGGCTTCTACGACGTGCGCGCACGTCATGAGCGCGCCGGGTTCTACCCGCTGTTTCACGGGATGATCACGGGCGTGAACGGCGCCTTCCTCACCGGCGACGCCTTCAACCTCTATGTCTGGTTCGAGGTGATGCTGATCACCTCGCTCGGCCTGCTGGTGATCAGCCGCAGCCGCGAGCAACTCGATGGCACCATCAAATATGGCATCCTCAACCTGTTCGGGACGATCCTGTTCCTGATCGGTCTGGCCCTGCTCTACGGCGCCACCGGCACGCTCAACATGGCGGATCTGGCGCGTGTCCTGCCGGGCATGACGATGACACCGGGCCTGATGACGGCGGCGATGCTGTTTCTCGCGGCCTTCGCCATCAAGGCCGGCCTGTTTCCGCTGTTCTTCTGGCTGCCGGCCTCGTACCATACCGCAACCTTCGCGGTGGGGGCGATCTTCGCCGGGCTGCTCACCAAGGTGGGTGTCTATGCCACCTTCCGCACCTTCACGCTGCTCTTCCTGATTGAGGGCGAGACGCTGCGCTACGTCTTCACCTTCATCGCGGCGATGACGATGATCACGGGCGTGTTCGGCGCGGCGGTGCAGTGGAACATCCGGCGTATCCTGTCATTCCACATCATCAGCCAGATCGGCTACATGCTGATGGGGCTCGCCATCGCCACGCCGATCGCCTGGGCCGGCGCCTCTTTCTACATCATCCACCACATCATCGTGAAGGCGAACCTGTTCCTGCTTGCGGGCGCGATCCGCGCGGCGGGGGGCTCTGATGATCTGCGCAAGACCGGGGGCTTGCTGAAATCGCATCCCTGGCTCGCGGTACTCTTCCTGATCCCGGCGCTCTCGCTCGCCGGCCTGCCGCCGCTCTCGGGCTTCTGGGCCAAGTTCCTGGTAATCGACGCCTCGCTGCGGGCCGAGTATTACGGTCTTGCCGCCGTGGCGCTGGTCGTGGGCGTGCTGACGCTGTTCTCGATGATGAAGATCTGGATGGAGGCGTTCTGGAAAGCCTCGCCGGTGAAGCCGTCGCGGCGGCGTCATGTCCCCCTGGCCTTCATCATCCCGATCGCGATGCTGGGCGCGGTGACCATGACCATCGGCCTCTTCGCCGATCCCTTTGTCACCTATGCCCGCAACGCCGCCGAGGTGCTGGTCGATCCGCCGCTCTATATTGCTCCGGTCTTCGGCGCCGAGGCGGCTGCGGAAGCCGGAGCGCTGATCGCGGGTGAGGCTGTGGAGGCGGAGATGATCGATAACGGCCCGGTGGACGGCGTTGAGGAGGAGGTTCGGTGATGGCGCTCTTGAATCCGCTTCGTCTGGCTCTGCTCGGCCAGCTCTTCGTCGTCTTCATCATCGCGCTGATCCAGTCCGCCTCGCGCGTGGCCATCGCGGCCTTGTCACCGCTGGAGAGCCTGAAACCGGCCGTGGTGGCGGTGCCGCTCGATCTGCGCACGGATCTGGGCATTGCCACGCTGGCCAATCTGGTCTCGCTGACCCCCGGCACCACCTCCCTGCATGTCTCCGATGACCGCAAGACGCTCTATGTGCACGTGCTCGACAATCCCGGCGTCGAAGCCGTGGCGCAGGATATCAAGGGAACCTTCGAGGGGCTGATCCGGAGGATCGAAGATGTTTGAATCCATCGATGCTTTCGTCACCGGCGCATCCGTCGTGATGCTGGTGATTCTGGTCATCGCCCTGGTCGGCGCTGCCGTGCGCATGATCGTGGGGCCCGGCTATGCCGATCGCTTCGTCGCCCTCGACATGCTGACCGGCATCGCGGTGGCGGCCTGCGCGCTGACGGCGGCGGTGACGTTGCGGCGTGAATTCCTTGATGTGGGGCTCGGCGTCGCCCTCATCGCCTTCCTCGCCACGGTGGCCCTCGCCTCCTTCCTCGAGAAGAAGGAAAGGAAGTCCTGATGCTCGCGCTTCTCGCCTTTCTCTTCAAGCTCGTCGGCGTCGGCTTTCTCTGCGTGGCGACGATCGGCGTGCTGCGCTTCGTGGATCCGTTCCAGCGCATGCATGCCTCGACCAAGGCCGGCACGCTCGGTGCGGGCCTCGTCCTCGTGGGCGTCGCCATCGATATGGGGCAGACGGATGCCGTCATCGTCGCCGGCATCACCTTTCTTTTCCTGCTGGCGACGCTGCCCGTGGCCGGTCACCTGCTGGGGCGCGCCTCGTATATTTCCGGTGCACCGCTGGAAAGCAGCGAAGATGCGCTCGAAGGCGTGCTGCCACGTTGCGAGGTGCCGCTCGAAGCGCGCGGCGAGGCTGCCTTCGAGCGCCGGATGGAGTCGATGCTGGGCGGCGCAACGGACCATTCCGGCGCTGCGGCAAAGCCCGATACGGCACACAGGGCGGCGGAGGCGGACGCATTCGCGAAACCCGGCTATGACGCGGTCCGTTTCGCCATCTTCGGCCCCGACGCCAAGGCCATTGCGCGGCGGGCGGAAACCCTTGCCCATGCCCGTTCGGTGCCTCTATCCGGCATCGCTGTCATCGACGAGGACTGCATTGCACGGGCCAAGGTACCCGATCCCGGCGAGGTGATCCGCTCGGCCCTGGCCAGGACGCTCGCCGAAACGCAGGGCGTGACGGCGGAAAGCCGTGTGCCGTTCTCGCTCACCTACGAGGAGGGCGATCCGCTCGCGCTGATCCCGGCTTGCGATGCGCAGGCGCGTGAATTGCTGCTGCTGCCCTGCGAGGGCTGGTGCGATCACGGGGCGGATCTCGGCCTGCCCGCCGGCGAATCCCAGCCCGGCGACAAGCTGTTCGCGCTCGCCGAACGCCATGCCGGTGCGACCCTGTTCGTCGGCACGGCGCAGGCGAGCGGGCCCGTCGCGATCCTGCATGACGGCTCCGATGCATTGCACAGCCTTGCGCTCTGGGCGCTCGGATCGAGGCTCTGGGACGCGAAGGACATCCTCCTCACCGGCCGACCGAACGCCGAACAAACCGAGGCAATCGCGGCTTTCGCGGAAGAGAACGCGCTTGAACTGACATTGTCGGATGTGGTCCCGGCATCGGCCTGCGCCGTGATCATGAGCGCACCGCCGGCGCGACAGGTTCATGAAGCCGGTGAATTCTGGCAGGATCGCATCGTGCCGGGCTTTCGCGCGGACGTGCTGGTCGGCTGAGTCTTGCGGCGCAGCACGCGTCGGGTGCGTCGTGATCGATGATGTCAGCCGGGGCGTGCGCATCGGCGCGTCGGGCTCGTATCAGGGGAGCGCATGAGAAGCCATGGCGAAAGTCGTCGTGCGGCGCTGGCCGCTGACTCTCACGCTGCCGCTCGGCGCATCGCTCGCCATGTTCCTGGTGGCACTGGCGACGACGCAGATCGCGCTGCTCCTGCAGGAGGATCGCGAGATCCGGGCGCTGGAGAGCAAGGCCGCGATCTTCCTTGACGCCATTGCCGACGGCGTGGCGCTCTCGCTCGCGGACGGGCCGGACGCGGCGCGCGCGCTTCTGGGCGGCAAGCTGCGGGTGCGTGAGGCGCTTGCTGATGAAGGGCTCGGGCTGCGCTGGATCGACGGCGCCGGCACCTTGCATGTCCTGACCCCCGGCGACGGCGATGATCGCGAGATTGCCGATCTCGTGACTTTGCTGCGCGCCGAACCGCCCGGTGCTCTCCGGTTCACCATCGCCAGAGACGGCAGCCGTGCACTGGCCGGTCGGCACTACAGCCTCGAGGAAGGCAGTCTCCTCGTTGCGGCAGCCCTCGATACGGCGGAAATCCACGAGGCGCGCGCCTTGATGGAGCGCACGGCGCTGATCGCGACCTTCATTCTGGCCGGAATTGCTGCATTGCTGACCTATCTCTTCACCCGCAGGGCGCTGGCACCGCTGCCGGCCATCGCACGCGAACTTGCGGATGAATACGACCCCGCCGGCCAGCGCGCCATCGCGGTATCGGCCGAGATCGGGCCGCTGACGCAAGCCCTCGCAGCGCGGCGCGAGGCCGAGGATGCGCGTTCCGCCGCACTCGTGAGCACCGGCGAGAAGGAGCGCAACGCGCTGCTCGCCAAGCTCGCCGCCGGTCTCGCCCATGAGGTGCGCAATCCGCTCGCCGGCCTGCTCAATGCCGTTTCCACCCTGCGCCGTTTCGGCGAGGACGAAGCGGTGCGTCGCGAGACGCTCGACCTGATCGAACGGGGCCTGCGCTCGATTTCACGCGTGGCCGATACGATGCTCGCAACCTATCGCCCGGCCAGCGGGCGGATGCGCTTCACCCGCGAGGATCTGGACGACCTGCAGACGCTTGTCGGCCCCGAAGCGCGCCGGCGGCAGCTTTCCCTCGACTGGCGAATCGACGCAATGCAGCCCATTGCAATCGATGCCGAAGCCTTGCGGCAGATCCTGCTCAACCTCCTGATCAATGCCTGCAAGGTCTCTGTCGAGGCAGGCCGGGTCGGGCTGACCGTCACACAGAGCGCGCATGAGACATTGTTCGAGATCGAGGATACGGGAAAGGGCATGCCTGATGCGATCGTCGCCTTCCTGCGCGACGGCGCCCGCAAGGCCGCCATGGCCGAACACAAGGGTCTTGGCCTGTGGATGGTGATGCGCCTGCTGGAGGATCTCGGCGGGCGCGTCAAGGTGCGTTCGCTCTCCGGCGAGGGCACCCGGGTAACCGTGCGCATCCCGACAGGGCCGCACGGCAGCGCCTCGGACGCGCCGCATCATCCCGCGCCGGAACGGGAGGGCGCCGCATGAGCCGCCCCGCCATGATCCTGATCGTTGAGGATGACGAGATCCTCGGGCGCTCACTGCTGCAGCGCCTGAGGCTGGAAGGCCATGATGCCCGCCTCGCCGCAGACGCGGCGACGGCGCTCGGAATCGTCGGGCGCCAGCGCCCCGATGCGGTGATGTGCGATATCCGCCTGCCCGATCGCGACGGCGAGAACCTGATGCGCGAGATCTTCGCCCGCATCGGTGCCGTGCCGACCCTGTTCATGACTGCCTATGGCGATATCGACCAGGCCGTGCGGCTGGTGCGGGCCGGGGCGCGCGATTATCTCACCAAGCCCTTCGATCTCGACGAAGTCGTCGAGGCATTGCGCAACGCCACGCGTCCCGTGGCGAATATCGCAGACGCCGCCGGCACGCTCGAGGATATGCGCGGGGCGCAAGACGCGTTCGCCAGTTTCGGTCTCTCACCGGCCTCCGCCGCGATCAGGCGCACGCTGGAGCGCGTTGCGGATGTCGACCTGCCGGTGCTGCTGCTCGGCGAGACCGGGACCGGCAAGGAGATCGCAGCGCGCTTCCTGCATGCGCAGAGCCGACAACGCGAGGCGCCCTTCATCGCGGTGAACTGCGCCGCGCTTGCGCCGGAACTGGTCGATTCGGCCATCTTTGGCCATGAGAAAGGCGCCTTCACCGGCGCCGTCGAACGCCATCTCGGCTTTGCCGAGAAAGCGGGCGCGGGCACGCTCTTCCTCGACGAGATCGGCGAGCTCGATCCGGCGCTGCAGGCAAAGCTGCTTCGGCTGGTGCAGGAGCGTGAATTCATGCGGGTGGGCGGCAGCCGACCCGTCCCCTTCGACGCTCGCCTCGTCTGCGCCACGCATCGTGATCTCGAGGCCGAGATCGCCGCCGGCAAGTTTCGCGAGGATCTGTGGTACCGCATCAACGTCGTGACGGTGCGGATGCCGCCCCTGCGTGAGCGACCCGAAGAGATCGCGCCGCTGATCGCCCGATTCCTGGCCGTGGCCGGTCCGCGCCTGCGCGGCGAAGCGGTGAGCGTCTCCCAGGAGGCGCTCGAGGCGGCCAATGCCTATGATTGGCCGGGGAATGTGCGCGAGCTCGAAAACCGAATCGACCGGGCCGCCGCGCTCGCGGAAGCGCCGCAGCTCGGTGTCGCTGATCTGTTTCCCGATCATCCGGATCGAGAGGCGGTAATGCGCGGGGCGGAGACGGGGCGCAATCGGGAAGCGGGCATCGGCATGACATTGGCCGAAGTGCGCGATGCGGCCGAACGCGCCCATATCGCGGCCACGCTTGAGGCGACGAAGGGCGGTGTCCAGGAGGCCGCCGCGCGACTGGGCATTTCCCGCACGACATTGTGGGAAAAGATGCGCCGTCACAATCTCTCCGGCGCCTGAAATCGCGCGGCAGGCGCAGCCCGGCCCTATCCGCGCAGGGTCAGGCCCGGATGCTCGATCATGAAATGCCGCAGGGCCGCGACGAGCTGGCGGGCATGGGCGACATCATGGCGGCGCACCGCGGCACGGATATCGTCGATCATCATGTCGCGAATGCGCTGCGCCCCGTGCTGCTCGTGCAGCAGATAGGCGCCGAGCGTCACCGCCACCATGTCGGGAAGATGTTCATGCTCGGCAATCGCGGCAACCTCCTCCGCTGTGAGATCACAAAGCGCGATGCAATCTTCGAGGGTGATCATGGCGTCCTCCCTGTTTCCCGTTCCGGCCCTCGCTCCGCCGGGCGGATAGCCCGCTGACGCAACGATGCCGCTCCAGAGCGCCCCCGCTTCTCTTGCATGGTTGCGATTGTCGGGCCTCGGCACCTTCGACGCAATCATGTGATCATAGGATGAAATGCAGGTGCCGACCTTGACCTGTCTCAAGCCTAAAAGAGAACGGCCAAAGGTTGACAAATGGCGGATGTCACGTCGTCGACTTGCAAGCGATTCGCCCTGATTCTATATCTGCGTCTCGTGATTTGCCCGGCCACATACCAGAGGAGGAGAGAATGGGAGGCCACGACGCACGCGCCATCGCCAATCACATCCTCGACATGGCGAAGGAACACGGTCGCGAGATCACCGTGATGCAGCTCCTGAAGCTGATCTACATCGCCAATGGCTGGTCCTGGGCCCTGCTCGGCAAGCCGCTCGTCCGGGATCCGGTGGAGGCCTGGCAATACGGGCCGGTTTATCCTTCCGTATATCGTGACTTCAGGAGGTTCGGAGGGCAACCGATACGTGAGAAGAGTGCCATGTTGAACGGTGCCCTGCCTTACAGCTGCCGACTCGATGATCAGGAGCGTGAATTACTCGATTCGACGGTGAGACACTACGGCGGCCTTCATGCCTTTCGCCTTTCGGAGATGACACATGAGCCGGGTACACCCTGGTCACAGATCCGGGAAGGGAATGGCGCCTATACTGAGATTCCACAGAAACTGATCAGGGCACATTTCGAGACATTGCGTGATGAGCGAAGACAAAGAGAGCAAGAAAAACAAAAATAGCACGATTGGGGCCTTCATCGCTGAAGAGGCGGAAAAGTGGGATGCAAAGAACTTTGATAACAATGATTACCTAAAGGAATTAGAGTACAAAGTATCTAAGCTTGAGTTTTTGCTTGAGGAATCATCAAAAAATAAGGACTACATTCAAGTATTAAGCGAATATACAAAAGAATTAAAGTCAGAAACCCGATTCTATAAATGGATGCGTATCTTCATGATTGCGTTTTCTCTAATTTTTGTTATATTTCTTCTGTCCCTCCTCGTGTGTGTCGTATTCTACCATCAGATATTATTCTACTTCCAAGGGCCATATTTCCGTAGTTCGCTTGTAATAGCGATCATTGGCGGTAGCGTCGTGATCACGTCTTTGATTTTGCGCGGAGTATTCCGCCTCGCGACGGAGCGACATGCAGACGAAGAATTCCCACCGCACATCGAGAAAATGATCAACGCTGCGAATGCGATGAATCGATCTCAAACCAGCTGACCCGCCCACCTCACTTTGCCGCAACAATCTCCCGCGCCACCCGCGCCGCGCAGAACTTGAATTCCGGAATCTTGCCGTAAGGGTCGAGGACCGGGTTCGTCAGGATGTTGGCCGCCGCCTCCACATAGGCGAAGGGGATGAACACCATCCGGGACTGAAGCGCGGTATCGGCGCGAGCGGGGAGACTGATGGCGCCGCGCCTCGTCTCGACGCGGATCGTCTCGCCGGGCGCGATGCCCAGTCGCGCCAGCGTATCGGGATGCAGGCTCGCGCTCGGGCCGGGTTCGATCGCATCGAGCACCGAGGCGCGCCGGGTCATGGCGCCGGTATGCCAGTGTTCGAGCTGGCGCCCGGTGGTGAGCACCAGCGGGAAGGCCTCATCCGGCAATTCCGCCGGATCGGTGACATCCGCCGGCACGAACAGGCCGCGCCCGCCCTCGCGCGGAAAGCCGTCGCCGAAGACGATGGCGCTGCCGGGCTCATCGGGGGCCGGGCAGGGATAGGTCACCGCGCCTTCGCGCTCCAGCCGCTCCCAGCTGATATTCGCCATGGACGGCATCACCTGCGCCATCTCGGCGAAGACCTCGCGCGGATGGGTATAATCCCAGTCGAGCCCGAGATGGCGGGCGAGATCGATGATGATGGCGAGATCCTCGCGCGCGTCTCCGGGCGGCGGCAGGGCCGGGCGGCCCATCTGGACCTGGCGGTTGGTATTCGTCACCGTCCCGGTCTTCTCCGGCCAGGCAGAGGCGGGCAGGATGATATCGGCGAACATCGCGGTCTCGGTGAGGAAGATGTCCTGCACCACGAGGTGATCGAGCGCGGCGAGCGCCTCGCGGGCATGGGCGACGTCGGGATCCGACATCGCCGGATTTTCGCCCATGATATACATGGCGCGGATCTCTTCGCGATGGATCGCCTCGATGATCTCGACCACGGTGAGCCCCGGCTGCGGATCGATGGCAAAGCCCCACAGGGCCTCGAACCGCTCGCGCGTGGCGGGATCGCTCACCTTCGCGTAATCGGGCAGGACCATCGGGATCAGCCCGGCATCGGAGGCGCCCTGCACGTTGTTCTGACCGCGAAGCGGATGCAAACCGGTGCCGGGGCGCCCGACATGGCCGGTCATCAGGGCGAGCGAGATCAGGCAGCGGGCATTGTCGGTGCCATGCGTGTGCTGCGAGACGCCCATCCCCCAGAAGATCATCGCCCGCTCCGCCTGCGCATAGGCGCGGGCGAGCTCGCGGATGCGCCCGGCCTCGATGCCGCAGACGGGCGCCATGGCTTCCGGCGTATAGCGCGCAAGATGCGCCGAGAGCTTGTCGAAGCCTTCCGTGTGGGCCTGGACATATTGCCGGTCATAGAGCTCTTCCGCGACGATGACATGCATCATCGCATTGAGCAAAGCCACGTCGGAGCCGGGGCGGAACTGGACAAGATCGCTGGCGTGATTGCGCAGCGCATGCCCGCGCGGATCCATCACGATCAGCCGCGCGCCGGCCTTGGCGGCCTGCTTGAAATAGGTCGCGGCGACGGGGTGGTTTTCCGTCGGATTGGCGCCGATCACGATGATCACGTCGGCTTGAAGCGCATCGGTGAACGGCGCCGTCACAGCACCGGAGCCGATCCCCTCCATCAGGGCAGCGACGGAGGAGGCGTGGCAAAGCCGCGTGCAGTGATCGACGTTATTCGTGCCGAAAGCCTGCCGGATCAGCTTCTGGAAGAGATAGGCCTCCTCGTTCGACCCCTTGGCCGAACCGAAACCGGCAATGGCGTGCCCGCCATGATCCTTGCGGATGCGATTCAAGCCTCCGGCGGCAAGGCCCAGCGCCTCGTCCCAGCTCGTCTCGCGAAAATGGGTCAGCGGGTTTGCGGGATCGATATTCAGCCCCTTGGGCGCATTCTCGCGGCGGATCAGCGGCTTTGTCAGGCGCTGGGGGTTGCTGATATAATCGAAGCCGAAGCGGCCCTTGACGCAGAGCCGGTTCTCGTTGGCCGGCCCCTCGCGGCCCTCGACATAGGCGATTTCACCATCACGGATCTTGTAGCTGATCTGGCAGCCCACACCACAATAGGGGCAGACGGAATCGACTTCCCGCTCCACCGCGCGTGAGCCGATCTGCGTATCCGCATCGACGATGGATTTCGGCATCAGCGCCCCGGTGGGGCAGGCGGCGACGCATTCCCCGCAGGCGACGCAGGTGGAATCCGCCATGGCATCGTCGAGATCGAAGACCGGGCGGTGGTGATCGCCGCGAAAGCCCATGCCGATCACGTCGTTGACCTGCACGTCGCGGCAGGCGCGGGCGCACAGATTGCACGCGATGCAGGCATCAAGATTGACCGCCATGGCCGGATGCGAGAGATCCTGATGCGGGGTCTCATGGTTGAATCGCGAGGGAAAGCGCGATTGCGCGACGCCCTGCGCTTCGGCGAAGTGCCAGAGCGGCGCGATCTGGTCATGCGCGCACTCCTGGGGCGGCTGGTCGGCGACGAGCAATTCCATCACCAGCTTGCGCGCGGTGACGGCGCGCTCGGAGGCGCTGGTGACCACCATGCCGGGCTGCGGTTCACGGATGCAGGAAGCGGCGAGGACGCGCTCGCCCGCGATCTCGACCATGCAGGCGCGGCAATTGCCGTCCGGCGCATAGCCCGCTTCCGGGCGATGGCACAGATGCGGGATGGTGACGCCCTCGCGCCGGGCCACGTCCCAGATGGTTTCGCCGGGGCGGGCGACAACCTCACGCCCGTCGAGTTCGAAGCTGATGCCGGTCTGCGCGCCCGCGCCCTGATCGGCGCCCGATTCCGTTGCCCGCGCCATCACGTCCTCCCGACGCCCAACACGCGACGAAGCCGCTTCGCCTAGCGTAGACGCGCATCAGAACAACGTTGCAGGCGCGCGTCAAGATGAACCGCGCGCACCATCGAGCGCTTCGCGCAGAAAACGGAACCCGTCCTCGCTGGCCCAGTCGGCATAACCGCGCAGAATGGCGAGTTCGCAATTGTTGGGCCCGAAGATCACGGTCGTGGGCAGGCCGACAACATGGCCCGAGCGCTGCATCGTCTGCAGCAATATCCCGTCGTTTTCGGCATGGTAGCGCAGATCGTCGATGCCGTGTTCCTCGAGCCAGGCGCGGGGCTTGTCGAGATTGCGGGTGTCGACATTGATCGCCACCACCTCGAAATCATCGCCGCCGAATTCCGTCTGCACGGTATTGAGCGCCGGCATCTCCTCGCGACAGGGCGCGCACCAGGTGGCCCAGAAATTCACCAGTACGGTGCGCCCGGTGAAATCCGCAAGCGTCAGCGTCTCACCATCGGGCCCCGTGAATTCCATCTCCGGCGGCAGGCGCGGCACGGAATGGACGTTCACCGCCGCCACCTCGCCGCGCGCATGCGGCGCCAGCGCCTCGACGATTGGCACGGAGGGCGCGCAGGCCTCAGCCACCGCCTCGCCGCCGGGGGAGAGCAGGGTATAGGCGACACCCGCCGCGCCGGCGAGCAGGGCCAGCGCGATCAACGCTTTCGGGACCTTGCCCCGCCCGGAAGCAGGCGCTATCGCTTGATCAGGATCACCGGCGGGGCGGTTCGGGTCGTCATTGTGCATCGTCATCGTCGATTTCACCGTCATTCCATCAAGAGGGGCCAGCACGTGAGCAATCGGATGTGGGGCGGACGCTATGCCAGCGGACCCGCCGAGATCATGGAGGAGATCAACGCCTCCATCGACTTCGACAAGCGCATGGCGCGCCAGGACATCCAGGGCTCGCTTGCCCATGCGGCGATGCTGGCCGAGACCGGCATCCTCTCCCGTGAGGATGTGGCCGCGATTTCGGGCGGACTCAAGACCGTATTCGAGGAAATCGAAGCGGGATCGTTCACGTTCTCGCGCGCGCTCGAAGACATTCACATGAATATCGAATCGCGTCTGAAGGATCTGATCGGCCCTGTGGCCGGGCGCCTCCATACGGGCCGCTCGCGCAACGACCAGGTCGCGACCGACAACAGACTCTGGGTGCGCGACACGATCGACACCCTCGATGCGCAGATCCGGGATCTGCAAATGGCACTCGCCGAGAAGGCCCATGGCTTCGCCGGCGCGGTGATGCCCGGCTTCACGCATCTGCAATCGGCCCAGCCCGTGACTTTCGGCCATCATCTGCTTGCCTATGTCGAGATGCTGGGCCGTGATCGCGGACGGCTCGCGGATGCGCGCAAGCGCCTCAACGAATGCCCGCTCGGCGCGGCGGCCCTGGCCGGCACCTCCTTCCCGATCGATCGCGAGATGACGGCGAAGGCGCTGGGTTTCGATCGGCCCACGGCGAATTCGCTCGATTCGGTGGCCGATCGCGATTTTGCTCTTGAGACGCTTTCGGCCGCTTCGATCTGCGCCGTGCATCTGTCACGCTTTTCCGAAGAGATCGTGCTCTGGATGACGCCGCAATTCGCCTTCATCCGGCTTTCCGACAAGTTCACCACCGGCTCCTCGATCATGCCGCAGAAGAAGAACCCGGATGCGGCGGAACTGATTCGCGGCAAGTCCGGGCGCATCTTCGGCGCGCTGCAGGCGCTGCTCGTGGTGATGAAGGGCCTGCCGCTGACCTATTCCAAGGACATGCAGGAAGACAAGGAAGGCATGTTCGACGCCCTGCAATCGCTCTCGCTCTGCCTCGCGGCGATGACGGGCATGGTGCATGACATGGAGCCCGATACCAGGGCGATGAAGCGCTGGGCCGGGGCGGGTTTTTCCACCGCGACCGATCTCGCCGACTGGCTGGTGCGCGTCCTCGACATGCCCTTCCGCGACGCCCACCACGTCACCGGGCGCCTCGTCGCCATGGCCGAGGCGCAGAAGACCGGGCTGGAAAAGCTCTCGCTCGCCCAGATGCAATCGGTCGAGCCGCGCATCACCGACGAGATCTTCAAGGTACTGGGCGTCGAGCGCTCGGTGAAGAGCCGCGTGAGCTATGGCGGCACCGCACCGGCCAATGTCAAACGCCAGGCCAGGCGCTGGCTGACGCGGCTGGAGAAGGAAGCCGGGTGAGGCGGGGAGGCTTTGCGCCGCGCTCCCTCAGATGAAAACATCGCCATCGAGCCGATCGATCACTGCCGACACCGCAATGCTGCGGCCATGCCGGATCAGATCGACCGGTCGCGTCCCGTCCAGCTGCGGATGGGGCGCATGAAGCCAATGGCGTATCTCGTCCGGAGTGTAATACGCCGCGAGATGCTCGGTGACGTGACCCAGATCCGCGAGAATAAGCGCATGGCGTGGCGGCTTGGCATGACCACTCTTCCAGCCGGCGAGAGCGGCTATCGGCACTCCGGCAATGGCAGCGATGTCCTCGTCCGTCAGACCGCCATTCTGCACAAGCGATTTGATCAGAATTTGATCAATATCCATCCTCACCCCCCGTTCGCCACACCCGTCACCACCGCCTTCGGCGCCTCGGGTCGCGGGCCCTTCGGGGCGGGGACGGTGGCGAGCAGGAGGGCGCCGGCGGTCCAGACCAGGACGATGGTGGCCATGCCGGCGCGCTGGCTGTCGAAGAGCGTCGTGGCCGTGGCGTAGAGCACCGGGCCGAGGAAGGAGATCGACTTGCCGGCCAGGGCATAGAGGCCGAACATTTCCGATTCCATCGCTTGCGGCGTCAGCCGCGCCATCATCGAGCGGCCTGCCGCCTGGGCGGGGCCGACGAAGATGCCGAGCCCGAGTGCGAGCACGATGAAAGTGGTGATGTCATCGACCATCAGGATCGTCACGCCCAGCCCGATCAGGCCGGCAAGCGCGATCAGGATCGTCGCCTTGGGGCCGATCCGGTCATCGACGAAGGCGAAGCTCGCCGCACCGAGCCCCGCCGTGACATTGAGGCCGATGGCGAAGATCAGGATCTGGTCGAAGCTCATGCCGAAGGTGCCCGCCGCATAGAGCCCGCCCACGGCAAACAGCGTCGAGAGCCCGTCGCGATAAAGCGCCGAGGCGATCAGAAAGCGCACGAGATGCCCCTGATGGCGGATCTGCTTCAACGTGTTCCACAAGACCGCAAGGCCCCGGGAGACATGTTCGCGCCAGGGCGCCGGACTGGCCTTCGTGTCAGGGGTGAGAAAGAACAGCGGCAAAGAGAAGAGGAAGAACCAGGCCGCCACGACCAGCACCGTGGCACGCACGTTCTGCGCGTCATCCGTACCCACCAGTCCGAAGAAGGGCTCCTCGGCCTGAACCAGCAGGACGAGGCACAGCGCCAGCGCACCGAGCCCGCCCATATAGCCCATGCCCCAGCCCCAGCCGCTGATCCGCCCGGTCATGTGCGGCGGCGCGATCGTCGGCAGCATGGAATTGTAGAATACCGTGCCGAGCTCGAAGGCAATCGAGGCGATGATCATCAATGCGAGCGCATAGACCACGAAAGACGCGTCGGGCCGGGCGAAATACAACAGCGCCGTCGCGATCACGGTGATCATCATGAAGCTGAAAAGCCACGGCTTGCGCCGCCCGCCGCGATCGGCGATCGATCCGAGAATCGGGCTCAGGATCGCCACGGTCAGACCCGCAGCGCCGAGCGCATAGCCCCACAGGGCCGCGCCGGCAGTCTCGTCGCCATAGATGCCGCGGGCGAAATAGACCGAGAAGATGAAGGTGCCGATCACCGTGTTGAAGGCGGAATTCGCCCAGTCATACAGACACCAGGCCGCGAGGCCCAGGCGGCGACGCCCGCGCTCGGGATCCGGTGCCTGAGGCGGAGCCGCGTCCTGCTCTGCTGGGTCCTGAATGGATGCGCCGGGGGATTGCGCCAAGATCTCGCTCCGCTGATTCGTCGTGCCGCAGGCAGCCTACAGCCATTCGCCCGCCATCGCATCCTGCGCTGCGAACCGGCGACCAAAGCCCAAAAGGCCCTTGCATCGCTGCCTGCGGATTCCGGCATCACGCGGACTGGTCAGGCTGGCCGGCTTTGTTAAGGTATCACCCTGCCACAGAACCATCGACCGAGGGCAACAGCGTGACCGATCTTCTCTCCTTCGACGCCCACGACCTTCTCGCCGGCTATCGCAACCGCACGATCTCACCGAAAGAGGTTGCGACCACCGTTCTCGATGCGATCGAGGCCCATCAACCGGCGCTCAACGCCTTCGTCTGGATCGACCGCGAGACGGCGCTCGCAAAGGCGGGCGAATCGGAGGCACGCTGGGTGAAGGGCGAACCCTTGGGCGCCCTCGACGGCCTGCCCATGACGGTCAAGGACAATGTCGCGCAGGAAGGCTATTCGATGCTGCGCGGTTCGCGCACATCCGCTGACAGTCGAATGGCCTTTTCCGCGCCGGTGGTGGGACGCATGGTCGAGGCCGGGGCGATTCCGGTCGGGCGCACGACCCTGCCGGAATTCGGCTGGAAGGGTCTCGGCGATTCGCCGCAGCACGGCATCACACGCAATCCCTGGGATACGCGCCATACCACCGGCGGCTCCTCGGCCGGGGCGGGTGCCGCCGCCGCGCTCAATCTGGGCGTTCTGCATATCGGCACGGACGGGGCCGGTTCGGTGCGCATTCCGTCGAGCTTTTGCGGGATCTTCGGGCTGAAACCAAGCTATGGCCGCATACCGGCCTATCCGCCCTCACCTTTCGCGATCGTCTCGCATATCGGGCCGATGACGCGCTCGGTGCGCGATGCGGCGCTGATGCTCAGCCTCACCAGCGGCCCTGATCCTCGCGACATCACCGCGATCCACGCGCCCTCACCGGATTTTCGCGTCGGCCTCGAGGATGGTGTGCGCGGCCTGCGCATCGGCTGGAGCCCGCGACTGGGTTACGTCGAGAATCTCGACCCGGAAGTGGAGGCGATGACGGCGAAGGCGGCGAAGGTCTTCGAGGAACTCGGCGCGCATGTCGAAGAAGCCGACCCGGATTTCGAGGAACCGATCAGCGTGATCGAGACGCTGTGGTTCGCCGGCGCCTGGTCGGTGGTGCGCACCATCCCCGAATCGCGCTGGGAGGAACTCGATCCCGGCATGCTCGCCGTCGCCCTGAAGGGCCGCGATATCGCGGCTGCGGATTTCGTCATGGCCGCGAGCGCGCGCAACATGGTCTTCTCCGCCATGGACGCCTATCACGACCGCTACGATCTGCTGCTCACGCCGAGCCTCGCCACCACCGCCATCGAGGCGGGGCACAACACGCCGCCGGACGGACGTTTCGGCGACGACTGGCTCAACTGGGCGCCGTATTCCTATCCCTTCAATCTCAGCCTGCAACCCGCCGCCAGCGTGCCCTGCGGGCTCTCGAAGGCCGGGCTCCCGGTCGGCCTCCAGATCGTCGGCCCGATGCTCGCCGATGCCCGCGTCCTCGCCGCCGCGCGCGCCTTCGAGAGCGCGCGCCCCTGGGAGCGGCTCTCAGCACCGCGTATCCGGCATTGATCGGATGATGCGAACAGCCTGGGCGAATGCGGCAAGGCGATTGAACCCGCGCGCGCAAACGCGTATCGCTGGGCGCAGACGGTGAGCATGCAGCGGAACGGATCATGGCGGAGATCGGCGACCGGATCGCGAAAATCGAAGAGGAGATCATCGATCTCGCCGACCGTGCGGAGAATTGCCGCAAGGTGATGATCGCCGCGCGGATCGGCATCATCGGCGGCGCGGCGGCACTCGCCGCCTTCATTTTCGGCATCCTGCGCTTCGACGGCCTCGTCTTCGTCGTGGCGGTAACCGCGATCCTCGTCGGAATCGTCACCTACGGCTCCAACAAGTCGACCCGCGAACAGCTGCTCGCACAGATCGCGGAACGCAAGGCCGTGCGTGCGGCCATGATCGATTCCCTGCGCATGGATACGGTGGTGCCGACATCGCCGCGCCCCGGTCTGCCGAACGGTCACGGCCCGGCTGGAGGTGCATCGTGAGCGATCCCGGCGCCCTGTGGCGCGATCCGCATCCGCTGGTGCTGGCATCAGGCAGCGCCACACGCAAGGCGCTGCTCGCATCAGCCGGTCTCTCCTGCATCACCCGCCCCGCGGCGATCGACGAGCGTGCCGCCGAGGCGCAGGCGCGCGCGCAGGGCGCGGATCCGGCGCAACTGGCGCTGCATCTCGCACAGGCCAAGGCGCGGGACGTGTCGGAGGCTCTTGCCGATCACCATCCGCAGGCGATCGTCATCGGCGCCGACCAGACCCTGGCGCTCGGCGAGACCATCCTGCACAAACCCGCCGACATGCAGGCGTTGCACGACCAGATCGCCCGGCTTTCCGGGCGGAGCCATCTGCTGCATGCGGGTGTGAGCCTGTGGCGTGGCGGCAAGCCGCTCGCGAGCTTCATCGACAGCGCCACGCTCACCCTGCGCGCGCTCATGCCGGAGCAGATTGCGCGCTATTGTGCGCTCGCAGGCGAGGACGCGCTGACGAGCGTGGGCGGCTACAAGCTCGAAGGGGCGGGAATCCATCTGTTCACGCAGGTGGAGGGCGCCCATTCCACCATTCTCGGCCTGCCGCTGATGCCGCTGCTCGCGGCTTTGCGCGATGAAGGCTGTCTGGCACTGTGAGGCTGTGCGGCATGAGGAGAAGACGATGACCCGCAAGGCCTTCGTGGTCGGCCATCCCATCGCGCATTCGCGCTCACCGCTGATCCACAATCACTGGATCGCCCATTACGGGCTCGATGGTTCCTACGAGAAGCTGGATGTGGCGCCGGATGATCTCGCGGCGTTTCTCGCGCATTTCCACGAAGACGGCTTCGTCGGCGGCAACGTCACCATCCCCCACAAGGAAGCCGCCTTTGCCGGCGTGGCGCGGACGACGAAACGGGCCCAGCGCCTCGGGGCGGTGAATACGCTGTGGCGCGAGGGCGGTATATTGTGGGGCGACAACACCGATATCACCGGCTATCTCGACAATCTCGACGCCCGATGCGGGCCCGACTGGGCCGCGCGCGCCGGGTCTGCGCTCGTGCTCGGGGCCGGCGGTGCGGCGCGGGCCGTGGTGGCAGGGCTGATCGAGCGCGGCCTTTCGCCGATATTCCTCGTCAATCGCACGCGCGGGCGGGCCGAGGCACTCACAGATATGTTCGCCGGCTATGGAAAGAGTGATTCCGCGCTCGGCGTTCACGGTTTCGACGCGATCCCCGAAATCCTGCCCCGGGTCGGGCTGATCGTGAACACCACCGCGCTCGGCATGAAGGGGCAACCGCCCCTGCCCCTCGATCTCACGCATTGCCGCGATGATGCCATCGTCAGCGATATCGTCTATGTGCCTCTGGAAACACCATTTCTTGCCATGGCACGGGCGCGTGGCCTGGCCTGCGTGGACGGTCTCGGCATGTTGCTGCATCAGGCCGTACCCGGTTTCGAACGCTGGTTCGGGGTTCGCCCGGCGGTCACGCCTGCGCTGCGAGCCTTGGTTGAGGCCGACATTTTAGCCGGCAAAGGATGAGATGATGACCTTCGTGCTCGGCCTCACCGGTTCGATCGGCATGGGCAAATCCACCACGGCGGATCTGTTTCGCGAAGCCGGCTGCCCCGTCCATGATGCGGATGCCACAGTGCATGATCTCTATGGCGCGGAAGCCGTTGCTCCCGTCGAGGCCGCCTTTCCCGGCACGGCATGCGAGGGGCGCATCGACCGGATGCTGCTCGGCGAGCGTGTGATCGGTGACGATGCCGCGATGAAGCGACTCGAGGCGATCGTACATCCGCTGGTGGCGGCGCGGCGCGATAGCTTCCTCGCGCGGGCGCGCGCTGCCCGCGCCCCCATCGCCGTTCTCGACATTCCGCTGCTTTTCGAGACCGGGGGCGAGCGCCATTGCGACGCCATCGTCGTGGTCAGCGCGCCGGAAGCGGTGCAGCGCGAACGTGTTCTGGCGCGTCAGGGAATGAGTCCGGAGCGTTTCGAGCAGATCCTGGCGCGGCAATTGCCCGATGCGCAGAAGCGGGCGCGGGCGCATTTCATTGTGGATACGAGCCGCGGCATCCCTGCCGCGCGGGCCCAGGTTCGCGATATCATGCGCGCGCTCGCAGGCCGGCACGGTCGGGCGCGGGCGCGAGGATCGCCGCAAGGATAACTGCAAGAATTACCGCAAGAATCATGGCAAGAATCATGGCAAGTCGGGTGAGCCGGAAACCGGAGTGAGAGCATGCTGCGCGAGATCGTCCTCGATACCGAGACCACCGGCACCGACCATGCGGCGGGCGACCGGGTGATCGAGATCGGTTGCGTCGAGATGATCAACCACATCCCGACCGGCGAGAGTTACCACGTCTATATCAATCCCCAATGCCCCGTATCCGCCGGCGCGCTCGCGGTGCACGGGCTTTCCGACGAGTTTCTGGCTGACAAGCCGCTCTTTGCCGATATCGCCGATTCCTTCGCCGGCTTCATCCGCGACGCGCGACTCGTCATCCACAACGCGCCCTTCGATGTCGGCTTTCTCAATGCCGAGTTCCGGCGCATCGGCCATGAACTTATCCGCATGGAGGACGTGCTCGACACGCTCTCCATGGCGCGGCGCAAGCATCCCGGCGCGCCCAACAATCTCGATGCCCTGTGCAACCGCTACAATATCGACAACACGCGACGCACCAGGCACGGCGCCTTGCTCGACGCGGAAATCCTGGCGGAAGTCTATATCGAGCTGATCGGCGGCAAGCAGACTGATCTGGGTCTTGCCGTGACGCAGGCCCGGGCCGAGGTTCTGGGCGCCGAGGCGCGCGCCGGTGCCCCGCGCGAGCGTCGCATTCCCCCGCAGCGCCTCACCGATGCGGAACGCGCGGCACATGCCCGATTCCTCGCCGATTTCAAGGGCGCGCCGATCTGGCAGGATTATATAGCCGGCAATTGAACGCGGTTGCCGGTGCGCCACAGGCCATTCCGGTGACGGATTGCAGGTTAAGCAGTCTTGCGGGTTGAACAGCCGCATCCACGCATGCCCTAATGAATGCGATCGCCGAAGACGGCGATGCGAGCGCGGATTCCCCCGGGCAGGTGCGGTGATGGTTCTTTCAATCCGGAGATGAGAATGGCGGATCCGATACGCGACCAGCAGGGTCCAGCGCTGGATGCGCCGGTGGATTCCCCGGATGACCGGGCATCGACGGCACCCATGGTCGGGCTGAGCGGGCGCGCCCTCGCACTCGGCTATCTCGTCGTCATCGCCGCCGGCCTCGCCCTTGCCGCGAGGGTACCGATTCCACCCAATCATGCCTGGGGTGAAGCGGCAACCGCGCTCGGCATCATCGGCCTGGCGATGATGGCGCTGCAATTCTTCTCTTCCGGTCGCTTTCGCGGCCTCAGCGGGCGTATCGGCATCGACCGCTCCATCGCCTTTCACCGCTGGGCGGCGCGGATCCTGTTGATCGCCGTGATCCTGCACCCCCTGCTCTACACCGTCCCGACCTTCCTCGCCGATCCTGCACGCGGTTTCGACCGGCTCGGCATGATGTTTCTGGGCGAGCGCGCTCGCACCGGGCTGATCGCCTGGCTCGCAATTATCGCGATCGTCGTGCTCGCGGTGCTGCGCGACCGTGTGCGCCTGCCCTACGAAGCCTGGCGTGGTCTTCACGCGGCGCTCGGTGCGCTGGCGGTCGGATTCGGTGTGGCCCATGCGCTGGCGGTGGGCACCTACGCCACCGCCTCATCAATGCAGGTCTACTGGTACGCGCTGGCGGCTCTGGCGCTGTCGAGCCTCGTGGTGGTGCATCTGTGGCGGGGTCTTTCCTTCCGGCGCGATCCCTGGCGGCTGGTGTCGAATATCGAGAAGGCGCGTGGCCTGTGGGAGCTCACCTTTCATCGCGTCGACGGGCGGCCCTTTCCCTATCGCGCCGGGCAATTCGTCTGGCTCGCCACCGCGCCGCGCCGCCAGAGCCTGTTCGATCACCCGTTCTCGATCGCATCGAGCCCGCGCGAGCGCGATCTGCGCCTGATCATCAAGGAGGCGGGCGATTATACGAACCGCATCGGCGACCTCGCCCCCGATACGCTCGCCGGGATCGACGGGCCCCACGGCGCCTTCACTGCCGACGACGCGGAGGCCGACGCCATCCTGCTGCTGGCGGGCGGGGTCGGTATCGCACCGATCATGGGGCTCTTGCGCGATTTCGCCCGCGCCGGTGAAAATCGCCCGATCCGCGTCATCGTCGCTGCCGGCAGCGCGGACCGGCTCGCGGGGCGCGAGGAGATCGAGGGGATGCGCGCGCATCTCGATCTGAAAGTCTGGTTCGTGCTCGACGATCCGCCGGCGGATTGGGACGGCGAGAGCGGCATCGTCGATGCGGCGCTTCTCACGCGCGCGCTGGATGGCCTGAACCCGGCGCGCACACTCTCCATGGCCTGCGGCCCCACCGCCTTCATGACCAGCACCGCCGACACCCTTCTCGATCTCGGGCTCGCGCCGCACAACGTGCATTACGAGCGCTTCGATTACGCCGAGGGCGCGCTTTCGCGCCTCGACATTGCCCAGCGCTGGCGCTTCCGCGCGCTGGGCGCCGCGTTGCTGGTGGGTACGGTGGTGTTTGCGCTGCGGGGGTAGAGTTTCATTCCGTCGGGTGGCTGCCAGATGACGTACGAATTGATGCGTCGGCACAAGGATTCAGCGCGCCCCGTCATGAGCGCGCACTGGCATTGGCATGCACAGGAAAGGGGACGCCGAGTCTGGAGTGACATCAAGCAATGCGGCTTCAATAAAAACAATTTTGGCGTGCTTCACGATTCGTGTGCTATTGCGGAATCTATCGATCAAAGATCCCTAGTTGCCGAGACAGAATATTCCGATGTCAAGCTCCGCGCTGCCCGCTTTCCATTCTACGACGATCAAAGATGCCCTTGTGCGCCTGTTCCCGTTTGGAACCCGTACTATTGAGGGGCAGATCCACGAATTTCCGCTGATTCCCAGTGATCTTTTCGCGGGTGCCGCCTTTCTGATCGAACATGGCGACCTCTATCGCCGGATCGCGCCCGAGGGTCCGCAGTCAAAGGCAACGGGAGTTCGGTTTTCCTTGACCCCGGAAGAGCGTCGAGGCTGCGAAACCATCGGGGAAGAGTGGATCAAGACGTTTCGTGAGGAGAATTCCGAGCTGTTAAACGCACAGGCGATTCAGGCCTATTGGGATGTCCTGATCAAGCATCAGGGTGAACCGCTTCGCCCGGGCGAGAAGCTGTCTGAAGCAAGTGTCGAGATCTGTCATGCGGCGATGGCCCTTCTCGTCATTTCCGACCGTGCCTGCCATGAAATCGGATTTCGCTCGCGCGAGCCGGACTGGTTCTCGCTATTCACGCGCGGTGAAACCCTGAACCATCAAAGCACCATTGAAGACGAGATCAACAATGACCGCTGGCACGTCCGAAACCGGGCCTTTAACGATACCATCTGTATCGTGGCGGATCAGCAGGTAGCCCGGGTGCTCCCCAAATCGCGTACGCCTGCCGTGGGCTGCACCATGCGGACACTGACCGAGAACCTCGCACTGCTCCCGCCGAGCGGCGGCGTCAACATGCACTGGTTTCATCCCGTCGGCGACCCGAAACACGATGGCAATGCCCTCAATGTGCTTGCGATACCGTACCCATATCGGATTGCCGCCTCCGACTTCAAGCCGGGCAACCGCAACATCACGGAGCCGGACGGATCATGGAACTGGTTTACGCTGACGCAAAGCTGGCTTCCCGATAACAAGAAGGCCGTTGCACAATTCGTTCTGGAGTTGATCCGGGAAGCTGAAAAGGATTGCGGCACCGTCCATGGCGTCGTTTTCCCCGAATATGCGCTGAACTGGGAAACCTACACGGAGCTTGTGCAACATATCCGGACCGATGCCCCAGGCGTCGAATTTATCGTCGCCGGCTCATCCGGCGATGAGGAAGGAGCAAAAGGTAATTTTGTCCTGACGACCACGTTCGAGGAAGCGAAGCAGGAACGCAAGGCGCTGACCTATTCTCGCGCAAAACATCACCGCTGGCGACTCGACAAGGCTCAAATCAGGGAATACGGCCTTGCTTCCGCACTCGACCCGCATATTTTCTGGTGGGAGGATATTGCCATCGAACCACGCAAGGTCGGCCTCACGGCCTTCCGGAAGCGTTCGATCTTCAGCACGTTGATCTGTGAGGATCTCGCCCGCAGCGAGCCATGCCACAGCGCGGTGCGTTCAGTGGGCCCCAATCTCGTCTTCGTGCTTCTGATGGACGGGCCACAGATTGCCAGTCGCTGGTCTGCCCGCTACGCCACGTCACTCGCCGACGATCCTGGCTGCGCAGTGCTGACCCTCACCTGCAAGGGGCTGATCCAACGGGTCAACACAATGGGACGGCGTCCGCAGAACAATGCCGTAGCGTTATGGAAGGACGACGTGAACAGTGTCAGTTCCCTCGACCTTCCGAACGGTGCTGCGGCCCTGCTTCTCACCTTATCGGCAGAAAGCACGCAGGAAGCGACGCTCGACGGTCGGACAACAGCGGCAGCTGCCGCGTGGCGATATCACAGTCACGTTCCGATATTTCCGAATGAAAAAGCGAAACAAGCTCTGTCCAGGAGTGCGCCCTGAGCGCAATCCTGAAAGCCTGGTGTCACAACAGCCATGGCTGCACCCAGACCAGGTTCAATGCGAGCTGGACTGTGACGAGGCCTGCGTCCCATCCTCGGCGTTTCGGCTGTGGTTATTGTCCGTTTCAAACGCGGCATGGGTCCGCTCGACCTGTGCGCGCGCGAAACTCCTGTAAACGTCCGGGTCGATGCCGATAGCGCGAAAAAGGTCATCAGCTCTACGGCGCTCCTCGTCAGAGAAACGATCCCTTTCAACCTCCGATACCCAGTTCCGTTTGTCCTGCGTCATGGACCGTTACTCCCTTGATAATGCTATTAGAAATGTCTTTTAAAACCACTTCCGCAAAAACGCGTTACTCATTGCGAATCACTTTCACCCGTTTAGAGCGAACTTGTCACGCAATTTCAACGCACATTTTTGCGATTGCACGATGAAGCAATGACATCTCACGGTCGAGCGCTTTAAGTTTGGGTTAATTCGCATCAGAGTTATGCGCACAAATGCCGCACTCGTTACCCTCACTCGCCCTGCTTCAACGCCGCTGCCGCCGCGATGGTTGCGATCAGGCCGCTGATCAGGGTGATGGCGATCAGGATCAGGAAGGGTGTGGTGAAGGGCACCGTGCCGCCGCGTGCGGCATTGGCGGCGGAGACGCCGAAGATCAGGGTGGGGATCATCAGGGGCAGGACCAGGATCGACAGGATCAGCCCGCCGCGCCGGATCGTTGCGGTCAGCGCCGCACCGACGGCGCCGATGAAGGTCAGTGCCGGCGTGCCCACGAACAGCGTCGCAGCCACGGCGAGCATGCCGATCCCGTCGAGCGCCACCAGCAGGCCGAAAACCGGCGAGACGAGGGCGAGCGGCGCACCGGTCGTCAGCCAGTGCGCCGTGACCTTGGCCAATACGGTCGCGGCCATCGGCAGGGGCGAGGCCGTGATCAGATCAAGGGAGCCGTCTTCTTCATCGGCCTGAAACAGACGGTCGAGCCCGATCAGCGTCGAGAGCAAAGCCGCGATCCACAGGATCGCCGGGCCGATGCGCGCGAGCAGGTTGAGATCCGGCCCCAGCGCGAAGGGAACCAACGTCAGGATCATCAGAAAGAAGACGAGCCCCATCACGCCGGACCCGCCGATCCGGGCGGCAAGGCGCAAATCGCGCGCGAGCAGGGCGAAGAAGGCGCGGGTCACGGGTCACCCCTCCGGCCTGCAGAGGCGCGGGACACGTCGCCGATCTCCCAATCGTCCCAATCCGGCGCGGCTGCGGCGCCTTGCGCCTGCGAACCGGGTTGCGGCGCGGCGATGGCGAGGCTCTGCGCACCGTCGAGGGGCAGTGGCAGATGCGTCGCCGCGATGATGATGCCACCCGCGGCGCGATGTTCACGCATCAGTTCGTAGAGCATCTCCTGCGAGGCGGCATCGAGGGCCGAGGTCGGCTCGTCGAGGAGCCAGATCGGGCGATGCGCCACCAGAAGCCGCGCCAGCGCGACCCGGCGGCGCTGGCCGGCGGAGAGATAGGCAACCGGCATGTCGACCACATGCGGCAGGCCGACCCGCTCCAGCGCGTCATGGGGCGCGAAGCGTTCCTCACCGAGCATGGCTGCAGCGAAGGCGAGATTTTCGCGCGCGCTCAAAGCCGTCTTCAAGCCGTCGCGATGGGCGATCCAGTGCAGCCGCTCCGGCAGGGTCGCCTCGCCGGCACCGCTGAGCGCGATCCGCCCCGCTGCCGCGCGCAGCCGGCCGGCGAGAATGGCGAGCAGCGTCGATTTGCCCGCCCCGTTGCGCCCGGTCACGAGCAGCGCGTCACCCGGGCCGAGAGCGAAGCCGAGCCCGGCAAAGACGAGCCGCCCCGAGCGCCGGCAGGCGAGATCGTGCACCGACAGGTGCAGGGCCGGGCCGGCCCCGCCCCGGCGATCCGCTGCGGGAGTGTTTGCCGGATCACCACTCACCTTGTATCCCGCGCGCCGAAAATCGCGCTGCCGATGCGCACATGGGTCGCGCCGAGCTGGATCGCCGCCGCGTAATCCGCGCTCATCCCCATCGACAGGGCATGAATATGGTTGCGCTGCGCGATTTCGCGCAGAAAGGCGAAATGCGGCGAAGGGGGCTCGTCGAAGGGCGGGATGCACATCAGCCCGTCAATCGCGAGCCCGTATTCGTCGCGGCAGGCGGCGATGAAGGCATCGGCCTCGGCTGGCGCGACACCGCCCTTCTGCGCCTCCTCACCGGTATTCACCTGCACGAACAGATGCGGCACCCGCGCACCCGCCTCGCGCGCCCGGGCGATCTCCTTGGCCAGCGCCTTGGCGAGGGACACCCGGTCAAGGCTCTCGATCACGTCGTAGAGCGCCACCGCCTCGCGCGCCTTGTTGGATTGCAGCGGTCCGATCAGGTGCAGTTCGACATCCGGGAAGCGCTCACGCAGGGCCGGCCATTTGCCGGCGGTTTCCTGGACGTAGTTCTCGCCGAAGACCCGATGACCGGCTTCCAGCACGGGCACGATCGCCTCGGCGGGAAAGGTCTTGGAGACGGCCACGAGCGTGACCTTGCCGGGCTCGCGCCCGCAATCATGGGCGGCCCGCGCGACGTTCTCACGGACCTCCTCGAATCGCGCGATCACATCCTGATCAGCCATCGGCCCGATTTCCCCCTGGTGCAGGCCCGCATGCCAGCACTATTGCGACACCGCGCGGGCCATTTTTCATCCATCCGGCGACCGCGGGCGTTGACCCGAGGGCGCAATCATGTCCTAGTCCGCACACGTCAAGCGGCGCAAGCCGCGTTTCCCCAACTTATACCGATCAGGCGGCAAATCGAGCCCACAATGAAGGCCGAGCGTTACAACCCCAAAGAATCCGAGCCGAAATGGCAGGGCGTGTGGAACGGGAAGGATCTCTTCCGCACCCGCAACGACGATCCCCGCGAAAAATACTACGTGCTGGAGATGTTTCCCTATCCCTCAGGGCGCATCCATATGGGCCACGTGCGCAATTACGCAATGGGCGACGTGGTCGCGCGCTACAAGCGCGCCAGGGGCTTCAACGTCCTGCATCCAATGGGCTGGGACGCCTTCGGCATGCCGGCCGAGAATGCGGCGATGCAGAACAGGGTCCATCCGCAGGAATGGACCTATGCCAATATCGCGACCATGCGCGACCAGCTCAAATCCATGGGTCTGTCGCTCGACTGGAGCCGCGAGATCGCCACCTGCGATCCGGCCTATTACCGCCACCAGCAGGCCATGTTCCTTGCCTTTCTTGAGGCGGGGCTCGTCGATCGCAAGACGGCGAAGGTGAACTGGGACCCGGTCGACCAGACGGTGCTCGCCAACGAGCAGGTGATCGACGGGCGCGGCTGGCGCTCCGGCGCCCTCGTCGAGCAACGCGAACTGACGCAGTGGTTCCTGCGCATCACCGATTACGCCGACGAGCTCCTCGACGCGATTGATGGGCTCGAGCGCTGGCCGGATAAGGTGCGCACCATGCAGCGCAACTGGATCGGCCGCTCCGAGGGCCTGTCGATCCGCTTCGCTCTGGAAGAGACCGCACCCGGCGGGATCGACGAGCTGGAGGTCTTCACCACCCGGCCCGACACGCTCTACGGCGCACGCTTCATGGCAGTGGCGCCCGATCATCCGCTGGCGCGCCGGCTCGCGCAGGACAATCCCGCGCTCGGNGAGTTCGTGGATGAATGCAAGCGCATGGGTACCTCCGCCGAGGCGATCGAGAAAGCGGAGAAGCGTGGCTTCGATACCGGCCTGCGCGCGGTCCATCCCTTCGATCCGTCCTGGACGCTGCCGGTCTATGTGGCGAATTTCATCCTGATGGATTACGGCACCGGCGCGATTTTCGGCTGCCCGGCCCATGACCAGCGCGACCTCGATTTTGCCAATGCATACGGGCTCGGCAACCGGGTCGTGGTGGCCCCAGAGGGCGCCGATCCGGAAAGCTTCACCGTCTCCGACGAGGCCTATATCGGCGAAGGCCGGCTGGTGAATTCGCATTTCCTCGACGGGATGAGCATCGGTGAGGCCAAGGAGGCCGTCGCATCGCGCCTGGAAGCCGAGACGCGGGGCGGACGCCCTGTCGCCAGCCGCAAGGTGAATTATCGCCTGCGTGACTGGGGCATCTCGCGCCAGCGCTATTGGGGCTGCCCGATCCCGGTGATCCACTGCGACAGTTGCGGCACCGTTCCGGTGCCGGAAGATCAACTGCCTGTGGCCTTGCCCGAGGATATCGATTTCGAGAAACCTGGCAATCCCCTCGACCGGCATCCGAGCTGGAAGCATTGCAAATGCCCGAAATGCGGGGCGGATGCGCGCCGCGAGACGGATACGATGGACACCTTCGTCGATTCATCCTGGTATTTCGCCCGCTTCACCGATCCCGCCCTCACGGACCGACCGACCGACAAGGCCACCGCCGATGCCTGGCTGCCGGTGAACCAGTATATCGGCGGGATCGAGCACGCGATCCTGCATCTGCTCTATTCACGCTTCTTCACCCGCGCCATGCGCAAGGTCGGGCTGGTGGGGCTCGACGAGCCCTTTGCCGGCCTGTTCACGCAGGGCATGGTGGTGCACGAGACCTACAAGGACGCCTCCGGCGCCTGGGTGCAGCCCAACGAGATCCGCATCGAGAGCGGCGAGGCTGGGCGCCGGGCCATCCATCTTTCAAGCGGCGCGGAAGTTTCGATCGGCTCGATCGAGAAGATGTCCAAATCAAAGAAGAACGTCGTCGATCCCGACGACATCATCGCCTCCTATGGCGCTGATACGGCGCGCTGGTTCATGCTCTCCGATTCGCCGCCCGAGCGTGACGTGATCTGGACCGAGGAAGGCGTCCAGGGCGCGTGGCGATTCGTGCAGCGGGTCTGGCGGCTGGTGAACGATTCCGCCGCGACGGCTGCGCCCGCCACGCCTCCGGCGGATTGCGCACAGGATGCACTGGCCCTGCGCAAGGCGACGCATCGCACCCTGGCAGCCGTCGGGGATGCGATCGAGAATCTGCGTTTCAACGTCGCGGTCGCCAAGATCTACGAGCTCGCCAATGCGATTTCCGCCACGGTGGCGGCCAAGCAGGGCGAAACCGCTCCGGACATGGCCTTCGCCCAGCGCGAAGCTCTGCAGGTCCTCATCCAGCTGATCGCCCCAATGATGCCGCATCTCGCGGAGGAATGCTGGACGGCCCTGGAATGCGAGGGCCTCGTCGCCGAACAGAACTGGCCGGTTGTCGAGGCCGCACTGTTGGTGGAAGATTCCATCACGCTTCCCGTTCAGGTCAACGGCAAGAAGCGCGGGGACGTCACCGTGGCGCGCGATGCCGATGCAAAGAGCATCGAGGAAGCGGTACTGGCCCTCGAGGGCGTGCAGCGTGCCATGGATGGCAAGCCCGCGCGCAAGGTGATCATCGTGCCGCAGAGGATCGTCAATGTCGTCGTCTGAGAGAAACATCCGCCGCCCCTCCGGTTCGGGTACCGTTCTGTTCGACCGCTGGCGGCATCTGGTGATCGGCGGTGTCGCATTGGGGCTCGCCGGCTGCTTCACGCCGGTCTATGCGCCGACCGCGAGCCTGCCGGGCGGTGTTGCGGAAGAGCTCAAGCGCATCGATGTCGACAGCGTGCGGGTCAGTGGCGGTGACGAAGCGATGGCGCACGAATTGCGCAGCGAGTTGATCTTTGCCCTTGATGGTGAACGGACTGACCAGGTGAAGAAGCGTTATCGGCTGACCGCAATGGTCTCCGCGCAGCGCAGTTCGCCGATCATCAGCACCGCCACGGGGCGTGCGGCTTCCGGAGCGATCACCGCGAATGTGACCTGGCAGATCGAGGATCTGGAGACAGAGAGCATCGTGCTGACCGGTTCGCAACGGGGCGAAGCCAGCTATGATCGCACGGATCAGCGCTTCGCCGCATTGCGGGCGCGGCGCGAGGCCGAACAGCGGATTGCGCGGCAGATGGCGCGACAGATTGCAACACAGGTCGCGATCGATTTCCGCACCGGTCAGCACCAGTTGAGCCGCGCTGACGACAGCTGATGGCAACCGTCAAAGCAAGTGACGCGGAACGCACTCTTGCCAGTCTTGGCGCACAGGTTTCGGTCGTTCTGCTCTACGGACCGGATGCGGGGCTGGTAAGTGAACGTGGGCGTCATCTGACTGAGAAGACCGTCTCCGACGCACAGGACCCGTTCCAGATGGTGCGTCTCGATGGTGATGTCATTGCCGGCGATCCCGGGCGCCTCGCCGATGAGGTCGGGACCATCGCCATGTTCGGCGGTCGGCGCGTGATCAGGATCCGCACTGGCAGCAAGAATCTCGCGCCGGCCGTCGAGGCCGCGCTTGCCGCAGAAACCGGCGATACGCTCGTCATCATCGAAGCCGGCGATCTGGCGAAATCCGCGCCGCTGCGGAGTCTTTGCGAGAAAGCGCGCCATGCGCTTGCCGTGCCGTGTTATCTTGATGATGCACGCGATCTCGGCCAGGTGATCGACAGCAGCTTCCGTGAGGCGGGAATCAGTGTTTCACGTGAAACACGGCAATGGCTCGTCGATTCACTCGGTGGCGACAGACTCTCCACCCGCGCCGAGATCGAGAAAATCCTGCTCTACACCTACGGGCAGGATCGGCTGGAGATCGAAGATATTCAAGCCGTTTCGAGCAATGTCGCGGATCTGAAGACGGATATGCTGGTCGATGCCGCATTTTGCGGACGCATGAGCGATGCAGACAGCACGTTCCGCCGCCTGCGCGCCGAGGGCGCCGGCGCCCATATCCTCCTCGGTGCACTGATCCGCCACGCCGTGGCATTGCTCCCCCATGCCGAGTCAGTTGCGCGAGGCGAACAACCGGGACGCGCCGTCGAGAACTGGCGCGGCTTGTTCTTCAAGCGCAAGCCAGCGGTGAAAACACAGTTGGAAATCTGGGGCCCGAAAAGGCTCCGCGCCGCGATCGAGCGGCTGCAGGGAGCCGTCCTCGAAACGCGGCGCAACGCCGAGCTGAATGATGTGCTGACGTCCCGTGCCATCCTCGACATCGCGCGCGCGGCCCGCAGCAAACGCCACTGAATCGCGGTATCACGCCCCTGCGCTAGCGCGAGCGGAATCGCGCAGTCGGCGGCAGAGCTGGTCGAGTTGGTCGAGCGACGCATAACGGATGCGCAATTCGCCGCCGCTGCCCTTGTGATCGATATTCACCGACAGGCCGAGCACATCTTCCAGGGCCTGCTCCAGAGCACGCGTATCAGGATCCTTCTCGACGCTCTTGCGCTTGCGCGGGCGCCGGCTCGTGTCGTCACCCTCCTGGGCCAGACGCTCGACATCGCGAACATTCATGCCCTGATCACGGATGCGGCGCGCAACAGATTCCGGATTCTCGATCCCCAGAAGCGCCCGCCCATGACCGGCGCTGAGTTCCCCGTCTTCAAGCATCACACGGACAGGATCCGGCAGCTTCAACAGACGCAGCGTATTGGCCACATGGCTGCGGCTCTTGCCGATCACCGTGGCGAGATCCGTTTGCGAATAGGCGAATTCATCCATCAGGCGCTGATAGCCCGCAGCCTCCTCGATCGGATTCAGGTCGGCGCGCTGGACGTTCTCGACAATGGCGAATTCCAGCGAGGTGCGATCATCCGCCTCGACGATGACGATTGGCACATCATGGAGGCCGGCGCGCTGCGCCGCGCGCCAGCGGCGCTCGCCGGCGATGATCTCGAAAGCATCAGCCAGATTCGGAAGGGCTCGAACGACGATGGGCTGAATGACGCCGCGCTCGCGTATGGAATTCGCGAGGTCCGCGAGGTCATCATCCGAAAAACTCTTGCGCGGGTTGCGTGGATTGGGCTTCAGGAATTCGACCGGAACACGCCTCTGCCCACGACCCCGGTCCGTGACATTCTCCTCATCGCCCACATCGCCGATCAGCGCTGCGAGGCCGCGCCCCAGACGCGCTCTTTGACCGTCTTCCGCCATGACCCAACCTCTCCTCAGACTTCCCGCGCACCGCTCGGGCTGCAGATATGCCGATCAGCATGCCGCGACGCGGCTGGAAAACGCGCCAAGCGACTGCCCATATTGTGACATTCGTCACGCCGCCTTGAGGCCGCGCTCACGCTGTATCACTTCCGATGCCAGCCGCAGATAGGCCTGCGATCCGGCGCATTTGAGATCGTATAGCAGAACCGGTTTGCCGTGCGACGGTGCCTCTGAAACCCTGACGTTGCGCGGGATCATCGTCTCGAAGACCTTTGACCCCATGAATTCGCGCACATCCGAGACCACCTGGCCGGAAAGATTGTTGCGCGGGTCATACATGGTGAGCACCACGCCATGGATCTCCAGCCGGGGATTGATCGCATGCTTGACCTGATCCACCGTCCGGATCAGCTGACTCAGCCCCTCCAGCGCGAAAAATTCGCATTGCAGCGGGACAAGGACCGCATCGGCTGCGGCGAGTGCGTTGATGGTGAGCAGGTTCAGCGATGGCGGACAATCGATCAGGATATAGGTGAACGGCTCCGCCCGCAGATGATCACCGAGAGCAAGCCCTTCAATGGCAAGGCGCAGCCGATGCGCGCGGTTGCGTTCCTGCGAAATCTCAAGCTCGAGGCCGAGAAGATCAAGGGTCGAGGGCGCGACATGGAGCCCGGGAACCGCCGTATCCATCACCGCACGACGCAGATCCTGCTCCCCCGAGAGCACATGATAGGTCGAGACATGGCGCATCTTGTGCTCGATGCCGAGACCCGTCGACGCATTGCCCTGGGGGTCGAGGTCGAGAATCAGCACCTTCTCGCCGATTGCGGCCAGAGCCGTGCCGAGATTGATCGCTGTCGTGGTCTTGCCGACACCGCCTTTCTGGTTGGCCAGGGCGAGGATGCGCGGCCGCGCCGTACGGCCCGGCGGCGCCAAGTCTGATGCCTCTTTAGCGGCTTCGTGCAATTCACGGTCCAGAATATCGGTGGTCATGTGGTGGATCCCGATCCTGTCAGGCCGGGCTCAGCTCTGTAATGCGCAGAATGCGCCCGCGCGAATCGCTGATGCTCGGCAAAATCTCATTGTTGAATCTCCAGTATCTGGATGATTCCGTCAATTCGATCTCGGCCCTGTCACCCTTGGGAAACAACCCCATCACACCAGTTTTCAACAGGGGAGATGCCCATTCCAGCAATTTGGGCAGTGGCGCGAGCGCACGCGCCGTCACCACATCGACCGCCCCGGCAAAACCGGCGATCACATCTTCGATTCGCGCATTATGCACGCGCACCGGCGCTCCCGTCAGGCGAGCAACATGGCGGATAAAGGCGCATTTGCGCGCATTGCTCTCGACACAATGGACCACACATGGTGAATCGCCCGAAGCCGGAGACGCGTGTTTGAGCATGATGGCGATGACGAGACCCGGCAATCCGGCACCGGAGCCGAGGTCGAGCCAACGCCGTGCCTCCGGAGCAAGAGCCCGCAATTGCATGGAATCAGCGATATGCCGCGTCCACACGTCATCGAGGGTCTTGCCACCGACGAGGTTCTTTGCATTCTGCCAGCTCTGCAATTCGCTGACCAGCGTGGTGAGGTCGTCCAGTGTTTCACGTGAAACAGCCCTGGCGATGGAATCCGGAACTGACGGTATTGCCCCTTCTGAACGGCTCATTCCGCAGCATCCTGCCCGACCCGCTGCCGCCGCGCATGGCCCGCCAGCAGCGTGATCGCCGCCGGCGTCATTCCCTCCATCCGGGCCGCCTGCCCCAGCGTATGCGGCCGTACCGCTTTCAGCTTTGTCCGGAGTTCGTTCGAAAGACCCGGGAGCCCGTCGAAATCGAGATCGGCAGCCAGCAGAATCCCCTCGTCACGGCGATGCGCGGCGATATCCGCAGCCTGGCGATCGAGATAGACCGCGTAGGTCGCATCCGTTTCCAGCCTCGACGCGACAGATGCCGGCACCGCCGCCAGAGCCGGCCAGATTGCAGCGAGTCGCGCCCAGTCGATATCCGGATAGGAGAGCAGCTGAAATGCATCCCGGCGCACGCCGTCGCGGTTCAGCGTCAAACCGGCCCGTGCCGCCTCGTTCGGCGTCAGACTATGCGCGGCGAGAAGTGCGCGGGCACCGGCCAATGCATCCTGCCGCGCACGGAAATGCGCCGTGCGGCGCTCGCCAACGCAGCCGATTTCCAGGCCTCGCGCGGTCAGCCGCTCATCGGCATTGTCGATGCGCAGGCTCAGGCGATATTCCGAGCGCGAGGTGAACATACGATAGGGCTCGCTGACGCCGCGCGTCACCAGATCGTCGATCAGCACACCGATATAGGATTCTGCTCGATCAAAGATCACGCCGGCGCTGCCACCGGCACGACGCGCCGCGTTGAGTCCGGCCACCAGCCCCTGCGCCGCGGCTTCCTCATAGCCGGTCGTCCCGTTGATCTGGCCGGCGAGGAACAGCCCGGCAATGGCACGGCTTTCCAGGGTTGGCCCGAGATTGCGCGGATCGACGTAATCGTATTCGATCGCATAGCCCGGCTTGAGCATCACGGCGCGTTCGAGACCGGGGATCCTCTGCAGAATGCCCGCTTGGACTTCTTCCGGGAGCGATGTCGAAATGCCGTTGGGATAAACGGTTTTATCGTCGAGGCCTTCGGGTTCGAGAAAGATCTGATGCGCCGCGCGATCGGCAAAGCGCACCACCTTGTCCTCGATCGACGGGCAATAGCGCGGCCCGGTTCCGGAAATGTCGCCGGAATACATCGGGGCCCGATGCAGATTGGCGCGGATCAGATCATGCGCCCTCCCGGTCGTACGGGTGATACCACAGGAGACCTGCGGTGTGATGATCCGCTCGGTCAGATCCGAAAATGGCACCGGATCGTCATCGGCTTCCTGGATATCAACCCCGGCCCAGTCGATGCTGCGCCCGTCGAGACGCGGCGGCGTCCCGGTCTTGAGTCGCCCCAGATCGAAGCCGAACCGGTCCAGCGTGGCGGAGAGGCCGAGCGCCGGCGCTTCACCCGCGCGACCGGCGGGAATCTTGCGCTCGCCGATATGGATCAGCCCACGCAGGAAGGTCCCGGTGGTAATCACCACGGCACCGGTTGGCAGGCTGCGCCCGTCAGCGAGCTTCAGGGCTGCCACGCGCCCATCGCGGACGTCGATATCGTCGGCCTCGCCTTCGATCACGGTCAGGCCCTGGATCGCGGCGATCTCCGCCTGCATGGCGCGGGCATAGAGCTTGCGATCGGCCTGGCTGCGCGGCCCGCGCACCGCCGGGCCCTTGCGGCGGTTGAGCAGGCGAAACTGGATACCGGCCTGGTCGGCAATCCGCCCCATCAGCCCGTCCAGGGCATCGATTTCGCGCACGAGATGCCCCTTGCCAAGACCACCGATCGCCGGATTGCACGACATCGCCCCGATCGTGTCGCGGCGATGCGTGACGAGTGCGGTGCGGGCGCCGAGCCGCGCGGCGGAAGCGGCTGCTTCCGTACCAGCATGCCCACCCCCCACGACGATGACGTCATAATCCATGGTCGAGCTCCGCTCTGTCCTGCTCTGGCTGACGGGAATGCCGTGTGGATACAGGAAAATGCCCCGATTTCAAAGGCTTTCCGCATCGAGCGATGCAGGAATGCCCTCAGAAGCGCAGAACCCGCAACAGCCGCGCCACGTCGAGAAGCGCAACCAGGGCCGATGCGATATAGGTGTAAGCTGCAGCGCGCAAAACCGAGCGCGCTCCGGGGAGATCGCGCTGTTCGAGATAACCACCCTTTTCCAGGATGGGCAGCGCGCGGTTGAAGCTCGCATCCATCTCGACGGGAAGGGTGAGGATATGGATCAGCACTCGCGAGCCGAGCAGCGCCACCACGACACCGATCTGCAAGAGGATGAGCACTGGTGATTTCACCAGAATCGCCACGATTGGTGCGAGCGCGAGAATGATCGCGGCGGCGACCTCAATGGAGCGGACCGAACCGGCGAGCCGCACACGTGTGGCCAGGAGCGTATTGCCGTCGGCATGCTGCATCGCGTGGGAGGATTCATGCGCGGCGACGGCCACTGCAGTCACCGAACGACCATCGTAATTGTCCGGCGAGAGCCGCACCACGCGCTCGATCGGATCGTAATGATCGGCGCCCGGCTGGGCGAGTTCGACGCGCACGTCCCGCAGACCGGCCAGATCGAGCAGATGCCGGGCAAGCTCACCCCCGGTCCCGGGAAAATCCTCACGTTCGACGGCATGCTTGCGCATCGAGGCACGAACCCACCATTGCGGCAGGAAGACGAGCGCGAGAAAGATGGCGGCGATGGTGATCAGGATCAGCGGCATTATACCTTACAAATAGGTGAGGGACAGATGAAAGCGAAGGCCGTATCTGCACCGGCCATGGCGGAAAAACGCCGCAGGGACGCGCGAAGTGTCGGCTGACGACTTTCCTTCGGCCCCGGGTTTCACATATACCGGACAATGATCGCTATCGGAGGGCGCTGGACGCTATTGCTTCGGCGGCAGAAGGCGGTATCCGGGTGAGCGAGGGCAGGGTGCGATGAATAATGAGATCAAGATCTGCGGTTTGCGCGATGCGCCGGCACTCGATGCCGCGCTCGATGCCGGTGCGGATCTGGTCGGCTTCGTGCAGTTTCCCAAAAGCCCCCGCCATATCGCGCTCGACATGGCAGGGCCGCTGTCGCAACGCGCCTCCGGGAAAGCGCTGCGCGTCGCGCTTGCGGTCGATCCCGATGACGCGGCCCTGGAGAAGATCCTCGCCGCCATTGATCCCGACATCCTGCAATTGCACGGACGCGAGAGCCCGCAGCGTGTCACCGAGATCAGGCATCGTTTCGGCGTTAACGTCATGAAGGCAATCGGCATTGCCGATGCGGCTGATCTGGCGCAGATCAGCGTTTACCGCGCCTGTTGTGATCGCATCCTCGTCGATGCCAAGCCGCCGGCGATGCCGGAAGCCCTGCCTGGCGGAAACGGTCTCACCTTCGACTGGCAGCTGATCGCCGGGCTCGACGACAAGGCCGGTCTGATGTTGTCAGGCGGCCTGAATCCGGCCAATGTCGGCGACGCGATCGCCCTCACCGGGGTGGATGCGGTGGATGTCTCCTCGGGCGTGGAAAGCGCGCCCGGCGAGAAGGACCCGCAACGCATTGCACAATTCATCGAGGCCGCCCGCGCGGCCTTCCGGCAGCGCGCGGCGCCGTCGGCGAACGAGAAGGCGAAATCGGCGTGAACGCACCGCAAACCCCCAATTCCTTCCGCAACGGACCGGACGAGACCGGCCATTTCGGACGTTTCGGCGGCCGTTTCGTCGCCGAGACGTTGATGCCCAACATCCTCGAACTGCAGGAAGCCTATGAGGCCGCCAAGGTCGATCCGGCTTTCGCGCAGGAGATGGAGGGCTATCTCAAGCATTATGTCGGGCGCCCCAGCCCGCTCTACTACGCCGAGCGCTTCACCGAGTATCTGCGTGGGCAGGCGAAGGCGGCCGGCAAGAGCGGCGGCGCCAAGGTCTATCTCAAGCGCGACGAGCTCAACCATACCGGCGCGCACAAGGTCAACAACGTGCTCGGCCAGATCCTGCTGGCCATGCGCATGGGCAAGAAGCGGATCATCGCAGAGACCGGCGCCGGCCAGCATGGGGTGGCGACGGCGACGCTGTGTGCGCGGTTCGGGCTCGATTGCGTCGTCTATATGGGCGCTGTCGATGTCGAACGGCAGCGCCCCAACGTGTTTCGCATGAACATGCTCGGTGCCGAGGTCGTGCCGGTGCAATCAGGCTCGAAGACGCTCAAGGATGCGATGAACGAGGCCCTGCGCGACTGGGTCACCAATGTGGATACGACATTCTACTGCATCGGCACGGTGGCCGGCCCGCATCCCTATCCCGCCATGGTGCGCGATTTCCAGGCGGTGATCGGCACCGAGGCAAAGGCGCAGATGCTCGAAGCCGAGGGGCGCCTGCCCGATTCGCTGATCGCGGCAATCGGCGGCGGCTCCAACGCCATCGGCCTGTTCCATCCCTTCCTGGATGATGCCTCCGTCGAAATCTACGGCGTCGAGGCGGCGGGCCACGGGGTGGAGAGCGGCGAGCATGCCGCCTCCCTGTCCGGCGGCAAGCCCGGCGTGCTGCACGGCAACCGCACCTATCTCCTGATGAACGATGACGGCCAGATCACCGATGCGCATTCGATCTCGGCCGGGCTCGATTATCCCGGCATCGGCCCCGAGCATTCATGGCTTCACGAATCGGGCCGCGTCAAATATATCCATGCCACCGACAAGGAGGCGCTGGACGCCTTTCAGCTGATGTCGAAGCTGGAAGGCATCATTCCCGCCCTGGAACCCTCCCACGCCATCGCCCGGGCTGCGGATATCGCCATGGACAAGCCGCAGGACCACCTGATGATCATCAATCTGTGCGGGCGCGGCGACAAGGACATCTTTACCGTGGCCGAACATCTGGGGGAAGGGTTGTGAGCAGCCGCATCGAAAGCCGTTTCGCGCAATGCCGCGCCGAGGGGCGCGCGGCGCTCGTGACCTATGTCATGGCCGGCGATCCGGATCCCGAAACCTCGCTCGCGGTGATGCGGGCCCTGCCGAAAGCCGGGGCGGATATCGTCGAATTCGGCATGCCGTTCACCGATCCGATGGCCGATGGCCCGGCGATCCAGGCGGCGGGTTTGCGGGCGCTGAAAGCGGGGCAGGATACGGTGAAGACGCTCGATCTCGTGCGCCGCTTCCGCGAGGAGGATGCCGAAACGCCGGTCATCCTGATGGGCTATTTCAACCCGGTCGAGCAATACGGCGTCCCGCGCTTCATCGATGATGCGAAAACCGCCGGCGTCGACGGGCTGATCATCGTCGATCTGCCGCCGGAAGAAGACGACCAGCTCTGCATCCCGGCCCTCGAAGCCGGGCTCGCCTTCATCCGTCTGGCCACCCCGACCACCGACGACAAGCGCCTGCCGGCAGTGCTCAAACATACCGGCGGCTTCGTCTATTACGTCTCGATCACCGGCATTACCGGTGCCGCGACACCCGATTTCGACAAGGTTTCCGGCGCGGTCGGGCGCATCAAGCGCCATACCGATCTGCCGGTGGTGGTCGGTTTCGGCGTGAAGAACGGCGATCATGCCGAATCGATCGCGCGGGGGGCCGACGGCGTCGTGGTGGGCTCCGCCCTGATCGCGGCGCTCGAAGCCACCTATGACGCGCAGGGCCGCGCCACGGCGCAGAGCATCCCCGCCGTCGAGTCACTGGTGCGCGATCTCGCCGCCGGCGTGCGTCGCGCGGCCCGCCAGCCGGCCTAGAGGATCACGCTGTCAGGTCGCGATGAATTTCATCTTGTGGGCGCGGTAGTGATCGATGATGGCCGCTGCCGTCTCCTCGATGGAACGGCGCGTCACGTCGATCATCGGCCAGCGATTGCGCGCGAAAAGACGTTTGGAATAGGCGATCTCCTCGGCGACCGCCGCGCGATCGGTGTAATCCGTCTTCTCGGAAGCATGCAGGCTCAGGATCCGGTTCTCGCGGATCTGGACGAGGCGCTCGGGCGAGGCGATCAGCCCGATCATCAGCGGTTTCCTTGCACTTTCCACATGGGGCGGCAGGGGGATTCCCGGTACCAGCGGGATATTCGCGGTCTTGAGCCCGCGATTCGCAAGATAGATCGCAGTCGGCGTCTTCGAGGTGCGGCTGACGCCGAAGAGCAGCACATCAGCCTCTTCGATATCCGCAGGCAATTGCCCGTCATCATGCATCAGCGTGAAATTCATGGCGTCGATGCGCTTGAAATAATCCGCATTCAGCATGTGCTGGGCACCCGGACGCGCCGTTGAATCGGCGCCGAGATAGGCCTTGAACAGGCTGTGTACGGGCGAGAGCACCGCCAGGCAGGGCGAGCCCGTATCGCGGCAGGCTGCCTCGAGCCGTTCCGAGAGCTCGCTCTCGACCAGGGTATAAAGCACGATTCCCGGCGCCGCCTCGATCTCCGCGATGACACGGTCGAGCTGCTGCGGTGAGCGCACCAGCGGATAGACATGCTCGATCGCGGAAACGCCTTCATATTGCGCCGTCGCGGCACGGGCGACCGTGATCAGGGTCTCACCGGTCGAATCGGATACGAGATGAAGGTGAAAGAAGCTGCGTCCCATTTGTCGCCCCGCCATGTACCGATCCGTCGCGATCGCTGCCACAAGCCGCGAATCACCTGACCATGCATTCCACGAGCCGGGTTTTCCCGCAAGCATCACGCATCCTGTGGACGGATTCGGAGAGCAGGCGAGCTCGGACCGGCAGGCTGCGCGAGTCGGGGATGATCATCAACAATCGCGATTCCGTGGAAGCCAGAATCGACCCCGATGGGGGAATCGGGTGAATCGCGATTCGCTCCGGGCTGATACGCGCGGCGGATCGACGCGTTAATACTTTGTTAAGGAATGGTTTCGTTAATCAATCGTTAATGCTTTGGGACAGGTTCGATCCTCCACAACCCATGCCCAGCCGGTTGTGGATGAGCTGTGGATGGTTTTGTGTGGACGGAATCAGGCTGCCAAGGAAAAACCAATAAAGATTCAGGATTCTAATTTGTTTTTTTGATTCCGGATCAAGGCGTTGATCGCATCGCCTTCGGGGCTTATCGAAGGTGTATGACAGGCGTCGCTCGGCGACGCATTGCGAGGGAGTGATGCTGTTGACCGAGACGACGCAAAGCCGGGCGATCATGCGGGTTCTCGATGGCGAAGCAGTCTGGCCGCCCCCGATCTGGGTGATGCGCCAGGCCGGACGCTATCTGCCGGAATACCGCGCCAAGCGCGCGGAGGCCGGCGGCTTCCTCGACATGTGTTACAATCCCGATTTCGCCGTCGAAGTGACCCTGCAGCCAATCCGGCGGTTCGGCTTCGATGCCGCAATCATGTTTTCCGACATCCTCGTCGTGCCACATGCGCTCGGCCAGAATCTCTGGTTCGCCGAGGGTGAGGGCCCGCGTCTCGATCCGGTGACGACGCGCGCGGATCTCGCCAAGCTGCGCGAGCGTGACCCCGCAGAACATCTCGCGCCGGTCTTCGAGACGTTGCGCCGCCTGCGCCGGGAATTGCCAGCCGAGACAACGCTGCTCGGTTTCTGCGGAGCACCCTGGACCGTGGCAAGTTACATGATCGCGGGCAAGAGCACGCCGGATCAGGCGCCGGCGCGCATCGCCGCCTATCGTGATCCGGAATTCATGGCTGCGCTGATCGACATGCTGGTCGAGACCTCGATCGATTATCTGACCGCCCAGGTCGATGCCGGTGCGGATGCGATCCAGCTTTTCGAGAGTTTCGGTGCCGCGCTCTCGGCGCCGCTTCTGGAGCCGCTCTCGTTGACGCCCATGCGCCGAATTGTCGAGGGGCTGAAGGCCCGGCGTCCGCAAGCCAGGGTCATCGTCTTCCTGCGCGGGGGCGGGCCCAATCTCGCCAAACTCGTGGAAGCGGGCTTTTCCGATGCCGTCGCTCTCGACTGGTCGCTGGATCTCGCACGGGTGTTGCCGACGCTGCCGCCGACGCTTCCGACCCAGGGCAATCTCGATCCGCTGGCGCTGGTAGCCGGTGGCAAGGCCCTGGATGAGGGGGTGGATGCAGTCCTGGCCGCCGCGCGCGGGCGCCCGCATATCTTCAATCTCGGCCACGGCATCGTGCCGCAGACGCCGGTCGAGCACGTCGCGCAGATGATCGCGCGGGTGCGGGCGGCGCAGGTCTGAGGACCAGGACACGGCGATGAGCGATCCCTATCTCTGGCTGAAATTCATCCATATCCTCGCCATCATCTCCTGGATGGCGGGCCTGCTCTATCTGCCGCGGCTGTTCGTCTATCACGTCGATGCCGAGATCGGTTCGCGTCAATCCGAGACCTTCAAGGTGATGGAAAGGCGGCTGATGAAGGCGATTACCACGCCGGCCATGATCGTCAGCGTGATTACCGGTTTGTGGCTGGGCTTCATGGCTGGATGGTGGTCCTCCGGCTGGCTGCATGCCAAGACGCTGCTTGTCGTCTTTCTGCTGGCAAGCCACATCTATCTGGCGCGGGTGGTGAAAATCTTCGCGCGCGACGCCAATACCCGCCCGGGGCGCTGGTACCGCATCATCAACGAAGTGCCGACGGTGCTGATGATCGGCATCGTTTTTTTCGTGGTGATGAAGCCTTTCGGCTGAGCCATTGACGGCCGCGTGTGATTTTTTCTTGTGATCTGCGCCAAAACGGTTTAAGCGTTTCAAATCTTCCCTGATAGACAGGTTGCGTTGCATCGCCTTGATGGAACCCGCCCATAGCGGCAGGTCCTCGACCCGGCGTAAAATTCCCCCGCAAGGCAGAATGTCGGACGGTTCCCCACCGTTACTTCTTTTCCCGAAACTGATCGAGAGTGTTCCCCGATGAGGGAAATCAAACTACAGGATTTGAAGATCAAATCCGCGACCGAGCTGACATCCTTCGCCGAAGAGCTCGAAGTCGAAAATGCGAGCACGATGCGCCGCCAGGAGCTGATGTTCGCCATCCTCAAGCAACTCGCCACCCGCGACGTCGAAATCATCGGTGAGGGTGTCGTGGAAGTGCTCCAGGACGGGTTCGGCTTCCTGCGTTCCGCCGAATCGAATTACCTGCCTGGCCCCGATGACATCTACATCTCCCCCTCGCAAATCCGTCGTTTCGGCCTGCGCACGGGCGATACGGTCGAAGGGCCGATCCGGGGTCCGAAGGAGGGCGAGCGCTATTTCGCGCTGCTCAAGGTCAGTACCGTCAATTTCGAGGATCCGGACAAGGTTCGCCACAAGGTCCATTTCGACAATCTGACGCCACTCTATCCGGATGAGCGGCTCAAGCTCGAGATCGAGGACCCCACGCGCAAGGATTATTCGGCGCGCATCATTGATATCGTCTCGCCGATCGGCAAGGGTCAGCGCGGTCTGATCGTCGCGCCGCCGCGTACAGGCAAGACCGTACTCCTGCAGAATGTTGCGCAATCGATCACCAGCAATCATCCGGAATGCTATCTGATCGTGCTCCTGATCGACGAGCGCCCCGAGGAAGTCACCGATATGGAGCGCTCGGTGAAGGGCGAGGTGATTGCCTCGACCTTTGACGAGCCGGCCACGCGCCACGTTCAGGTGGCGGAGATGGTGATCGAGAAGGCCAAGCGCCTGGTCGAGCATGGCCGTGATGTGGTCATCCTGCTCGATTCGATCACGCGTCTGGGCCGTGCCTACAACACCGTGGTCCCCTCCTCCGGCAAGGTGCTGACCGGTGGTGTCGACGCCAATGCCCTGCAGCGCCCGAAGCGCTTCTTCGGTGCCGCGCGCAACATTGAGGAAGGCGGCTCGCTGACCATCATCGCCACGGCGCTGATCGATACCGGATCACGCATGGACGAGGTGATCTTCGAGGAGTTCAAGGGCACCGGCAACAGCGAGATCATTCTCGACCGCAAGGTTTCCGACAAGCGCGTCTTCCCGGCTCTGGACATTACCCGCTCCGGCACCCGCAAGGAAGAACTGCTGGTCGATCCGCAGGTGCTCAAGAAGATGTATGTGCTGCGGCGTATCCTTAATCCGATGGGCACGGTCGATGCGGCGGAATTCCTCCTGGACAAGTTGCGCGCGACCAAGTCCAACGCGGATTTCTTCGATTCAATGAACACCTGACGGGCCGCAGCCGCGGTCCGTTGGAGAACGCTCCCAGATCAGGCGCATGGCCGAACGCGTATCAGGCGACGACACCATTTTCGCTCCCGCCTCCGGTTTCGGGCGGGCCGGTATCTGCGTGATCCGGATTTCCGGATCTCAGACACGGGCCGCACTTGAAGCGATCGCGGGAGAGGTTCCGGCAGCGCGGGTCATGCGGCTGCGCGTGTTGCGTGATCCCCTTGACGACGCGGCGCTCGACCAGGCGCTGGTCGTCTTCTTCCCTGGCCCGGCGTCGTTTACGGGTGAGGATGTCGCGGAATTCCATATTCACGGCGGTCTCGCCGTGCGTCAGGCCGTGCTCGCCGCACTTTCGCAGATCACCGGGTGCCGGCCCGCAGAGGCCGGCGAGTTCACCCGCCGCGCCTTTCTGAACGGGCGCATGGATCTTTCCGAAGTCGAGGGCCTGGCCGATCTGATCGATGCCGAGACCGAGTTCCAGCGCCGTCAGGCCTTGCGGCAGCTCGAAGGCGGGCTCGGCGACGAGGCGGAACGCTGGCGCGAGGAAGCAATCGCATGCCAGGCCTTGCTCGAAGCCGCTCTCGATTTCGCTGATGAAGGTGATATCGCGGAGAATATCGAGAGCGAAGCCTTCGGCGTTGCGCTCGTGCTGCGTAATCAGATCGAAGCACAGCTACGCAATGCCCGGCGCGGTGAGCGCCTGCGCGAAGGGTTCCACGTGGTCCTCGCCGGCCCGCCCAATGCAGGCAAGTCGACACTCCTGAACGCGCTCGCGCGCCGTGACGTCGCCATCGTCTCCCCGATTGCCGGCACCACGCGCGACGTGATCGAAGTGCGCTGCGATCTGGACGGCCTGCCGGTGACCATCGTTGATACGGCGGGCCTGCGCGAAGCCGGGGACCTGATCGAGGAAGAAGGCATGGCGCGTGCCCGCGGGCAGATGGCGCAGGCCGATCTCGTGCTCTGGCTCGACCCGGCCGATGACCCCGCGCCGCTGCCGGACGATCTCGGGCCGCATCTGCATGTCGTGACCAAGGTCGACCGGGTCGTTGCGCCGGTCGAGCGCGGGGATATCGCCATCGCGGCCCCGTCGGGGGAGGGCATGGATGCGCTGCTCGCGCGCCTGCGCGAGGCGGCGGAATCGCTCTTCGGTGAAGGCGATGCGCTGATCACCCGCGAGCGCCACCGCATCGCGCTGATCGAGGCCTGCGAAGCGTTGCGGCGCGGTTGCGAGCAGAGGGAAACGGAGCTCTTCGCCGAGGATATGCGGCTCGCAGCGCGGGCGATCGGGCGGATCAGCGGGCGCGTCGATGTCGAAGACGTGCTCGACCACTTGTTTTCGAGCTTCTGTATCGGCAAGTGAACGGAAGCGCTCCGCCGCTGTTTCACGTGAAACACAGGCGGGCGGATCAGTGGAAATTGCGCCCCCGTGGCATGGAGGCGACGACGGCCTGTTTCGACGGAATTTCCCTCTCTTCCCCTGGACTGACATCCTGTGCCAGGCCCGGTTCCTCGCGTATCAGGGCCGCAATCTTCACAGCCCTGGCCGGACGTCGCGGTGGCGCGCCACGCTGGTCGATCCCGGGGTATTTGACCTCGTCACCGCGCGCCAGGGCTTCCGGTGCAGGCAGGCGGGCAACTTTCTGCATCAGCCCGGTGAGATCAATCAACTCCTCCACCGCGAGATGGGTGACGCCATTGGCCCGTTGCAGCCGCCCGCGCGCCCCCACGAGCCGGGCGCCGAGCACGACCGGGCGGAACCGTTCGAAGACCTTTGGCCAGACGATCAGATTGGCGATGCCGCTTTCATCCTCCACCGTCATGAAGACAACCCCCTTGGCCGAGCCGGGCCGCTGGCGGATCAGCACCAGACCGGCACAGCCGATCCGGGCGCCGTGGCGTCCACGGTCGAGATCCGCGCAGCTTTTGAAGCGATCGCCAGTCAGATCGCGGCGCAGGAAAGACATCGGATGCGCCTTCAGTGAGAGGGTCAGCGCGCGATAATCCGCCACCACCTTCTCGCCGGGCGGCATGGCGGGCAGATCGGCATCGGGCTCGCGCTCCGCCATGCGGGCAGCGGCAAAGAGCGGTAGATCATCCTTGTCACCGGTACGCCGCAAGGCCTTCACCGCCCAGAGCGCATCGCGCCGCTCCAGCCCCAGTGACTGGAACGTATCCGCCTCCGCCAGGCGCTCCAGCACAGCGGGAGAGAGCCCGGTGCGCAGCCACAGATCGCGCACCGAATCGTAACCACCCCCGCGCCGTTCCACGATCATGCGCATATCCGCCTCGCGCAGGCCCTTGATCATGCGAAAACCGAGCCGGATGGCGTGATCGCTCAGGATATCTTCGCGCATGGCGGCATGCCGGCGATGCAGTCGCGGATGGGCGGGTTCATCCGCTTCCAGCGTGCAATCCCAATCCGAGGCATTGATATCGGGATGCGCCACCCGCACCCCGTGCTCGCGGGCATCACGCACGATCTGGGCGGGGGCATAGAACCCCATCGGCTGGGCGTTGAGCAGGGCGCAGGCAAAGACATCCGGGTAGCGCGCCTTGAACCAGCAGGAGGCATAGACCAGCAGTGCGAAACTCGCCGCATGGCTTTCGGGAAAGCCGTATTCGCCGAAACCCTCGATCTGCTTGAAACAACGCTCCGCAAAGGCGCGGTCATAGCCGCGCGCTTCCATGCCGTCGACCATCTTGCGGGCGAAGGTGGAGATCGTGCCCACACGCCTGAACGTGGCCATGGCCCGGCGCAGCCGGTCCGCCTCGCCGGGGCTGAACCCGGCTGCGACGATGGCGATGCGCATGGCCTGTTCCTGGAAGAGCGGCACGCCGAGGGTCTTGCCGAGAACCCGTTCGAGTTCGTCCGGGGGGCCGTGTTCCGGAGCCGGGGCGGGATAGGCCACAGGCTCGCGACCCTCGCGCCGGCGCAGATAAGGATGCACCATGTCGCCCTGGATCGGTCCGGGCCGCACGATTGCCACCTCGATCACGAGATCGTAGAAGCAGGCCGGCTTCAGCCGCGGCAGCATCGACATCTGCGCCCGGCTCTCGATCTGGAAGACCCCGAGCGTGTCGGCGCGCGCGATCATGGCATAGACGCGCGGATCTTCAGCCGGGATGGTCGAGAGCTGCAGCCGCTTGCCGTAATGCGTCTCCAGCAGATCGAAGGCGCGGCGCAGGCAGGACAGCATGCCGAGTGCGAGCAGGTCGATCTTGAGAATGCCCAGCGCATCGAGATCGTCCTTGTCCCATTCCACCGTGGTGCGCCCCTCCATCGCGGCATTGGCCACGGGGGTGACCTCGTCGAGGCGGGTGCGGGTGATGACGAAACCGCCGGTATGCTGGGAGAGATGGCGGGGAAAGCCGGTCAGTTCGTCGGCGAGCCGCAGGGCCATGGCGAGGCGCTCCTCCTGCGGATCGAGACCGAGCCGGGTCACCTCCTTTTCCTCCACCCTGCCCGAAGACCAGCCCCAGATCGAGCCCGACAGGGCGTCGAGCGTATCCTGCGACAGGCCGAATACCTTGCCGACCTCGCGGATGGCCGAGCGGGCGCGATAGGTGATCAGGCTGGCAGCCAGCCCGGCCCGCTCGCGGCCATAGCGCGCATAGACGTATTGCATCACCTCCTCGCGCCGCTCATGCTCGAAATCGATGTCGATATCCGGCGGCTCCTTGCGCTCCGCCGAGACGAAGCGCTCGAAGAGCAGGTCGTGTTTTGTCGGATCGACCTCGGTGACGCCGAGGCAGAAACACACGCTCGAATTCGCCGCCGAGCCGCGCCCCTGGGCGAGGATTCCCCTGGAGCGGGCAAAGCGCACGATATCGTGCACGGTGAGAAAGTACGGCGCATAGCCGAGCTGCCCGATCAGGGCGAGCTCGTGCCGCAGCGCGGTGTCCACCTTGTCGGGAACGGTTTCGCCGAAGCGCTCCCGCGCGCCCTGGCGGGTAAAATGTTCGAGCGCTTCCTGCGCCGTATCGAATCCGGCGCGGGCTTCCTCCGGATATTCGTAGCGCAGATCATCGAGGGAGAAGTCGAGCCCGTCCATGAAGCGGCCCGTCTCGTCAATCGCTTCCGGCATGGTATGAAACAGCCGGGCCATCTCCGCCGATGGCTTGAGATGGCGCTCCGCATTGGCCTCGAGCCGCTGCCCCGCAGCATCGAGGGTGATGCCGAGCTGGATACAGCTGACCACATCCTGCAACGCACGCCGTTCCGGCTCATGATAGAGCACATCCCCCACGGCGATCAGTGGCAGCCCGTGCGCCTGCGCCAGCGCCTGCCGCGCCGCCATGCTATGACGTGGCGCGCGCCCGTAGCCTGCACTGACCCCGATCCACAGTCGGCCGGGTGCGATGGCTTTCAGTGCGGCGATGGCGGCGCTTTCTCCCCTCTCCCGCCGTGGAGAGGGGTCGGGGGTGAGGGGCGTGGATGACGAATCTCCGCCAGCGATGGCGTCTGCGCCCGTCATGGCGGTCGGGTCTGGCTCTGAATCCCCCTCACCCCCATCCCCTCTCCACCAGGGAGAGGGGCGTTCCGGCGCGCCTTTCATGGAGGCGTCCCCATCCATCACGATGAACTGCACATCCTGCGCATAAGCGGCGAGGTCGGCGCGGGTGATGTGGCAGGCGCCCTTGGGGGCGCGGCGCTTGCCGAGCGTCAGGAGCCGGCACAGGCGGCCATAGGCGGCGCGGTCGCGGGGATAAGCCAGCAGATCCGGCGTGTCGTCGGCGAAGACGAGGCGCACGCCGATGGCGAGTTGCAGATCGGCGAAACCGTCGCGGCTCTGATCGGCGCGCCATTCCCGCAGGGCGACATGGGCGCGCACCACGCCGGCGAAGGAATTATGGTCGGCGATGCCGATCCCCGACAGGCCGAGCGCGGCTGCCTGCGCGACGATCTCCTCGGGATGCGAGGCGCCGCGCAGGAAGGAGAAATTCGTCGTGACGGCGAGTTCGGCATAGGCGCGCATGACACCGGATCCGCTGCAAAACAGGGAAGCGGTTCTAGCAAATGTTCGCGAAAAGTTCCATCTGATTCAGCTTCGATGCTGGCACCCGCGACGACCCGTCGCGACCCGCGCGTCCTTACCAGACCAGCTTGTCGAGAATGGCTTCCGGCTGATGCGTCTGCGCCGCGATCCATTCCCCGGCGCTTTCGGAGGAGAGCGCGATGCGGTCGAGGCCGAGCTCGTGGGTGTGGATGCCGCGGGCGATCAGCAGCGCATCGGCGCCATAAGCCTGCGCGCCGGCGATATCGGTGCGGATCGCATCGCCGATGGCGAGGATGCGCGCGGCCGGGGCGTCAGTGGGCAGGCCGCGCTTTACCAGCTTTTCCCGGGCAGCCTCATAGACCGGGCGATGCGGCTTGCCGTTATAGACCACGTCACCGCCGATCGCCTCATAGGCCTGGGCGATGGCGCCGGCGCAGGGGATCAGCTCGTCACCGCGCTCCACCACGATATCCGGATTGGCGCAGACCATGAGCAGGCCGCGCGCGCGCATGGCCTCGAGCAGGGGCGCGTAATCGGCGACCTTGTCGGCATCATCGTCATAAAGCCCTGAACAGACGACGTAATCGGCATCGTTCACCGCGCCGGCGAAAACCGCCGGCAGCCCCTCGAAGATCGGCTTGTCACGTTCCGGGCCGAGGTGGAAAACCCGCTCGCCGGCACGCTCCTGAACGATGGCGCGGGTGAGATCCCCGGAGGTGAGGATGTCGTCATAGGCGCTGCGCGGCACGCCGAGCCGGTCGAGCTGGGCGATGACGGAATGGCCGGGGCGCGGCGCGTTCGAGATCAGGATCACCGGCTTGTCGGCGGCGCGAAACAGCGTCAGCGCCTGCGCGGCGGCGGGATGGGCGCGCATGCCGTTATGCAGCACGCCCCAGACATCGCAGAAGATCGCGTCATAGGAATCCGCGATCTCCCCCAGCCCGGTGATGAAGCGGGTAACCCCGGTGCGCGCAGCCGCATTCGCCATGACATCCTCGCCAGTCATTTGCCGATCAGGCGCGGGTAGGCGCTTGCGTGGGCGAAGTCAACTGCGCGCCGGCTACAGATGATGCCATGCCGCCTTGCCTGCATGTGGGCAGGCATGCAACGAGGCTTTGCGCCAGTGCGATTCCCCTTCATGACGGGCGCGCCCCGGCTCCCCTCTCCCCGGAGGAGAGGGGCTGGGGGTGAGGGGGTATCAGGATAGAGCACGCGCCTGATGAAGCGCGCAGCTGTCATCGACGTTGAAGACTAATCATCACCGCCCCTCACCCCCGACCCCTCTCCGCGAGGGAGAGGGGAGATTCGCCTGCATGAAGGCCGCACCCGGGCTCCCCTCTCCCCGGAGGAGAGGGGCTGGGGGTGAGGGGGTATCAGGGGTACAAACCGGCAAGATGGGTGACGGACTGGACCGGCAACATGGGTAACAGGTCAAACTGGCTGGCGAGGGGGACTTGCCGATGCCTTGGAGAGAGACCTGCACCATGGATGCACGCCTTGGATTTGTTGCGGATTGTCTGGAGGGTGGCTTGCCGATGGCGGCTTTGTGCGCGGTTTACGGGATCAGCCGGAAGACGGGCTACAAGTGGCTTTCGCGGTATCGCGCGCAAGGTCCGGCGGGCCTTCTGGACCGATCGCGGGCACCGCTCTGCCCGGCACAGGGGCTTGATCCGGCTGTCGAGGCGGCGATCGTGGAGCTGCGCGGGCGCTATCCGTTCTGGGGTCCGCGCAAGCTGAAGGCGCATCTGGAGCGTGAGCGGGGTGATGTGGACTGGCCTGCGGCGAGCAGCATCGGGGACCTGCTCGCGCGCCGCGGGCTGGTGCGTGAGCAGCGTCGCCGCCGACGGGGCCGGCCCGTGTTGCAGCCCTTTACGGAGGCGCGCGGTCCCAACGACGTGTGGTGCGCGGATTTCAAGGGCTGGTTCCGTACGCGCAACGGGGCACGCTGCGATCCGCTGACGATCAGCGACGCGCATAGCCGTTTTCTGATGTGTTGCGACATCGTTGCGCCGACCGGTCGGGGTGTCGCGCCGGTCTTCGAGCGGGTCTTCCGGGAATACGGCCTGCCGCTGGCGCTGCGCACGGATAACGGGTCGCCCTTCGCCTCGCAGGGGGCTGCGGGCCTGACCCGTCTGGCGGTGAGCTTCGTGAAGCTCGGCATCCGGCTGGAGCGGATCGACCCCGGCAAGCCACAGCAGAACGGGCGTCACGAGCGCATGCACCGCACGCTCAAGCAGGAGACCTCGGCTCCCGCTGCTGCGACGCCGCGTGCGCAGCAGGCGCGGTTCGACCGCTTCCGCGAGGCCTACAACACGGTGCGTCCGCACGAGGCGCTGGGCCAGGAGCCTCCGGCTGCGCATTATGCGCCGTCGCCGCGTCCCTATCCCGATCACATTCCCGAGCCTTGGTACGATGCCGACCACGCCGTGCGCCGGGTGCGCCCGAAAGGCGAGATCAAGTGGCGCGGCGGGTTGGTCTTCGTCAGCGAGTCAGCGAGGCCGTCGTGGGAGAGCCCGTCGGCATCGCCGAAACCGAAACCGGCGACTGGATCGTCCGCTTCTGCGACATCGATCTCGGCATCATCAGCCGCAAGACCGGACGGCTCCACCGCTTTGCCGCACCCCGGCCGGGGTGCGGCAAAGCGAAACCGGAACAAACAGAGGAAACTGTCACCCATGTTGCCGGTCCATAATGTTACCCATGTTCCCGGTTGCACACAGGATAGAGCACGCGCCTGATGAAGCGCGCAGCCGCCATCGACGTTGAAGAATAATCATCACCGCCCCTCACCCCCGACCCCTCTCCGCGAGGGAGAGGGGAGATTCGCCTGCATGAAGGCCGCACCCGGACTCCCCTCTCCCCGGAGGAGAGGGGCTGGGGGTGAGGGGGTGTCAGAATGGAGCCCGGGCGTGATGAAGCGCGCAGCCGCCATCGACGTTGAAGAATAATCATCACCGCCCCTCACCCCCGACCCCTCTCCGCGAGGGAGAGGGGAGATTCGCTTTCATGAAGGCCGCACCCGGGCTCCCCTCTCCCCGGAGGAGAGGGGCTGGGGGTGAGGGGGTATCAGGATAGAGCACGGGCCTGATGAAGCGTGCAGCTGTCATCGGCGGCGGAGATTGCCCCGGCGCCGCCCCTCACCCCCGACCCCTTGTAACTTGAATCGCGCCGTTTCTGGTACAGTGCCGGAGGCGGTGGCGAG
>HotLOscill_hetero_coDRAFT_1000092_pt1 | contig 71208 bp, 53 predicted proteins | sample HotLakmetagenome_2_FD_10650 | JGI IMG/M metagenome (IMG submission 10650)
TCCGCATAAACCATTCCTAAAGGCATCGCCGACACTTTTTCACAAAAATACTCATCTAAATTTTCAGCAAACCAATGAATCAGCATGACCTTTCCCCTGAAATAACACCACATTTTCAATGAGATTTCAGTTTTTATGCCACCTGTTTTGCATATTCAGCTGGCGGTAAATAATTCAGTGAACTGTGAGGTCTTTCCTCATTGTAATGGCGCTGCCACTGCTTAATGTCGTAACGTGCTTCGTCCAAAGTGCGGAACCAGTGCTGATTCAAACACTCGTTCCTGAATTTGCCGTTTAGGCTTTCCACAAACGCATTCTGTGTCGGCTTTCCTGGCTGAATAAAGCTCAGGCGAACGCCTTTGGTCTTACTCCAGAAAAACATCGCCTTGCTGGTAAACTCGGTGCCGTTGTCGCAAACAATCGAGTCTGGTCTGTCGCGAGTCTCTATTATCTGAGATAAAAACCGTGCGACTTGCTGGCCTGAGATTGACACTGAAACCAGTTGGCCAACGACTTCGCGGCTAAAGTCATCAACAATGTTTAACACTCGAAAGCGGCGTCCATTGGCTAGTTGGTCGGAAACGAAATCCATGGACCAACGTTGATTCACCGCTGTTGGAGCATCCATGACGACGCGTGGGCGTGTCAGCTTTTTCCGTTTCTTCGTGCGAACTTGGAGCCCTTGCTCCGTGTACAAACGATAAGTCCGCTTCTTGTTTTTAACTAATCCTTCGCGCTTCAGAAGGCCGTGTAGCATCAAGTACCCGTACCGCGGGTACTCGACGGCCAGCTCCTTCAAACGAGCCGTGACAGGCTCATCCTGGCGCTTTTTAGGCTGATATCGATAAGCGGTTCGACTCAGCCCGACCAACTTGCACGCAAGGCGCTCACTAAGCTTAAACGTGGTCACTAAATGCGTGACCACATGCTTCTTGCTGGCGGGCTTTACCACTTTTTTGAGACGACGTCCTTTAAGGCTTCCGTCTCAAGCATCTTCTCTGCAAGGAGTTTCTTCAGCTTGGTGTTTTCGGCTTCAAGCTCGCGCAAACGCTTCGCTTCATTAACTTCCATACCCGCATATTTACTGCGCCAGTTGTAGAAAGTGCCATTCGATACGCCAAGGCGCCGACAAATGTCCTCAACCTTGGCACCGGCCTCATGCTCTTTGATGGCCTTAATGATTTGTTCTTCGCTGTAACGTTTTTTCATTTTGAGATCTCCACTTGACCCATTTTAATGGAAATCTCATCGATGTCATGGTTCTATTCTTGGGGGAAAGGTCATGCTGATTCATTGGTTTGCTGAAAATTTAGATGAGTATTTTTGTGAAAAAGTGTCGGCGATGCCTTTAGGAATGGTTTATGCGGATGGTCGTTTACCGTCGAAGCTAGAAGCGCCGACTATCCCCCCGTTAGCTCATAGACCCAACAAGGCGTTCTGTAGTCATAGAATTCGCGAGGGAGAGCAATGGGAACCCCGTCGTAAAGTGACAGACTATGCTCAAGGTGACTGGAGTTCAATTTGTACGGTTGTGATTGATGAGCTTCCTGAAATTGAGTTTCTCGGCAATGTAGCTAAACATCGTTTTGTGCTGTGCGTTGAGGGCGGAGGGCTAGATCCGTCTCCAAAGGCATGGCAGAGCATTCTGTATGGCGCTATTCCAATTATTCGTCAAAGCCCAGTCGCCGACATTTATTTAGACTTGCCTGTAGTCGTCGTGCCAGAGTGGACGAATGAGGCAATTACCGAGAGAAAGCTATTGAGCTGGTTTGAAGAAAGAAAGCATTTTTTTGATGAGGTTGAACCGCGCAAACAGGTACTTTTTAAATTGACACGAGAGTATTGGTGGCAAAAAATGATGGAGCCACTTCGTAAAATTCTAATTTCTCAAGGAGTTAGCTTATGAGAGTTGTTGCGTTTGTTCCGGCCAAAGGCACGAGTGAACGAATTGAGAATAAAAATACGAAGTTACTCGATGGAAAGCCACTGTTACTCCATACCCTTGAGAAGCTGGTCAACTGTGATTTTATTGATGAAGTATACTTAGACACAGACTCCGACAGTATTATTGAACTAGCATCAGAGGTGGATTGTAATGTTCTTAAACGCGATCCTTCCCTTGCAACAAATAAGACGGATGGACACCAGCTGTTTTATAACCAAGTCCGGCAGGTAGAAGCTGATATCTATATTCAAGTACTTGTGACGAGCCCATTTATTCATCCGGACACTATTAAGAGTGGAGTGGAAGCATTACAACGTTCAGAAGTGTATGACTCGGCGATATTGGTACGAAAAGAAAAACAATATACTTGGGAAAATAATCAGCCGACTTATGATTTGAATCGTATTCCAAATAGCATCGACTTATCCGATACAACGATTGAAACGATGGGTTTGTATATAGTTAAGCGAGAAAGCGCGCATCAACTGCAACGGCGTATTGGCGAGAGTCCTTTGTTACTTGAAGCTTCTGCCCTTGAGGCGATTGATGTAAATTGGCCAGAGGATTTCGTTTTGGCGAATTATATTGCTGCAGGTATTCGAGAAGAATCAAGAAAACTACTGGGAACTGTCAAGTTGCACCTATCGAGTAGTTTGCTTTCTGATTTATTGGATGATCTTGGCTTCCCAAATCAAGTTGTTCGGGGACTGAAGCCAAATATGCCCGACACCAAGATTCTTGGTCCAGCAAAAACTTTGAAGCTTCGGGCATTGCGTGATAACGAACCTTTTGAGGGGATCTATGATGCGCTTCACTCTTATGAGACGGTTATTCCAAATGATGTCATAGTCATTGAAAATGAAGTGCCAGAATTTGCGTATTTTGGTGAACTGAACGCAAATTTGGCGCTACGGCAAGGCGCAGCTGGTGTGATCGTTGGGGGAAATACGAGAGATTCGCGAGAAGTATTAAGAACAGGGCTTGCGGTCTTTTCGACCGGTGTCACTTGCCAAGACGTTCGCAAGCGGGCGACAGTGGAGTCGATAAATAAGTCGATACAACTGCGCGGTGTTTCAGTTAGACCCAATGATCTAGTATTTGCTGATAGCGAGGGTGTAGTGATTATTTCCTCCTTGATAGAAAAGCGTTTATTTGATCTTCTGTTTACACGGCTCTCTGATGAGAAGAATATCCTAGTTGATATTTCACAAGGTTCTGATGTTGCCGTCCTAACGAGGCGATATGGATTCTTTTAATTCGGTTCATATTGACGATGCGGGCTCGATAGATTTTCTTGATCACGAACAGCTAGATCGGTTTAGGGAATACTTTAAGCAACCGAATTATCTAAATGAGCTTTGCTTGAACTCTCCAATGGAGTGGCTTAACCAAGCTCCCACTATTAGTAAAAATAAAGCTTCAAAGCGGTTTTTATACTCATTTGTTGTTCGCAACAATGCAGTTGCACTTAAGTTCGAACTTGACAAAGATCAGAGAGTTGAACCTTTTTTTGTTATTCAAAATGCAGTAGGTTGTGATGGTATTTATTTTCCAAGGCGCTCACTGCTTGTCTTGATGCAAGCTGCAAACCGACAGCTTTGTCAACTTATCGATCAAATTGATGCAGAGTTCTCACTGAAGCAAATCACACCCTGCGAGCTGTCGTTATATGTGGGTCACCCGCGCCCATATCATTTTTACATGAATTCACTATGTGCGTACGAGCAGGTCTATCAAAAGGGCTGTTATGTGGACGTTTTTATTGCAGATGGAGCCGAGTTTTTTGACGTCGGAAAAGCTTACCCCCTCACTGAGGTTCGCCGAGGCTCTGTTTGTGAATTGAACAAGGAACTCATGGATGAAAGGCGATTGGTATTAAAAGCTACAATGCCACCAACGAGTATAAGCGACGCGCTAGCCGATGCCCAAAAAGAGCGAATCACGGCGTTATTCGATTCTATTAATCGCAAGTCATTAACAAACGACACGATACGAATTTGGTTGGGGTTGGCGGGGCAGAAACGCTATTGGCTAGAGCAGGAGGAAGGGTTAAGTGAAATTATTAAGGCTGTATTGTCCAAGTATCCTGATGTACTGTTTTTTATCGATGGTTGGACTTCTCCACTTCGAGTTGATGACAGCGATACAATAGAAATTAACAAAGATCTTTCCGTGTTCAACTCCGTTCGCGAGCGTGTGGGAGTAGCTTTCGACTACCATTTACTCATCGGTAAAACAGGTGCAGAGAAAATTGAAGCGGCATTATCATGCGATTTCTTTTTTACGAGTTGGGGCTCTGCGGGGCTTCATATTTCAAGATTTGCTGAGCAACGAGGTGTTTCTCATTTTAACGATGTATATCCAGAAGAAAATAGGGTAAATAAGATTTTTGATCGTAATGGCTGGATGATTCCTAGTGAATTTATAACGACAGAAAGACCTGATAAAAAAGTGTACAACTCAACGTTCTTAAACTACTCGATGCCTGTAAATTCAATCGTTCGCTTGTTTATGGCGAAGCTCAGTGAGCGGTTAACTTCAACTCAATGAATTTAATCGTTTGACGTTGATTTACCTGGAATAGGCTATATGCGCTATCGTGAGTTACTCCTTAGCTGTCCCAGTGGCGACAAAATAAAACAAGTCCCGTCTCGGCTCGGCAGCACAAGCCTAGAATGGATCAAAATGCGGAAGCTTTCGCTGCGGCAACGCTCGCAGACTTCGCTCGGGATGATTTTGTAAAACTTACTCCGGCTTTGACGTGTTGACGGTCCCCCACAATCAGTCTGTAAGAGTTTGAAGCTTGTTAACCAGAACCTCCGCTGTAATTAACCCTCCCGCCCCTTCCGTGGTTTGTCAATGCTCCCCTGGTGTGTTTATAACTTCAAGTTTCTCAATTAACTTACCCCAGCCATAGTCAGCACTACCCGAACCAAAGCTGCTGTGTTGCGCACGCATGAGTATTGTTCGCCCATGGTAGGGTTCAAATTCACAGTAATTGGGTGCAACGGGTATGAACTGGCGCTTGGTTTTTAAGAGCCCGCCTCCGGTTTTTAACTGCCATATCACGGTTCGAAAAAGCCCGATCATTTTCCAAAACCAAATTTCACCATTGAGCTTTGCGTGGCCTTTTATAAAGGTTTTTCGATGCTCGGGCTTCATCGTTTTCCATTTGTTTTTGTAGAATTGCCATGAATAGCGAGACCAATTGCGCTGCGCGTTGGGCCCATAGGTGTCGAGCAGTAGCAAATAATTTACTTCAATACCCCTCGCTTGCAACAGTTGCGCAAGACGATAGGCCATGACGCCGCCAAGCGACTTCCCGATGATAATTATGGGCTGACCGTTGAGTCGGGGCAGAACCTTGCTTAGGTAAAGATTCGCTAAATACTCAACATTCCAGGTACGCCACTTACCGAGCTGCTTGGTGAGTGGCATGTTTTGCAAGCCAAAAACATTTATATTGCGCGGCACCTTTCGCATCAATTCACAGAAGTGCAGGGCGTCGCCGCGTAGCGGCGAAATATAAAAGAGCTGCGGCCCATCGCCTCGCTGTAACTCTAAGCATAAAGGGTCTTGTTGCGGTGCAGAAAGCTTCCGGGCCATTTCTTCAATAGTGGGGTTGTCTACCAGCAACTCCGTGCTGAACGGCCTGCCATACTTTTGCTCAAGCCCCACAATAATTTGCATGCCTGCCAGTGAATCCCCGCCTAAATCATAAAAGCGCTCATTACGGCCAATAGGCTTTATACCAATGGCTTCTTCCCAGAGTGTTGCTAGTACTTTTTCGGTTGGGTTGGTAGGTAAACAGTCAGGCGCTTTTGGGCGTTCATAAGTGAGCTCGGGCAGCGTACTTTTGTCCACTTTGCCGTTCAGCGTAATGGGTATTGAGCTTACCTCGACCCATCGTTGTGGAATAGAGTATTCGGGCAGCAAGGGTTGGAGTTGAGCTCTAAATGCTAGTGGATCGAGGCGAGCATTCGGTGCAAGTTTTACAAAAGCAACAAGACGTTGAACGTCAGGCTTGTGCGCGAGGGGTTTTACATCGACGGCACATTCGAGAATCGGCAAGACCTTAACTATAGTGTGCTCAATTTCGATTGGCTCTAAGCGAAAACCACGCAGTTTTACTGGGGCGTCGTTGCGGCCGGTAATAAAAAGTAGGTTCCCTTGTTCATGCGCTTGTAAGTACCCTCGGTCGCCCGACAAAAAGGTGTGCTCAGCAACGAAAAAGCGCTTGGAAACCTGCTCGGATCGCCAGTAGCCCTCAGGCAGCTGGTGGCTAATAAACTGTAAACGGCCGGTTTCAATACCGTCTGAGTTGCGAATATAGGGCTCTACTAATTTCACTTGTACATGAGGGCTTAAAAACCCTGCAGGAATAAGCGTATTGCAACCTTGCCACTTTTTGCTTACGAAGCACTGTGCCACATTGCCAAGCTCGGTGCTGCTATAGGTTATACGGAGCCATGCGTGTTCAGCAGCGCAGCGTTTAAAAAGTGCAAAGTCGGCATGAGTCACCGCCTCACCCTCAAGGCTGATCAGTTTGCACGGCGCTAGCGCGTTTGTAAGCTGTACTTTTAGTGTCTCGGAAGCAGCAAATTGCCGGAATAGCGAAGGTGTGCACTTGAGCTGAGTTATCCCCTGCTGCGCAAGCGTTTCTAGGCTGGCGCTGAGCCCTAGCGCTTTTAAGTTAACAACGTGCAGGGTGGCTCCGTTCAATAAAGTTGCAAACAGTGTGGCGCGGCCACCGGCAAAGTTGAAGGTGTCGAACATTGCTAGTTTATCGTTTGGCGTGAGCACGCAACTCTTAGCAAACCCCGCAGCGCCGGCCACTGCTGTTCTGTGATTGCGAACAATGGCTTTCGGTTTGCCGGTCGAACCCGAAGTGAAGTTCAGGCCTATTAAACTGTCGGGCGTAATGTTCCGAGTGTGCATGTTTAGCCCGCTTTCGCTCGCAAGTTCATCGAGAGCGAAGCGAAACTGTTTGCGTTTGCTGTCCGGTTGCTTGGCAAGCTCTGCTTCATTACCTATAAACAGCTGTGCACCGGCTTTTTGTATTTGAAATTGCACGTAATCGGCCGGGTTGTCGGCATTTAAGTTGACCGAGATGGCGCCCAGTTTAAATAAAGCAACAAGGGCAAGCGCAGCTTCTATCGGGTTTTGCAGAAAAACAGCAACCACCGGCTGTTGCTCCGCCCTTACTAGAAACGGATATCGCCTAACAAGCTCGTTAGCGAGCGCGTTGCTCTTTTGGTCGAGTTGGGAAAAAGTGAATGCGTCGCTGTGGTTGTGTTGAATAGCTACATGAGCACCATACTTCTGTACCACGCTTTTAAATCGTTCTGGCACAGTGTCTCCTGCCAAGGTCTCTGGCGTGTAGTGCTCACTCGGAAAAGTCGGTAGTATATTGCTCATTCGTTGAGTATACCTAAAGTTTAAAATTCATGAACCTCAGCCAAGCTAAGAAAATTATCACCAGCGCGCGTTATTACGCCGAGCCTGAGCTTCTGTATGCTGCAGGAGCATTTTTACGCGAGCAGCCAGGGCTCGTCCATGTAGAAAGTGAACACTACCGGCCTTTCTGGTTTGTTGGCAAACATGCAAGTATTCAGGCTGTTGAACGAAATTCGTCGCTCTTTTTAAATGCTCCTCGCGCCATTCTGACCCGACAAGACGTAGAGCAAGCAATACGAAATAAGCAGCAAGCAGACAAACCGGCGCTACGCACACTGGTACACATGGATGCTCCCGACCATTCGCTTTACCGAAAGTTGATTCAGCCTTTCTTTTCCGTGGCACGGCTTAAAGCCTGTGAAGCAGACATCGAGCACATTGTAAATGAGGTGCTAAACAGCGTTGAGCAACACAACAAGTTCGATGTCTGCCATGCGATCACTTGCCGCATTCCCCTGCGCGTTCTTTGCTCTTTACTGGGGCTGCCGCCTGCTTACGAAGCTGACTTATTGAAGCTTACTCAAGGTTTGTTTTCTCCAGAAGACCCAGAGCGCGCATTAGCAAACAATCCTCCAAAAGCCTTTTTAACGGCCGTTCAAGGGTTTAGCGAGCTTCTTATGCCGCAACTAGTGCGGGAAACCTTTCCCGAAGGCTCGTTATTGCATACGTTACTTGGTGCCGAGGTGAATGGGCGTGCTATTGGCCACTGGGAAAAATTTTCACTCATTGTGTTGTTACTCACCGGTGGCCACGACACCACAGCCTTTTCCATGGCCGCGGGTATAGAGGCGCTGCTAAAGGGTGAAATGGTCGGCGGAGTAGATCTAGACAAACGAGTGAATGAAACCCTACGCTGGGCCACACCCGTTCGCAGCTTTATGCGTACCGCCGCAGAAAATTGTGAAATAGAGGGCACATCTATTCAGAAAGGTGAGAGTGTGCTGTTGTTTTACCCCGCAGCGAATCGAGATCCGAGAGTATTTGAGCAGCCAAATACGTTTTACCCATCGCGCACAGTCAACCCGCAGCTTAGTTTTGGTGTAGGCCCGCATGTGTGCATAGGAAGTGTATTGGCAAAGCTTGAGCTCAAAGCCCTGTTTAAAGTGCTGCAAGAAAGGAAGTGGGTTCTAGCGCAAACGGGCCCCGTGCGTTATACGCAAAGCGTGTTTGTGGGAGGTATTGCGTCACTGCCGGTTCGTCGCCTGCCCTAACTGTCGCTCAATAAACTGCGCCGCTACCAGCACAACTGCACCCACCAGCAAGCCCGGAATAATTTCGTTCAGTTGCCATGGTCGCTCAAATACCACCCATAACACCGCTGTAAGTAACCCGAGCACTTGGCTCAAAACCAAAGCTCGGTGGCTAAACACACGGTAGCGCTTACTCATAGAGGCCACAACGGTCCACAGTAAGGCAACGGTAGTGAGCGCTAATATGTGGTAATAAATTTGAAAAATATCTTGTATCGTAAGTGCAATGAAAGCGCCAACTAGGGCTAAGAGCAGCACTACGCCTTTCGTGAACCAAGATTTGTATTCAGCTTCGAGCTTCAGGCCGGGTACCAAGTCGAACACCACATTACTCGCTCCACTGAGTAAAAAAGACGTAGCCCCCGTAAACATAGCCGCAAATAACGCTCCCCATAAAAGGCCGGCCCATTGTGGCGCGAGCGCTTGGGTAATTAATAAGCCGAGTACTTGGTCAGGCATGTCTGCTTGAATACCCATAGGTAGTGCTTGTTTACCAAGCCAAAGACACACCAAAGTAATGCCAAAAGTGAGTACCCACCCCCATAGCACTGCCCGCCGTGCAGTACTTACTGAGCGGCTGGCTGTAATACGTTGCCACGTTGTTTGCCAAATAAGATAAAACGGCCCAAACAAAACCAATAGGTTGAGTAGCGGCATGCCGGAAAGTGGCGCAGAGTCTAGCGGCGTTGCGCTGGCCGCTGGCTCATCCAATGGAGCGAAGTTGTATACTGCCGCAGACAGCGCTAAAAACCCGACAATAATCCAGAGCGTTTGCCACATATCGGTGTATGCCACGTCTCGCATACCACTCATTAAGGTGAAAAGTGTCACGGGCAATGCGGCAAATAGCAGCGCGGTTGCAAAAGAGAGCGGTGTGAGGGTACTAAGCAATCCGGCCATGCCCACCAACTGCATAGCAAATACCGGCACCATCAGCACAAAAGCACACACTAAGCTCGGAATGAATGCAACATGTGCAGAAAAGCGTTGCGCTATCCAAGTCGGAACGGAGCGAACGCCATGTTGGTGAATAACAGGCAGCCATTTCCACACTAAAAGTGCAACGAAAAGCGCTTGCGAGCTCAGTACCCACGCAAAGCCAAAGCCAGAGTCGTAACCGCGGGCCACAGCGCCAATCAGCACAGCAGCACCCACATTGGTCGCTACGACTGAACCCATAACCGGCCAAAAGCCAAGCTCGTGCGTGGCGGTTAAATAATGCGCTTGCGCTTTTCTGCGCTGCCAAAAGGTAATGCCCGCAATTGAAGTGAAGAAAAGAAGCGCCCAAAACATACTGAGTTGAATTTCCTTTTTTACTAAGTTTTGTAACAATACCCAAAATGCAATAAAAGTAGAATCATTATGGTACACGGCTCGTTCTGGAAGCATCACCCGATTGCTGATCAAACAGGTGTTGATTTGGCAGCCGCAACGTTAGATTTTCAACGCAAAACGAAGTCTGCATTTGCTAAGGTGACGCCCGCAGGGAATTATCAAATTGCTGATCGTGGTGGTATTGCAGAGTGGTGCGGTGACTCATTGGGGCGTCGTACCTTTGAAACCCGCGCTATTCAGTGTGTCGATGATTGGCTTCAGGTGCTTGAATACCCTCACCAGTTGACGGCCATAGAAACGGAAATGGTGCGCGCCGCCGATATTACAGTGCAGTCGCTGCGCTGTTCGAACGTGCCTGTGTATGCCACGTTATTTTTGCCCTTGTCACAAATGTTTATGTTGGCTGGCGCAGACCGTTTGGTTGAAGACCTTTTCTCATCACCAGAGCCTTTGCGACGCGTTGCCGATAGGCTAGCCACTGACACGGAACGGTTAATCAAGGCTTATTTGAACGCGGGTGTTGATGGCTTTTTCATTGCCAGCCAGCATTGCAGTGACTTAATTGTGCCGCAGGCATTTTACCAGCAGTTTGGAGTTGAGTTCGACGCAAGGATACTGGAAGCTTGCATCGTGGCGACAGAAAAACCGATTTTGCACTTACACGGTGAGCGCGTTTATTTCGATTTGCTTAACGGTGTAAGTGAAAAATTGATTGTGCATTACGAGCTGAACAACAGCAATAAATCGCTGACCGAATTCTTAGCCTCATATAGCCAGGTTATTGCGCCCAGCCTGCCCGTTTCTGGTTGGCAGCAGCGAGACCTGCAAGGTTTGCGAGAATTGCAGAAAATCTGTGGGGCGCGGGCGGCTTTTTACAGTGCCCCTTGTGTGGTGCCACTAAGTATTTCTGACAATGAGGTAGCAGATTGGGTGGAGTGGTGTAACCGTGAAGTGGACCAATAGTGCGCTTGAGGCGGGTGCCTTTTTTCGTGTGTGCATGTGGATGGAGGCAGCACCTGAAGCGCCAGCGGTTATTGATTTATCTGGAACCTATACTTATAAACAGTTGGTGCGGCGAGCAAGTGCGATTGCTCAAGCGCTAATGAGTAGTGAGCAAGCGCCCACACCGGAGCGACCGCTAGCGCTCTATTTACCGCCAGGATTCGATATGATTGCTGCTATGCTTGCGGCATTGAAGCTTGGTGTGCCCTATGTTCCGCTCGATGTGAATTTTCCCCGCGAACGAAACATGGCTATTTTAAATCATGCGCAGTGTGCGCTTGTGGTTTGCGCTGAAGAGCTGCAGTCTAGAGATTATCGCAACGACTTGAGTGTTGTATGTCCGCTATTTTCGTTAGGTGACGTTACTGCTCGAGAAGTTGCGGACAACTCGGAAATAGGTGTTTTAGGTGGGGCGGACTCAAATGCCTATATTTTATATACATCGGGCAGTACTGGTAACCCGAAAGGTGTGTTTCAAAACCAACGTGGGCTGCTGCATGATGTGATGCAATATAGCCAGGCGATTGATATTTCTGCACAGGATTGTTTGTCTGGTTTCTATTCTCCCAGTGTAAACGGTGCCATTCGAGATATTTGGGCCGCGCTTTTTAATGGTGCATCCGTAGTTGCTATCTCCCCCTTGGCTGTCGGTCTGCAGGGTATGGCAGAATGGGCGGACCGATACGGTGTTACTATTTTCCATGCAATACCACCACTGTTACGTGCATTTTTGCATGCAAAACCAAGCCCGAAAAAATTAGCTTCAGTAAGACTTTGTTATATTGCGGGCGACAAATTTTTCTCAGCAGACGTACAATCACTTTTTCAAACGTTTCCCGACTCATGCCAGATTTATACCGGTATTGGCTCTACAGAGTGCGCCACTATTTATCGGCATTGGATTTTAGATAAAAACACCCAGCTTACCACCCCAGTGTTACCACTTGGGCACGCGGTTGAAGATCGTGAAACACGGTTGTTAGGCGAGAATAGTGAGCCTGTTAAACCGGGAGAGCAAGGTCAAGTTGAGGTATGCAGCCCGTATTTGGCACGTGGGTATTGGCGTGAACCGGAGCTGACTGCAGCTCACTTTGTGCCAGACAATACGCGACCACGTTGGGTGCGTTTTAAGCCTGGCGATATGTTGCGAGAACTACCGTCGGTTGGCGACTCTTCCCCGTTGTATGAATATGTTGGCCGCGTTGACGCACAAGTTAAAATTCGTGGCTTCCGACTCGATCTAGCCTTAATGGAAGCGTCGCTGCGCCAATGGATGATTACGGAGCAGCTTGCGTCGGATATTGCGGTGTTGATACTTGGACCTGAACACTCACCGCATGTAAGAGAACCGTTGTTGATTTTATTGACAACGGGGTTCCCTGAAGTATCGCTGCGAACTTTCGTTGAGCGAGAGCTTGGTAGTAGCTACCAACCGCATTACTGTGTTGTTTGCGATACATTGCCACGATTAGCAAATTTCAAGCTTGACGCGCAAGCCGCACGAACCCTTGCTTTGGCGCAACTGCCAGCACCTGATAGGGAAAAGGTGAGCGTTTCTGGTGAATTGCTAAAACAGTTTCAGTCGACACATAAGTTAACCGATGCACAAATTACCACGGTGAGGCTTTGGTGCGAAACTTTTGGTGTGCCGTTAAGCGCTGGAGTTTTAGCACAATATTGGAAACATGTGGGTGCCGATTCTTTGCGTATTATGAATTTTATTTGTGCACTCGATAATGCGCTTGGGATTCGTTTCCCAAATGAATTAGTAGGTGGTTTGCGAGGGTTAGGTGATTTGTTAGCAGTGCTCGAGCGTGAGTGGCATGGCTTGCTTACGGAGCACAAACATGACTGTACCTTGGTTATTGTTCCGCCCTTCGTAGGGCTTGCTGGATTACCGGCTTTCGATGAGCGTATTGATTCACACATTCGGCTGATTAAAGTGCCTACTGACGCAATATTTCGCCCCATTGGCGACATGCAACCGGACTTACGTGAAGTAGTGAACGACTTGGTTGACTATTTGGTACCGCAACTTGATAGTGGGCCGCTCTTTATTTATGGCATTAGTAGTGGTTCGAAACCTGCTTTTTTCGCTGCGTGTGAGTTACAAAAGCGCGGAACGCCGGTTTCTGGGTTAATGCTTGGTGACGCTGACCCGTTGGGTCGTGCTGAGCATTTTGGCGCCGAACGCTTGCGCGCATTTTCTTGGCTAACCGCAGACATTCCTCACTTTAATGGACACGTGGTTGAAGTGATTGCAATGAAGCAACGGCTCCAATCGGAAGCGTCGTCGCATTGGAAGGCATATCGCCCTTTAGGATGGGGCGATTACAGTGATTCAGTTGAGTACCTTCCGGTGAAGGCTGATCACGTGCAATGCTTACATTCGTCGACCGTTACTGAATTTTTAAATGTTCGTTTAAACTCGGGGCGCGGTTTCGGTGCCGAACCTTTTGTTTCTGCGCACTCAGATGCACAGTCGGCAAAGCATTACGCGCTGCGATGCCTGATGGAAGGCGACCCAGCAAAAGCCGTTTGTTGGTTCCACCATGCGTTCAAACTTGAACCTTGGCTTGAACACATTTATCAGTTTAATTTGGAACTTGCGGAGCGACGAGCGAGAGAGGATTAGGATTGTTTCATGTTTTTATCAAAAGAAGTGTTTACCGCAGTGTTAGACAGCACACCTCTGGTGTCGATTGATCTTGTGGTTCAAAATACCGAGGGGCTGGTACTACTAGGAGAGCGGAAAAATCGGCCAGCGCAAGGTTCTTGGTTTGTACCTGGGGGGCGGATTCTTAAAAATGAGTCCCTTGCCGATGCGTTTGAGCGTTTAACTCTAGCCGAGTTGGGGCAGAAATTCTCTATTTCACAAGCTGAGTTACAAGGACCTTTTGACCACTTTTATATGGATAGTGTGTTTGGTGATTCACCTTCCACTCATTATGTCGCGATTGCTTATCGATTGCCTGTGCAGGAGTTGCCTAATTTACCAGACGAGCAGCACAGCGGTTACCGATGGTTTAGTGTTGAGGAACTGTTGGCCAATGAAGATGTTCACAAGCATACTAAAGCTTATTTTTTGTGACTTATTGACCTTGGGAAACCTTGATCTGAAAGGTGAGAACGGGATAAAGTTAAATTGTTGTTTTTGGTTGCGAATCGTAGGCGCGTCATTGTCGAGCGTATAAATTTTTAAAGGAAGAAGAGATGATTTTACCAGTAATTATGGCAGGGGGCAGCGGAAGCCGTTTATGGCCACTTTCCCGCGCTGCGTTTCCCAAGCAATTTTTAAAGCTCAATGGTGGTGGCACCATGCTGCAAGAAACCTTAGCTCGCTTGAAAGGAGCCGAGGTAGGCGCACCCATGGTGATTTGCAACGAAGAGCATCGCTTTTTAACCGCTGAGCAGCTAAGGCAAGTGGGACAGTTGGATCACAACATTATTTTGGAACCGGTAGGGCGAAATACCGCGCCGGCGATTGCTCTGGCTGCCTTTTGTGCTCGTCAGCAAGAGCAAGATCCGTTAATGCTAGTACTTGCTGCGGACCATGTCATCAAAGATACGGCAGCGTTTCAATCTGCAGTGGAAGCTGCGACCTCTCATGCAGTAGCCGGTAAACTTGTGACCTTCGGCATTGTGCCAACAGGCCCTGAGACAGGCTATGGCTATATTGAGCGTGGAGCCGAGAGCGGGGACGCTTTTGCCGTTGCTCGTTTTGTTGAAAAACCCAACCTAGAGACTGCTGAGCAGTATGTAAATAACGGCGATTTCTATTGGAACAGCGGCATGTTTATGTTCAAAGCCTCTCGCTATTTGGAGGAATTGAAAGCGCATCGACCTGATATTTACGCTGCATGTGAAGCCGCGATTGGTGACACGAGTGTGGATCTGGATTTTATTCGAGTTGACCGCGATGCGTTTATGGCATGCCCTGAAGACTCTATCGACTACGCCGTGATGGAGAAAACCTCAGATGCCGTTGTTGTGCCGCTTGACGCTGGCTGGAGTGATGTTGGCTCCTGGAGTTCGCTGTGGGTCGTTTCTGATAAAGATGAGAAAGGTAATGTGCACCATGGCGACGTAATGGCGATTAACAGTAACAATAACTATGTTTTTGCTGAAACTGGCTTGGTTGCCACCGTTGGTGTGGACGACGTGGTTGTTGTGCAAACGAAAGACGCGGTGCTGGTGACAAAGAAAGACCAAGTTCAAGACGTGAAGAAAATAGTAGAAGAGCTAAAAGCAGCTGACCGCTCTGAATATAAACTGCATCGGGAAGTTTATCGCCCTTGGGGTAAATACGACTCTGTAGACGCCGGTGCGCGTTATCAAGTGAAGCGTATCACTGTGAAACCCGGTGAAAAGCTCTCCATTCAAATGCATCATCACCGCGCAGAGCATTGGGTTGTTGTGTCTGGCAGTGCCAACATTACGATTGATGACGAGACGAACTTAGTCACCGAAAATGAATCGGTTTACATTCCCATTGGTGCGGTTCACTCGCTCGAAAACCCAGGCAAGATTCCCTTAGAGCTTATCGAGGTGCAAGTGGGTGCCTACTTAGGAGAGGATGATATCGTTCGTTTTGAGGATCGATACGGACGAGCTTAAAGCTGATGGCAGCAAATCATCCAGAAATAATAGAGATTAAACACTCGCGCTTCAGGGCGCGAGTTTCTGTAAGAGGCGCTCAGCTTTTGAATTTTGCCCCTACAGGAGACGCAGACTGGTTATGGTGTACAGACGAAAAGTTCATTTCGCAAGATAGGCCGATACGCGGCGGCATACCTATTTGTTGGCCATGGTTTGGCCAGCACCCAACAAGAGATGACTTGCCTTCTCATGGCTTTGCTCGCTTGATGGATTGGGTGCTTATTAGCTCGGAAGATTTCGGAAGTTTTTATCAAATCGCGTTCGAATTAAAGTCGTCAGACAAAACAATGGCAATGTGGCCGCATGATTTCACCGCCAGAGTGATGATGAAGTTCGGAGATTACTGTTCTGTTCATCTTTTTGTGAAGACTGAGGGCGAATGGACAGGTGCTCTTCATTCGTACTTAGCCGTAAATGATATCAATCAGGTTCGAATTTCGGGGCTTGGAGAGTCATATCAGGATAATTTGGACAATCGTGTTGTTAAGACTGAGAAACCCTCTGTGGTGGTAAACGGACCGACCGAGCGTCTGTATTTGCGACCCGAACCTTTAGCTCGCTTGCATCATGGTAGTAAAAGTTCACATAAGCTTGATTTACATCATGAGGGTAATTCTGACGTGATGCTTTGGACTCCGTGGAAAGGTGCTGGGATTAGTCCCGCTGATATGAGTGCTCAAGATTATAAAAGAATGATTTGTATTGAAACATCACGTATTCAGAAGCCTCAGAAAAACGGCAAGCTTAGTGTGAGGCTCGAAAAGAATTCAAATTTGGAAGGATAAATTAAGAAATGGAAAAACTGACCTGCTTCAAAGCATACGACATTCGCGGGCAGCTCGGCACCGAGCTTAACGAAGATATTGCATATCGCATAGGACGTGCCTACGGCGAATACCTTAAGCCAAAAACAATTGTGGTAGGTGGTGACGTGCGTTTGACTTCTGAATCCTTAAAGTTAGCGCTTGCTAACGGCCTGCGTGACGCAGGTGTAGACGTGTTAGACATAGGCTTAGCAGGCACGGAAGAAATTTACTTTGCCACTTTCCATCTTGGCGTATGCGGTGGTATTGAGGTTACAGCGAGCCATAACCCCATGGACTACAACGGGATGAAGCTTGTGCGTGAAGGAGCTCGACCCATCAGCGGTGATACAGGATTGCGAGATGTGCAGCGGTTAGCCGAGGCTAATCAATTTGGGGAGCCGGTTGTAGAGCGCGGTAAATTCAAAGAGATTTCAGTACTTGATGACTACGTTGAGCATTTGCTCGGTTATGTTGATTTAAGCAACTTCAACCAGCCAATGAAGCTGGTGATTAACAGTGGCAACGGTGCAGCAGGTCATGTGGTGGACGCCATTGAAGAACGGCTGCAAGCCGCCGGTGTGCCGATTGAACTTGTGAAAGTGCATAATGAGCCGGACGGCAATTTCCCTAATGGTATTCCAAACCCATTGTTGCCGGAAAACCGCCAAGACACCATAGACGCAGTGCGAGCGCATAACGCCGATATGGGCATTGCCTTTGACGGTGACTTCGACCGCTGCTTCTTGTTCGATCATGAAGGCGGGTTCATTGAAGGCTATTATATTGTCGGTTTATTGGCAGAGGCTTTCTTAAAAAAGAATGCGGGTTCGAAAATCATTCATGATCCCCGCCTAACCTGGAATACGGTGGACTTGGTTGAGCAGGCGGGGGGCATACCTATTATGTCGAAAACTGGCCACGCGTTTATTAAAGAGCGCATGCGAAAGGAAGACGCAGTTTATGGCGGAGAGATGAGCGCCCATCATTATTTTCGAGATTTCGCTTACTGCGACAGTGGCATGATTCCTTGGTTATTAGTGGCGGAGTTGCTTGCGGTGAAAGGGCAAACGCTCAAGCAGTTAGTAGAACAACGCATGGCCGCGTATCCATCATCGGGTGAGATTAATAGTAAGCTTGACGATGGACCTGCAGCAATTCAGCGTGTGCTTGAAGCTTTCGAAGGCGATGCACTGAATATAGACCGTACAGACGGTATCAGCCTTGAATTTTCAGATTGGCGCTTTAATTTACGCAGTTCAAATACAGAGCCGGTAGTTCGGTTGAATGTTGAGAGCAGAGGGAATGGGAGCTTGATGCTTGAAAGGACGGAAGCTCTGGTTCGATTGTTGAGAGATAAAGCGAGCTGAATTTGATTAAAGTATGCTTATTTGGCAAGTATTCTAAGAGAACACCATTAACGTACCTTGCTTACCAAAAGCTTCTAATGAGAGAGGTTATGATAGTGTCTCAGCCACAGGAAGCTGATCTTTTGATTTCTGGGGCGTTACGTGATTTTCTCGAACATCAAAAAATCATCTTGAGATGCAAGCAGAACAATTCAAGATTAAAGTGTATGGTATTTTCAGAAGAGCCTTTTTGGGACTGGCTTTGGGACCCGTGTTTTGGCCAGCCAATTGAAATAGTCGGTGAAGGTAGTGAAGCATTTGAGGTTTACCGAGTTAATCACACAACCTCTGATGTATTTAAATTTGAAACACTACCCTATTTTATTACTACAGAAGATTATTTTTTCGAAAGATATAGAAATTGGTTTTTGGAAAACGCACGACTGACTCCTAAAGATTGGATTGAAAAGTGGAATTCGGCTCCTTTCGAATTTGCCTATGTCGCTGAAAAGAGAGTATCTGATAAGTTTGCCGTTGAGTTTCCGGAATTAGCAGTGTTTGCTCTTTGTCAGTTGCGAACGAGACTGGCGCAACTGGCTCGTAATAGAGGCCAGCTTGTTGAAGGAAATGGTTGGGGTCATAATAGAAAGCGTCAAGACCTCGATGATTGGCATTTGGACAAGTACCAACTGTTGAAGGGTCAGTCGAAGTTCGTCTCGGCATTAGAAAACACGGACCAGAAATTTTATGTCACGGAGAAATTATTTGATGCGTACGCTGTTGGTGGCATTCCTCTTTACTCTATTGCTCCGAGAAGAACAGACATACTAAAACTAGTACCTCCTGAGAGTTTGATTAACACTTTCGGAAGGAGTGCCCCAGACATTGACGACTATATCAGAAATAATGTCTCCACAAAGAGTTTCTCGGAGAGCTATGCAACTGCACAAGAAAAACTTAATTCCATTTTTTCTAGACTGGAAGAACTTGAATTCACACGGAATAGGTTTGCAGCTCGATTTCTCCGAGAGATAACTAAAGTTATGAATTCCTGAGGGTCGCTCAATATTAACGGGTAAGGAAAGCAACATGAACGAGCGGAAGCTCCCCGTTCAAATACTAGGACTTGAATTGATAGCTCTTCTTTCGCACCTGGAATTTGATAAGAGACCGATTTGTTTTTCACCCGAGAGGCTCTTGGGTGCCTGTCCTTTTTTAAAGCGTATTGAGTGAAGGTTAGAATGTAGGTAAGTATGATGAGGATATCAACTAAGCAATGGAGATATATTTCCACCGTATTGTTGCTCCTGATTCTCGGAGGAGTGATTGCAATCTGGCTGTACACCACTAAAAAACAAGTTGATCTAACTGCCTTTACGGTTGCAATACTTTCTTCGGTGATATCGCTAGTGGCTTTATATGTCTCTTTACAGACATATATTTCTATCGATAGCGTGAACACAATTACGAAGATGGACGGAAACATACTGGACAACGAACATTACGTGACTTGTATTCCGGAACTCATCTCAACGTTCCGTCAAACAGAAGAGGCAGCTTTACGTGATGCAATACTTGGACAGATAACTCGAAACATTCGAAAACACTCAAGTACAGCAATGAATTTTGCGGACACGCTGCAGTCCATGATTGATGTTCTAGTACTCTTCCCAGCCATTGACCTTCGAAGCGAAAGTACAGAGTCCCGACATACGAAAGATATAGATTCAATTATCCAAAAAATAAATGAGAAAGCTGACGAATTTACAAGTATTAGCAAAGGTAACTCAATTCAGATTCGTGAAGCTGTTAAGTTATTTACATCTGTATATGAGTATCAACGAACAGTTGAGGGAAAAGGGATATTGGAGCAAACAGGTTTGCTTCAGATTCGTGCCACTATGCTTCGAAATCCGGTGAGTGCAACGGTTTATCACAATTATCTAGGTTTATATTATCGAAAGCGTGCCATTCGACTAGTTGATCCAAAAGACAAAGCAGATGTTGCCTCTTTACAAAAATGGCAGGAAATACGAGATAGAATTTCGGGAGATGCGCTGGAGAAACTAAAGCGCTACCTCTCACAAGCGGATCATTCGTTTGCGAAGGCTCTGGAATTCTCTAAAGATGACCCCATGTGGCGTGGATACATATTATTCAATCAAGCAAGAACGGAATTTATAAAACATGTAATGCTTCGAGAGGAATATGTAGACCCATTGACTACTATGGAAGATGCAATTAGTGCTCGAGCCAACCTTAATGAGCTGATTGATGAAATTCTTGCGGACCAAAAGCAATTCTCTGTGCTGCAGTGCCATTATCTTTATCAAGAAGAATATGCGAGGTTACTTTACGTGAGTTATTGTAAGGCACTGGGTAAAGAGGCATATTATCGCGGAGAACGCGTACAAAATAATGATCAGTACGCTAAATTAATAAGGCCTTTTTTGAAAGAGTTAAATAGTACAGGTAGAGAGCGGCTAGCAAGTTTAAGTAGGCTCCCTTAGTACACTAGATGTTGTACTTTTGATATGATAAGAAACTATGTTTCTTAAAATTAAACGAAGAGTGTTGCCATGGACGTAAAAGAACGCCTCACCCACCTCAAGGCTCTTGAAAACGAGTCCATCCAAATATTCCGTGAAGTCGCGGCAGAGTTTGAAAACCCCGTCATGCTTTATTCCGTGGGTAAAGACTCTTCTGTATTGCTGCACTTAGCGCGAAAGGCCTTCTACCCAGGCAAAATTCCATTTCCGCTTATGCATGTGAATACCACATGGAAATTCCGTGAAATGATCGCTTTTCGTGACCGTATTGCCAAAGAAATGGATTTTGAGTTGATTGAATATATCAATCAAGAAGGCGTGGAAGCGGGTGTGGGGCCTTTCAGTCACGGTTCTGCGAAGCATACCGATATTATGAAAACTCAGGCGCTCAAGCAGGCATTGAATAAATATAAGTTCGATGCGGCATTTGGCGGCGCACGCCGTGACGAAGAGAAATCTCGTGCAAAAGAGCGTGTATATTCATTTCGTGACCGTAATCACCGTTGGGATCCGAAAAACCAGCGCCCTGAACTTTGGAACATTTATAACGGCAAGGGAGACAAAGGCGAAAGCATTCGTGTGTTTCCGCTTTCCAATTGGACGGAACTTGATATTTGGCAGTATATCTACCTTGAGAAGATTCAAATTCCAGATTTGTACTTTGCCAAAGAGCGCCCAGTAGTTGAGCGCGACGGCATGCTCATGATGGTCGACGACGACCGTATGCCGCTTGAGCCGGGTGAAACGCCGGAAATGCGCATGGTGCGTTTCCGTACGTTGGGTTGCTACCCGCTTACGGGTGCCATTGAGTCGAAAGCGGCTACTTTGCCGGAAATTATTCAAGAAATGCTGCTTACGAAAACGTCTGAGCGCCAAGGTCGTGTGATCGATCGTGATAGTTCAGGTTCGATGGAGAAGAAAAAAATCGAGGGGTATTTCTGATGAGCCATGCGTCTCCTTTGATTGAAAAAGATATTCTTGCTTATTTAAAGCAACACGAAGAGAAAGAGCTCCTTCGTTTTATTACCTGTGGCTCAGTAGATGACGGCAAAAGTACCCTGATTGGGCGTTTACTACACGACAGTAAAATGATTTTCGAAGATCAGCTTGCGGCTATTACTGAAGACTCGAAAAAATCGGGGACTCAGGGTGACGAAGTTGATTTGGCGTTATTAGTAGATGGCTTGCAGAGTGAACGTGAGCAGGGCATTACCATTGACGTCGCTTATCGTTATTTCTCTACCGACAAGCGCAAGTTTATTATTGCCGACACCCCAGGCCATGAGCAGTATACGCGGAACATGGCCACAGGCGCTTCTACTTGTGATTTAGCCATTATTTTGGTTGACGCGCGCCATGGCGTGCAGGTGCAAACGCGTCGCCACAGCTTTATTTGTTCACTGCTCGGTATTAAGCATGTGATTGTGGCAGTGAATAAAATGGACTTGGTGGAGTATTCGCAAGAGCGTTACAAAGAAATTCAAGAAGAGTATTTAAAGCTTGCCGGCTCACTCGATATTCCAGATATTCGCTTCGTGCCAATTTCGGCGCTGAAAGGCGATAACGTAGTGAATCGTTCGGAGCATTTGAGCTGGTTCCGTGGCTCTACTTTGATGGAGTATCTTGAGAATCTTGATGTGCTTGAGAACTCTGACAAGCAAGATTTTCGTTTTCCTGTACAGCTTGTTTCGCGCCCAAATTCTGATTTTCGTGGTTTTCAAGGCACGATTGCCTCGGGTGCCATTCGAGTGGGTGATACCATACGCGTGCTGCCTTCCGGCACGATTTCGACCGTGAAGTCGATTGTTACTTTCGATGGTGAACTCGAAGAAGCGGTTGCGCCTATGGCCGTGACATTGACCTTGAACGACGAGGTGGATGTTTCTCGCGGCAATATGATTGTGCGTAAAGATGAGCTTCCGCATGTTTCTACTCGCATGCGCGCGAAAGTGGTGTGGATGCATGAAAAAGCACTGGAAGCACACCGTGAATATTATGTGAAGTTCACCTGCAAACTGACCACTGGAAAAGTGGAGAAGCTGCATCATCGTATTGATGTAAACACACTTGAAGAAGTGGAAGCTGGGAAACTTGAGCTGAACGAAATTGGCTTGGTCGATTTGCAAGTGAATGAGCCCGTAGCGTTCGATGCGTATCAAACGAATAAGCAAACCGGTGCGTTTATTTTGATCGACCGCATGAGTAATGTAACCGTAGGTGCGGGCATGATTGATTCAGCGCTAAAAGGGCATGAGGCTTCTGAAGCAGAAACGCATGAATTCAGCGAGTTCGAAGTAGAGCTGAACCAGCTCATTCGCAAGCACTTCCCGCACTGGGGCGCTAAGGATCTGCTGTCATGAGCGTTGAGCTGGACTTTCGGTCAGACTTCAGTCTGACCTGTGTATACGGGCTTCCGAGATCGAGGAATATGGATAGAGGCAGGTCAGGTTGAAACCTGACCGAGGCTGATTCAGAGGATCTAATGTGGTTTTGCTGATATGCACGATTGTAGGAATTATCCTGCTTTTGATCCGCTTCCAGCAGCAGGCGCCTGCCATTTTTGGTGGGGGTATGTTGGTCACAGTGCTGATGGGCTGGGTTTCGCCAGAAACCATGCTTTCAAATGCGGCGAACCCTGGGTTAGCCACCTTAGTGTTGCTTATTCTGATCTCCTTCGCGTTAGAAAAAACCAGCCTACTTCGTAAAGTATCGAGCTATTTATTTAGTCGTTCTATCACGGCAAGCATTTGGCGCACCATGGGTTTTTCAGCGCTGGCTTCTTCCGTGCTGAACAACACCGCAGTAGTGGCCGCAATGCTTAACTCAGTGCGCTCTAACAAGTATGTTGCACCCTCAAAACTACTTATTCCCCTCTCTTACGCCGCCATTATGGGCGGCACGCTCACGCTTATCGGTACTTCCACCAATCTGATCGTGAACTCGATGTTTACAGGTACCGGCCACTCCGGCTTTCAGTTCTTTGACTTTACCCTCGTTGGCTTGGGGGTAACTGTTGCAGGCTTGTTGGTGCTTTTTGTGATGACCTACTGGTTGCCCGAAGATCAGGAGAAGAAGTCTGAAGTATCGGAATATTTCGTTGAAGCTCGTTTAGCTGCAGACTCGCCTTTAGTCGGGAAAACGGTGGAAGGGGCAGGACTTCGCCATTTAGACGAGCTCTTTTTGGCGGAAATTATTCGGAAACGGGAAATAATTCGCCCGGTGGCTCGATATGACGTGCTGGAAGCTGGGGATAAGCTCATTTTTTCGGGGAATGTTTCGAAAGTAATGGCGCTCAAGCAGTTTCCTGGTATTACCTTGTTTGCAGAAGACAATGGTTTAACCACGCAACAACTCACTGAAGTGATTATTAAAGAAGACTCGGTATTGGTAGGGAAAAGCTTAAAGAGTACCGGTTTTCGTGCGCGTTTCGACGCTGCAGTTGTGGCGATTCGCCGAGAAGGTGGGCGTGTGACTGGGAAATTGGGAGAGGTGTTTTTGCAACCTGGTGACTTTTTGTTGCTCGCCACCGGTCCCGACTTCTCCTCTCGCCATAATATTTCGAAGAACTTTTTCGTATTAAGTGGTGTGAACCCAGACTCGATGTTGAGTGGCTGGCGCGAAAGAGTGACCCTTTGGGGCTTTGTGGCAATGATCGCGGGTACTGTAATTACGGGCAGTTCTTTATTCTTGGCGGCTTTGCTATTGCTCTCGGTATTATTGTTCACCGGCTGTTTGAACTCGAATGAAATTAAACGGCGGTTCCCAGTGGAGATTTGGTTGATCGTTACAAGTGCGCTTTGTATTGCATCGGCGATGGAGACCACGGGGCTCTCGGTGGCCATTGGTGATTTTGCAGGCACGGCATTGGCAGGGCATGCGCCGTTTGTTACCTTTGCAGGCGTATTTTTAATGACCTATTTACTCACCGAGCTCATTACAAACAACGCCGCGGCGGCTTTAATGTTTCCGATAGCCTACAGCTTGGCACAGGGGCTGGGCGTCGATCCGTTTCCCATGGTCATGGGGGTCGCGTTTGCGGCGTCGGCAAGCTTTTTAACGCCTTACGGGTACCAAACCAATTTGATGGTATTCAACGCCAGCAACTACCGTCTCAAGCACTTTTTACAAACCGGCGCACCGGTGGCCGTAACGTATATCGCCAGCTGTTTAGTACTCATACCGGCGGTGTTCCCGTTTTGAGCTCGGTCAGACTTCAGTCTGACCTATGTATACGGGCTTCCTAAATTTGGGAACATGTCAGTACGCAGGTCAGGTTGAAACCTGACCGAGAATCGAGGAGCAAAATGAAAGAAAACATTGTTTGGCACAACACTTCGGTGTCGCACGACGACCGAGTGGCGTTGAATGGGCACAAGCCCGCTTTGTTGTGGTACACCGGCTTGAGTGGTTCTGGCAAGTCGACGATTGCGAATGCGGTGGATCGCAAGCTATTTGAACGCGGTTGCCATACCTATCTTCTTGATGGTGACAACGTGCGCCATGGACTGAATAAAGATCTCGGCTTCGACGACACCTCGCGCGTGGAAAACATTCGCCGTATTACCGAAGTTGCCAAGCTTTTCGTAGATGCTGGTCTAATAGTCGGCACCGCTTTTATTTCGCCTTTTAAAGAAGACCGAGCGCAGGCCAGAGCGATAGGAGGTGCTCACTTCATTGAAGTGTTCGTAGACACACCCATCGAGATTTGTGAGCAACGCGACCCGAAAGGGCTTTACAAAAAGGCGCGCGCTGGCGAGATTCCACACTTCACCGGCATTTCCTCGCCGTACGAAGCTCCCGAAAGCCCAGAAATTCATTTAAGAACGGCGGAAATGAGCGTGGAAGCTGCCGCCGATGCAGTGGTGGCGTATGTGCTTAATGTCGCTTGAAAATGCTGTTTGGGATACCCCTTTATTTCGTCAGTCGGTTGCGGCGATACCGGAGGGTTCAGAGGTGCTCTTGGCGGGTTCGGCAAGAGCTATTGCGAGCGCATTGCGTGACTCGCGGCTTAAGAGGCTTCGGGTACGAGGTCTAAAGGCGGTGGGTACGGGAGGGCGAGCTACGCTGCATTTCAGAGACTCAAAGATTCCTGTGGTCTTTTGTGGCTCTCCGCATAAGCGCTGGTTCAACGGACCTTCAGAGGCGATCGCCCGCTGCTTTTGGCTGGATGGTCTTTCTGAGTGGAGGCAGTCAAAGGGCCGTGCTGACAGTCAGTATCTCGAGTCACACATAGATGCACTATCATCGGTTTACTCACAATTAGAAGATGATGCATCACGACTCAGTTATGCCGCTTGCGTGCGCGCTCGGGTGTCTTGTGATGCTGGCTTCTACCGAACGGCGCCATATCCTGAGTACTTTCATCCTTTAGCGCAAGCCCGACCGGGGAATGTTGTAATTGACGTTGGCGCATACACTGGCGGCTCTGCGATTGCATTTCGTCGAGCGGTTAGCAGAAAGGGTAGCGTAATTGCAATGGAGCCTTCTCCAACAAATTTCAAACGGCTAAAGTTAACGAAATTACTCGGTATTCATCCGGTGTGTGCAGGAGCGTCTGACGTTCGGATGCAGAGTCGCTTGCGTGAGGCGGGAGGGAGTTCCACTCTTGGCGCTGAGGGGACAGAGGTAGAGCTACTCCCTATCGATTATCTTGTGACGTCGATGCGTCTTCCAACCGTAGATTTGATTAAGTACGATGTTGAAGGGCACGAGATGCCCGCATTGCTTGGTGCAAAAGAAACATTGGAACGCTTTCGCCCGATAATTCAACTGAGTATTTATCACCATGCGCGTGATTTGTTTGAGCTCCCCCTATGGGTGATGAGAAACATAGATAATTATGCCTTTTATGTTTCACACCACAACTGTTACCACACAGGGACTGATCTTTATGCGGTTCCCCGTGAGCGTTTAGGTCAAGTGTGATTTCGAGTGGCGGTCACAACTATTTGGGCGAGCCAATAAGCTCTAAACCGGTACTTTGCTCTCTAACACTAATTTGCTCACCGGGCGCGATGGGTTGAGTGATCTCGAATAAGAACCCTGCATGTTGGTTTGCTCGTGTAATCACCCCTCTCTCTACTAAATCTTTGCGCTCACGCTCAACTTTAGCTGAGCCAACCTTTATATCATTCATAAAGATGTCAACTACTAAGGGGCCCTGGTCCGAGGCGACTATCCAGCCTCTAACCTTATTATCTCCCACACTATCTAAGTACCCCCACAACCCCTGTTCTTTCAGCGCCTTTCCTTGCTGTGTTTTTCTCACCCAACGATTATAAACTTCACCGTTTGGTTGAATGACAGACTCAATAGCTGATACACGGTCATCGGAGTGATCTGACCCCAAAAATGTAAGGAGTGATTCCGCATAGGCTTTTGGGTTTAGAAGAAGCTTCTCGTACGACACATGAAGTGCATCGGGTTGGTAGCGTTTAACAAACTTAGCGACGTTTTCATAACCGCGATTTACATTTCGAATTCCCTCCGACAGCTCTCTATGATGCAATTCTTGCACCCGTGTAGCAATTGCAAAAGGATCTCGATACACAAACACGTACCTGGGATTTATGAAAAGCTTGTGTACTTTAGGCAGCTTCCAAATACTGTCGGGAAGCTTCCAAGCGTAGGTGCCGAAACTCGCCTTGTATTGCTGTGCAAGCCGCTTTACTTCACGCCACTTCTTTGCACGAAATGCAGTTCCAAGTGCTTTGTCTTCAAAAATAGGCGGATAGAACGACTCTCCAAGTGGAATACCGGCAGCGTTAAATGAAGCTGCAATAGCGGAGGTTCCTCCTCGGTTCATTCCGACAATGATGTACGTGACAGGTTTTTGCATAAGCGTCTTTCATTACAATTTCAGGAATTATGCACAGCCGCGCATTGTTTTGCAAAATCGGTGTAATAAACATAACTTTTTGGTAGTCTTTAACCCCATTCAGTACGCAGTAAAGGAAGCTCCACGGATGACCTACATAGATGTTTTTAACGGCGACGCAGACGGTATTTTCTCGCTCATTCAAATGCGTAAAGCAAAACCAGTAAAAGCGAGTGAACAAAAACTAATTAGTGGCGTTAAGCGTGACAATTCGTTAATTAAAAAGATCTCTGACGGTGAAGCTGACGCTGCGATTATTACCGCTCTCGACATCTCATTTGATAAGAATACCGATGATTTAAAACGCGTGTTGGAAAAAGCAGACTCGGTGTTTTACTGCGACCACCACCAAGCAAAGAGCCTTTTCGACCATGAGAAGCTAACGCATTTGATCGATTTTTCTCCCAATGTTTGCACAGGCCTACTAGTTAGCAAGCATTTGGGTGGTATGTTCCATGAGTGGGCAATTACCGCTGCGTTTGGCGACAGCCTTGATTCTGTCGGATTCGCTGAGAGTGATAAGCTGGGTTTACATAGAGACAATGCACAGCAACTCCGCGAGCTTGGTATTTTGGTGAATTATAATGGTTACGGAGCCACCGTTGAGGATCTGCATTTCGCACCAGAGGCATTATATCGAGCGCTCTGCACTTATGGTTCTCCTTTCGAAGCAATTAATGATACTCACTCCCCGTTTGCTCAACTTCAAAAAGGTTTTGCAGAAGATGTGGAGCAAGCTGCACGAGCAGAGCATATCCAAAACGATGATGTAGTTACCGCTGTAATGCTCGACAATGCACCGTGGGCACGGCGCATTAGCGGCACACTTGGAAACGACCTTGCACATCAGAACCCCGATAAAGCGGTAGTCATTGCGACTCCCAACGCAGACGGAGAAACACTGACTATCAGCCTACGAGCACCCAAATCGAACTTACAAGGCGCCGGGGACATCTGCTCGTCCTTCCCGACAGGGGGAGGCCGCGCAGGCGCAGCGGGTGTTAATGCGCTGCCGATAAACGATCTTGGGCAGTTTGTTGATGCGGTGGCCGATTATTATGAGTAGAAGCAAAAACTTAAAAGTTTTGGTGACTGGCGGTGCGGGTTTTATTGGATCTGCGGTGGTGCGCGAATTAATTCAGAACACAAAACATGAAGTGCTGAACGTTGATAAACTCACTTATGCTGGGAACTTAGAATCTCTTGCGAGTGTGTCTGAGGATGCACGTTATACCTTTGTTCAAGCCGATATTTGTGAGGCTAAGGCCATGGCTGAAGCTTTCGAAAAATTCCAGCCTGACGTGGTGATGCATTTAGCCGCTGAGAGTCATGTTGATCGCTCTATTGATGGTCCAGCTGAGTTTATTCAAACTAATGTCGTGGGCACTTACACGTTACTAGAAGCAGCGAGGAATTATCTTGCTCAACTAGAGGTAGGATACCCTGATAAAGCAAGAAGCTTTCGCTTCCATCATATTTCAACAGATGAAGTTTACGGTGACTTACGCGGTACGAATAATGTGTTCACGGAAACTACACCTTATGCGCCAAGCTCTCCATATTCTGCGAGCAAAGCGAGCTCCGATCACTTGGTTAGAGCTTGGGGGCGCACGTTCGCGCTACCAACGATAGTGACAAATTGCTCGAATAATTATGGACCCTATCATTTCCCGGAAAAGTTAATTCCGCTCATGATTTTAAATGCACTCGCCGGAAAAGATTTACCGGTCTATGGCGATGGAAAACAGGTTCGCGACTGGCTTTATGTTGAAGATCACGCTCGAGCTCTAATTCAAGTAGCTACAACGGGAAAGGTCGGCGAAACCTACAATATTGGTGGCTATAGCGAAAAACAGAATATCGAAGTTGTACAGACGATATGTGCACTCCTTGAGGAGCTTGTGCCAAATAAACCTGGTGGTCTTAAAAAATACGAAGATCTAATCCGGTTTGTAGCAGATCGACCGGGTCACGATGTTCGTTATGCGATTGATGCGAGCAAAATAGCTCGAGATCTCGGTTGGAAACCGGCCGAAACCTTTGAATCGGGTATGCGTAAAACTGTAGAGTGGTATTTAGCAAACAAGGGATGGTGGCAGCGTGTGCAAGATCGGAGATATCAAGGTACGCGTTTAGGAGAGGTTCATTAATGCGAAGCACTATCTTAGTAACAGGTGCTAGTGGGCAGGTGGGATTCGAACTTGTCCGAGCATTTCATTTTTTTGGAAAGGTAATCGCGCCTGAACGCTCGGAGTTGAACCTTGCAAATGAGTCTGAAGTCCATGCGTACCTTTTGAAACATCAACCGAATATAATTTTAAACGCAGCGGCTTACACTGCTGTAGATAGAGCAGAGGACGAAGAGACCGAGTGCTTTGCATTAAATGATAAGCTTCCTGAGTTACTCTCGGAATTTGTACTTTCTAGGAGCCAGTCTGGAATTTCCTGTACGTTAATTCACTTCTCAACAGATTACGTGTATCCCGGCACTGGAACAAAAGCGTGGAAAGAGAGTGATGCCATTGGACCACTCTCGGTTTACGGGAAAAGCAAGCTAGCAGGCGAGCAAAAGGTTTTGAAAAATCTGTCTAGTAGCTCTGTCAAACATTATATTTTGAGAACCAGCTGGGTTTACAGTGCACGTGGCAATAATTTCATGAAAACAATGTTACGGTTGGCTCTTGAGCGCGATTCCTTGAATATTGTAAACGACCAAATTGGGGCTCCAACACCAGCAAGACTTTTGGCGCAATTAAGTGTTTTGTTGGTAATTAAAGATGCAGATTCTGGGATTTACCACGCAGCACCCCGTGGTGAAACTTCCTGGTTTGAATTTGCGAAGGCAATTTTTGAGCAAGCCAAGAGTCGCTTATCATTTATGATTGATGAGTCGGGGATCTGTGGAATTCCTACAGAGAATTATCCAACGCCGGCAGTGCGGCCTCTGAACTCTCGATTGAACCTAGAAAAAGTGGAGCGGGTACTTGATATTGAACTGCCGCATTGGAAAGATGAATTAGAGCTCACATTGGACGAGTATTTAGAACAGGTTTCTGGGAGTACAAAGCATGGCCTATAGAGGTATTATTCTTGCCGGGGGCTCTGGTACACGTTTGCATCCGATTACTCGTGGTGTATCAAAACAGCTGTTACCTATTTACGATAAACCGATGATCTATTATCCGATTTCTGTGTTGATGTTGGCTGGCATTCGAGAAATATTAATTATTTCGACTCCGGACGATTTGCCTCAGTATAAAAAACTCTTGGGTACAGGAGATGAATTGGGGCTGAGCTTCTCATATGCGGTGCAACCATCTCCAGATGGACTAGCGCAGGCATTTATCATTGGTGAAGAGTTTATCGGTGAATCGCAAGTGTGTTTAGTTCTGGGGGATAATATTTTTCATGGTCAGCACTTTTCTGATCAATTGAAACGAGCCGCATCGAGAGATAGAGGAGCCACAGTATTTGGGTATATGGTGAAGGACCCGGAGCGTTTTGGGGTTGTGGAATTCGATGAGGAAGGCAAGGCGGTTTCCATTGAAGAAAAACCAGTTGAGCCGAAATCAAATTATGCGGTCACGGGCCTATATTTTTACGATAACGATGTAGTGGAAATTGCCAAGCTAGTACAACCCTCTGCACGTGGCGAACTAGAAATAACCAGTATCAATAACGCTTATTTGCAACGCGGTGAACTCAATGTTGAGCGTTTAGGCCGAGGTTTCGCTTGGCTTGATACTGGTACACACGACTCACTGATAGATGCGAGCATGTATGTGCAGACAATAGAGCATCGTCAAGGAATGAAAATAGCTTGCCTAGAAGAAATCAGCTGGAAGAATGGTTGGATCGATGACGAAGTGCTTGAGAAACATGCAATTGCCCTAGAGAAGACAGAATATGGTGCTTATCTTGCTAGGTTAGTTGCTATGAAGCGCAAGTAAAGCCTGTGATTCAATAATTTCCCCGTGTTATGATTCCCGTTAAAAGTTCGAGAAGAGACTCAATATGTCTAATAAATACACCAAACAGCGAGCGGATTCGCCGTTTTTAACCTTTGTTGCTAAAGAATTCCAAAAGCGTGGGACAGAACTCCGAATTAAACTTTCCGATAAAGTTCATGCCGCAGAGGTCGCGAAGAAAGTCGGTGTTCCGGTAAGCGAACGCGAGCATGTACTCGATGACATTCAGAATCTAACATCAGAGATGCTTGGTGAACGCTGTGTGTTGAAGTTTGCAAGAGGATGGTCAGCACAAGGGGTTATGTTGTTAAAAAAAGATGGAGAAGATAAGTATTTTGAATATCTATCTTTAACGACATTTTCCCTTGCAGAGATTAAACAGAAACAAGCCGCAATTCGTGAGCGTTTCTCTTCTAAAGAACCAGCGTGGATCATCGAAAGCTTCAAGCAAGGAACCTTACCTTCTGCAGCCGTGCCGTTTGATTACAAGTTTTACGTGTTTCAGGGGCAGGTGGGACTTATCTTCCAAATTGATCGTAATGCAAACCCGCCGAGAGTTGCAATGTTTGATGGTTCATTCAAACCGCTCACATTGGGTGAAGATTACAAACTGAGAGAAGGCAGTGTTCAACCGGCAACGCCGATTATTCCGGCGCGCGCTATGGAATTTGTGTGGTGGGCGCAATTGCTTTCAAGAGAAACTGATTCACCTTTTGTGAGCGTTGACCTGTTCGATACTACCGAAGGACCTGTTTTCGGTGAGTACACGTTTTCTCCGGGCGCGGTTCAAAAGCATATGTTTACGCTGAGCGATAAATTTATTGAAGAATTAGATGGATATTTCTTAGACGCAGAGAAAAGAATTGGTAGCCCTGGCTTACCGGATTTGCGAAATGCGCGGGAAGAAACAGCAGCGGTAAAATTAAACATATGGGCTTTAACAGCAGGATTGAATAAATTGAAAGAGTTGCAACTCATTGATAAAGAGACATTTAGCAGGCTTGCTAATGTAGCTTATATGGGCGGCAGTAAAGGGGCATGGCGCTTGGCAGAGCACTATCAAATTAATGCTAAATTAGAAAAGTCGGTCGTAAAAAGAGAACTGCTAATGCAATTAGGAAAAAATTGGGAACGTTGTAGAGAACTTTTAAAAGGTAGCGACGCATAATTGTGGCAAGTTTAGACGAAAAAGCGTTGGAGAAACGTCTCGAACAACTTGAAAAAGAGAACCAAACGCTTCGCAAACAACTTGATGCCCAAAAATCTGATAGCGCAGGCTTGTTTGGGAGGCTTAATCGTCTCATACGGAATCGTAGCAAGGGAAAGAATACTTCCTCCAATAATAAACATGCTGAGATTCTTAGAAACTCAGTGTGGTTTGATGCTGAATGGTATGCTGAAACCTACGAGGACGAACTCTCTCAATCCGAGTTGTCACATGACCCTGCACTCCATTACTTAATGTATGGCGGATTTAAGGGGTTTAATCCGAGCCTGCAATTTGATTCAAATTGGTATTTTGAAGAGTACCCAGATGTCGCACAAGCGGGCATGAATCCTCTAATTCACTTTATTCTCAATGGCGAGAGAGAAGGGCGTTTGCCCAAGCCATTCGATGTTGCGAATCCGCTTGGTAATACTTTTGTGACACTAGAATATTATCGAGAGAAGCTCTGGTCTGGCTACTCTGAGCAAGCGCTTCGAGAAATTGAAAGGCTCGCTACGGAAGGTCGCAGAGCGGTACAAGTTAGGGCGCATTGGTATCTTGCTCGTTGGTATTATGCGCATGGTGATATTGAAACCGCACAAAATAATATTCAGGTGATGATCGGCAAGAACGGGCGAGCCACGAAACAAATGGGTGTGGGGTTAGCAAAATGTTTAACACTCAAAGGTGAGTTCGATGCGCTCGAGGAGATACTCGAAGATGAAGACTGGTTCTCGCCCACTAAACGAGAAACGCTTTTCTTAAAAGCGAATGCGTTGAGTGAACAACCCGAACGTGTTCATGAGCGGCTTCGGTATATAAACGATGTGTTCCTCATGGACGGCTTGACAGGCATAACTTGCCAAAACGAAGAAGCTCCGCTTACCCTAGAGAATATTGGGTATCTGTGGCAAGGAAAACCCCAAGTCGATACCCAGGCCTCCAAGATTAGTGTGGTGATTCCTGCTTACAATGCGGAATCTACAATTCACATTGCGTTAGATAGCATTCTAAACCAAACATGGCGCAATATTGAAGTGATTGTGGTCGACGATTTCAGCACGGATGAAACCGCTGCCGTAGTCACTCTTTATGAAGCTCGAGATAGCCGTGTTCGCTTACTTCGCAACGAGGTGAATTTAGGCGCGTACCCTTCCCGCAACCGCGGAATGAAAGCTGCTACCGGAGAGTACGTAACCGTTCACGATAGCGATGATTGGTCGCACCCGCAGAAGCTTGAAAAAATGGTTCAGGTTTTGGAATTAGCTCCTGAGAAAATGGCAAGTGTTAGTTTCTGGGTGCGCGTGACCAGAGAACTGAACTTTGTGGGGTCATGGTTCTTAAATGAGTCTTTTTTAGAAAAGAACCATTCTTCTGCCCTCATTCGCCGCTCCGTATTAGACGAAATTGGATATTGGGATACTGTGAATGTAGCAGGCGATAGTGAATTTCTGTGGCGATTAGAAAAACACTATGGCTTTGACTCTATTTTATTCGTGTTGAAGAATACTCCGCTTTCTTTTGCGTTATCTGATGACACGTCTCTGACGCGCACAAAAATGACCCATGTAAAGACCATACATTTCGGATTGCGCCGCATGTATCGTGAAGCGGCTCGATGGTGGCATGAGAATTCGCAGAACCACGTTTTGATAGAGGGTAGCAGAGAGTTTCCGGTGCCACTGGGGAACACGCGAAGCCGAGCTGAGCAATTTGATTTACTGGTAGTCGATAATTTCACAGATGAGAATAAGAACTTAGCAGAAGTCTTATTACGAATTCGAGAAAAACACGAACAAGGGCTATCGGTTTTGCTATTTCATTGGCCTTATTTTAATGGCTGGACGGGCGCTCCTGTGAGTAGCAACACATTTAAGCTTATGCAAGAGTTAGCCATTCAATTTACCCATGGCGGTGACACGGTAGCAGTGAGTAAAATTTGGGTGGTTGACACCCGTTTGCTTGAGCATGTAGTGGATAGTTTACCCCTGACGAAGGATGTGAACGAATATTTAACAGGGTTAGAGGCGGCGCGTGTAAGTGACTCCCTGTTGGTGCAGCAGTGTGAAGCAGTGTTCAGAGAAATAGTAGAGAGAGAGACGGATTGATGGCTTTGAAAGTAAGGGAATTACCTGGTTTTAATCGCAGTGATGCGGAATCTAAATTCCTTAAATTTGTTGCGGCTGAATTTCATGAGCGTGGTACTCCGTTACGCAAGAAATTTTCGAATAAATTATATGCGAATGAACATGCTAAAAAGAGAGGGTTAACGGCTGCAGAACAGTACAAAATTGTTCATGATATGGATGCTCTCACGCATGATGATTTGGGTTTAAGGGTCGTTTTAAAGTATGGCAAGGGATGGTCTGCTCGCGGTGTAATGCTGCTTGAACGGGTTGCTCCGGGGCTTTATTTCGAGCACATGTCGTTACAAACGATGTCACTTCAACAAATTCGAAATATTCAAAAAAAAGTGGCAGGTACATTTTCACATAAAGAAAAATTTTGGATTCTTGAAGAGTTTATTCAAGGGCCTCAGCTGATTGGTGAAATTCCATTCGACTATAAATTTTATGTTTTTAGAAACCGAATTGGTTTCATTACATTGAATGATAGAAATACCTCTCCCTCTCGTTTGGCTATATTAGACGGTGCATTTCGGCCATTGCGAGTGGGACCAGACTATTACTTTAATAAGGAAGAGGAAACCGGCATTGTGCCGGTAATACCGAGAGCAGCTGCTGAGCTTGCTTGGTGGGCTCTCAAATTAGCACAAGATACCGATGCACCCATGGTTCGCATTGATCTCTATGATTCAGTAAAGGGGCCAATGTTCGGTGAATTCACCTTCTCTCCTGGCGGACCTCACAAGCGAAAATTTATTTTCTCACATGCAAAGCTCGATTATTTTGATTCACTAATGACTCTTGCTGAAAAAGATTTGAAAGGTGAATCTGTACCTGATTCGGCTTATCCATCTGACCCTGCAAGCCAGTTTAGTGGACTCATTAATTCACTTTCACTAGAAGAAGTACGTGCTTTGCAATTGCCTGACACGAAACTTTATAGCACCTTGAGTAGTGTCGCTTTTAATAATGGTAGTCGCGGAGCTCTAAGGATGTCTGAGCTACATGACCGTTTTGCTAATAATGCGCAAACCCCCAAAGAAGTTGCAGTTCAAAGACAATTGTCGAAGAGTTGGGGAGCATTGCGTGATTATTTAAAGCCAGGTGTGGAGTACGACCCGAATGCAGTATGAGGCATTTCGATTTTTGTTTGATGCCGAGTGGTATCTTGAACAAAACTCGGATGTGAATGCTGCGGGCGTTGACCCGTGGGAGCATTTTTGCAAATTTGGACATGCAGAAGGGCGTCAACCGGCCTATTCCCAGGCGCTAGATTATGAACGAGACTTTTGGTTCAGTGATGCGCATGACGCCGCAGAATTTAAGCTTCGTTCACTTATCAATTCTAGTCAATTGAACTACGAGCGATGGCTTGCTCGTTGGGCTTTGGCTCGATGGTACGGGAGCCTCGGAAAGTGGGAGTATGCTTCTAAGTATTTGTCTGAACTCCCCGAACCTGAACATTCATTTTGGCTGTTTATTCAGCCTTCCGCTCCGCAGTTATTATATTTGCAAATATTGCTTGAGACCAGGCAGTGGGACTCTGCCTATGAATATCTAAATGAGGCAAGTGAAATTTCTGTTTGGGATGCACTCTTTGCTGAGTTGGCGATCGCCGCTGGCTCAGACCAGAAAGTTGTAGTGAGTGATGAAGTAATTACTAGGCTGACAAATACATATCAAGGTGCAGGATTAACAGGTTTTTTACTTAATGAGGATAGAGGCTTTAACGGGCTCTCATCAAGGGGCCGCGATAATTCTATCGTCGATAGATTTAAGCTGCAGGTACAGCGTCGCACTCAAAGCCTTGTTTCAGTCATTATCCCATGTTTCAACGCGCAGGATACGATCGCTCAAGCAATAGCGAGCATAGAGCAGCAAACTTGGCAGGCGATTGAAATCATTGTTGTAGATGACGCTTCAACAGATGAGAGTTTACGTGTCGTTGAGGCAATTGCGAGCCAAAATAGAAATATAAAAATCATTCCTCAGACTGATAATAGCGGTGCATACAATGCGCGAAATGTAGGGGTAGCTGCGTCTTCTGGAAGCTACGTTACAGTGCTTGATGCTGACGACTGGGCGCACCCCCAAAAAATAGCTCAGCAAGTAAAGGCTATAGAAAAGAGCAGACATGCGAAAGCTTCTATTAGTTACCACATTCGATTAACAAATGAGTTGCAGCCATGGAATTGGAGAACAGAAAACTCTTGGATTAAGCGCAATGTCTCTTCACTTATGTTTACGAGAGAAGTGTTTAAGAAGCTGGGTTTCTGGGACTGTGTAAAAATGGCTGGAGACACAGAGTATTTGGAGCGGATACAAGCTGTGTATGGAACTGCTGCTATCGAAGATGTTCACCCAGGCATTCCGCTTGGTCTCAGCAGAGCGAGTTCAGGTGCTTTAACGCAAGCTTCACAAACCTCATTACGCACTCATTTCTTTGGCCCGCGGGCTGAGTATCATAAGTGCTCAAAGCGATGGCACAGCCAGTCATCAGATTTGTTTTTAGAGCAAACACCCGCTGTTCGGCCTTTTCCGATTCCTCCGTTCATGTGTACAGGTAATGAGCAACAACAGGACAGTAACCTGAAACTTAACGCTAAAATGTCTCCTTATTTTGATGAACGCTGGTATTTGCGAAATAATCCCGATGTAGCGCAAGCAAAACAAAATGCGTTCGAGCATTATTGGCGATTTGGGCGCTTTGAAGGGCGTGAGCCTGGACCGCTTATGAGTACCAGTGCTGTAAGTAGGGCATTTCCAAAATTGAAAGCGTCCGAGGCTTTGGCCATTTATCAAGGGTTGCTGCCCATTGTTGAGAAAGGAGAGCGGGCTGTTCATGAGGAAAGACCGCAGATTATTGCCGTAGGGCATCAGGTTTCGGATTATTTATTTGGTGCGGAAAGAAGCTTTCTCGATACGTTAGAAATGCTCTCCTCATCGTTTGATGTGCATGTAATTCTCCCGTCAGCAAAGTCGGCAACCTACGTTGACGAGATAAGGCAATTCGCTTGCCAAGTTATGTTTGTGCCCATGGTTTGGTGGCGTAGTAACAGGACTCCAGAGATATCCTGTATTCAAGCACTTGAGAGTTTTTTTTCGGAGACGCGAGCAAAATTAATTTATGTAAATACCATCGTATTGTGGGAACCGTTTATCGCGGCAAAGAATTTGAATATACCCTCGCTCATGCATGCTCGGGAACTTCCAGAGCATGATCCCGAACTTTGTCGAGCGCTGGCCGCATCTCCGGACACGATTAGAGAGCATATACACACGAATGTAGATTTTTTCATTGCGAATTCGGAATTAGTATACCGATACTTGCAAGGTTATCCTGAAGGAATTGTACTGCCGAATGCCGTTCCTGAACAGCTCATGGAACTGCCTGTTTCCGAACTGAAAGCACCTCTTAGGGTCGGAATGGTGAGTAGTAACTTATTGAAGAAGGGAATTCAGGACTTCTTTAGTATTGCAAAAGCGTTCAGTGAAAACCCAAATATACAGTTTCACTTGTTTGGTCCAAAAACTGAAGAATTAACTCAGTTATTAGAGGCAAATTCCGGCTTAGGTAATATAGCTATCCACGGTTACGTAGATGATCCGAAATTCGCTTTCAAGGAGATTGATGTTTTGCTTAACTTGTCTCACTTTGCAGAATCATTTGGTAGAACAGTTCTAGAAGCGATGGCTGCGGGAAGACTGGCGATTTGTTACGAATGGGGAGCGCTTTCTGATTTGATTAGCAACGAACGCGGCATTCTGGTAAAAAGGCAAGATCCTCAGGCGGTCATTTCGGCGTTAAAAGACGTTTTGAACGCGCCTCATTTATATTCACCGCGAATCATAGAAAGCCGCAATTTTTCGAATCAATATGCAGCATCAGAAATGGAAGCAAAGTTGCAGCGCTTCATAAAAAGAATAATAGGATAGTAGGCTCGATGTACACGATTTCCGTTACTAAGCATGAAGTGCAACTTCCGGCTTTTTTTGAATGTCATTTGGATAGTCCGTTAGAAGTTAAATATTCACTTCGTGAAATTCAAGAAGGGTTGTTATTTTCCGGCTGGATCTTGGCTGATAGCGATTATGAAATTGTTGTTTCAGACGATGAAGACACTGTGTATCCGCTGAATAAGAAGCGGGATGATGTCCTCTCTTCGTATGCTAGAAAAATAGACATTTCAGCACACTCAAAAAAACAACAAGGTTTTTCCTTTAAGTTACTTCCAAAGACAAGCTCGTTGACTATCTCGGCGCGCGAAGTAGCGACAGGTGGTGAGTTAGTGCCTTTGTTCGACTTATCGATTGATGGCCCTTTTAAAGTTCTTGTGGGCAAAAATAAATGGCTATTCCTGGATAACGACACCAACAAGAGTGTAGCGCAGCATATTGGAGATATTCGGCTGACGTTGGAGGCAGAGGCTTCTTGGCGTGAGTATTTTCAGGCTTTCATGAATTTACAGAGCAAATATAAGATTCCTGCTGCACTTCTAATTGCCCCTTCAAAAGAGGCAGTTGTTCCAGAGTTTCACCCGCTCAAGCGAGCTCGAAACACGGTGATTGAGGACGTTCTAGCACTTATTCCGAATGATTTTCCCTGTGTTTACCCTCTTGATGCTTTAAGAGCATCGAAAGATAGAAGTTTTCGAGTGACTGACACACATTGGACTTGTCATGGCGCAAAAATTGGAGCTATTGCTCTGTGCGAGCGTCTTGGAATTGATATTGTGAAGCTTCACTCTCTTTTTGAGGATGACGAATATAAACCACGATGGGTAATGGGAGATCTGGGTGTAAAGGTATACCCGCCTGTGCGCAATAAGGAGTACTATCTCTCAAATTACTCCTATAGAAAATTCCTTAAATTTGACAACGAACTACCGACCTTTGGAAGAATGTTGGTGATGAGGAATGGCGATGCTTTGAAGGAGGCTAGATTATTAATCTTTGGTTCGTCTTCATCTTACTCTATGTTTGATTACTTATCTCGCGTGTTCCGCCAAGTAGTTTTTGTTCACTCAGCCGGAAATGTAGACCCCTATTTAGTAGAGATGCTCAAGCCTGATTATTTGTTGAGTCAAACGAACGGGCGTTATGTTGTTCGATCTCCATCGGTAGATTATGACATTCGAGCAGTGATCAAGTCTAAATACCAAGATTTGACGGAAGCGAAACAATCTGAGCTACTTTCCTATGCCACAACACTCGCAGCAAAAACTGGTTATCCGGTCGTGGAAAAGTGTTGTGAAATACTTTTAAGTGCTACGAATCAGTAAACTCTAGATTGAGAGAGAAATCTTCTGCGTTTTTAGCGAGATGACGATGGTAGGCTGGGTCACTCTCCAGTAACTCACACCACGCTAATTTCATGAATTCGACTTCTTTTGACTCACGTTCCTTCTTCTCGGGGGTGTCTTCTTTGCCTCGAGATTTAGATTCAAAGTGGTAAAGCTCTGCATGAGGCGTCCAATAATTTTGGTAGCCTCGTTTCAATACCTTCAAACAAAAATCTACATCGTTAAACGCGACCGTTAATTGCTTTTCGTTGAGGCCACTAACCTCCTGATAAATACTTTTTTTAACAAGCAGACATGCAGCTGTAACGGCCGAGTACTGTTGTGGACATAAAAGTCTATTTTGATAACCTGCTTCGAATCTTGAGAAGTTCTTGTGGCTATGGCCTGCAAGTCCCCACAAGCCAAGAATGACACCTGCATGCTGCACGGTGTCGTCGGCATAGTAAAGCTTTGCCCCAACGCACCCAGCATTGGGTTTGAGCGCTTCGCAAAGCATATTTGATAGCCAGGCTTTCGCAATAACTTCGGTATCATTGTTTAACAGACACACATATTCACCAGCTGCCTGGGTTACCGCGAAATTATTGATTGCAGAATAATTAAATGGGTGGTTATATCGGATCACGCGAACCTTCTCATGCTTAGACACCGCTTTGAACCAAGACAGCGTGTCCGGCTCTGTGCTCTGGTTATCTAAAATCAATATTTCGTAATTTGAGTAGCTAGTTCTCTCTAATACGCTATTCACGCAGTTTCGGGTGAGCTCGAGAGAATCTCTTGTGGGAATAATAATACTCACCAGAGGTCTTTCCTTCGGGTCGACGCTTATGCTTGCAACTGCTTGATTGAGAACATGATGCTCAATTTCTTGAATTAAGACACTATTGCCATATAGATCAGGAGCCACTCGTTTAATGGCTTTCAATTCATGAGTCGAAAGCGCTTCTAGTTCAGGTTGCTGATGCTGAAGGATCAACGGAATATGCTGAACTTTTTTTGGCTCTAAGCTTAAACAAGAGAGTAATAATTCGTAATGAGATGTTGGCTTTTGGGTGAGTATACTTTTCAGTAAGTCCCCACGGATTGCAAACGCTGAACCAATATAGTTCGTGTGCAATAGAAGTGTTGGATCCCAGTTTGGCTTAAATTGCGGCAGAACTCGGGCATTATCTGAGTTTAGATAATCGTGGTCCCAATAGATGAGCTGGTTTTCTTTTGAAAAATGAGAACTTAGGAAAGATGGCAGTGACTCGCGGTAGACTGTATCGTTGCGTTTTATAATGATCCACTCATGGTCGCTCAATCGTTGAGGATCGAGCTCACGCAACTGATAGTAACTAATTCTTAATTTAGTCTCTGAGAGTTTCGATTTCTCGAAGTATCGGGGCTCTTTATCTCTTACCCATGAAACGTACTGATCACTCTCTTTGAGCTGATGCTGAAGCAGTGGTTGATAGGTTTGAATGAGTTTGTATTTTGCGTGCTCCCATCCAGACCGTTTTTGCCGAGCTCGTGTAATTCTGAAAATATAGCTTTTTCGTTGCTGAGCTGCTTCGGCATTCATTGCCACATGCCACATCATATGAAAAATAGCTTGAACCGAGACGATAGGTTTAAGGCTTACTGTAAAGCATAATTCCGCTTCATCACCGTTAGGGTAGCCGGCTAATGACAATGTTTTTAGCGAGCTTGTTCGATAAAAACATAGAGCCACACCATTTTTTAACCTTTCTACGCAACGAATGGTTTGGAAATTTTCGTTTTGTCCCAGTCCTATCGTTTTGCCAGTTGCCAAGTAATCTCGTGCTGCAGCATTTCTTGCGCTTATCTTGAGGCGGTACCATTGTTGCTCTCTCATGAGAGCGGAGCTTCGAACGTGGAACTCAGACTTATTCTGCTCTGAGCGTTTAATCGAAAAAGATTGAGCAGGCAGTACGAATTTAATCATGGGTCTGCTCACTCACTAAGTTGTGTTGTTTAGAAAAGTATTGCAGCCAAACACGCTCTGCAGACCAATTATGGCGGCCCGTTGCCCTATGGTTTTGTTTTGCGTGATGGTAAACCTCGTTATTAATTCCAGTTTCTAATGGGCGTAAATCGAACCCGTATAATTCGATAGTTGCGCTGGTTTGTGACTTTATGAACGCTAAGGTTGCAACTCCCGCGCTTGGAGGAGCGCCGAGTTTCATGACGAGATTACGCCAAACACTCAGTGAGGTGTCAACGAGTGGAGATTGTGTATATCGTAATGCATGCCAGTTCTGCTGCTTCGACAGCATGGCTGGGCCGGTAACCAAAATGAAGGGAGTTAACTGAGGTTGAGGACCTTTGTATGCTGGCGCAGTCACCCACAGATCGAGTTTCGTACCGATATCTTCAACATTTGTTTCTGAACTTTGGAAAAGATTAAAACGCACCACAAAATCGGCGTCATCGATTTCGTCCCCTAACTTACTTCCTTTTAATTTTGGGTGATTACCAACGACCGCTATTCTTTTTGCATGACTTAACTTTTCTTTTAATTGAGAATTCCAAGCGTGCTGTTGTGATAACCATCGCAGCATGGAACTGCGATATTGTGGCTCTACCCATGGTGTCTCTTTTCTTTGTTTCTGTTCGATGATGAAATTACGCACTTGCCTCAAGTGGAATTGAGTTATTCGATGGTAGATACGATCGAAGAAATCCATTTTTAAAAAATCTTCAAGGAGCTTAGCTTCTCGCGATCTAATGACAAACCCAAGGTCTCTTTTGAAATTAAGGTAATTCAAAAAATCGCGTGGCCTCTTAGTTTTTCTCCATACGACATTGAATAAAGCAAGAGTCCCTAAATTATAATGACCGTGCTTACGTAAAAGAAGTGCCGTTTTGCGTTGAGCTCTCAAGCTTCTTTGACATTGGTAGAGAGCCTCTCGCGAATTAAATGTAGGGTGAGTCATCCGTTCCTCTGCATACTATATGCTACTCATTTTTTAGCTTTGATAGCCACTGAAGCCAGTTTTGAGTTACTTTAGATATATTCGACTCTACAAGCAACTGCTCGTTGAAATTGTGAGTGCGGCCAGTTTTAATGCGCTCTCGCTCTTCTTCAACAGTCTGCTTCAACGTGGCGTACCAGCTATCTGCATCGTGAACCAGCGTAACACCGCAATGTTCTAATCGAGTCATATCTGGAATAGCGGTTGCTATCGTTCTTTTATTCCAAAAGCTACCTTCAATCCCCTTTAAAGCAGATTTACAATGATTAAAATGACTCATCTCAAGTGGGGCTAAGTTAATCGTGCCTTGTTGGGCTACCTTCCAATAATCTTCAAATGGTACGCGACTATTAAATTTCACCTTAGGGTGATTGCCGATAAGAGATGACTGAAGCACGCCCGTAATGTGGAGTTCAACCTGTTCTTCTTCATTAAGCAGCCTTTCAAGGGCTGGCTCAATGATTCGGAAGTCTCGATCGTGACTCGCGGTACCAGGGAAGTATGTAAGAATAATTTTGTCATCTGCTTCAGGTTTTCTATTAGTTATTGGCTTGCTTGCCCATGTCCAAAATGCAGTATTCGGAACTTGGAGCACTGGTGCAGAAGGAATGAACTGTAGGAATGTTTCAAGCAACGGCTCTGTTGAAAACGTAAATGCATCAAACAAAAACAAAGTTCTTTGATGGTTTTGATAGTTCTCTCGAGTTTGTTGCACGCTTACTGAGCCATTTTTAACTCCCGGACTTTCTTCTGCGAAGTCAGGGGCAAAAACTAAATCATCGAAGTCAGCAATGAGCAGACACCCGTTCGCTTTCAATTTCTTTAGCTTTCGAATGAATTTCCAATGCTGGAAAAAGCTTCGGGTGGATGGTCGCTGAAAGATGAAGATCTCATTTTTAGCTTTCGTAGATAATTCTGAAAAATGGATGCATTTGTTCTCTCTACCCAGATCAGAGAGTTCATGTGCAATATTGATACAACGGTATTGAAACGCGGGGTCTTGGCGGAGTCGCGCTTCGTTTTTCACGCAGGAAACGAAAGTAAAGGATTTGAAGTTCAAGATAATAACCTGAAGAACTCTTTTGAAATAATGTTTAAATAATACATGAAAATAAAAGGAATTCGTGCACATTTGCACATGACTATTTCACGAGAAGCTGCATGTGATATTCTTAATCGCCTGCAGATAACGACTATAAATAATTATGCCTAAGTATGTAACCACGTCTAAAGCGCTCGCGCAGATCCCTAATCTAACTCGCTTTTTAGATGGAGACGTGAAGCTTGTAAACCAATTCTCTCAAAACTTAAAGGATACAAAGGCAGTGTTGGCTTGGGGGAAAAAGCCGTCTGCTGCGTTTGCAGAACGCTATGCGAAAAAAACAACATTACCGTTACTACGAGTTGAAGATGCATTTCTGAGGTCTGTGGAAATCGGTGCCTTTTCCCCTCCACTCGGTTTGATAGTCGATGATTTAGGCATCTATTACGATGCTCGAAGCGAATCACGCCTTGAAAAGCTTATTATTACAGAACGCACTCAGGCCGAAGTTCTTCGTGCGCGAAAATTGATTGACCGCTGGAGAGATACAGCGGTTTCCAAGTATAACCAAGGAAGCATGCATTGGGAAAAGCCTGCGCAACCGTTCGTACTTGTTATTGATCAGACCTTCGGCGACGCGTCTGTTGAGTTTGGACTCGCTTCATCAGTGTCATTTGAACGAATGCTCGAAACGGCTCTTTCAGAATATCCAGAACATTTAGTGATTATTAAAACGCACCCAGACGTAATTGCGGGTGTGAAAAAGGGCTATTTGACGCAAGCGAATGCAAGTAATCATCCGCGAGTCAGTGTTGAAGCAGGTAACATTCATCCACCCGTTCTACTGAAACATGCAGAAGCTGTATTTTGTGTAACCTCTCAGGTTGGCTTCGAAGCATTACTTTGGGGAAAACCTGTTTTTTGTTTCGGTGTTCCATTTTTCTCGGGGTGGGGGTTAACGCAGGATATGCAGGATAATGAGGCAAGATTTGCGGTTGAGCGTCGACGTAAAATGACGAGTTCAGGTGTCACCTTGGAGCAAATAACCCATGCTGCACTCATTGATTACGCTCAATACGTTCACCCAGAAACCAAAGAGAGATGTGAAGTCGAGTCTCTTTTAGATTGGCTTGCGTTACAGCTCCGCATGAGAAATCGTTTTACGGGTAAATTAGCCCTACGTTCTCCTCCAAAATGGAAACGTGCATTCTTTTTAGACTTCTTCCAAGGGAGTTCAGTTCGGGTTGTGAAGCCAATCGCAACTGTGGGTAGCGAAGAAAAGGAAATAGTGTGGGGGGCACGTGAGAAGCGAGAGCAAAATGTTGTTCGAGTTGAAGATGGCTTTATTCGCTCAGTGGGATTGGGGGGAGATTTAATTCGACCACTCAGTTGGGTAATTGATGACGTAGGAATGTACTACGACGCGACAAGACCTTCCAAACTTGAGAATCTTATTCAACACTACAATTTCGACTCAGAGATTAAAAGTAGAGCGGAAGTGCTCATCGACAGCTTACTCTCGGGAAAGCTAACGAAATATAACGTAGGCGTCTTTGACTGGAAAAGACCTAATACTTCAAAGCCTATTTTGTTAGTTCCCGGGCAGGTAGAGTCAGATGCCTCAATAGAGTTTGGGTCACCAGTAATTAGAACTAATTTAGAGCTTCTTAAAAGAGTTAGAGAGGCACGACCCGATGCTTATATTGTGTACAAACCACATCCGGATGTGGTTGCCGGACTCAGAAAAAGAGGTGATCGTGAGAATGCGGCAAGCCACTGGGCAGACGAGATTGTAACGCATGCAAACATGGCAGACATGTTAGAGCATGTTGACGAAATCCATACATTGACGTCCCTTACAGGGTTTGAGGCATTACTGAGAAATGTCAAAGTCACTTGTTATGGACAGCCTTTTTATTCAGGGTGGGGCCTTACTCATGATATTTATCCGCAAGAAAGGCGGCAGAGGAAAGTGTCGCTTGCTGAATTAGTGGCTGCGTCTCTGATTTTGTATCCAACCTATATCAGCAGAGAAACTTCATGTTATTGCACCGCAGAGCGGGCTGTTTTGGAAATGCAAATGTGGCGCAGTGAAATTGAGCGGAAATCAGTTGTCCAAAAACTTATAATGCAAAGTAAGCGACAGATGAGTCGATGGTTAAGAATGGGAAAGAGGTTTTAAATGGACGTATTAGTGACGGGCGGCGCAGGATATATAGGGTCGCATACGGTTTTAGAATTGCTGAATTCAGGGCACAAGGTTATTGTAATCGACAATCTATCGAACGGTTCTGTTGAGGCAATAAAACGCGTTGAGCATATTACTGGAAGGTCGGTTGAATTTGTTGAAGGAGATATTCGTGATGAATCAGTGCTTGATCAACTTTTTTCTGAATTTAGCATTGAGTCAGTGATTCATTTTGCGGGGTTAAAAGCGGTCGGCGAAAGTGTGCAGAAGCCGTTGGAGTATTACGACGTAAATGTGAACGGCACGCTCTCTCTTTGCAGAGCCATGCGCAGAGCAGAAGTCTTTAAACTTATCTTCAGTTCTTCTGCGACTGTTTATGGAGAAGATGCGCCGGTTCCGTACGTGGAAAGTTTTGGTCGAGGGAAAACGTCGAATCCCTATGGTACGTCTAAGGCAATGGTTGAGGAAATTCTGACAGACTTGTGTCATTCTGATTCAAGATGGTCTGTTGCTTTGCTTCGTTATTTCAATCCTATTGGTGCGCATGAGTCAGGCCTGATTGGGGAGGACCCGCAAGGGATTCCGAATAACTTGATGCCGTTTATCGCACAAGTTGCGGTAGGGAAGCGAGAAAAGCTAACAATTTTTGGTAATGACTATGCAACTGCAGATGGAACTTGCGAGAGAGACTATTTGCACGTGGTAGACCTTGCCGAAGGTCACGTAAAAGCATTAAGCGCACTTGGCAACTCCGGTGCGCATGCTTTTAATTTGGGAACTGGAGAGCCAATTTCCGTGTTGGCGATGGTCAACGCTTTTATTGAGCACACGGGCGTTCCTGTAAAATATGAATATGGAGCCCGCCGTGCAGGAGATTTACCTGCGTTCTGGGCAGACGCAAAGAAAGCGAAAAATGAGCTTGGTTGGCAGGCAAAGCGCACATTAGCGGATATGATGGTCGATACTTGGCGCTGGCAATCTAAAAACCCTCAGGGTTATAATTCCTAAACAATGAGTTAAGAAATCAATCTAATGAAATTAAAATTATTTGTTATTGCCTGTGGGTCGCTGTTCTTATCAGCTTGCTCTTCTGTCTTTTATGATGCGCAAAAAACATGGGAGTATGCATTTCGAGAGCAAGTTGATACAACGCTCTCGGCTGAAGAAATTGAGCGAACACCCTTAACAATGTTTTACGGGCAGATTGAGGGGATGCCGAGAACAGTTGTTATTATGGGATTTGCAGACCAAACATCAGAAATTCCCCGTTTAAATTGGATTACTGGGGGACGCCAGTCGATATCGACCGAGTATGCGCGAATCGTTGAGACTTCGGGTCTTGATCGCAACTTGGTCGCAATGTCTGACATCAATGAAGACCCACTGAGATGCGTGGTTCTTGCTCCAAACAACTGCCCGACTCAGTGGATTCGTCAGATTGATATGGCAAGTAACGATCAAAAGCCTGGAGCAATGTCAGGTACAGAAACGATTATTTCAGAATTTGATGTCACGGGCATGGAAATACTTACGTTACCCAGTGGGATCGAGAAATCTGTTTATCGTGTTGTTGAAGAGGGACGTTTCGTTTTTGCAAGACAAGAATTTGTAAATGAGTTTTGGATTGAAGCCGATGGGCATGTCGTCAAAAGCAAACAAACGATGATGCCGAATACAATGTCGATTGAGCTTACTCAAATCAAATGGATCGGTCGAGATGGGGATTGAGATGCGTTGCACCATAAGAAAAATAATCAGTAGTGTGGTTTTGTCAATTTGTGCAGCGCTTTCATATACAGCGGCAGCTCAGGACGAGGATAAAGCGGAATATACAACGGTAAAAGTTATTGTAAATGACCAAATAACGATGGAGTTTAGCCGTGAAGTTCGGTTGGACGTGGTTCTAAATACCGCGTTAGAGCAATGGGAACGTGAACTTGGTTTAGAACCACTCGATATTTATTGGCCAAACGCGCGTTTGGCGATGGTTGCGGGAGAGCGCAGCGGACATAATGAATTAGAAAATCAACGAGATGAGGTTTTAGCTCAACTCGACTCTCTTGCTGAGTACTACCTTAACAAAGAGAGAAGAGAGCGTGCCGCTGCAGTTGCCTCATTGCGTGAGCAGTTAAGCAACATGTTGGTCGCGTGGCAACCATTTGGAGTGCCAGAAGTTGGACCGAGCCGGCTTTTTATCGAAGACAACCCGCGGTTGGGGGCCGGCGTCTACCACTTAACCTTGCCAGAGCGCGAACCCTATTTTTATGTTTACGGGCTTACTAAAAGCTTTGGTAAGCAGCGTATCTATTCGCAGCAAACCGTGCGTGGCTATCTTTATGGTCATGCAGAAAATGAACTGTTATGGCCAACCGCTGACCGTAGTTTCGCAACCCATATTCCAACAGCTAATCAGCCAGTTCGTGTGCCTTGGGGCGTACACAATGCTGAGGCGGTTCACATGATGCCCGGCGACCTTTTGTTTATTGGCTTCAATGAACGAAAATTACCCAAGCAATACGAGGATCTAAACGGACAAATTGCGTCAATCTTGCAGCATTTTTGGCATGATCCGTCTGTTAGATTTATGGATAATCGAGTGGAGAGTACGGTCGAAGCAAGAGTTCCGGACGTCTTTCATTGGGAACGTTTAGATAGGAGTCCGACGCGCTCTAATTATGGTGGCGTCGGGTTGATGCAAGTTCCTACTGCAAGAATGTCGAAAACGGGCGAACTCGCACTGGGATACTCTGACATGCAGGAATATAGACGCTATAACTTCCACTTGCAGCTTTTACCTTGGTTAGAGGCAGGTGGATTTTATACGAGAATTCTTAATCGTTTGTACAGCCCGATTCCTGGGTTTAGTGGAAACAATATATACACAGACAAAGGCTTCGATGTAAAAGTTCGCCTTTGGGAAGAGTCTCGTTATATTCCTGAAATTGCCATTGGTTTGCGTGATTTCGCCGGGACAGGCATTTTTGCAGATGAATACGTAGTAGCTTCTAAGCGTTTTGGGCCACTAGATTTTACTCTGGGATTTGGAACAGGCCGTCTTGGCGCCAGCGACACCATTTCAAACCCGTTCTGCGAGATTTCCGATAGTTATTGTGAAAGGCGTCCCAATTTTTCAGGGCGCGGAGGAATTCCAGAATATAAAGAATGGTTCACTGGACCAGCTGCAATTTTTGGCGGTGTAGAGTATCAAACCCCATTCCCGGGGTTAAGAGTCAAACTTGAGTATGAGGGGAATGATTATTCTACAGACCGTGCGGGTATCGATATCGAGGCAAGTTCACCGGTGAATTTAGGGTTTAATTACCGAGTGAATGATAATTTCGATTTGCAGTTCGCGCTGGAGCGTGGCGATATTTTTACTTTTGGATTTGTTCTTCGAACCAACTTAAATACACTGAGCCAAATTAAGTTGACGCCGGACCGAGTAGAGCCGGAAGAACAGCCACGCTCAAACTCCTTAGCAAACGTGGAGTGGCGAAATATTACACGAGGAATGCGCTCTCAGTACGCTTTCAATTCAGCTCGTATTGCTATGACTGAAGATGAAGAGGGCCAGGTCGTTAGGGCCTTCGTGAACCCTCACCGTTATCGAGATGCTGACGAAGCAATTGTTCGAGCAGCGAGGGTGATGGCTGCCGAGTTACCTGAGTCAGTGCACACCTATGAGATTGTGCAGCGTGATGCCCTCATGCCAGTCGTAACAACACGAATTGATGCTGCGGACTTTCGCGCATACGTAAGAAATGAAGTTCCTGGTAAATCTCCCTCTGACGTGAGTGAAATTTTTGAAAGAGATGAACCAGTTTCACAGCCTGAATGGGGAGATGACAGTTGGGTAGTTGGTAACCCTTATAGTTTTGCTCCGAGTTTTGGCTTTAAGCCGTTTCTCGATCAAGACTTTGGCGCGCCAGAAACATTCCAATTCTACCAGGTGGGTGCGAATGTGTTTGGTAGCCATTGGTTTAGAGATGACTCCTGGGTTTTCGGGTCGGTTGGAATCAATATCGCGAATAACTTCGATAAATTTAACTTTACTGTAGATTCGTTTGATAATTTGCCTTTACCTCGTGTACGAACCTACGTTCGGGAATATATGTTAAATGATATTTGGGTTGATACACTTCAAGTTAACCATGTTCACCAGTTTAGCGAGAGTCTCTATGGCTTAGCTTATGCTGGTATGTTGGAGCGTATGTTCGGAGGTGTTGGAGGGGAGTTGTTATGGCGTCCGTTAGACTCACCCATTGCAGTTGGCCTAGATGTAAATTGGGTGAAACAAAGGGATTTCAATGGCGGCTTTGGCTTTAGAGACTATTCGACCGCAACGGGTTTCTTGACCGCTTATTATCAAATGCCTTGGCTCGAAGACTCTATGTTACAGGTGGGCTATGGTAAGTTTTTGGCAAAAGATACAGGCGCAGCTATTCAATTCCAGAAACGCTTTGATAGTGGTGTCATTGTGGGAGCATTTGCGAATTTAACGAACGTGTCCTCCCGCGACTATGGTGAGGGTAGCTTTACCAAAGGTGTATTTATCAGTATTCCTTTCGATTTGATGGGTGTATTGCCCTCTCGAGACAGAATAGGCGTTACTTGGGTGCCATTATCACGTGATGGTGGCCAGGTGTTACACCGAAGAACCACCTTGTACCCTGTAACCGACGCAAGAGCGCCTTTTTATATGCGGTAAATTAGAAATTGTGCTTGCAATTTATATCGAAAAGTTAGATGCTTATTAGTGACCATTTGGATTAGGTCATTGAGCTCAAGATGGCTTTAGCGGGCTGTCACTTAAAAGAATTAGTAAGTTTCGAAACAAAGGAAATATTTATGAAGAAAATTTCAATAGCCATAGCGATGGCGCTGGGAGTAATGGTAAGCCCAGCTATGTCGCAGATGGACACTCCTGGTGAAGTGAGAGCTGTAGACAGCTTGGGTAATGTCGTTGAGATTGCGAGAAATTACCAAGCGTTGTCGGCGCCAACGTTAGCTGGTTTAGCAGCGGGTACGTTGACTCTAGTGACTGTGGCTGCTGATTCAGCAGAGAACGCAGCTGTTACAGAAGATGACGACGATGACGACGATGATGATGACGATGATGATGATCCAACAACGACGACGACTACTGTAGTGATCACCACCACGACAACAACTACCACTACCACAGCAAACTAACAGTTTTGTGTGTATGGAAGGGCCGCTTTTTAGCGGCCTTTTTTTTAGATTGAATTCAGTTATTCAGGAAAATACATGAGCACAATGAATTTTGGACATGGATTGACTCGGGAGCATGTAAAACTAGTGGCCAATTGGCTAAAAGTAGAATTGTTCGGCGCTAGTAATCCACTTTTTGCCTCTGCATCGGTGGCTAACGAGTTCCCACATGGACTTCGAGCGGATGGAGAGGTTCGGGTTGTCTTTATTACGTTGTCAGATCTCGAGGGGCAGCACGTGGTTGCTCACTCTATGGGCTTGGGAGTTGAACAGACCGCACGCAGCGCTTTGATTAAAGCACGAGCACTTGCAAAGTTTAAAATTAAAGCGGCTAAGCTAGATTTGGTCTCCGAAGCTTGGTCTGTTGATATGAAATCACTTAAAAGGAATCGAGGTTTTGTTGGTGAACCATCGTTTCAAGGTATTGCATTAGATACGTTTGAAAATGCTTGGCTACCAGAGGAAAACCTCCGTTATCGACTTGTTAAGAGTGGTGGCGGTATCGATTATGAACAGCTGATTAGCTGTCTGTCCTATCGCTTACCCCAAATAGCAGACTATGAGGAAAGAGCACCTCGTGAAGCTTGGAGCTTTGTTAGCGCAAGCTTTTATCTCTCATGGAGCGGCGTACTCGCGCTAGTTCGGGGGCATCGAGAGAGTTACACATTAACGCCTCAAATTGCCAAAGACAGAGCCTTGGCAGGTGCTCGATATCTGGCGAAAGCAGTACAGGGAGATGGTCGCTATGCATATATGTATCGCAGCGGACCGAATGTTGACGTTGACGATTACAATATGGTGCGTCATGCGGGAACGACTTGGGCTTTGTTAGATTTACTCCCCGATTTTCCAGATAGAGAGCGTGCATTTGTAGAAAGTGCGATTGACCGAGCCGTTGACTACTTATTGGCTCAGATTCAACCAGACCCATTAAGAAGAGATAATTCTCAGGCAACAGTCGTAGTGGAAGATGATGTTGCTAAGCTTGGAGGAAATGGACTGGCCGTCGTTGCGCTCGTTGAATACTACAAGTTAAGGCCTAACGACGATCTTTTGAATAAGATCAGGGAGCTTGCTTATTGGATAGTTGAAAATCAGTCAGAAGAGGGGCAATTGACCCGGCATAAGATGAATCTCGCGACTGGAGAACTTAGTGAGTTCATATCTGATTACTATCCTGGAGAGGCGATATTAGGATTGATGAAGCTGTTTTCTGTTGATCCAGATCCCCGTTGGAAGGATGCCGCAGCGCAATGTACACGTTGGCTCATAAATGTAAGAGATTTAGGAAAGACGCTAGATGAGTTAGAGCACGACCATTGGCTACTTTACGGTATCAACGAGGTATATCACGAGGTTCCCGAGGAACAGTTTATTGAGCACAGTCGTAAATTGGTCGAGGCCATGTTGCGAACTCAGTATGACAACCCACGTTGTATTTTCGAGCCGGAGAAGAAAAAAATATCTGACTGGTCGGGTGGTTGGTATTCCCCGCCGCGAACTACGCCCGCTGCTTGTCGAGTTGAGGGAATGATGGCAGCTGCAAATCTTTTAAGAAAGGTAGGAGCAGAAGACGAGGTTGCCGAGATTTTATCGGCGTGTGAGGCCGGTATTAAATTCCAGCTACAGAACCAATTGTGGGATGAGAAGCTCATGTATCTCGCCGATCCAGAGCGTGCTCGAGGCGGCTTCCATAGCAGCTTCAGTAATTGGCACATTCGTATCGATTACGTGCAGCACTCGATCTCCGCATTCATTGCTTGGAGTCGGTTTTAAGATTGGGGTCAGATTAAAAAATGATCTGACCCCCCAATTCCTGACCCCCCAATTCCAGGGCTTAGCTTAGGACTTCGACCAGCCCTAAAATATCAGTAGGAAATATTTCTTTCGAAGATTTCGATGCTTAGAAATTATTGACAAATTTTCTGATCTCGCACGGGCAAAAATGGCTATCATTAGAGTGTATTCGAAAGGAAAAGGAGCGCAGCATGTCGACCTACGCACGCATTGAACAAAAACTAATTGAAGCGTTCGATCCTGAACATCTTGAGATTGAAAATGAAAGCCACATGCATGCTTCTGGAAAGGGTGCTGAATCTCACTTTAAGGTGGTTCTTGTGTCTGCAAAGTTCAACGGACAACGACTTATTGCGAGACATCGAGAGGTGAATAAGGTGCTGGCAGACGAATTTATGAATGGCGTCCACGCACTCGCGTTGCACACCTACACTGAGCAAGAATGGGAAGAACGAAGTGGTTCTGCGCGGCGCTCGCCAAATTGCATGGGCGGTGAACAAGCTGTCATCTGATCTGTTATTCCCTGCTTGTTAAGTTAGAATGCGCTTAATAACAAACAAAAGAGTAGGGAATTATGGTTATTAAGCCTCGTATTCGTGGATTTATCTGCACCAATGCACACCCGGAAGGGTGTGCCGCCAACGTTCAAGAGCAAATCGATTTTGTAAAAAAGCAGCCTGCGGTAAACGGGCCCAAGCGCGTGCTCGTGATTGGGTGCTCTACTGGATATGGTTTGGCCTCTCGCATTACTGCTGCCTTTGGGAGTGGCGCACAAACGCTTGGCGTTTGTTTTGAAAAAGAGCCTACTGAGAAGAAAACTGGTACGGCTGGTTGGTACAACACCGCTGCTTTTCACGAAAAAGCGCGTGCTGCAGGTTTGTATGCAGAGTCGATCAATGGTGACGCGTTTTCTGACGATTTGAAAGCACAAACGATTGAGAAGATTAAGGCGGATTTAGGCCAAGTTGATTTGGTGATTTATAGCTTGGCTTCTCCTAAGCGCAAAGATCCTGAAAGTGACCAAGTATTCAGCTCCACGCTGAAGCCGGTTGGTCAAACGTATACCACCAAAACCTACGACACCGACAAAGACTTGGTTCACGACGTTACTTTAGAGCCTGCCAATGAAGACGAGATTCGTCAAACCGTGAAAGTAATGGGCGGTGAAGACTGGGAGCGTTGGATTAAAGCCTTGGCAGCGGCAGGTGTGTTGGCGCAAGATTGCCAAACAACCGCCTATACCTACATTGGTAAGAAATTAACTTGGCCGATTTATGGTCATGCCACTATTGGTAAAGCGAAGGAGGATCTCGATCGTGCTGCGACTGCGATTCGTGCAGATTATCAATCGCTTGGTATGAAAGCTTACGTTTCCTCTTTAAAAGCAGTCGTAACACAAGCGAGTTCTGCGATTCCGGTAATGCCTTTATATATTTCCTTAATGTACAAAGTAATGAAGGAAGATGGCACGCATGAGGGCTGTATTGAGCAGGCTTATCGCTTATTTACAGAAGGCTTGTATGTGAATGCGCCTGAGCTTGATGAAGCTGGGCGGTTACGCATGGATGGTAAGGAAACCAATGACAACACACAGGCAGTGATTGAAGGTTTGTGGAACCAAGTAACCCAAGATAACTTCCATCAACTCGCTGATTATAAAGGCTACCATGCAGACTTCCTGCGCCTGTTTGGTTTCGGTATCGAAGGCGTTGACTATGAAGCCGATGTAGACCCGGTGCGGAGCTGGTAAAGGCAGTCGAACTGCCTTTATCAGCTCTCGGTCAGACTTCAGTCTGACCTATTTATTCGGGCTTCCTAGATCTGGGCTTTCTCGATCGAGGAACATGTCAGCACACAGGTCAGGTTAAAACCTGACCTAATTTCAACACAATGTATATATATAATCATAGTTGCATTTTTTACATTGTATATTATATTTACGCGATATTTACCTTGGGTAAGGTAAAAGCAACTGTTTGTTGTTTGTAAACCTAGCTTGTACTCGCCCCATGGTGTGGTTTAGCACAGCAGGACACAACAACAATGACAAACGCTCGTTGCACTTTTCAGACCCTACTCGTTAGCTTTTTCCTTCTTCTTTCATTTTCTCCCCCCTCACAAGCACAAGAACTTATAGGCCATCGTTATCAAATAATCGGTGATGGCAGCATTGTGCGTGATGTTGTCGAAAATTTAGAGTGGCAACGTTGTAGCGTGGGGCAATCTTGGAACGGTACCACGTGTGTGGGGGACGCCACTAGATATACACATGGCGATGCAACGGAATTGCAAGCACCAGAGGGCTTTGCGTTACCTACGATCGAGCAGTTGCGTTCGATTGTATATTGCTCCAATACCGGTCAATACGATTCTAATGGCACTAATGACAGATGTGACACTACCGTAACCTATGATCAACCGACGTTGAATTCGGAGATCTTTCCCAATACTTCTTCATTTACTTATTGGTCTTCCTTGATTAATGAGAGCGACACTACTCAAGCAATGGGCGTTAACTTTTTTTTTGGAGACGTTACCGGCAGTCATGCTTTGTATGCCAGTTTGATGGTTCGTTTTGTAAGAGTTGTAGAGGTGCCTACTTTCGAACTCTCTGTAGCTAAAAATGGCTCGGGTTCTGTGTCTAGCGATGTTACAGGTATCAATTGTGGTGAAATCTGCTCTTATGAATTCGACTTAGATACTGAAGTTACGCTTACAGCAGCACCTGCTGAAGGGTTTGAATTTTCAAGTTGGAGTGGCTGTGATTCCTCTGTAGATGAAAACTGTACGGTTGCCATGAACGCTGCGAAAGCAGTGACTGTGACTTTTGAAGAAGTTCAAGATGCATCACCCACCCCCATCAACGACCGCTACCAAGCCATTGAAGGTGGTGCGGTGGTTCGTGATTTAGTTTCTGGCCTTGAATGGCAGCGTTGTAGTGTGGGTCAAACTTGGAATGGCACGGGCTGTGACGGCACAGCCACCTACCATGTTTGGGCCGATGCTGTGAATTTAGTGGCCGATGGTGGCTTTGTGCTGCCGACACGTGACCAAATGCGCACCATTGTGTATTGCTCGAATATTGATCAATACAATGCAAATGCAGACGGTGAAGAGTGCGGTGTATTTGGTACTTACGACGTGCCAACGATAGATATCGCGGCATTTCCCGATACGCTGGCAGACTTTTATTGGACTGCGGATGCTGTAGGTGACGTGTTCCCAAATGATGCTTGGTATACCTATTTTAATGTAGGCGTTATTGCTGAGGGCGATAAAACGCAAGATTTTAGTGCACGTTTAGTGCGCGAGAGCACCGCTACTCCCACTGAATTAACCGTTGTAAAAACCGGCACGGGTGAAGGAAGTGTGATAAGTGACCCAGCGGGTATTAGTTGTGGTGAAAGTTGCAGTGCAAACTTCAACGAAGGCGCGGCCGTTACTTTAACGGCAACGGCGGGCACTGGCTCAGAGTTTGCTGGCTGGGAAGGGTGTGCGAGCACTACGGAAACCACCTGTACTGTGGTCATGGACGCTGTAAAAAGCGTGACTGCAACCTTTAACCAAGTGGACGGCGGTGGCGGTGGTGATACCATCGACAGCCGTTACTTAGTGATTGGCGACGGTGATATTGTTCGTGACTTGGAAACTGGATTAGATTGGCAACGTTGCTCTATTGGGCAAACGTGGAATGGTACGACGTGTTTGGGCGATGCAACGTCGCTGCCTTGGGATGAGGCGGTTGCGGCGGCCGCAAATGGCTTTAGTTTACCCAGCGTGAGCCAACTGCGCAGTTTAGTGTATTGTTCGAGTACGGGCGCTTACGACTCGAATGGTGACGATTTCCCTTGTGGCACGCCAGAAGACACATTCGATATCCCGACGATTAATCAAGAGGCATTCCCGAATACTACTGTTTTTTCGTTCCATTGGTCAGCAACCGAAGGCTCACTTGAAGGGGATGCTTGGTTTGTCGATTTCTTCTTCGGTGGCGCAGGCCAAGATTTAGCGTTCTTCCCTCATTACGCCCGCTTGGTGCGTGAGTCGGTGGTAACGAACTATGACTTAACGGTAACAGTTCAGGGCGAAGGCTCTGTGAGCAGTAGCCCCGCAGGTATTGATTGTGGTGTCGATTGTAGTGCGACCTATAGTGAGTTTACGCAAGTGACCCTGACCGCTGCAGCTGCAGAAGGGTATGAGTTCTCGAGCTGGGCAGGTTGTACCTCTGAAACGAATAGCTGCACGGTGACGATGGATGCCGCGAAAAGCGTGACGGCGACGTTTACGGAAATTGTGGTAGCTCCTCCTTCCTCTGAAGCGGGTTACATTATCGATAACCGCTATGAAGTGTTGGAAGACACGAGTACGGTGCTTGATTTGGTTACAGGGCACATTTGGAAGCGTTGTGCAGAGGGGCAAACCTGGGATAACGCGACAGCGAACTGCTTAAGCAATCCGCAGGGGTACACGTTTCCTGAAGCGCTTGCGCAGGCTGAGGGAACCGAGTTTACAATTCCTACACTGGGGGAGCTCAGAACTATAGTTTATTGTGGTCCTGAGCGTGGTTATGGCGTTCCAGATGCTGTCAGTCCTTGTTTATCTGAAGATCCTCAGCCTAACATTAATGAAGAGGCCTTCCCCAATTCAGCTGACTTTGTGGTTCCTCCGTATTGGACGAATACAGGCTCCGAAGGTGTTTATGACAGATTAGACTTTTGGAATGGTTCTGAAGGCACTGCTAATCAGACGGTCGCTAGTGCCGTTCGATTGGTAAAATCAGCACCGCCTGTAATTTATGAATTGTCGGTATTAGCAGCAGGCGACGGTTCTGGAGCGGTTATAAGTGAACCTGCAGGTATTAACTGCGGTGAAACCTGTACTTTTGAATTCGAGAGTACGCTCGCAATGCCATTGCAGGTAACGCTCACAGCAACGCCTACGCCCGGAACGAACTCAAAGTTTGTGGGCTGGGAAGGCTGTACTTCTGATACCAACACCTGCACGGTGACTATGGATGCCGCGAAATCAGTTACTGCACGTTTTGAGATTGATTACCCGATTGAAATCAATAGCCGTTATGAAATTATTGTTGATGGCAGCATTGTGCGCGACAAAGTCACAGGTGACGAGTGGCAGCGTTGTAGTGTGGGTCAAACTTGGTCGAATGGTACTTGTACCGACACTGAGAACGCACAAAAATTTGATTGGTATGCGGCGAGTGCATTGACGGCGGAAGAAGACTTTGTATTGCCAACACGTGATCAACTTCGCCAGATTATTTATTGTTCGAATACCGGCACCTACGACTCGAACGGCACGGATGCAGCCTGTAGTAGCTCATTTAGTGGATATGATGTGCCTACGATAAATACAACGGCGTTCCCGAATACGCCGACCCGGGACTTCGGTCTGTACTGGTCGGCTACCCAAAACGAGGTGGATTCGAACCAGGCTTGGTTTGCTTCATTCGTGGTGGGGGGTATAGATGTTACTGACATTGAGCCCGTGGAGACAAATCAAGCATTTGCCCGTTTGGTGCGAGCTGGGGAGCCAAATAATTTTGAACTCTCTGTTAGCAAAGAAGGCCCCGGCACCGGCGCTGTTGTGAGTGTGAACGCAAATGGCGGTGAAACTGGGGAAATCGACTGTGGTGAAACTTGTCTTGCCAGCTTCCCCGGTAACTCATTAGTGACGTTGGTTGCAATGCCTGATGCTGGTATGGAGTTCACTGAATGGGCCGGCTGTACTGCAATCACTGCAGAAAACGCGTGTTCTGTAAGAATCGATGAGTTGAATCAGGTGACTGCCACCTTCGATATCTATTTCCCGGTGGTGCCGGGCGAGGAAATCGATGGTCGTTACGTAGTTCAAGACGATCCGAGCTTAGTTTTGGATAAAGTGACCGGTTTAGTGTGGCAGCGTTGTTCAGTTGGCCAAACTTGGGAAAATGGTGGCTGTGCGGGTGATGCAACGAGCTTTAGCTCAGGAGCTGATGCTCGAAACGTGACTGCTGAAGGGGGCTTTGTTGCGCCGTCGATCAGCCACTTAGCGACACTGGTTTATTGCTCGACCACCAATTCTTACGGTATCGACTTAGATTCGAAAGAATGTGAAATACCTTCAGGTAATACGCAACCGACGATCAATACGCTAGCGTTCCCGATGACATACATTCCCAATTCGGACACTCCGATTTACAACTACTGGAGCCGAGATGCTGACCCGGTTATAGGAGGGCGAACTCAGTCCGTAAACTTCCAAGTAGCAGAAATTGGTAGTTACAGCGCGGGAATCGCTGCCGTGCGTCTCGTTAAACCGGTACGCTTTGAACTTACTGTTGCGAGAAATGGCTCAGGTGTGGTTGAGAGTACAAACAGTACCGATCCGTTTGCTGAGTCGATTGCTTGTGGCGTGGGTTCGGATGCGGTGTGCTCTTCAGCGTTTGAAAAGGACTCGGGGGTTGAGCTCACCGCAACACCGGCGGTTGGTTATACGTTCACAGGCTGGTCTGGTTGTGGAGAGGCTTCCCTAGGCACTTGCACTGTGACTATCGACGGGGCCAAGACGGTGACTGCGAACTTCGCGGTACAGGTGTTTACTGTAACGTTCTTGGACTATAACGACACGGTGCTGAAGACACAGCTGGTGAATTACAATAATTCTGCGACTGCGCCTGAGGCTCCAAATCGTGAGGGGTTTGTCTTTATTGGCTGGGACAAAGACTTTAGTGCGGTTATTAGTGATTTAAGTATCAAGGCACAATATCTTGCTTTGCCTGTGGGCGAAGATTTAGAAACAACCATTGATATGAGAACGGAGGCTCTATTACAGCCAAGCATTTCGAATGCGATAGATTCGACCGTGCTAGAAATTGTTGCCAGCCCACTTAATGGAAACGTTGAGGTTGATGGTTTAGCGATGATTTACACACCTTATGAAGATTTCTCAGGTACAGAGACATTTACTTATCGTGTTCTGAACGGTGAATATGGCTCTGATATATACCGAGTCACTGTCGTTGTGAACTTCGTTAACAGAGCACCAATTGCAAATGACGATGTGTTTATCGTTAATTATAACGATGAGCAAACTTATGCCCTCGATGTGTTGGCGAATGACGAGGACCCTGACGGACACTCATTGGGTATAACGGTCGAGCCTATATCTAACTCTATCGGTACGCTTAATGTGATAGATGGAATCGTATACTTTACTTCGCAACCGGGTAGCCGCTTTAACGGGCGGTTTGAGTTCAATTACAGCATTGTGGATGAATATGATGGACTCGACCAAGCGACAGTGATCGTTGTGATCCGCAAGGAAAGTGACGACGATGCTCCTTATATTGAAGAGCCAGAGCTTTTACGAGTCAATGCGACGGGGCTACTGACTCGTATTCCGCTAACGCCGCCGCTTGCTTACGACGTTAATAGTAATCCGGTGACTGTTACTGCTGTAGATCCTAATAACCGTTTCAAGCCAGGACGCAACACGGTAAATTGGCGCGCGGTGGACTCTGAAGGTAGAGAAAGCTTCGTTACACAAGACGTTTGGGTTGACCCGTTAATATCAATCGAGCGTGACAAGACCGTTCAAATAGGAAGTGGTGTGACTACCAGTGTGGACGTATTGGTTTCGCTTAACGGAGAGGCTCCAGAGTATCCGATAGAAATTGATTATGAGATTGAAAATTTATTTGAGCAGGACCAACCCTCTACTGTGTCGAAATTAGAAATAATCAGTGGAACCGAGGCACGGATAACCCACACAGTGGTCAATTTTGGAATTCCTGACGAGGGGGGGATGTCGCGCGTTTCATTAGCCGGAGAAGGAAACTTTGCGAATCGAAAGCGCTCGGATGTTTCCTTTACGAGAGAGACTCCGATTCCGATGTTAGATGCAGTTATTCGAGATTACGAAACGAAGGAGCGGGTTACGACTGTAGAAGTGGACAGTCCTGTCCAATTTAGTTTTATAACCGGTTCAAACTTTGATCCAAGCCAGTTTGAAGGTACTTTGAAGGTGATTTTAAATCAGGATTCTTATGATTACGGAGCTTTCGAGAACCAGTATGAATGGTTAAATGATGGCTACTATCCTATTTACGATACTTCTTTGGCCAGCAGTGACCCCTCAAGTTTTGGATTCGAGCTTACATTAACAGAGCGCTCAGGAGAACAACGGGTGTTTGTATATTCGCCTGAAGTACGTGTGGTAGCAGCGCTTCCTGAATTGGGTTCGGAGGACTCAAACGGAGATGGTATTCCTGACAATATTCAGGGTCATAAGGACTCGGACGGTGATGGAATTCCAGATTACTTGGATTTGAACATGCCTTGTAATGTAATTCAGCAGCAAGTTGCTCAACGTAACCGGTACTTAGTTGAAACTGAACCTGGTACTTGTATTCGACGAGGTCGTGTTTCGATGGAAAGTGAGTCGGGAGCTATTCAAGTGCAAGGTACTAGCGTTCCTGGCTTAGTGAATGAGGACCAAGAATATTTAAATGCTGGGGGTGTTTTCGACTTCACAATTACTAATATCGGCCGCGCGGGTAATAGTGCTTTTGTTGTTCTTCCGCAGCGGGGAACGTTACCTTCGAATGCTGTTTATCGGAAATATATCAACGATGCATGGCAGGATTTCGTGATCGATGAGAACAATGCGGTTTATAGTGCGCTTGGCGAGCCCGGAATTTGTCCAGCAGTTGCTAGTAGTGCCTGGCAGCCTGGACTTCAAGAGGGTCATTATTGTGTGCAGTTGAAACTTGAGGACGGTGGTCCGAACGACGCAGATGGTAAAGTTGACGGCAACATTGAGGATCCAGGCGGGCTTGCAGTGCGCGATACTGGCAATATTGCACCAACAGCAAGTGACTTGTCTTTAACGTTGAGATGGAATCTTGAGCATGAAATAGAGGTACTTGGTACAGCCTCGGACGAGGACGGTGACCCGTTACGTGTGATTGCTGCAACTGCTGCTCTTGGCGAAGTCACGGTGATAGATCAACAGTTCCTCTTGTTCGTTCCTCCCGAGAATTTCGCTGGGACTAGTTCGATTGCTTACACCGTAAGCGATGGTGAGGGTGGTATTGGTGAGGGTGTGATTACCATTGAGGTCGTAACCAACCTTCCTCCGGTTGCGGAAACAGACTTCGCCAGTACCGACGACCGCACGCCAATTGAGATTGATGTGCTTGCGAACGACTTCGACGAGGAAGGGCATTATTTGTCGGTGGTGGGTGCATCGGCACAGCAAGGCTCAGTGGAAGTGCTTGGTAATCAGCGCATTCGTTATACACCGCGAGTTGGTTTTGGTGGTGTGGATGTGATTACTTACACGGTGGAAGACGAGCTAGGAGCGCAGGCTTCAGGGCGCGCAGAAGTGTCACTTGCGGTTGTTGAGACCATTGTGATTAATGGCAAAACCTCACGAGGAAGTTGGTCGATGGAGTTGATGTTGTTGTTGGCGTTGGTGTGGCTTTATCGCCAAGGGCTGGTGCGTACGGTTTGGCGGCGGGGTGGCGGTGTTGCCTTGTCGCTGATGTTCGTGGGGCTTTTGATGGTGCAGCCGGTGGCGGTTGCAGCTGGCACGGGTTGGGGCTTCGAGATTGGCGCGGGCTATGGTAGTACGGAAAAGCGACGTGCAGATATTGAGGCGGCTTTACCGGCGGGCGCGACGTTGGAGCGCTATAAGTATCGCGATTATGCCCAATTTGCTCAGGTGGACTTGCGCTTTGCAGAAGGCTGGACGGCGTCGGTGGGTTATGTTGATTTGGGCTCGGGCGATATGCGCGTTCGCGTTGATACGACGATGCCTGAGCAGGCGTTTGTATTGGCAGAGCGTGAGCTGCCGGTGCGTGGGAGCGGCGTGACGTTTGGGTTGCAGCGGCAATTCGCGGTGAGTGAGCGCTGGCAGTTAGGTGCGGAAGTGGGGGTATTTGACTGGCTTTCGAAGCGGCGTAGCGTTTCTTCAGACGGCAACCGCCTTGGAACGCGTGAAGCGGGTGCAGATATGTTTTATGGCGTGAATATGGGCTATCAGTTCCATGAGCAAACCGCGCTCAAGCTACGCTGGCGCTCGTATGAGTTAGATGATGCACTTTCTACATTAACCCTCAGCCTCAACTTCCAATTTTAAAACCCTGATTGGGGTCAGAGGATCTTTTCCTCTGACCCCAATCTTAGTTCGATGCCTAACTCTTTGGGATTTAAACCAATTTTCCGAAGGCTCTCTTGGTTTACGCTCTCTTTTATGAGGTCTTTGTACTTCTTTTGGCGAACTTTTTCTGATTTTCCCAATTCTAAATAAGTGGAGTGCGGTGTGATTAAGTTAGATGAGCGGCCATAGGCATTGGTTTTGTAACTAGACCAGTGGTATTCACGCGGTGTACTCACTAAATGAGCTCTCACAGGATTTAACTCGATGTAACGATAAAGAGTTAAAAGATAGACATCGCAGAAAACCGGAAATGATTTAAACCGCCCTTCCCAGAGCGTACCGGTTCTTGCATATTTCGAATTGAAGTACCTTACGTATCGTGCCGCTAGGCATTTCATCATTTGGCTAGCTGCATATTTTTCGTGAGGTGTGCAAAGCATGTGGATGTGGTTACTCATCAGTACCCACGCATGAACCGATACATTGTATTTCTGCCGGTACAAATTCATCCAATTCAAATAACAGCCGCGATCTTGATCGTCGAGAAAACAGACCATCCGGTTGTTACCCCTGTGAATAATATGAAGCGGCAACCCCGCCGCCGTTTCCCTAAGCTTCCGTGCCACAAAATTCTCCTTTTATTGAATGGGGTCAGAGGATTTTTTCCTCTGACCCCATTCAGGGTAGTTGATGATTTCGGGGATTTGGGTAGATTGGAGGGGAATCAGTGATTGGCGAGTGGATTGGGGTCAGAGGAAAAAATCCTCTGACCCCAATCATGCCTAGACTGTTATTGTAAAAAACTGCTAAACTATTGCCGCGTAAAGTACAGGGTTTTTCTGTTGCGTAACGAATTTTGAGCTTTCAATCTTCCCTAAAATTGAGTAGTGCAAACGCGTATGATTACGATAAAGAAAGGATTGGATGTGCCTATTGCGGGCGCACCACAGCAAATTATCGAGGATGGCCCCGCCATCAAGACCGTTGCCGTATTGGGTGAAGAGTATGTGGGTATGCGCCCGACTATGCATGTGCAGGTCGATGACCAAGTAAAAAAAGGTCAGGTTCTTTTTGAAGATAAAAAGAATCCAGGTGTGAAGTTCACTGCTCCTGCCGCCGGTAAGGTGATTCAAGTTAACCGAGGCAAGCGTAGAGTGTTGCAGTCTGTCGTGATAGAAATTAGCGGCGACGAGCAGGTTACGTTTGACAAGTACGACGCCGGCAAGCTGTTGCAGCTCTCTCGCGAAAACGTGCAGAAAAACCTGGTGGAATCTGGGCTTTGGACTGCGCTTCGTACTCGCCCATATTCCCGTTCTCCGAAGTTAGATAGCACTCCGAAAGCGATTTTCGTAAACGCAATGGACACGAATCCATTAGCGGGCGATCCGGTGCTGGCGATTAAAGAAAACGAAGAAGCATTCCAAAATGGTTTGAAGGTTTTAAGCCGTTTAACGGAAGGAAAGCTTTACGTTTGCAGCACGCCAGAAGCTGATTTGAGCTTCGACAGTGCACCGGTGACACATGAAACTTTTAAAGGTGTTCACCCAGCGGGTAACGTAGGAACACATATTCACTTCCTAGAAGGCGTGAATATGAGTTACCACGTATGGCACCTGAATGCTCAAGACGTGATTGCGATTGGCCACTTGTTTACTACGGGCGAGCTTTATACCAAGCGTGTAGTTGCTGTTGGCGGCCCGTGTGCAAAGAATCCGCGTTTGCTACGTACTGTTCTAGGCGCGAGCTTGAACGATCTGTTAGCAGAAGAAACAAGCGGCGAGAATGTGCGTGTTGTGTCTGGTTCTGTATTGAACGGGCACAAAGCGAATGGACCTCACGCTTATTTAGGTCGTTTCCATACGCAGGTTTCCTTGCTCGAGGAAGGCGACGAGAAATTACTTTTCGGTTGGATTTGGCCGGGTAAAGAAATGCACTCAATTACTCGTGCATACACTGGCCATTTGCGTCCGAACAAGCTATTCAATATGAATGCTTCTACTAATGGTTCAGACCGTGCGATGGTTCCAATTGGGAACTACGAGCGTGTAATGCCCTTAGATATCGTGCCAACATTGTTACTCCGTGACCTCTGTTCAAATGATATCGAAAGTGCCCAAGCACTCGGTGCGCTGGAGTTGGACGAGGAAGATTTGGCATTGTGTACCTATGTGTGCCCTGGCAAATACGACTTCGGCCCGTTGCTTCGCAATGTCTTGACCACCATCGAGAAAGAGGGCTGATGTCATGAGCTTGAAAAACTATATTGAGCAGATTGAGCCGAACTTTGAAAAGGGCGGGAAGTACGAAAAGTGGTATGCGCTTTACGAAGCGGTCGCTACGATTCTCTACACGCCAGGCAAAACCAATAAAGGCACCACGCACGTTCGTGACAACGTTGACTTGAAACGTATCATGATTTTGGTGTGGATGATGACCTTCCCTGCCATGTTCTATGGTATGTACAACGTGGGTTATCAAGCGTCTTTAGCGCTTGCCGAAGGCTATCAACTTGCCGATGTATGGCAGGTGGGTTTATTCCAAATGTTGGGTGGCAGCTTTGAAAATGCAGGCTGGGGTACCATGTTGTGGTACGGCGCTTGCTTCTACTTACCTATTTATGCAGTGACCTTCGCAGTCGGTGGCTTCTGGGAAGTATTATTCGCCTCGATTCGTAAGCACGAAGTGAACGAAGGATTCTTCGTAACCTCGGTGCTGTTCTCGTTGATTCTTCCGGCCACCATTCCTTTATGGCAGGTGGCGCTCGGTATCACTTTCGGTATCGTGGTAGGTAAAGAGATCTTCGGTGGCACGGGTCGTAACTTCTTGAACCCGGCGCTTACAGGTCGTGCATTCTTGTACTTCTCATTCCCGGCCGCGATTTCGGGTGACAAAGTATGGACAGCAGCTGATGGCTACACTGGCGCGACTGCATTGACGGAAGCGTTCAATGGAAACGCGAATTATGCTACAGACCTTGCGAGCTTCGATCTGGGAACGATTGGTGTTGATGACCATGTTTGGACTTGGATGGACGCCTTCATTGGTCGTATTCCAGGCTCAGTAGGAGAAGTCTCTACGCTTGCAATCTTGATCGGTGGTTTAGCGCTTATCTATTTCCGCATCGCTTCATGGCGTATTGTGGGTGGTGTGTTCATTGGTATGGTTGCATTCTCTGGCCTACTGAACCTCATCGGCAGTGACACGAATGCTATGTTCGCTATGCCGTGGTATTGGCACTTAGTGATTGGTGGTTTCGCGTTCGGTATGTTCTTTATGGCAACCGACCCGGTTTCAGCGTCGTTTACCAACAATGGTAAATGGGCTTACGGTATTTTGATCGGCTTCATGACCGTGATGATTCGCGTGATTAACCCAGCGTTCCCAGAGGGGATTATGCTTGCGATTCTGTTCGCGAACGTATTCGCACCATTGTTTGACCACTTTGTAGTACAGGCCAACATTAAGCGGAGGGTTGCACGCCATGTCTAAAAGCAATGACACTTTAAGCAAAACCTTCACGGTGGTGGTGGCACTCTGTTTAGTGTGTTCAATCATTGTTTCAGGTGCTGCGGTTGGTTTGAAAAGCAAGCAAGAAGCAAATGCAGCAGTTGCCAAGCAAACTAACATTTTAAGCACCGCCGGTGTTGACGCAGGCTCACGCTCAGTGAGTGAAGTATTCGCCGAACGTGTGAAAGTAGGAACTTTTAATCAAGACACCGGTGAGGTCACGCCGTACGATTCGTTGGTAGCACTTGACGCGCATTTGGCTGAAGTTGAGGTTGTACCCCAATCGTCGGAAGCGTCTCAAGCGGGTGTTCGTGATTTGCGGAAAGAGATTCCGATCTTCGCAGTTGCAGACGAGCAAGGCAATGTACAGACCTATGTGATGGATATTCGTGGTGCTGGCTTGTGGGGTACGATGTATGCCTTCCTCGCGATTGAATCAGACGGTAAAACTGTGCGAGATATCTATTTCTACAGACACCAGGAAACACCGGGCCTCGGTGGTGAAATTCAAAACCCTCGTTGGACTGCGAATTTCAAAGGCTTAACTGCTGTAAACGACAGCGGTGAAGTAACCATTACAGTTGCGAAAGGTGCAGGCTCTCAGTCGAATGGTGTAGACGCACTCTCAGGTGCTACAATTACGAGTAACGGCGTAGATAACACACTAGAGTTCTGGTTAGGTGACTCGGGCTATGGTCCGTTGTTGGCAAAACTCCGTGAACAAGGAGCGATTCTCTAATGGCTAGCGCAAAAGAAATAAAGCAAACGCTGTTTGGGCCTATTTTTGCGAATAACCCAATCGCGTTGCAAATTCTTGGGGTTTGTTCTGCACTTGCAGTGACCTCAACTTTAGATAAAACATTGGTGATGTGTTTAGCACTTACGTTTGTAACTGCTTTCTCAAACCTGTTTATCTCGATTATTCGTAACCATATTCCTTCGAGTGTTCGGATTATCGTGCAAATGACGATTATCGCGAGCTTAGTAATTGTGGTAGACCAAATCTTACGTGCTTACGCATACGACATCGCGCAAGAGCTCTCTGTATTCGTTGGTTTGATTATTACCAACTGTATCGTGATGGGCCGTGCCGAAGCGTTTGCTATGAAAGAGCCGCCGATGATGTCTTTTATGGACGGTATTGGTAATGGGTTGGGCTATTCAGTTGTGCTACTCACCGTAGGCTTTATTCGTGAGTTGTTTGGTTCTGGCAGCTTGTTCGGTTACCAGATTCTTGCATTAGCGAGTGAAGGCGGCTGGTTTACGCCTGTAGGTTTGCTAGTCATGCCACCGAGTGCATTCTTTATTATTGGTGGGTTTATTTGGGTACTTCGTACCTTCCGCCCTGAACAAGTTGAAGCGAAGGAGTCGTAAGCATGGAACATTATATTAGTATGTTTGTGCGAGCGATTTTCATTGAAAACCTCGCGTTGTCGTTCTTCCTTGGTATGTGTACGTTCTTAGCGGTGTCTAAGAAAGTAACAACGGCTATTGGTTTGGGTGTTGCGGTTATCGTGGTTCTTGGACTATCGGTACCCGCAAGTAACCTTGTGAATACATTTGTGCTTGCACCTGGGGCGCTCGCTTGGGCAGGTTTCCCTGATGCAGACTTAAGCTTCTTACGTTTCTTAACCTTTATCGGCATTATTGCGGCGCTGGTTCAGATACTGGAAATGGCACTCGATAAATTTTTGCCATCACTTTATAACGCGTTAGGAATCTTCCTGCCGTTGATTACGGTGAACTGTGCAATTTTTGGTGGCGTGCTGTTCATGGTCGAGCGCGACTATAACTTTACTGAGTCGGTCGTGTATGGCGTTGGTAGCGGTGTTGGCTGGGCCTTAGCCATTACCTTGCTCGCTGCAGTACGTGAGAAGTTAAAATACGCTGATATTCCAGACGGCTTGCGCGGTCTTGGTATTACGTTTATCAGCACGGGTCTGATTGGTTTGGGCTTTATGTCGTTTTCCGGCGTATCCCTGTAATAACCCCTCGGTGTAATGAAGTAGTGGGAATATAAGGAACGAGTCGATGCAAGAAATATATCTTGGCGTGGGCATGTTCACGGTAATCGTATTAGCTCTGGTTGTAATCATCATGGTTGCACGCTCAAAGTTAGTACCTTCCGGTGATGTCCAGATCGTAATTAACGATGACGAATCGAAAACCATCACGACCCAGCCTGGAACCAAATTATTGGGCGCGCTGGCAAATGCAGGTATTTTCGTATCGTCAGCTTGTGGCGGTGGTGGCTCTTGTGGCCAATGTATCGTGCACATTAAAGAAGGCGGTGGAGACATTCTGCCTACAGAGCGTGACCACATTTCTCGTGGTGAAGCGCGCCATGGCGCACGTTTGTCGTGCCAAGTGAACGTAAAGCAAAACATGAAAATTGAACTTGAGGAAGAAGTCTTCGGGATCAAGAAATGGGATTGTACCGTTCGCTCTAATGACAACGTAGCAACCTTTATTAAAGAGTTGGTCTTGGAAATTCCAGACGGTGAGTCTGTACCTTTCCGTGCAGGGGGGTATATTCAGATCGAAGCGCCGCCTTACCATGTGAAATTTAAAGATTTCGACGTAGCAGAGCGTTTCCGTGGTGATTGGGAGAAGTTCGGTATCTTTAACCTTGAAAGCAAGGTAGATGACGAAACGATCCGCGCATACTCTATGGCGAACTATCCGGAAGAAGAAGGCATGATCATGTTGAACGTGCGTATTGCTACGCCACCGCCAAGTGATATGAGCCTTCCACCAGGGAAGATGTCTTCATATATTTTCAGCTTGAAAGCGGGCGATAAGGCGACAATTTCTGGCCCATTCGGTGAGTTCTTCGCGAAAGAAACAGAAGCGGAAATGGTATTCATTGGGGGTGGTGCAGGTATGGCGCCTATGCGTTCGCATATCTTTGACCAAATGCGCCGATTGAAAACCAAGCGTAAGGTGAGCTTCTGGTACGGTGCACGTTCGAAGCGTGAAATGTTCTATGTTGATGATTTCGACATGTTACAACGCGAAAACGATAACTTTGAATGGCACGTAGCACTCTCTGATCCGCTCCCTGAAGATAATTGGGAAGGGTACACTGGGTTTATTCATAATGTTCTGTTCGAGAACTATTTGAAAAACCATCCTGCACCAGAAGACTGCGAATTCTACATGTGTGGTCCGCCCGTAATGAATGCGGCGGTGATTAACATGTTGAAAGACTTGGGTGTCGAAGACGAAAACATTATGTTGGATGACTTCGGTGGTTAAGTTGTACCGAAAATGGCTAGCTCCCTCGGGGCTAGCCTTTTTTCTTGCTTTGCTTCTAACCGCATGCGGGCCTTCGCAAGAAGTGCGCGTGGTGCAAGGGCAAGTAGGGGAAATGTTGTTCCAAGTGCACTATTTACCTGTGAACGCTAACCAAACTGAATCTCGCGTTCAGGGGCGTATGGAAGGGTTGATCGCGCATTTAGAACAGCAATTCTCAAGCACACTCCCTGATTCTCAAATTTCACGTTTAAATCAGTGGGACAGCACCCAACCGGTAGTGCTCACTCGTGAGCTCGAAGAGTTTATTTTCGCTGGATTAGGCGCCTACGAACTCTCGGGTGGAGAATTACCGATTCTCTCTGTTGAAGATCAGGGCGAGCCCTCCATTCAACTGCGTAACCATCAGCTTTTTAAATCTTCTCGAAATGTTCAAGTGAATATGGATATTGTGCTGCAGGGCTTTATTGTTGACCGCCTCGCCCACTTAATGGATTTAATGAGTATAGAGCATTACCAAGTGTCGCTAAACGGGCAGGTACGCGCGAGTGGTTTTAATTTAGAGCGCGAACCTTGGGTAACCCGTGTGGCCAATGCAGGCGACTTTGGACTCAAAAACCAAGCCCTTGGCTGGAGTAACACGCCCAAGGGGGAGCTTGTCATTGTAGTGCATGACACCGCAGCTTCGGCTTCGGCTCTGAGTTTTTGGTTAGCGCAAATGAACGTTGAAGAAGCGTTGCAGAAGGCCGAGCGTTTGAATATACCGGTTGACATATTGGTGGATGAAAACGGCGCGTCAAAAAGTTATACTAGTACGGCATTCAAACGTATTTTCTCTAGTTAACTTTCAGCTGCAATGCGCACGGTGAGGTAGTCCATGCAAACTCTAATTCTCGCGTTTATTTTGATGCTGCTGGTATTCGGCGGTATGGCTGTGGGTGTGCTTATTCAGCGCAAGGCAATCTCTGGTAGTTGTGGGGGTATCGGTGCTCTAGGTATGGACAAGGCATGTGATTGTGATAAGCCTTGTGACAAGAAGCAAGCCCGTATGGCTGAAAAAACACGCCAAGAAAAAGAGACTGAGTGGAAGCGCAATCAAATTTCTTAGTCATTCTCCCGTGACTGCTCCCCGCCCTATCGGGCGAGGCTTCCAACTTCTCAGGCAGCAACCGGCGCGTGGCCGGATTTACGCAAGCCTCCATTGGCAGGAACCGACAG
>HotLOscill_hetero_coDRAFT_1000101_pt1 | contig 64357 bp, 53 predicted proteins | sample HotLakmetagenome_2_FD_10650 | JGI IMG/M metagenome (IMG submission 10650)
CTTTAACTCTTGCTCTGAACGTAGCCAGTTAAGGCTTAAGCTGGTCAGCTACCTGAAGGGGAGGGCACGAAGCCCCCGTGCTTCAGCCGGGGGTGCTGACTAGCGTACCGGAGTGGGTGCGTTTTTTGACCCCCTCAAACAACGACAGTAGCATAAGAGCGAGTCAGGGCCTTCAAAGTTTTGTTGCTTAGATCGTTCCCACACCATCACCCGTCGGGATCATCGACAAACCCAAGACTGGCAAAACCCAAGTCAACATCCAAGTCAACATCCAAGTCAAAACCCAAGTCGACTTGTAGGGGCCATCTGCCTTTGCTAAGATCTGTCCCACAAGTGGAACTAAATACTATCAACGATAAATAGAGGGTCTTGCTCACAGGCGATCGCATTGATCGCCTGTGAGCTTATTTACCGTTGCGACTGTTGCGACAAGAGTCTCGAAACCTCTTGGTTGTTCTGAATTTCCGATACCCATCGAGATCAATTGAGACCCTAGACTTGTGGTAGACTGCTTATCGAGTTGTCACACCAACTCGAAGCACGACGGCCAAGCATCTGTTGAAACATTGGACAACCCTGTGGAAGACTGGGTTACACCTATGGAAGCTGAGTTAGACCAAGAGAAACTTAGTTTCGGTCGGCTTCGGCAATGGAAGCAGGATGTCTCGGTTGTCATTTTCGCTCGAATCGTTGATGCGATCGCTGGCACTTAACCAACCTTTTACGTTGGCGCGGACATCCCGCGTTCTACCGAACCGGTGAGCGTTGGGAGAAATCGCGCCTCGGTGTGGGACTAAAATGCCAAGGGATGTCAACTCGGGTAGACTTGTTAAACACAGTGGGGTTGGGCGAGGACACGATACCCAATCATGTCCGAGGGGTCGCCTCACTATAAAAATGCAAATCCCGTCCAGGGAAAAAAAGCCTGTGCTGCCATGCCTAAACGGTCAGCGCCGGGAATACGTCACATGTGTCGATAGAGGAAACTTATGAGCATGAAGCCAGATCGCGTGGTTCTTATTGGTGTCGCGGGAGACTCGGGTTGTGGGAAATCTACCTTTTTGCGCCGACTCTCCGATTTATTCGGTGCGGAGAAGTTGACCGTCATTTGTCTCGATGACTATCACAGCTTAGACCGCAAAGGACGTAAAGCTGCCGGGGTCACGGCACTCGACCCTCGCGCCAACAACTTTGATCTGATGTACGAGCAGATCAAGTCCTTGAAAGAAGGAAACCCCATTGACAAACCTATTTACAACCACGAAACCGGAGAACTCGATCCTCCTGAACGAATCAACCCCAATAAAATCATCGTCATTGAAGGGTTACACCCAATGTATGACGAGCGAGTTCGTGGCTTGCTAGACTTTAGCATCTACCTCGATATCAGTGACGAGGTCAAAATTGCCTGGAAGATTCAGCGGGACATGGCAGAACGGGGTCACACCTATGAGGACGTTCTGGCCTCGATTGAGTCTCGTCGGCCCGACTTCGAGCAATATATTGACCCGCAGAAGCAGCACGCGGACATTGTGATTCAGATTCTGCCGACGAATCTAATCAAGGATGACAAAGAGCGCAAAGTCCTACGGGTGCGCCTGATTCAACGCAATGACGTTGACCACCTCGAACCGGCTTATCTCTTTGATGAAGGGTCAACCATTAACTGGACTCCCTGCGGTCGTAAGTTAACCTGTTCCTACCCCGGACTGCGCCTGTTCTACGGTCCCGATAACTACTACGGACATGATGTGTCGGTCTTAGAAGTCGATGGACGCTTCGACAACCTCGAAGAAATGATTTACGTTGAGGGCCATCTGAGCAACACCTCTACGAAGTACTACGGTGAACTAGCTCACCTACTCCTCGAACATAAGGAGTACCCCGGTGCCAATGATGGAACGGGTCTGTTCCAGCTTCTGTCGGGTCTGAAGATGCGCGAAACCTACGAGCGTCTCACTTCCAAAGATTCCAAGGTCGCTGTGGAAGTGTAGATCTAAGCTTCAACTCAATGTTTGTCAAATACGGAGTCAAGAGTATCACACTCTGGCTCCGATTTTTTGTTGCAGACACTTATATGGAGACAATTAAAGATGCAATAATATTATTATAGCGACGTCTTAAGGATTTATCTAGTCATTGTTGATGTGACTACCAATAAATTGTATCGCCTATTCACTATTCACTATTCCCTATTCCCTATTCCCCCTTTCCCCGAAGTTATGTTACATTTAGTTAAGATTATGAAATGAAAACGCATCTAAAAATAATCGTTGCCGCAATCGGAGATAACTGATTATGAAATTTTCTTGGAGAGTCGCCCTGCTGTGGGCTATGCCATTATTGGTAATTGGCTTCTTTCTCTGGCAGGGGGCCTTCTCGTCCTCAGCCGTCACCAGTGGCGGCAATGCTGCCACCACGCGCATGAGCTATGGTCGTTTCCTCGACTATCTCGATTCTGGACGGGTGACCAGTGTTGACCTCTACGAAGGTGGACGGACTGCGATCGTCGAGGCTCAGGACTTTGACCTGGACAATCGTGTACAACGGCTGCGGGTTGACCTTCCCGCCAATGACCCGCAACTGATTACGCGACTGCGGGAAGCCAACGTGAGCCTCGATACTCATCCCCCTCGCAATGATGGAGCCATCTGGGGCGTGTTGGGGAATCTCATTTTCCCGATTCTGCTGATTGCGGGGTTGTTCTTCCTGTTCCGTCGTTCGAGTAACGCTCCCGGTGGCCCAGGACAGGCGATGAACTTCGGCAAGTCTAAGGCCCGATTCCAAATGGAAGCCAAAACCGGCATTCTCTTTGATGACGTGGCCGGTGTCGATGAAGCTAAAGAGGAACTCCAAGAAGTTGTGACCTTCCTCAAGAAACCCGAACGCTTCACGGCTGTGGGTGCGCGGATTCCTAAAGGGGTGCTGTTGGTTGGCCCTCCCGGAACCGGTAAAACGCTCATGGCCAAGGCGATCGCCGGTGAAGCGGGTGTCCCTTTCTTTAGCATCTCCGGTTCAGAATTTGTGGAGATGTTCGTCGGAGTGGGTGCGTCTCGCGTCCGTGACCTCTTCAAGAAAGCCAAAGAAAACGCCCCTTGTATCATCTTCATCGATGAGATTGATGCCGTCGGTCGTCAACGGGGTGCTGGCATCGGTGGTGGTAATGATGAACGAGAACAAACCCTGAACCAACTCCTGACGGAAATGGATGGCTTCGAGGGCAATACGGGAATTATTATTATCGCGGCAACAAACCGCCCCGATGTGCTGGATTCGGCCCTGTTACGTCCTGGACGTTTTGACCGCCAGGTGTCAGTGGATGCCCCGGATATTCGCGGTCGTCTCTCGATTCTCGATGTCCATGCTCGCAATAAGAAGTTAGACCCCTCTGTGTCCCTAGAGGCGATCGCCCGTCGCACGCCTGGCTTCACGGGGGCTGACTTAGCCAACCTCCTCAACGAAGCCGCCATTCTCACGGCCCGTCGTCGCAAGGAGGCCATCACCATGGCTGAGATTGACGATGCGGTAGACCGGGTGGTGGCCGGCATGGAAGGAACGCCCCTCGTCGACAGTAAGAGCAAGCGGCTGATTGCTTACCATGAGGTGGGCCATGCCATGGTGGGAACCTTGGTTAAAGACCATGACCCCGTGCAGAAAGTCACCCTCGTTCCCCGTGGCCAGGCCCGAGGTCTGACTTGGTTTGTCCCTTCGGAAGACCAAACCTTGATTTCTCGGTCTCAGATTCGCGCCCGGATTGCTGGGGCCTTGGGAGGACGTGCCGCTGAAGATGTGATTTTCGGCGATGCGGAAGTGACCACGGGTGCTGGGAATGACTTGCAACAGGTCACAAATATGGCTCGTCAGATGGTGACTCGTTTCGGAATGTCGGATCTCGGTCCGATGTCTCTGGAGAGTCAATCGTCTGAGGTGTTTCTCGGTCGTGATTTGATGACACGCTCGGAGTATTCGGAGGATATCGCCTCTCGGATTGATGCTCAGGTGCGGGCGATCGTGGAACAATGTTATGAGGAGGCGTGCAGTCTAATTCGTAACAATCGCGCGGTGATGGATCGTCTGGTGGATCTGTTGGTGGAGAAGGAAACCATCGACGGGGAAGAGTTCCGGCAAATTGTGGCGGAATACACCCATGTTCCTGAGAAAGAACAGGTTGTGCCAACGCTGTAGATAGGTTTAGGTTAAACTTTAACCCCCCAGTTTCTTGATGAGACTGGGGGGTTTTTGGTGAATAACCGACGAGGGGATGACCCACCCCGCCCTGACGGGCACCCCTCCCAAGAGGGGATGGTTTAGCCAAATTCTTGATGTTGTTGCAACCCATCGCCCCTGGTGGGTTCTTTCTGATAGGCTAACACCGCCTCACTTCCGGCTTCAACGACATCATTGGGCAAACTGCCGAGGGGATTGTTGTCCACATAAAGATATTTCAGCTTTGGCATTTGGGCTAAATCGGCCGGTAACTGATTCAATTGTGTGTTGCGGACATTGAGGATTTCCAATTCTTGCAATTGGGTAATCTCTGGCGGTAACGCGCCGATTGGGTTGTCCCAGAGTGCTAAGTTTTTTAGCTGTTTTAACTGCAAAATCTCTTGGGGAAATTTGTTAAAGTTGTTGCCCCCTAATGCCAACTCTTGTAATTGATGGAGTTGGACGATCGCCGCCGGAAAATCGCGAAAGGCATTGCTACTCACGGCTAAAGAGTTCAACTGCGAGAGTTCCCCTAAACAGAGTGGCAAATCCCTCAATCTGTTACCACTAATTGACAAAATTTGCAAGTCTTTGAGCTGACAAATTGTCTCGGGTAATGTCTCAATTTGGTTGTTGTATAAATACAACTCAGTCAGGGTAGTTAGGTGCCCAATTTCAGCGGGCAGCTCCTGAAGCTGATTGTCATTGAGATAGAGTTGTTTTAACTGCTTTAAATGGTAGATTTCCGCAGGGAGCTGTTCAAGTTGATTAAAGCCCAATCCTAGTTGAGATAAGTATTGCAGGCGAGAAATTTCAGGGGGAACTGTGCCAATGGGATTATGGCTGAGGGAGAGACTGTGCAAATTTTCTAAATTGCAAATCGCTTGGGGAAAGTCCGAGAGGCAATTTTGCCGTAGCGACAGATTACGCAAACGGGTAAGACGGTAAAAATTGTCAGGAATCTGACTCAGCTGATTGTCTCGCAAAGATAACTCTCGTAGGCTAAACAGCTTACTGAGTCCTGAGGGCATCTCTCGGAGACGATTATTGTTGATATGGAGTTTTTCGAGATATTGAAGTTGATTGAGATCGACTGGAATTTCTGTTAAAATATTACCGCTTATATAGAGTTCTCGTAATTGACTGAGCTTTAAAATCTCCCGAGGAAATTCCTCAAACTCATTCCACTCTAAGTCCAACAACTTCAGGTTTTGCAACTGTTCGAGTTGAGGTGGGAGGTGACGTAGGGCATTTCCGCTGAGACTGAGAGCGACTAATTGGTCTAGTTCACCAATCTCGGGGGGGAGTTCTGTTAAGCCACGATCGCACAGATCGAGGGCTTTCGACTGCGATCGCCGCGCAGATTGCAGGATATCCAGGATATTCTCGGACGTCATGGGTTCTTTTAGACAGAAGACAATGAGACAGAAGACAATGAGTCGTTAGCACTGGCCAGTTCCCCCCTGGGGGGGGATGATCACGGCTGAAGGCCTCGTGCTGATGGAATTGAGGGAGTTGAGATGGCGAACCCTATGGCAAGGCATAGTTTCATTTTAAGATACCGTCGTTGAGGATGCGGGGGAGCGATCGCCAACCCAGACAGTCACAGGTTTCCCTCATAAGCCTATACAAGCCCATTAGAAGCCCCTAGGCGTTCATCTAAGACAAACCGGTCTGCAATTGAGACAGTCTTCAGACAAACCCGGTTAATCCAGGCGTATCATAGAGAGCATACCTGTTGTACTAGACCCAGGTAGAGCCGTCTGAGATGACCCTAGAAAGGCTCTAACAGTACACCAGGACAATTTCGTCCTTCAAGAACCCAGACCCCATGGATATTAATGAACTTGGCAACCTAGAAAATTCCGTTAGTAGCCTCTTATCCTTGGCGAAAGCCGAGTTGGAAGAAAATCGCCTTCAGCAACAGCGCGATGTGCAGATCGAAGAAAAAACCAAAGAAATCGAGGCCAAGCTGAAGCCACTCTTAAACCAGGTGCAAGCCATGTTGAGGCAATACGATGCCGAGAACATCTCCGAAAGCACCGGCCGGCAAAAACTCGAACACAAAGCCAAAGAAATCCAAGAACAACTCGACAATGCCCCCCTGTTGGCCGCTCAAACCGTCGATCGCCAACTCATCTTATACGAAGAACGTCTCCTAGACGAACAGTTATCGGAACAAACCCACCAATGGAGAATCGCCCTCAAGCAAGATTTGCTTGAAACCATCTCCGATCAAAATGATTTCTTTAGTGCTACGGATGTCGCCGTCGCACTACGAGGCTACACCACCGACTTAAAAGCCATTGACGCCCTCGAAGAGGTGGTTGAGGCACTGATTGACCGAATTAACCTCCTCAGTGAGGAAGGCCCCGTAGCCCGGTTGCGGGGAACCCACGAACAGACCCTCAACTTTATCTATCATAAGGCGATGGAGAATCGCTCCCGAGTTGAGCGTCCCTCGGAAGTGCAGCCACGAACTCGACATCGAACCTCGGAAAAACGCCCCAATCCCTACAGTCAACTGGCCGGAAAAGTCGTCGTCTTTGGTGGACACGATCGCCTGGCTACCGCCGTCAAGAACCGCCTACGGGATTCTGATGTGGAGTTAGTCTGGTGCACGGCCCAGGAAGGGTTGCAAATGGCACAACAGGTCGAAAACCACATCTATAGTGCTGACCTACTGCTGATTATTACCGGTTATGCCAGCCATTCTCTGACCGAGAAAGCCATGCAAGTGGCCCAGAAAGCGGGTAAAGTTCCCGAAATGGTCAATACGACAGGGATGACCCGAGTCTTAGAGGCGATCGAACTGGGGTTGAAAACCCAACTTCTCGCCAATCAGTTTTCTAAGACGGCGTAGACGGGAATAGGGAACTGGGAACTTCGGAACTGGGAACAGGGAATAGAGTAGCCAGAAGACAGACAGGGACTCGTCTCTGTCTGTCTTACCTGAGAGAGATTTGACGGAGTTTTGGTAAAACCCACTATAATTCAGTTAACATTTTGTTAACGTCCCATCCCGTCATCTTTTTTCACCGTGTTTACGACCGTACCGTTCTCCCAACCCAGCCAATCCCAGCTTCCTGACGATCTCTTCGAGGCGATCGCCACCCTCAAGCGGGATCTCAACGCCATCATCTTGGCCCATTACTACCAAGATCCCGATATCCAAGATGTCGCCGACTATATCGGTGACTCCCTTGGCCTATCTCGTCAAGCCGCCAACACTGATGCCGAGGTGATTGTCTTCGCCGGGGTTCACTTTATGGCGGAAACCGCCAAAATTCTCAATCCCCAAAAACTGGTTCTCCTACCCGACTTAGACGCTGGCTGTTCCCTGGCCGATAGCTGTCCTCCCGAAGCCTTCGCCGCCTTCAAAGCCGCTCATCCTGACCATTTGGTGGTGTCTTACATCAACTGTACCGCCGCCATCAAAGCCATGAGCGATATCATCTGTACCAGTTCCAACGCCGTGGCGATCGTCAAGCAAATTCCCCCAGAACAACCGATTATCTTCGCCCCCGATCGCAACCTCGGCCGTTACGTCATGGAACAAACCGGCCGCGACTTACTCCTCTGGGATGGTAGCTGCATGGTGCATGAAAACTTCTCCGAGAAAAAACTGGTGCAATTGCAGGTTCAACATCCAGAGGCTGAAATCATCGCTCACCCTGAATGTGAAACCCCAGTATTGCGTCATGCCAACTACATCGGTTCGACGACAGCATTATTAAACTACGCCCAACAGAGTCAACGCAATTCCTTCGTGGTGGCCACCGAACCGGGAATTATCCACCAAATGCAGAAAGCGATGCCCAGTAAAACCTTCATCGCCGCACCTCCCACGGGAACCTGTGCCTGCAATGAATGTCCCCATATGCGCCTAAACACCCTGGAAAAACTCTATCTGGCCATGAAACAGCGTCAGCCGGAAATCACTCTCCCTGAAGATGTCCGCCTAGCGGCCCTCAAACCCATTGAACGGATGTTAGCGATGAGTCGCTGAGTTGGAGCGATCGTGGGGAGTTGACAGTGGGGAGTTGACAGTGGAGAGTTGACAGCTATACTACTTTTGCCACAATAAACAAGACTCTTGCAAGCTCTGTGTTTCTTGCATAAAAGCTGTTTTTGGGCAATAAACTGTCAAAACTAAACTGTCAACTTTTCACACTTAGGCACAACTAAGCGCCGACGGCCTCCTTGGCGGCGTAGAGAACTTCAGCGGTAATCGAGTCAACACCTCGTTCACGAGCGAACTTCTCGGTATTGCGTTTTACCTTACCCCGCACAAAGCCGGGAATTTTGTTCAACTCAGCTAAACCATCTTTACTCCAGCCGAGATCCGAATCGGCTGATACTCCCTTGGTGATGGCTTCTTTGGTGTCATGGCCACCGAAGATTTCCAAGAGATGATCTTCCATCCCCAGGGTGAAGGAATTGTAAATCAGATCCACCGTCTGATTGGCCCCCTCATAGCCAAGATAGGGGGTGTAGCCAACCGGGAAGTTCTGAATGTGAATCGGGGCTGAAATCACACCACAGGGAATATCGAGGCGTTTTCCGACGTGACGTTCCATCTGAGTGCCGAAAATGGCGGACGGTTCCAAGCGGGCGATCGCATCGCCAATCTCGCCATTATCCTCACTAATCAACACCTCATCACAATACTCACTCACCTGTTCCCGGAACCAGTCCGCATCATACTTACAATAGGTTCCCGCGAGAACCACATGGATTCCCATTTCGCGGGCTAAAATCTTCGTCATGGCGGCGGCGTGGGTATTATCCCCAAACACCACCGCTTTTTTACCGGTCAAATTCTGACAGTCAATCGAACGGGAGAACCAGGCCGCTTGGGAGACAAAGCGAGTTTGATTGTCGATATACTCCTCAAAATTGACATCGGCCCCCTGTTCCCGTAAAACCTTCTGCATTTGACGAATACAGCGGGCCGTCTCCACGATTCCCATGGGGGTAATATCCACAAAAGGCATCTCAAATTCCTGTTGTAGATATTGGGCCACCCCCAAGCCTAACTCCCGGTAAGGAACGAGGTTAAACCAGGCCCGAGAGAGGTTTTTCAGTTCATGAACCGAGGCTTTATGGGGAACAACCGCATTCACCTCGATGCCCAAGTCAGCCATGAGGCGCTTGAGTTCCGTGCAATCATGTTGATTATGGAAGCCCAGGGTGGACATTCCCAAGATATTCACCGAGGGTTTCTCGGTTTTGTCGTTGGGGAGTTGGTCGTATTTGCGGGCTTTCTTGGTGTAGTAGGTGACGATCTGGGTTAGGGTGCGATCGGCGGCCTGCAATTCGTTGAAGCGATAATGATTGACATCGGCCAAGAGGACATCTCCCTCAGAGTCCATCTGGGCGCGGGAGACGAAGTTCTCTAGGTCTTCTTGCAGAATACTTGAGGTGCAGGTGGGGGTGAGGACAATTAAATCGGGATGTTCTTCTTTATCCTTGCGGGTGATGTTGTCCACCACTTTTTCTTGGGACCCTCGCGCCAAGACGTTGCGATCGACCACACTGGTGGTGACGGGGGTAAACTCTCGTTCCCGTTCCAACATCGATCGCATGACATTGAAATAGTCATCCCCGAGAGGCGCGTGCATAATGGCATGGACGTTTTTGAAGGAACTGGCAATGCGAAGGGTGCCAATATGTGCCGGGCCGGCATACATCCAGTAAGCCAATTTCATAGATTGCTCTCCGTAAATCCAATAAAGACGTAAAGACGAAAACGTTGCTCTCAATTCGCTGACATTTGGGCCGCAACGGTTTAACCCGCCCTAACTAACATTCAACTCCTCCTAGACTACGGTTAACCCTTTGGCTTTGGGTTTTCTCTCACATGATTCTTAATGGATTGCTACGATTCTTAATGGGATTTGTTAGCCATAAATTGCATTTTGTCAAGGCGTTTTGCCCGCAAAATAGATTAAGAAATACGAAGTGGCGTTAAAGCTGAACCGGACTTCATCGCCAAGAGGATACAGCGACAACGGGGCAAGGATAGCCTCGGCCAAAGGATTCAAGATATGATAGAAACTCGATTGTTTTGCCGATCGCCCCCGAGTTGGCGATTCCCTAGAAGAAAGACCCCATGAGTAGTTTAAGCGATCGCCTCAAGCGTATCACCGGACAACAACGATTCGTCGTGGCCCGCCTAATGGTGCAACTCACCGGCGCCCAAACCAACCCACTCCTCGGAACCCTCAACCGCGTCTCGGGCCAAGCCATGGAGGCGGAGAACGCCTTGGAACAACTAAGCGAGGGACTGGTCGATATCTGTCAACATCTGTTGCAACTACAACCCTATTGGCAAGCCGCCGCCAACGAAGGAGACGTGGTTTGGGATGAAGGAGAAGCCTCCGACTATTTCAACGAACTCTTTACCGATTCAGCCCAACGCTATCTCTGTCAACCGCAACAGGTGACAGACGAGGACAGTGATGACACCCTCTTTCTCACCCCTAGCGAGAATCTGGTGGTGATGATCACCCTCGTCGGCCAGGGAGACATCCCCGATCTCGAAACGGACTTAGCCGAGATCGATGCCCTAAACCGGGGACTGAAGGCCATCATTAGCCTCGCCTACCAAGATAAACTCGAAGCCATCCAAGTCCACTTCTCCCCCGCTCGCTTTGGTGAAAGCCTCACCGCTGACCAAGTCCTGGAAAACTTCCCCGAACTTATTCCCCTCTAACCGTTCCAGGGACAGTTTTCAGGTCCGATCGCCTATCCTAGAATCAAAACCCGATACATCGAATCGTTAACAAAAACAAACCGTGAAACAAAAATCTATGTGGCGTCGAGTTTTCGCTGGAGTTTTGTGTATTAGCCTCCTCTGGGGCTTTGGGGTAGACCTAACCCCAGGGCGATCGCCCGTTACCCCGGCCGCCGCCTACGCAGCCAATCTGCCCAGTGGCGAGTATCAAGTCCAGCAAGCGCAATATAACGACGAGAACGGTGAGTATCAACTCCTGTTACTCAATACACCCCCCGGCCAACCGCCTCTGTTTAGCAGCACCGATGTACAGATGATGCCCTTAACGGAGGAGGAACAGGCCGCTGGACAACGCTCCTACCTCAGCTTAGACAAGGGACAGGCGGTGTTACATTTGGCCCCAGATTTCCGCATTGACTACATTCATGCGGTGACAGAAACCCAAACCAACCCCCAGACAGGACAACCCGAAACCGTGGTCGTTCGTCAACAGTCGAGCTTCTGGACTCCCTTTGCGGGGGCTTTGGCGGGTCAGGCCATTGGCAATATGCTCTTTTCCCCGAGTTACTATGTGCCGCCGATGTATCAACCCGGTGGTCCCCTCACCGGCTATGGTGGCTCTGGACGCAGCTATGAGCAAGCGGTGAAGAGCTATCAGACCACCCATAACGAACCGCCCGCCGCTGTCAAGAATCGTCAAACCCTGCGAACGACAGGCAGTTTACGCAACAACCGCAATAATCGGGGCAACTCGTTTGGCAGCCGCAGCCGTAATGGAGGTACTGCCGCTGAGCGCTCAGGACGCTCCACAGGTTCCGGGATTGGTGCGAGCCGTCTGCGGGGCAATTCTCAGCGCTCGGGAACCGTGAAACGGCGCAGTGGTGGCTTTGGTAGTGGTCGTTCTCGGACTCGCTCTGGGAGTTTTGGCCGTCGTCGTCGTTAGAGAGAGCTGTTGGGAGAGAGGTTGACGGGGATGGGCTATCGTCTGCTGCTACTGAGTTGGGTGTTGATGATGGGACTGCTCGGCTGTGGGGGTGATCCGTCGTCCTCCCAGGGCCAAGCGCCCACCTCTTCACCGACTCCCCCTGAGACGATCGCCTCCCCCTCTCCCTCGTCTCCTGAGCCGATGCTGGATTCTCTGTCTGAGGCCGCTCCTGTCATTGACGGCGATCGCCTGTTTGAAACCGTCAAAGCCCTAGCTGGACCTCGCTTTGACCCCGGCGATCGCGATCGCGCCCGTCAATACCTGAAACAGCAACTTGAAGCCGCAGGCTGGACGGTTGAGTCCCAAACCTTTGACGGGGGCGTGAACCTAATCGCGCAACGGGATGGTACAGATGCCAACGCTCCAATCCTCCTCCTTGGTGCTCATTACGACACTGTCGCCAACTCCCCCGGTGCCGATGATAATGCCAGTGCTGTTGCCGCCGTCCTCGAAGCCGCTTATCTTCTCAAGGCTCCCACGCCACGAGGGTTACGACTGGTCTTATTTGACCTCGAAGAACGAGGGTTACAGGGCAGTTTCGCCTATGTTTCCCCCCAAACAATCGAAAACGTAGAGGGCGCGATCATCTTAGAAATGATTGGCTACGCCTGTGAGGAGATCGGCTGTCAAACCTACCCTCGGGGACTCCCGGAGTCCCTCCCAGAGCGAGGCGACTTTCTGGGAGTCGTCGGCAATTGGCCCTATCATCAGCTAACTGATGCCTTTGAGGAGAGTCCCCGGTCTGAGAAGCCTAGGCGAGTGACCCTAACGGTTCCGGTGGGCTTGTTTTTGGACTTACTTCGTAGTGATCATGCTCCCTTTTGGCTGGCCGGTGTCCCAGCCGTCATGGTCACCGATACCGCTAATTTCCGCAACCCCAACTATCACCGTCCCAGTGATACCCCGGATAGCTTAAATCGCCCGTTTTTAGAAGGATCAACTCAAGCGGTGGTTGATGTTCTCTACCAGCTTCTGAACCGTCCCCAAGATGCGGCTAATGAGTCTCACGCTAGTGGATCGGCATGGGGATCAAATTAACAAGCTCAGCAAATCTTGCCTGGATCGGTCACAATAGAACCAAGGATAGCTAATCTTAATTTTGCTCTGACCTCGTGACACCTGTTCCCCCCTCGAAGTCCATTTGGGATGTATTTGAACATCTGTGTGAGTGCATTTGCCGCTTTGACCCAGATGGACGGATTATCATTGCTAATTCAGCCTTTGAACAGGCATTTCCTGCGCCGGTGATGCCAGTTTTGTCCGATGAGAACGGGACGAAGTCAGCCTCTGACTCGGCGACTGGGTTGCACTCTCAACAGCTTTTTACACGACTTCCCCTCGGCGATCGTGATCGCCTTCGAGCCGCTTGTCGGCGCATTTCCTCAACTCAGCCGCAAGCCACCCTAACGCTATTGAGTGAGAAGACACATGAGAAGACACAACAGAGTTGGCATTGGGACATTCGCGGCATTTTCAATCGAGCGGGAGAGGTTTTGGAGTACCAAGCCATAATCCACCAGTTGAGCGCCCTAGAGGACGTTGAGGAGGAGTTCCTTACGTTGAAGAGTTGTTCCCAGAGTCAGCATGAAGCCAGTCAATATCAATTATTGGCCACCTATGCCCCGGTTGGGATTTTCCAGGCTGATGCGAATGGAGATCTGACATTTGTCAATCCTCGTTGGTGCGAAATTGCCGGGATGTCGTCAGATTCGGCGTTAAAAGAGGGCTGGAAACAGGCGATTCATCCTGAGGATCTTGACCGAGTTTTGAGGGTTTGGAGTCGGATTCAAGAGGGACTTGTCTCCTGTGAGTTTCGCTTTGTGACGCCGCAAGGACGTGAGGTGTGGGTGTTGGGTAGCAGCGCTCCGCTATATGACTCATCGGGTCAATTTTATGGGGGGGTGGGAACTGTTTTAGAGATAACAGAACGGAAACAGGCGGAATTACAACAGTCCCAGTTAAAACAGCTATCACGAGCTTTGGAACAATGTGGTGATAATGTGATTATCACCGATCGCGAGGGTGAAATTATTTATGTAAATTCGGGGTTTGAACGGTTAACTGGCTACAGTGAAGCAGAAGCGATCGGCGCAACGCCTTCGATTCTAAAATCGGGAGTTCATGATCGAGAGTTTTATCAAAAGTTATGGACGACTGTCAAACAAGGACGGGTTTTTTATGCTGTATTTACAAATAAAAAAAAGTCAGGAGAACTCTTTGCTGAGCAAAAAACAATTACCCCATTGCGAGATGAAACCGGAAAGATCACACATTATATTTCAACGGGGAAAGATGTAACAGAGCGTCAGCGAGCTGAGGCTCGTTTGGAACAGGTTAATCGTTGTTTTTTGAATTTTAGCAGCGATCCGATGGAAAATATCGGGCGTTTAACAACATTATGCGGTATGTTACTCAACGCGACTGGGGCGATTTATCAACGTCGGGTTAACGATAGTTTAGCGTCGGTCTGTACTTGGGGAACAATTGCAGCCGGTGAGACGGCTACCCAGGAGTCATTTGAGGCCTTGATGGAAGGGTCTTCGTCTAGTGCAGTGTGTCCCCGCCTCGAAAGTCCTGGGGATACTTGGTACGAAGCGAATTCAAGGATTTGGCGGACGTTAGTTCGTACCGGCGATCGCGTGGTGGGATTATTGAGTCTGTACTATCAAACGTCCCCAGAACGGACTCCTGATGATGGACGTTTGTTGGGAATTATTGCGACGGCGATCGCCATTGAAGAAGAACAGCATCGAGTCGGTGAAGCGTTGCGCCGTCAGATGGAACGAGAACGAGCCTTGAGTAATTTAGCTCATCATATCCATCGTTCTTTGGAACTCTCGGATATTTTACCCGCTACAGCGAAGGCGGTGCGTGAATTTTTAACGAGTGATTCAGTCTTGATTTATGCTCTTAATGAGACCCGAACTCAGGCCCAGATGGTGGCTTGTGCCACGATCCTAGAAACGGTTAATCCCAATTTTATCTTGTTTCAGGAGTTTTTGTTCAATACCAATTGCTTGTATGATTATCAAAACATCCCAAACCCAGAAAATCTACAAGTTCGAGTCTGTGATAGTTCTTGTAAACTAAAGGGATTTGAAACCAGTAAAACTCACATGATTGCCCCGATTTTACAAGGAAGTCATCTCTGGGGTGTCATTATCGCTCAAAATTCTCAAACCTATCGCCAGTGGAGCGACAGTGAACAAGAATTTCTTCGCCAAGTCTCAACTCAGTTGGGGATTGCTACTCAGCAATCTAAACTCTATGAGGAATTGAAGATTGCCAACTGTAGTTTACAAAATTTAGCGACGATTGATGGCTTGACTCAGGTGGCGAATCGACGACAGTTTGATACGTTTTTAGCTCAATCTTGGCAACAGTCCCTAGAAGAGAAACAGCCTCTGGGGATTATTTTGTGTGATATTGATTTCTTTAAACCTTATAACGATACTTATGGACATCAGGCCGGGGATGATTGTTTAAAACAAGTCGCCGCCGTGATTTCTAAGACGGTGACGGATGAGGATAGTCTCGTGGCTCGCTACGGTGGGGAAGAGTTTGTGGTGGTGATTAATGGGGCTAAACGTCAGAAACTGGTGACTTTGGTTCAGGCGATTCGTGGGGCGGTTGAAGGCTTACAGGTTCCTCACCGTAGTTCAAATGCTCATCCTTGGGTAACTCTGAGTGTCGGTGCGGCGAGTCTGATTCCTCGACGGGAATGGACATCGGATGATTTATTGCGCCAAGCGGATCAGGCTCTCTATCAAGCTAAAGCTGATGGCCGCAACTGTGGCCGGATTGCCGATTGTTAATTAATGGCTGATCAACTTCATATAAATTATTATAATTTAATATAATTTAATAAATAGTTGAGGAAAGATTGCTAGTCGACCGTTTTCTATAATAGATAGCGTATTATAGAACAGACTTGGACTTGAAAATGTCACTGATTTTATTGTGAACCTTGGGAACTCTCTCCTATCGATGCCGCTGATCCCAGCTCCCCCCTTGTTAATGGCTTCTCCTGTTCCATTTAGCAGCCAAGAACTCGCTAACTTAAACCCTGATGATTTAAGACAACTGATTCACTGTTTTTTAAGCTTTAACAGTAATCCCCTAGACAATATCCATCGTCTTGTTAACCTAGGTCGAGAGTTAACCGGAAGCCTGTGTGCTTGTTATCAAAGTCGCTTTCAAACTGAGTGGGTTGAACGATCGCAGCAGGGGTCTTTGACTTGTATCATGGATAATGCGAGTCAGTCAAATTGTAGTCGTCGTCAGTTAAATCGTTCGGAAAATACATCGTCCTTGAATCTCTTGCGCTGTCCAACCTGTCAATGTCAACAGAACGGAGTCAGCCAAAATTGGGTGATTACTGACGACATTCATGGCAAACTTTCGATGCGTCATAGTCCAGGACGGCCTTTTAACTCAGAACAAAGAAGAATTATAAGCTTAATCACACGAGCGATCGCCATTGAAGAAGATCGACTCTATGAACAAGAACGGCAACGAATTCAACAAGAACGAGAACTTGTTGTCAGTCAGATTGCTCAACAGATTCGCAAGTCATTAGATTTACAAGATATTTTGCATAATACCGTGAGAAGCTTGCTAGATTTCTTAGAAGCAGATCGGGTGATTATTTGTCGAATCAATGATGATGGCAAAGGAGATATTTTAGAAGAAGCTCGCAATCCAGAAATTCCCTCAATGGTGGATTGGGTTCTCAGTGATCCTTGGCTGGTTGATCAAAAATGTCACCAAGATTACTTGTCCGGTCAAGTTTTAGTGATTGAAGATATGCAGCAGGCTAATCTTGACCCGGGTTTGCAGCAGTTAATGGACTTTTTTAAAGTTCGCGCTCGCCTAGTGATGCCAATTATTTTGACTCAAGAGGTCGAGGCGAATGCTGGAGATGATACCCCCAGTTCAGGAGAGGCTTGGGGACTGTTGATGGTGCATCAATGTCATCATCCTCGACAATGGCAAATAGACGAAATTAATCTTTTGCCCCAATTAGCCACTCAACTTGTGATCGCTATTCAACAAGCACAACTCTACGAACAGGTGCAAATTGCCAACCGTGAACTGAGTGAGTTGGCGACGCAAGATGGCCTGACGCAAATTTGTAACCGTCGCCGATTTGATGAGTATCTTGATCATGAATGGGGACGATTACTGCGATCGCAAGCCCCCTTATCGCTGATTTTGCTCGATATTGATTGGTTTAAGCAGTATAACGACACCTATGGACATCTAGCCGGTGATCAATGTTTACAACAAGTGGCTCAAAGTCTAAAACAATCGATGCAGCGATCGACAGATTTGGTTGCTCGCTATGGCGGGGAAGAGTTTGCGATTATCCTCCCGGATACCACGGAGGCGGGGGCGCAGTTTCTCGCCGAACAAGTGCGATCGCAGATCGCCCATATGCCCATCTGGGATCTCGGCTCTCATGGTAACGGCTCCATGTCCTCTCAGGTAACGGTCAGTATTGGCGTAGCCAGTCACATTCCCTTTCCTGAAGCAAGTCCCAAACTCCTCGTTGCCGCCGCTGACTTAGCGCTGTATCGGGCTAAAGAGCAAGGTCGCAATCGGGTTTGTATCGCCACCGATGCCGACTTTAACCAAGCCGAGTAAGACAATTCAGAAAAAGTTAAAACTGGTATAATACGGTGCGATCTACCTAGAGGCACTATGGCAAAGTTTACCCTGTTCTCTCGGTCTGAGGGGAAACGGCCCCAGGCAACTCGTCCTGACGGCTCCCAGGTGTCGCGATCGCGGAAATGGCCCTGGACCGAAGCCGCTGAAACCATCTCTATCATTGCCTGTGGGGGAGGGGTGGCCGGTGCGATCGTCTTTCAGGAACTGGTGTTGGCTATTGTGCCGCCAGTGTTTGCCCTCTCGTTTAACATCATCAACCGTTCTCGTCGTCTTCAGGAGTTGCGAGAGCGTAATCTTTGGTCTTATACGGAAGCCCAAGACTTGCGATCGCAGCTTCACTCTGTTCAGGATTCCCTACAAACCCTGCCTCTGGCCGATCGCCTCGTGGAAATTGAAGCCTGTGTGCGTCGTTTAAGTGACGCCACCCTGGAGTTGCAAGGACAGCAGGCAGGGATGGTTGAGGAGATGGGGGACGATCGCGAGAAAATTAAAGAGGCCTTCGGGATTCTACGTCAGGGGGTCTATAACCTCAGTCACCACACTAACAGCTCCCTGGACCGGTTGCGAGCCGAACTCGATACCCTACGGCGCGAGGTGGAACCCACCGCCAGCCGAGTGGCTCGGCAGATTAGCGATGAGGCGATCGCGCCCCTACAGCAGCAACAGCGGCAGTTTGAGCAACAACTTGGCCAAGTTCAACAGCAGCAGTCCCTCCTCTCGCCTCAAGTCCAGCAGTTGACTGAAGCAGTGACCCATCTGCGAACTCATACGGCGCAACATTGGCTCTCGGAAATTGATCGCCGTCTGGAGTCGGTCTTACCCTACCGCTACCGAGTGGTGAGTGAGGATGCCTCTGATTATCTCTTTGAAGCTCTCAATCAGGGTAAAGAGCATATCGTGATTGTGACCCCTTGGTTGGAACTCGATCCCGTTCGTTCTGAGGCGTTTCTGCAAGCCTTAGATACGATTTTGTCACAAAATGTCTTTGTGAGCTTTGGCTGGGGTCGTCGGGCTGATGTAGGACGCGCCCGCAACACCACGCGTCCCATTGCCCTCAAGGATGGGGGCTGGCGCTATCAGCCGGAACGAGATCCTCATGGCTACTATCGTCTGTTACCGCAATTGTTGGAGTTGAAGAAACGCCATAAACGACTGACGCTGAAGTTGTTGGGGACGGCAGAGCGGATTGTGGTCTGCGATCGCGATTGGGCGCTTCTCGGTAGTCATCATCTCCTCTGTCATGTGGCTAGTAACACCCCAGAAGTGGGTCTATATACTAATGACCCCCATGTGGTTCTCGATCTCGGACAACGGTTTAATCTAGTCCCTCATTTGAAACGGCGGGCTATGCCGATGCCGGGACGGTTGACGGTTAATTATTAGGGAATAGTGAATAGTGAATAGTGAACACTTCGACAGGCTCAGTGCGGTGCAGTGAACACTTCGACAGGCTCAGTGCGGTGCGGGGAACAGGATTTTGAGGCCGGCTGGGTAATTGGTATCATCGCTGACATCAAAATCTTTAGATTTATTTCATAATCTGGTAGAGCAATACTCGATTAGGATTTGCTGATATGGATTACAAGCAAGAACTTATCACAACCATTCATGATTTTGGCTGTAATCTGGAGTTTCTTGAAAGCCGTGCCACACAATTGAGTGAACAGTTCCCAACGGCTGTTCTGATTCCAGCGCTCTATGAAGAACTCGAACGGCCGGCGTTGGCTCATATTCGTAATCATCTCCGGGAATGCCACTTCGTCAAAACTGTTATCCTATCGGTTTATGCTGATAGTCTGGAGCAATATGCTAAAGCGGTGGAGTTTTTCCGGTCCCTACCGCAAAAAACCTTGATCATTTGGGAAAATGGCCCGCGAATCCAAGGAATTTTGGAGCGACTGCGCGATCGCGGCTTGGATATTGCCCGCTTTAAAGGGAAAGGGAAAGCGGTTTGGTTGGGACTTGGGGTTGCCTCCTTAGAAGCTGATGCGATCGCCCTTCATGATGCCGACATTGTCACCTATGATCGCTCCTATCCCCTAAAACTGCTCTTTCCCCTCCTGGAAAAAGAATGTGGGATTGCCTTCAATAAAGCCTATTATGCTCGCCTCAGTAGCGATCGCCGCAGCCTCAATGGCCGAGTGGCCCGGTTATTTGTCACCCCCCTGCTGACAGCCCTAATTGAAATCTTTGGCTATCAGAACTATCTACGCTATCTCAGTTCCTATCGCTATCCTCTGTCTGGGGAATTTGCTCTAACAGGCGATTTAGCACTGACAACGCGCATTCCGGGCAACTGGGGCTTAGAAATTGGGATGTTGGCGGAAGTGTATCGTAATGTAGCTGAAAAACGGATTTCCCAGGTCGATTTAGGGATTTTTGACCATAAACATCAGTCCCTTGGCCAATCGAGTCAGGAAGGACTGCAAAAAATGTGTCGGGATATCCTGCAATCGGTGTTACGAACCCTGACGGAAACGGAACGGGTGATTATTTCGATGGATCACATTCGGGCGTTGCGGGTGAAATTCCGCCGGGAGGCTCAAGACTACACCCGGCAGTATTTTGTGGATGCTTTGTTTAATAATCTCCCCTACGATCGCCATGAAGAGGAAAACATTGTTGAAGTCTTCGATAAACTGATTCTCGAAGCTGGAGAGGAGTATTTCCTCAATCCTGCTGGGGCGCAAATTCCCGACTGGACGCGGGCCATCGCTGTTATGCCAGAACTACGGGAAGAACTGCGGGCCGCCACCATTGCTGATAGTCAGGATGCGATGGCCTATACCCATCCTTCTGAGAGCCTACTTGAACCGATGCTTTCGGTCTCTCCCCTCGATCCCCTACAGAGTTCAGCTAACTCATAGGGTTTGGGTTGGTTCTGGGGATGGGTTGAGCGTCGATTAGGGGTTGCGATCAACTTGATAGCTACCAACAATCAGGCGGCTGTCCTCAAGATAAATATCATAAGCCTCGTTAATGCCATACAGGTTCAGGACATAGATGCGATCGCCATGCTGTTCAATATAGCCAATGGCATCGAGATCCTGTCCTGAGGCATTCTTTCCTCGCCAGTCGAGGCGAACACTCCCATCGGGTTGCAACTCGGAACGTTGCCAAGCAATCTCCCGAAAGGCGGCTTGGGTGCGTTGACGATACAACTCTTCCAAGTCATCGATGCTTAGAGTCTCTTGCATCTCAAAATAAGTCACTTCACCACCAAATTCACCATTAGCAGATAAGAAGCTGACGCCATTGGCTTGGGGTTGGTGAGCATAGTGGTTGGGAAAGGAAATCTTGAAGATTCCCTCGGGATGACGATAGGTTTTTCCCTCTCCGGGAAGCGACTCTTCTGTGTTGTTCGTGTCATGTGTTGCTTCCGTTTCTTCAGAGGTTTCCTCTGAAGATGGGTTTTCTTCCGTTTCTTCCGGCTGAGGGTTCGGTTCGCCGGGAACAGGAGTCGCGGTGGGAGTCTCGTCATCACCGGACTCCGTCACCGGGCTACAAGCCCCCAAAATTGGCAAAGAGACCAGAATCCCCCAGATTATCCAGCGCCAAGGATGGATCATTCGCTTCGACTCCTCAGTAAATAATGCGGTTGAGAATGGTAGTGATTTGACCGTTTCTGACTTGGCTTATGGTATCACCTCTGTTGGAAATTGAGAGTAGATTGACATTTTAAGTGTGACGTTTGTTGATAGAAAAATAATTATCATATAAAATTTATAGCTATTTCAACCGTCTTATTTTATCTGTCTTTCATTAGGAAATCTCTCAAGGATGAGGGCCGGTTCACCTGTGAAAATAGTCATAAATCTGCGCTGCGAGTCGTTTGCCAATTCCGGGAACCTCGGCCAACTGGTCGGGTGAGGCCTGCATGAGATAATCCAGGGAATGAAAATGAGCGAGTAATTGTTGCTGACGCTGAAAGCCGAGGCCGGGAATCTCATCGAGGCGCGATCGCCGCATCCGTTTTGTTCGCTGCTGACGATGGAAGGTAATGGCAAAGCGGTGAGACTCGTCTCGCAGTCGCCGTAAGAGTTGCACGCCGGGTTGTTCGGGATGGGTGTCTAGGGGTTTAGAAGCCCCCGGAGTGAAAATCTCTTCCCGTTGTTTGGCTAAACTGACGACGGAGAGAACGTCGCGTAACCCCATATCTTCTAATACTGTCACCACGGCGGAGAGTTGACCTTTTCCGCCGTCAATGACCACTAAATCGGGATAATCGGGGGACTGTCTTAGAGCCTCGGGAGATTCATAGTCACGAAAGCGCCGTTGCAAGACTTCCGCTAAACTGGCGAAGTCGTCGGAATGGCCGCTACGAATCTCAGGATTGCGGATTTTGTAATGGCGATAGTCTTGCTTGGCGGGATGTCCATCGAGAAAGACGACTCGGGAGGCGACGGCGTTGGAACCTTGGCTATGGGAGATGTCGTAACATTCGAGGCGGCGGGGTGGGGTGGCCTGTCCCAAAATTTTGGCTAAGTCTTGTAGGGCCTCTTGGTTGCGGCGATCGCCTCGTTCGAGTCGCGCGAGTTCGTAACCGGCATTGCGTTCGACCATGGCAATGAGTTCGGCTTTCTGTTGCCGTTGGGGGACTTCTAAGGTCACGTTACGGCCTCGGGTTTGACTGAGCCAGGTTTCGAGAAATTCGGCGTCGGGGAGGGGATGTTGCAGGAGAATGGTGCTGGGAATTTCGACGGGGTCAAGGCGACGATAATGGTCTTCGAGAACTCGTTGCAGGATGGAACCGGGATCGTCGGCGTTGGCGATGAATCCTAAGCGGCCGATGAGTTTTCCAGACCGGATTTGGAACAGTTGAATGCAGGCGTGGCGTTCTCCGAGACGCAGGGCGATCGCATCGCGGGAAATACGGTCGTCGGGTAAGGCCACTTTTTGGTCAACGCCGAGGGATTGCAGTCCCTGGAGGCGATCGCGCACTTCAGCGGCTTTCTCAAATTCGAGTTTGGCGGCAGCAGCTTGCATCTGTTCATTGAGGATGCTTTCGAGTTCGCTGATGCGTCCTTGGAAGACCATGGCCACTTTTTCGACGATTTGATGATAGGCCTCAGGGGTAATCAGTTGTTGGCAGACTCCGGGACAGCGGCCAATGTCGTAATTGAGACAGGGACGGTCTTTGAAGAGGGGTTTGGGCCGTTGACGCAAGGGGAAGATGCGTTTAACCAGGTTGAGGGTACTGCGAAGCTGGCGGGTATCGACGTAGGGGCCGTAGTAGCGGTCTTTGGGGTTGGCGATACGTCGTTTGCGAGTGATGAAGATACGGGGATAGTCTTCGGACCAGGTGATACAGAGATAGGGATATTTTTTGTCGTCTTTGAGGAGGACGTTGAATTGGGGTTGATGTTGTTTGATGAGGTTGGCTTCGAGGGCCAGGGCTTCGGCTTCGCTGTCGGTGACGATAAACTCGATGTCACAGACTTGGTGCACCATGAGGGCGATGCGATGGCTTAGGGGTTGCGACTGACGAAAGTAAGACCGGACGCGACTACGGAGGCTTTTGGATTTGCCAATATAGAGGATGCGATCGCCGTCGTCCCGCATTAAATAGACTCCCGGTTCTGGGGGAATCTCTTTAAGACGCTGTTCGAGGCGATCTCGACTGTCTAGGAGGGGAAGCGGTCGGGTTACTGTCATGTCTCAAGGGGAGTGTCAAGGAGTCGTCGGCAGTTTTAACCAGTTGAAGATTTCGGCGGCGGTCAGGTTTAGGTCAAGGCCAGATAACCGGATCGATGGCTCATCTTCTATCCCGAGTCGGGGTTGTTCTCGGGGCTGAAACATCAGAACACTGCGATCGCCGAGATCGATTAACCAAGCCAGTTCAGTCCCAGACTCCAACCCATCTAAAATTTGACCAATCACCTGATTCGGCTGTTGATTGGGGGAGAGAATTTCAATGCTCCAATCGGGGGCCACAGAGAAATCGTTGGCAAATTCTCCCGCTTCATCTAGGGGAATCCGATGCCAACGAAACACGGCGATATCGGGAACGAGGGAGCGATCGCCAACGGTCCAAGGCAATTCTGGGAACCCATAGGCCAAGTGAGAGGCTTCTCCGACTTGATTGATACGTTCCAGCAATTTTGCCTGTAAACGGCTATGTTTCCCCCTCGGCATCGGTTTTTGAAAAACTTGTCCCCGAATATACTCACAAGCTGGCGTGGTTTCGGGCTGTTGTAGAAACTCTGCCAGCGATCGGCATTGAGAAACGGTTGTCACCATGACTGCTTTCTACGTGACACTCCAACCTAAACAATTTAAAAACCTAAAATCCTTGTCTAGCATTAATTTTAATTGATTTATAGTCCTATTTTATGTAACTAATTATTCAAAATATAGGAATTGGGACACTCTCTTGCCTCTTGCCTCTTGCCATCCCCTCTTGGGAGGGGTTAGGGGTGCCTCTTGCCTCTTGCCTCTTGCCTCTTGCCTCTTGCCTCTTGCCTCTTGCCTCTTGCCTCTTGCCTCTTGCCTCTTGCCTCTTGCCTCTTGCCTGTTCCCTTAAAAAAAACAAAACCCCCTCTCGGGTGAGAGGAGGTCTTGTCGATTATCCTAGAGGTCGGAGTTCAGATTAACCGAACTTACCAGCCGTCGAGGCAATCAGGAAGGCAGCGTAGGTGAAGATATACCCCACAGTAAAGTGAGCTAGACCCACAACCCGAGCCTGAACAATCGAGAGTGCAACGGGCTTGTCTTTCCAACGAACCAGGTTCGCCAGAGGAGTGCGCTCGTGCGCCCAAACCAGGGTCTCGATGAGTTCTTGCCAGTAACCCCGCCAAGAGATGAGGAACATGAAGCCTGTAGCCCAAACAAGGTGACCGAACAGGAACATCCAAGCCCAAACCGAGAGGTTATTGACACCGAAGGGATTGTAGCCGTTGATTAACTGGGAAGAGTTCAACCACAGGTAATCGCGGAACCAACCCATCAGATAGGTGGACGACTCATTAAACTGGGCAACGTTACCTTGCCAAACGGTGAGGTGTTTCCAATGCCAGTAGAAGGTCAACCAACCTAGGGTGTTCAACATCCAGAACATGGCGAGATAGAAGGCATCCCAAGCAGAGATGTCGCAAGTACCGCCACGACCGGGACCATCACAAGGGAAGCTGTAACCGAAGTCTTTTTTGTCCGGCATCAGCTTAGAACCACGGGCATCCAGGGCACCTTTAACGAGAATCAAGGTGGTGGTATGCAGACCGAGGGCGATCGCATGGTGGACTAAGAAGTCACCAGGACCAATGGTCAGGAACAGGGAGTTGGAACCACTATTGATGGCATCCAACCAACCGGGGAGCCACACGTTGGCATGGTTGGGCCAAGCGGTGGTGGCAATGCTGTCGGGGTTCGACAGAAGAACATCAAAGCCGTAGAGGGCTTTACCCGATGCAGCCTGAACCCATTGGGCGAAGACCGGCTCAATCAGGATTTGTTTTTCGGGGGTACCGAAAGCAACGACGACGTCGTTGTGAACATACAGTCCCAAGGTATGGAAGCCGAGGAACAGAGACACCCAGCTCAGGTGAGAAATGAGAGCCTCTTTATGATCCAGCATCCGAGCCAGAACATTGTTTTTGTTCATTTCGGGATCATAGTCACGGACAAAGAAGATTGCGCCGTGAGCAAATGCCCCAACCATCAGGAATCCAGCAATGTACTGGTGATGGGTGTACAACGCTGCCATGGTGGTGTAGTCCTTAGCCATGAAGGCGTAGGGAGGCAGGGCGTACATATGCTGCGCCACCAGGGAGGTAATCACACCCAAAGAGGCGAGAGCCAGACCCAGTTGGAAGTGCAGCGAGTTGTTGATGGTGTCGTAGAGACCTTTGTGACCTTCACCCAACATTCCGCCGAAAGGAGTGCCTTTGGGGGGATTGTGAGCGCCGAGGATCTCTTTAATGCTGTGACCGATACCAAAGTTGGTGCGGTACATGTGACCGGCGACGATGAACAGGACGGCGATCGCCAAATGGTGATGCGCCATATCCGTCAGCCACAGGGACTCGGTTTGCGGGTGGAAGCCACCCAAGAAGGTCAAGATAGCGGTTCCTGCACCTTCAGATGTGCCAAAGACATGGCTGGCGGTGTCAGGACTCTGAGCATAGACGCCCCAGTTACCGGTGAAGAAGGGCTTCAGTCCGGCCGGGTGCGGCATGGTGCTGAGGAAGTTATCCCAACCCACATGTTGACCCCGAGATTCAGGGATAGCGACATGCACTAAGTGACCGGTCCAAGCCAGTGAGCTAACTCCGAACAGACCCGCGAGGTGGTGGTTCAGGCGAGACTCAGCATTTTTGAACCAAGAAAGGCTCGGACGATATTTCGGTTGCAGGTGCAGCCAGCCCGCGAAGAGCATGACAGCAGCCAGAACCAGAAGGAAGATCGACCCTTGGTAAAGGTCATTGTTGGTGCGCATTCCGATGGTGTACCACCAGTGGTACACGCCGGAGTAAGCGATGTTGACCGGGTTAGATGCCCCGGCTTGGGTGAAGGCATCAACAGCGCCTTGACCAAATTGGGGGTCCCAAATCGCGTGGGCGATGGGACGGATGTTTAGGGGATCTTTGATCCACTGCTCGAAGTTGCCTTGCCAAGCGACATGGAAGAGGTTGCCCGAGGTCCACAGAAAGATGATGGCGAGGTGTCCGAAGTGGGAGGCGAAAATCTTTTGGTAAAGATTTTCTTCCGTCATACCATCATGGCTTTCGAAATCGTGAGACGTAGCAATCCCATACCAGATCCGCCGTGTGGTTGGATCCTGGGCCAAGTCTTGGCTAAATTTTGGGAATTTCGTTGCCATAAGTCCTACAAGGAGATGCGTGCGAGTATCATCCTACTGAAATGATCCGTGCCAGGAAGAATGCCCAGGTTGTGGCAATCCCACCTAACAGATAGTGGGCGACGCCAACGGCCCGACCTTGAATGATGCTCAGGGCGCGGGGTTGAATCGCGGGAGCGACTTTGAGCTTGTTGTGAGCCCAAACAATCGACTCGATTAGCTCTTGCCAGTAGCCACGTCCACTAAAGAGGAACATGAGGCTGAATGCCCAAACGAAGTGAGCACCGAGGAACAGCAGTCCGTAGGCGGACAGGGCTGAACCGTAGGAACCGATTACCTGAGAGGCTTGCGCCCACAGGAAGTCGCGCAACCATCCATTAATGGTAATGGAGCTTTGAGCAAAGTTGCCATAGGTGATGTGAGACACTGAACCGTCTGCACCAACTGTTCCCCAAACATCGGATTGCATTTTCCAACTGAAGTGGAAGATGACGATGGAGAGGCTGTTGTACATCCAGAACAGACCTAGGAACACATGGTCCCAACCAGAGACTTGGCAGGTACCGCCACGTCCCGGACCGTCGCAAGCAAAGCGGAAGCCTAGCTCGGCTTTATCAGGAATCAGGCGAGAGCTACGAGCAAACAGAACACCTTTGAGCAGAATCAGCACGGTCACGTGAATCGTGAACGCGTGAATGTGGTGAACCAGGAAGTCAGCCGTACCCAGTTCAATGGGCATCATGGCGACTTTACCGCCGACGGCAACGACGTCACCGCCAAAGGCAGGACTCACACTTGCTAAGGCGTTGGGGGCAGTGTTGCCCGGCGCCAAAGTATGTAGGTGTTGAACCCATTGGGCAAAGATCGGTTGAAGCTGGATCCCCGTGTCGGAGAACATATCTTGAGGACGACCAAAGGCACGCATGGTGTCGTTATGGACGTAGAGTCCAAAGCTGTGGAAGCCCAAGAAGATACAAACCCAGTTCAGGTGAGAAATGATTGCATCTCGGTGGCGGATGACCCGATCAAGCAGGTTATCCACGTTTTTGGCAGGATCATAGTCACGAACCATGAAGATGGCTGCGTGAGCGCCTGCACCGACGACTAGGAAGCCGCCAATCCACATATGGTGGGTAAACAGCGACAGTTGTGTCGGGTAATCCGTCGCAATGTACGGATAGGGAGGCATGGCATACATGTGGTGAGCCACAATGATGCTCAGAGAACCCAGCATCGCGAGGTTAATCGCGAGTTGAGCGTGCCAGGAGGTGGTCAGGATCTCATAGAGTCCTTTGTGACCTTCTCCGGTAAAGGGTCCTTTATGGGCTTCCAGGATTTCCTTCATGCTGTGACCGATACCCCAGTTGGTCCGGTACATATGACCCGCGATGATAAACAGGACGGCGATCGCCAAGTGATGGTGGGCCGTATCGCTGAGCCAGAGACCACCGGTTTGGGGGTTCAAGCCACCTTTGAAGGTTAGGAAGTCTGCATATTCGCCCCAGTTCAAGGTGAAGAACGGGGTTAAACCTTTGGCAAAACTGGGATACAGTTCCGCCATTTTGCTTGTATCAAGGATAAACTCGTGCGGCAGGGGAATATCCTGCGGTGCAACACCAGCATCCAGAAGTTTATTAATGGGAAGCGAAACGTGGATTTGGTGACCGGCCCAACCTAAGGAGCCCAGTCCGAGTAAACCAGCCAAGTGGTGGTTCATCATCGATTCCACGTTTTGGAACCATTCCAGTTTCGGTGCACTGACGTGGTAATGGAACCAACCGGCGAACAGCATCAGAGCAGCCATGACTAGACCACCGATGGCGGTGCAGTACAGTTGGAACTCGTTGGTAATGCCGCTGGCACGCCAGAGTTGGAACAAGCCTGAGGTAATTTGAATCCCGTGGAAGCCACCACCAACGTCGGCGTTGAGGATGTCTTGACCCACGATGGACCAGACTACTTGGGCGCTCGGTTTGATCCCGGTGGGATCGCTTAACCAAGCTTCATAGTTGGAGAAGCGCGCACCGTGGAAGTAGGCACCGCTTAACCAGATAAAAATGACTGCCAGTTGACCGAAGTGGGCGCTAAAGATTTTGCGCGATACTTCTTCTAAGTCGTTGGTTTGACTGTCGAAATCATGAGCGTCTGCATGGAGGTTCCAAATCCAGGTGGTGGTTTTTGGACCTCGGGCCAAAGTGCGATCGAAGTGACCGGGTTTGCCCCACTTCTCAAAAGAAGTTGGAACCGGGTTCTTGTCGACCTCGACTTTGACTTTTGCATCCCGCTCCTGGGGACTAATCGTCATCGAGTCTCTCCTCTCTCTAGACCATTGACATACTCACCAGCCTAAAGGCGTGGGGATGCTCTAGCCCTTACGGTACTAGATTCCTGGTTCGGCTTGACCGGCTGCTGATGTTCGTTTCCTCACATCGTTAGCTCGGCGGCTCTCTCCAGGCATTTCTCTCAAAGTTTAACGCACGATGCGTTGGATTTGAGATCAGTTCCCGGATGCCCTCCGGTACTACGTGAAACGCATTCTATCACAGATAAATCTGCTTAGAATGTCTCCCGAATTATAGGGAGGCTTTTAGACTCGCTTTCTTGGGTAACGTTTCGCTGCAAAACATTCTAACCAACTTCCGCAGTCTTGGATGTGATAACTTGGGATTTTTAAATCCCATATTACGTTTTTTATCTTTTATGTCGCTTGCAGTCAGCTTCATATTAGGGAAGTTGATGATTCCGCTGCTCAAAACCCGAGGGTTTAAGAGCTAGACTGAATGTTCTGCGGCTGTTACCGAGAATCTATGTTTGTGATTATAGGTCTTCTTTCGGAATAATTCAAACGATTTCTTTTTATTTTTTGGCTAGGTGGGCTAGTAAAATTTTCTCGGTAAGTCAAGTAACGTAACATTAACTTTACAAAAGTTAAATTGTTTTAATAAATTGCACAGAGACGTAGCAAGTCTAGATCTATATATAATACACACCATGGTACAGGATGGATGGCTGGCTCTCCAACCGGCCAACCCGTTGGCCGAGAGCGGACGGGGCCAGAGGAGTTTTCAGGCTGTGGAGGTAACGCAGTTTGGGCATTTTCCGCTATAGTGACTGGCAAGTCCAGTGGTTTGCAATGGACGTTGTTATTTCGAGGGAGTGTTTCAGGCGTGCTGAATCGTGACGATCGCCCATCACTATGGAAAACATGGCTATCCCGACAACTAGCCCTATTCCTGCTTGTCGTCCTGGGACTCTGGGGATGTAGTCAACCGGATCTCAGCATCGACTCAGGAACCCGTCCGAGGCGAACCGCCGAGGCGATCGCTCCCCCCGTCGAACTCACCGAAGTCTCTCCCCCCGAGGCGATCGCCCAACTCAAAACAGCCCTCGATCGCTACCGTCCCCAGGTCCGCATCAGCCGACCTCGTCCTGATGAAGTCCTCCGCAACAACCAAGTGAACGTCCAACTTGACGTCCAAGACCTACCCATCTTCAAAAACGAAACCCTCGGCCTGGGTCCTTATATCCAACTCATCCTCGACGATCGCCCCCTCGACCCCATCCACAACCTTGAGCAGCCAATTATCCTCAAAGACCTAAGCGCCGGAACCCATACCCTGCGAGCCTTCGCCGTGCGTCCCTGGCATGAAAGCTTCAAAAATGAAGGGGCCTACGCTCAAACCACATTCCATCTCTATACCAAAACCGGCAACCATCAGCCGGACTCCAACCGTCCCCTGCTCACCTATAACCAGCCCCGAGGGACCTACAACGCCGAACCGATTCTGCTCGACTTTTACCTCACCAACGCCCCCCTACATCTCGTCGCCCAGGAATTTGACGCCGATGAGATTCCCGATTGGCGTGTCCGAGCGACCATTAACGGCTATAGCTTCGTCAGCGATCGCTGGCAACCCTTTTACCTCAAAGGCTTCCAACCCGGAACCAACTGGGTCAAGCTAGAATTTATCGATGAAAGCGGCGAACCCCTACAAAACACCTTTAACACCACCGCCGCACTGATCACCTATGATCCCGACGGGAACGATGCCCTCTCCCAACTGGTGAAAGGTCAACTCAGTTCCCAAGAAGCCGAAAGTCTCATCGATCCCACCATTGTCTTAACTCCCGAGATTGAACCCGAACCCGAGATTGAACCCGAACCCGAGATTGAACCCGAACCCGAGATTGAACCCGAACCCGTCCTAACGCCTGAAGACACCCTTCCCGAAATTGTCGAACCCGAAACAACCCCAGACATCCTCATCCCCGACGAAGCCGAGGAGACCCCACCCTCCCCAGCTAGGGAAACCCAAACCGAGACTGACGTCAGCGGCGACGACTCCCTTTCCACCCCAGCCGACGCATCAGACGCATCAGACGCATCAGCGACTAAGGACGAATCCCCCGCATCCTCATCACAGAAGGCGGATCGTAGCGATCGCCGCGAAGTCATTGACGAAGCTGGACGTGAAACCGCAAGCGAAACCGCAACCCCAGCCGAAACAGCCACTCCACCGGTTCAGCCTGGGGACTAAATTAAGTCTTGCGATCGCCACCCTAATGACCGTCCTCGTGGCGACTCGTAGCGTAGCTGAACTGTCCTCAATTCCCCAACCAGCAAGCGATCCCCTCAACCTAGACCATCTCGATCGCCCTCCCGACCTTTTCGACGAACCAATTATCCGTCCCGATACCGTCTCCCAAGACCATCCGACCGAACCGAGTTTATGGTGGGCCGCCGAGCAGTTTGGTGGCTCACTCCTCAATACCTGGCTCGCCTATCCCGAAGAACAACGCATTGATTTGGTGATCAACCCGCAATTTTGGACCCCTCTCGACTATCTCGAACGCTATCAATTTGTCTATCAAATGGGTGTTGTGGCCCGTTCCTATCGTTACAACCTGCGAGTGTTCAGTCGTCAACAACCCCAACGGCTTCTCGCCGCCTATACCTGTCAGTTTCAAGGATCTCCAATCCGTTGTCGCCTAGATATAGCACGGGGCGGAACCGCCGGATTGAGTCGTCTTGTTCCCGACTCCGTACCGCCAGAATAGCCGTGTTAGTCACATAAGCTAGGACAATCATAAGCTCTGGTGCTATTAACTTAAAAAAGTAAAGCTATTTTTTTGTCGCTTATTTCAAAGTGTCTTTTTTAAATTGTGAATCATGGTTAAAATCCTCCATCTTTCAGACATCCATCTCGGGAGCGGTTTTTCTCACGGCAAAATCGACCCAGACACGGGACTGAACACCCGTCTGCTGGACTTCACCGGAACCCTGAGACGGTGTATTGATCGCGCCCTAGCCGAACCCGTCGATTTAGTTCTCTTTGGAGGCGATGCCTTTCCCGATGCGACTCCAGCACCTTATATCGCCGAAGCCTTCGCCCGAGAATTTCATCGGCTGGCCGAAGCCAACATCCCCACCGTTCTCTTGGTCGGGAATCACGATCGCTACTCCCAGGCCGACGGAAGTGCCAGTCTTGGCATTTATCGCACTTTGGCCGTCCCTAACTTCATTGTCGGCGATCGCCTCGATCTCCATCGCATCCCCACCCGTAGCGGTCCCATCCAAGTCATTACCTTACCCTGGCTGACCAGTTCAACCCTCCTGACTCGTCCCGAAAGTCAGGGACTCTCCATCGCCGAAATCAACGAGTTATTAGCCGAACGGCTGCGAATTGCCCTAGAAGGAGAAATCCGCAAACGCGATCGCGACTGTCCCACCATCCTCCTGGGTCATCTGATGAGTGATAAAGCCCAATTTGGTGCCGAACGCCTCCTAGCGGTAAGTAAAGGCTTTACAATTCCCCTCTCCCTTCTAGTACGTCAAGAATTTGACTATGTGGCCCTCGGTCATGTCCACAAACACCAAAATCTCAACCCCAGTAACGATCCTCCTGTCGTCTATCCAGGAAGTATCGAACGGGTTGATTTTAGTGAAGAGAAAGAAGAGAAAGGCTATGTCTTGGCAGATGTGACCCTTGGTGGCTGTGACTGGGAGTTTTGTCCCCTTCCTGTGCGCGCCTTCATAACCCTGTCGATTGATGTTTCCGATGCCGACGATCCCCAAGGACTGTTACTGAAGACCCTACAGAAGAGCGATATCGGCGATCGCGTGGTGCGCTTACGCTACAAACTACGGGCCGATCAACTTGATCGCATCAATACCTCTGAACTTCGTAAAGCCCTCAAAAGCGCCCATAGTGCCACCATTCAGCCAGAACTGATCAGTCAATTGAGTCGTCCCCGGATTCCCTCCTTAAGTGGCCGAGCCATCGATCCTCTCGATGCCCTGCACGCCTATCTCGACAACCGCGAAGACCTGCGAGATATCCGCGAGGATGTCGTCAAGGCCGCTGAACATCTCTTGCATGAGGAGCAGCTGCCCCTATTTCGTCAGTCTAGCTAGGATTTGGGAACATAGCTGAGAATCTGATCAACCACATCTTCAATGGTTAAATCATCGGTTTGGATTTCGATCGCATCCTCGGCCTTTTGTAAAGGAGACAAGGCCCGAGTGCTATCTTGCTGATCCCGCTGAGCAATCTCAGCTTCTAACTGAGATACGTTGACCTCATAGCCTTGCTCTTCTAAGTCCAACTTACGCCGTCTGGCTCGTTCTTCAACAGAAGCGGTCAGGAAAATCTTGACTTCGGCCTGGGGAAAGACCTGAGTTCCCATATCTCGTCCTTCGGCCACCAAGCCTCCGGCGGCACCATAGTCCTGTTGTTGTTGTACCAAAAACTGACGCACAGCGGGGAAAGCGGCAACGGTGGACACCTTGGCGGTGACATCAGGGCTGCGAATGGCTTGGGTAACATCATGCTGATTCACCCAAACCCGACATTGGGGACGATCGGCTTGGGGTTCGAGACGAATCTGGCAATTGTCTAAGGCTTGGGCGATATGGGCTTCATCCTCGATCGCAATACCTGATTCGAGGATATACCAGGTGACGGCCCGATACATGGCTCCAGTATCCAAGTACAGGAGGCCCAAGCGATCGGCTACTTGTCGGGTGACGGTCGATTTACCTGCCCCAGCGGGACCATCAATGGCGACGATAGGTTGGCGGGTGCTGGGTTGGCGAACGGTTAACAGCATGGTATCAATTAGGCGAGTGGAACCGAGGTGAGCGGCGATTAGAAGTCGTCCTTGCTGCTCAATCGTGTCTAAGGACTGTAGGGTTTGGGGATCGACAAGTTCGATATAGTCAGGCTGGAGTTGGGGAACCTTGGCCAGTTCAGCCTGAACGGTGGCCAGAAGATGTTGGGCTTGGCGTTGTCCGGCTTCAAATTGCTGTCGGGCCGATTCTAAGCTGCGAAATAGGGCGCTGGCTTGGTCTCGTTGGCGATCGCTCAGGTATTGGTTACGGGAACTATAGGCCAGTCCTGATGCTTCTCGGACAATGGGACAGGCAATAATGTCTACAGGGATATTCAGATCCGCCACGAGATGACGGATAATCACCAGTTGCTGAGCGTCTTTCTCACCAAAGTAGGCACGATGGGGCTGAATCAGGTTAAAGAGTTTGCTGACAATGGTGGCTACCCCTTGAAAATGTCCGGGACGCGATCGCCCACAGAGGACTGAGGTTAAGTGTTGGGGTGGGACTACGGTGGTTAGGGTGGGCGAGGACTCTGCGGGAGTGATTCCCAATTCTTGGGGTTGGGGGCAAAAAACGGCATCCACTCCTAAGTCTCGACAATGTTTTAGGTCCGTGTCTAGGGTTTGGGGATAGCGATCGAGGTCTTCGTTGGGACCGAATTGCAGTGGGTTAACGAAGATGCTGACAATCACCTGGTCATTTTGCGATCGCCCCTGCTGAATTAGGCTCAAATGCCCCTGATGCAGATTGCCCATGGTGGGGATCAACCCTAGGCTGGCTTCAGGGGACAACTGTTGCCGATAGTGGCGTAATTCAGCAATGGTGGTCAGTTTTTCCATGACCCTGCAACGGTTAACAGTGAATCGTGAGCAACGGCTTGGACAGTTTCAGGGGTTGAGTTGAGATGCACCCTTCCAAACCATTCACTGTTAATGATTCTGGGTCAACTGTCAAGGGTTAGTTGGCGAGAACTTCCAGAACCACGGGAGCGGTTCCGGTATGAATCATACCGAGTTCTTCGGCGGCTCCAGCGGAGAGGTCAATAATCCGTCCGCCGGTGTAGGGACCGCGATCGTTGATACGGACAACCAGAGAACGACCATTGTCGAGGTTCGTCACCCGGACTTCGGTGCCAAAGGGCAATTCTAAATGAGCCGCTGTAATCTCCTGACTATTGAAAATTTCACCGTTGGCGGTTTGGTTTCCTTCAAATCCCGGCCCATACCAGGAGGCGATACCTTCTTCTTCGTAAAGAACTGGGTCGGATTTGGGAACAGCCGGGTCTGGTTTTTCAGAGGTTCCGGCGTCGCGATAGGCATGATGAGTTTCCCCGGCAACGGTTCCTAAAACTTCGGGTTGCGGGGGGGCTAAGGCCTCTAGTAAACTGGAGGTGTCTAGAACCTGGCTCGGTACGAATGAGAGTTGTTCGATGTCCGAGTTAGCATTCTCGATTTGTTCTCGATTCGCAATAAGCCTCTCCTCAGCAGTTGGAGAGGACGTCACGGTGTTTTCTGAGCCGTTTTCTGAGCCGTTTCCTGAGCCGTTCTCCCCTTGTGCCAGCTCTGAAACAGTTGCTTCAGCGGCAACGGGGAGGTAGCGTGCAGCCACGCTCTCCTGGGCGTTGACTACCTGCGCTGAGCTTCCCAGTCCGGAAATGGCTAAGGCCACCGTGAAGTTTCTCCAAAGTTGATAACTCATAAATAGGAACGTCTCCTGAGTGAGTACAGTACACACCGCTGGTTGTTTGGGGGTGTGTTGGCGAGTATGGGATTGGTTCGCTGCGATCGCCGCCCCTGGAAGGAGTCTGCCTAACTCCCAACGAGGCTGATTGGCTAGAGTGGCAGATTTTGCTCACTCAACAGCTAACTCATACTCATTTCGTGTTTAAGTTGTAGGTGGAACTGCAACAGAATAACACGAAGTTTTGGAATCGGGGATCAGTAGTCGCTCGAAAAGCGGTTAAACTTTATCAAAAGTTCACAATCCGCTTTTCGGGCATTTTCTGCTGTAACGCTTTACTGGGAAAGCGTTCAGCGTTTCTTGCCTTGGCGCAAATCTTTAACAAAACAACACATAAAAACAGTCCAAAATGTGGTATTGGAGCCTAAGAATTTCAGGAATGAGGCAAGGTTAAGCTAGAATGCAGCTTGCAGTTGCGATCGCGCGATCGCAGCCTACGGTCAAGTCATTAAAGAAATCTGCCCCATGGACTATCAGGACGCTGGAGTGAATATCGAAGCCGGTCGCGCCTTCGTCAACCGCATCGAATCCCTTGTCAAAGACACCTATCGTCCTGGGGTTTTGGGAGGTCTAGGAGGCTTTGGCGGCTATTTTGAGATTCCCGAAGGTTATCAGAAACCGGTTCTCGTATCAGGAACCGACGGCGTGGGGACCAAACTGAAACTGGCCCAATCCCTAAACCGCCACGAGACGGTCGGGATCGATCTCGTCGCCATGTGTACCAATGATGTCCTCACCAGTGGGGCCGAACCCCTCTATTTCCTGGATTACCTGGCCACCGGAAAACTCGACAGCGAACAACTGGCCCAGGTCGTGAGTGGGATTGCGATCGGCTGTCGCGACGCCGGATGTGCCCTATTGGGGGGAGAAACTGCCGAAATGCCAGGGTTTTACCCCGACGGGGAATATGACATGGCCGGATTTTGCGTGGGGATTGTCGAAAAAGCGCAACTTCTCGATGGATCTCAGGTGAAGGTAGGGGATGTGGCGATCGCCCTCCCCAGTTCCGGAGTTCACAGCAACGGCTATAGTCTTGTGCGAAAAATCATCGCCGATGGGGGCTATTCCTGGAGTGACTGTCCCCCGGTGTTTCAGGGACAATCCTTGGGAGAGGTATTTCTGAGGCCCACTCAACTCTATATCCAACCCATCTTAGAACTGCGTCGTCAGGCGATCGAGATTCATGGAATGGCCCATATTACCGGCGGCGGACTCCCAGAAAACCTACCCCGTTGTCTGGGAGATAAGCAGTCCGTGCGTATTATCCCAGATGGCTGGGAGACTCCCGCTGTATTTGAATGGTTGGCTGAAGCGGGGAACGTCTCAGCCGAGGCCATGTTCGACACCTTTAATATGGGAGTGGGATTTGTGGTGATTGTTTCCCCGAGAGATGTCGAAGCGACTCTGGCCAGTTTGAACACTCAACAGCAAACGGCCTGGGTGTTGGGGGAAGTCATTGACGGAGAGGGTGAAGTTCTAGGATTGATGTGAACGGCGGAAGATACAGCGATAAACCGGTTCTCCTTTGTTGTAAGTGGCGATTTCCCGTTCCGTCGCCACCGGGAGAGGGTTATCTGGTAGCCAGTCATCGCTGGTAGCGGTGAAGGCGGGATGTTCCGAGAGGCGATCGCGCATCTCGATCGCCACCTCCTCCACATCCGATTGCAGGAAAATCTCGCCATCGGCGGCCAGGAAACGGGCTAAATCTTCGACTAACTCCGGTTGAACCACGCGACGCTTATGGTGGCGTTTTTTGAACCAGGGATCTGGGAATTGAATCGAGACGCGTTTGAGACATCCCTGGGGGAGTGATTGGAGTAAGGCCTCACTCATGACATTGATATTGCAATATAAATAGTGAAGATTGGTCAGATTGTCGCGATCGCGCCATTGATTGGCCTCATCCACCAACGACTGACGAATCTCCAAACCCAAAAAATTCCAATCAGGCTGTTGTGGGGCCAATTCGTAGAGAAAACGACCTCGCGCACAACCAATATCCAAATGGAGTGGCTGCTGGGGGTTGTCGTAGATTTTAGTCCAGTCCGGGAGGGGAACCGGCTGCTGGTACTTACGACTGAGGGGGTTAACGTGTTGGCGAACTCGAACCGGAGACAAGACAAACACCTCCTAAAGACAATCTTATTATCCTATGACGGTTGGGGAACCAGAGAAGATTTCCGAGTCAATCCTGGCCGGTGTTTTCATTCCCCCCGCCAAATCGCTTCGATCGCCGCCGCCACTTTATCGGCCTCTGCAACCTCATCAAGTAATACCGTAACATGACCTAATTTGCGTCCAGGACGAGATTGGCGTTTACCATACCAATACAAATGAGCGTTGGGAAACTCGCAGAGGCGATCGCGTTTCTCGTGATAGTCCGATTTCGCCGTCTCAAAACCCAACAAATTCACCATCACCGCCGCAGGAGATGTCATCGCCGTTGAACCCAGGGGGAAATCACACACCGCCCGCAAAATTTGGGCAAATTGAGAGGTTTCACAAGCATCCAGGGAGAAATGTCCTGAATTATGGGTTCGCGGAGCAATTTCATTGACTAACACTTGCCCATCTGGAGTTAAAAAGAGTTCGATTCCAAACAACCCCACCACATCTAAATTTGTCAGGAGCGATCGCGCGATCGCCTGACAATCCTTCACCACCTTCTCCGACACCGCCGCCGGGGCAATCACGCGCCGACAAACTTGGTTTTCCTGTTGCGTTTCCACAATCGGATAAATCGCCATCTCTCCCTGACAATTACGAGCAGCAATCACCGCCAACTCTCGCTCAAAGGGGATAAACTCTTCCATGAGAACTGAAGGATAACCCCAACGTTTCCAAGTCTCTTCAAACTGGGTTCTATCTCGCAAAATTACCGTTCCTTGACCATCATAGCCATGTCGTCGCGCTTTCATGACGCAAGGAAAGGTGAGAGACTTAGAATTTATTTGAGATTTGTTTAATTCAAAAAAACGAGGGACTGGCAACTGCAAATCATCTAAATAGCAGCGCTGTTCATATTTGTCTAAAAGTGGTTTTAATGCTGATAAACGAGGACGGAATAAGACGTTAGAATTATTAATTTTTTCGAGTTCAGCTAAATCAACAAATTCATTTTCAAACGTGATGACATCGCAGCGTTTAGCCAAATCTTGAGTCGCCGCAACATCCGCAACATCCGCAAACACGACTTCATCGGCTAATCCGACCGCTGGATCATCGGAACTTGGCGTTTGAATAATTGTTTTAAGTTGCAGTTTTTGGGCTTCTTGCGCCATCATCCAGGCGAGTTGTCCACCTCCAATAATTCCAACAATTTGTTTAGTTTTACTCATGATTTTATTAGAAATAAATACTCATCTGAATCAGTTTTTGATTTGAATAATCGACCATTTTTAGGACGACATCGGACTACAAAGGTATACCTTGAATTGCCACTTGCGGTACATCGTTCCCTATTCCCTGTTCCCTTCCCCTCCTGGGAGGGGCCAGGGGTGGGTTATCCCTGTTCCCTATTCCCTATTCCCTATTCCCTGTTCCCTTCTTCACCGACAATACAACGAATCCCGAGTCGCCACACCCGTCTTAGGATTAATTCCCTCAGCCATCTCACAGAGTTTATTAACCTGAGATCCATCGAGAATGGCATCAGTAAAATCGGCCCCAGCAATCTGGACATTCTCAAACTTAGAACGCAGAAAAATCACATCAGTTAAGACCGCATCTCTTAAATCTACGGTCTTAAACGTTACCTGATCGAGCATGGAATTACTCAAATCCGCCCCTCGGAAACTAACATCTGTCATCCAGGAAACGCTGAACGTGGTTCCTCGCAAATCCGCATCAGTGAAGTCTACCGATCGCAACGTACAGCCAGCAAACTCCGCCTTCGCCAGCTTTTGCCCCGAGAAATCCTCATTAACAAGAGTAGACTCACTATAAGAGAGTTCTGGCTCGTAGAGAACCGCTTGAGCGAGGGAATGTCCCAAGCCGAGATTGAGGGAAAGTAGCAGGGCTAAACCAGTATGGGCGATCGCCATCAACATAACAACAAGGATATCTCAGGACAATCTTCACTGTACACCGAAGCCCACCCTCAGTAACAGTGACCCCTGGCCATCTCCTGAGACAACCCTCCAGTCCACATTTCCCGGCAATTCTCGATACAATGGGGAAAGCATTCCTGACCGCTATAGAAAGAGTTAAGAGCAAATGCCACAATTTATCGTCACTTGGCTGATGACGGCACTGGCCCTCGTCGTCACCGCCTATATCGTCCCCGGAATCGAGCTAGATGGCTTTAACGCCGCCCTGATTGCGGCCATTATCCTCGGCCTTGTCAACGCCGTAGTCCGTCCCCTGTTAATTCTGCTGACTCTGCCCATTACCATTGTCACCCTAGGACTGTTCCTACTGGTGATTAACGCCCTGAGTATTCAACTGGTGGCCGCCTTAACCAATGGCTTTACAGTCAATGGGTTGTTGTGGGCCATCATTGGATCGCTCGTTCTCTCCTTTGTCTCTAGCATCTTGGATAGTTTAATTGGAAAGAACGCCGATCCTACCTAAGTATTCTGCCCCATGCCTGATTTGTCCCTTGAGGCCATTGACCAACAACTGATTCACCTCCTGAGTCAGCGGATTGAGCTCTTGTCTGAGCGATCGCCGTCTTCCTCGACAACCCCAGTAGACACGGAACTCCAGAAGGCTGGGGTTCCGCCTTTTGTCTGGAATAGCCTCGTCACCAGTTGTACGGCGGCCCTAGCCACTCGCCCTCTACGCCACCCTGATGAACCTCAACGACGGATTACCCTAATTGGGGGACGAGGAATGATGGCTCAATTTTTCGGCCAACGATTCCAAGCGGCGGGCCATGAGGTGCGTCTGTTGGGGCGACAAGACTGGCCTCAGGCCCCGGAGTTACTTCAAGATATTGACTTAGCCCTTGTTTGTGTTCCCATTGACCGCACCTTAGAGATTATCCGTCAAACAGCAGGCTATCTCTCTCCCACGGCGACTTTAGCCGATATTACCAGTATTAAAGGCCCCATGCTAGAGACGATGTTAGCGGCTCATCCGGGTCCTGTGGTGGGGTTACATCCCATGTTTGGCCCTGGGGTGGAGTCATTTTTGTCTCAGAAAGTGGTGATTTGTCCCGGCCGCGATCGCCCCGCTTGGCAATGGCTAGTTGAGTTGATGGCCCGTGATGGCGGGGACTTAGTTGAATCTCCCCCCGATGAACATGATCAGATGATGGTCACGGTTCAGGCGATTCGTCACTTCGCCACCTTTGGACTGGGGGTGTTTCTAGCTCAAGATGGCATTGAAGTGGGCCGCAGTTTGGAGTTATCCAGTCCCATTTATCGGTTGGGGATTGATATGGTCAGTCGTCTGTTTGGCCAGGATGCCGAACTCTATGCCGATATTATGCTGGCCAATGGGGACCGTCGTGAGGCGATCGCCCGTTTAGCCCAAACTTTCCAAGTCTTGGCCAAACAGGTACAAGCCAAGGACCGTAAGGGGCTAATTGAGGCCATGAACGCCGCCAGTGAGACCTTTGGTAGTGAAACGGAACGAGCGGTTCGGGAGAGCGATCGCCTCATCGAAGCCATGAGTATTCTGCTGGCCGCAGATCGTGTTGTTGACTCAGCCTCGGCTGCCAGCTCTCCCCCCGATATGGAATGATGAAACAGGCAAGCAAGCAAATCGACCTGGCAACAATTCTATGGATATCACCTGGCAAACGGCGAAAACCTATGAGGATATTCTCTACCATAAAGGGGATGGTATCGCCAAAATTACCATCAACCGTCCCCACAAACGTAACGCCTTTCGTCCCCAAACCGTCGTTGAACTCTATGACGCTTTCGCCGATGCTCGCGAAGATACCGGCATCGGCGTTGTGCTACTGACGGGAGCCGGCCCCCATAGTGATGGTAAATACGCCTTTTGTTCTGGGGGCGATCAGAGTGTGCGAGGGAAAGCCGGTTACATGGATGATGCCGGAGTTCCTCGTCTTAATGTTTTGGATTTACAGCGGCTGATTCGCTCGATGCCCAAAGTTGTGATTGCTCTAGTGGCGGGGTATGCCATTGGTGGTGGCCATGTTCTCCATGTCGTGTGTGACCTCACGATCGCCGCTGATAACGCTATTTTTGGACAAACGGGTCCTAAAGTCGGCAGTTTCGACGGTGGCTTCGGGGCTAGTTATCTGGCTCGTAGTGTCGGCCAGAAAAAGGCCCGCGAAATCTGGTTCCTTTGTCGTCAGTATGACGCTCAACAGGCTCTCGATATGGGATTAGTCAATACTGTTGTCCCGGTTGAGGAGTTAGAAGCTGAGGGCGTTCGTTGGGCTGAGGAGATTCTGCAAAAAAGCCCCATCGCCATCCGCTGTCTCAAAGCTGCGTTTAACGCCGATTGTGACGGACAGGCGGGCCTACAAGAACTCGCCGGTAATGCCACGCTCTTGTACTACATGACCGAAGAAGGGGTTGAGGGAAAACAAGCGTTTTTGGAAAAACGCCCTCCTGATTTTCGTCAGTATCCTTGGCTACCTTAATTGAGTCTTGATTCGTCAACTGTGAACTGGGGTTTGTGTCATCTATGGTTTCTGATTGACGACAATGCCCGAGTCTCCCCCACCTTTCCCCTTAGGTGGGGATTTTTCTGTGAAGCTGTAACTTCATTGAACGGGATTAGACACCTTTATAGAAAGGGCAAACCTTTATACAGAAACGGGTTCAGCTTCGGCAGAAATGGGTTGTTTAGGTAAAGTCCGAGCAGGAACAGACTCACGGCTATCGAGAGAAATGAGTTTTTCTAAATGTTCCCAAGACGGGGCAAAGGGTGGAAATGCTAAAGAACAGGATTTCCAGCTTCCACAAACTGGAGCGCTGAGTTGTTGGCATTGACCACCCCGACGACCTTCGGGGGTATAGTATCGGCAAGAGCGGCAGGTTGAAACAGAACAGGTATTGATATTCATGGAACTGATTTAAAGGGAACGTTTTTATTTATCTTCTTTAATTTTACAATCGTTCTCTTTTTTTGATCCCAAAGAAAATATAAAAGTTAGTCTTAAGTCCCTTTTGTGTGAACTAATAATAAAGTTTGTAAAGATAGATGAAGTATAGTTCGTAGCGATCGCTACAGTTCAAATAACCCCCTTAGACTCAATAGGGATCGATTGCAGATGAGTTGTCAAAGGAGCGAAAATCTAGGTTTATTCTCTCTCAAGCTCAGGATCAGATACGGCACAAACGGCACAAACCGACCAACGCTCTAGTTCACCGATGGGGGTGGGACAATGGCAAACTGGACATAGGGGCAACTGATGAGTGTGAACGGCTACTTTTTGTAATAACGCTTCAAAGGCTCGTTGTGGGCTAGAGGGGAGCGAGTTAGGGGTAACCGGTTCCCAGGATGAGAGAGATGGGCCGGGCGCTCCCCAGTAACTCGGATGCTCCGATAGCTGATATTCAGGATTAGGTTGGGGGGGGTCGATGTCCCGATGCCAGAGTCCCGGAGATAAACGAATGTCCCGCAGCGGTTCGTCTAAGTCGCGATTTAACCGAGTTAGCCAGCTTCGTCGGGCAAAGGTTAATTGTTGCGCCCAAACAGCATTGGCTGTCGCGACCTGTAAAATACCATTGGACAGACGGACGGGACGACTAAAGCGAGCTGTTTTTTCTCCCACCACATCGGGCCAAACTGTGATGATTTGATCCAACGGCTCCTGTTTGGGATCAACCAGTTGATTGGATAAGGCTTGTAAAATCTGATCTAACGATTGAAAACTCATAGCGGCGGCTCTCAGACTGTTCTCAGACACTTAACACAATTAACAATTGACTGTTGATTCGTGTTTCTGATGAATAGACAGTTTTTATAGGATGTTTATTGCTGTAAAATCGCTTTGTTAGTAGTGCTTAAGCAAATTTTAAACGTCCTATATTATCTGGCTATCAACAGAGTGTTGGCGGTTGACTTAACTGTGATAAACAGTAATCGCTCAGTGTAGGCTTCGACGTGAACGTGATCCGGGTCAGGGGTTAAGCGAGCCTCGGGATGGCTCAACGCCTCTTTCCTACGAGGATGCCCTACCTTTGTGAAGGTTCTGTGAAATTCAGGTAAACATTTTGGGAATGGGGATCAAGGGAGTCAGGGCCAGTTCAACTCGGCTGAGGCAGTTCCCCCCATTCCCAGCCAAGTCGGGTTAATCTTGTAACAGCCCCAACGGGGTTTCTATCTTGTGAACTGGCAACTTGAGTCAAGTGTCTTCCACCAAATCTTCCCCTAGACCCACACAGTATCTTCTTCATCCCTCGTTACAAGTCGCGTTGGCGAGTTTGGATGTTCCACTTGATGCTGAACTGGAGCGATATCGACAGCATCGTCAGCAGATGAGTCCCCCACCGCCTCCGCCTTCGTCGCAGCCGCTGATTGTCGAGGGACAACTTGAGTCACCTGAGTCTCCGTCACCTGAGTCTCCGTCGTCTGAGCGATCGCCCTGGGAGGCTCCATGCGAGGAGGGCTCGAAGTCAGCCGAGGTCATCAATTCCACGGTCGATCCATCAGAGATTTCTGAGAGGGACTCGGATGTGGCGATTGATGACGCGGCAACGGACTCGGCTACGGCGCCGAGAACCTATTTGGAGTCAGCTGAGCGGCTTCGTCAAGACTCTGATCTCGACGGCGTCTCAGCTTGGACGGCGGATCGAGAGTCCTCGGCTGTATCGGTCAATGATCTCTCGACGGCCTCAAATCAAGAGGATGAGGGAGAGACGCGGCGGTTTACTGCTCTGGGAGTGGGGTCGGTGTTGCTCTTTTTGGCCGCCACGGCCACCCTGGGATATGTTTTGGTCAATCCTGAGAGTTTGGGACAGTTGGGGTTAGAACGATTTTTTGGCGGTGAGACCGCCTCAGAGCCTGGAGACTCGGAGACTAGCCCAGAGTCGGCTTCTGAGTCTGCATCTCGTGGGACGGGTTTACCGACGTCACCGGATTTAGCCGCCGAGGAGTTTATCCAACTGGATCTCAGTACTCTGAGCAGCTTAGATCCCGAGACGCGATCGCCCCTGGTAACGCCCCCTCCTGCGCCCCAAGAAGCTCCCCAACCGTCGCCGGAAACAACGGCCACGCCCCCAACGGCCTCTGAAGGGGCTGAACCAGCCGAAAATAGCCTCGATAACATTTCGGCGTTGCTCACGCCTGAATCGACGGGGGCCGGTGAATCGGAGGAGACCTCGGAAACGCCTGCATCCGAGAATCAAGACGCTGAGGAGGCGAATGCAGAAGCGGCCACCCCGGACCAGGCATCGGGTCCGCCACCAAGGATTGATCGCGATCGCAACTATTCTGGGTTTATCTTTGTGGTGGTGGATTATAACGATCAGGTGTCAAGATTGGAGCAGGTGCGAGAGGTGGTTCCTGATGCCTATTTGCGCGAGTTTCCTGATGGGGTGAAGGTTCAGGTGGGAGCGTTTGATGATACGCAGACGGCTCAAGGTTTGGTGAACCGCCTCGGGGAAGATGGGATATCAGCCCAAGTGTATGAACCTCGCTAGGCATGGATTCGGGTTAGGATGGGGAAGTGGACTGATCTGGGGTTGTCACGCCATCAACTCTCCCCCCTCACCCCCCCAATTTGAACCGCTGCTGGCTACACTTGAAGTAGACGCCCGTTTTTCGATTTGTTAACCAATTGTCAGAAGGAATAGAGACGTTATGGGATTATTTGATCGCATCAGCCGCGTCGTTCGCGCCAATGTTAATGACATGGTGAGCAAGGCTGAAGATCCAGAGAAGATTTTAGAGCAGGCGATTATTGATATGCAGGAGGACTTGGTGCAGTTGCGCCAAGCTGTTGCGAAGGCGATCGCCCAACAAAAACGAACTCAACAACAGTACAATCAAGCTCAGACGAATGCCAATCAATGGCAGAGTCGCGCTCAGTTGGCTCTGCAAAAGGGAGATGAGAATCTGGCTCGGGAGGCTCTGCAACGGAAAAAGTCTCATGCGGAAACGGCGGCCACGCTTAAGGCTCAATATGATGGCCAGTCGGGCCAGGTGGATACCCTCAAACGCAGCTTGATGCAGCTAGAGAGCAAGATTTCTGAGGCCAAAACGAAGAAAAATATGCTCAAGGCTCGGATGCAGTCGGCGAAGGCTCAAGAGCAGTTGCAAAATAGCCTCGGTTCCCTTAATAGTAGTGGGGCGATGGGGGCGTTTGAACGCATGGAAGAGAAAGTCCTCGAAGCCGAAGCCACCTCTCAAGCTTCCGAAGAGCTAGTCGGGGCTGATTTGGAAAGCCAGTTTGCTCAGTTGGAATCCGGGAGTGATGTCGATGATGAGTTGGCGGCGATGAAGGCTCAGCTTTCGGGTGGCTCAAAACCCGCTGGCGCACTTCCGGAAGGCCAAACTCCGGCGGCGGATGCGGAAGTCGATGATGAACTCGAAAAACTCCGGGCTGAACTGGATAATCTCTAGGGTTGAGGTTTGGGGTTTGGCGATCGCCTAATCTTAAGATCACGAATCTGAGATTGGGCGATCGCTTGTTTGTTTCCGGCTCATCTCGTTTTAAACTGGATGATGGGGATTTTGTTCTGTCCTGTCTCCCCTCAGGGATGTTAACGACAAAACCATGAGTCAACCGGTTACGATTAATGATTCTCAGTTCCAAGCTGAAGTGTTAGAGGCAAGTCAACCTGTTTTGGCCTATTTTTGGGCATCTTGGTGTGGTCCGTGTCGCTTGGTTTCTCCTTCGATTGATTGGGCCGCGCAGAACTATGACGATCGCCTTAAGATTGTCAAGTTAGAGGTGGATGCCAATCCCGAGTCGGTGAAACGTTGCCAGGTTGAAGGAGTCCCGGCGTTACGCTTCTATCGCCAAGGCGAGATGCTTGAGGCGAAGGAAGGGGCGATTACGCGATCGCAACTTCAGCAGCTGTTAGACTCTCTGTTAGGGGCTTAACGGCTTCGTCGCCGCTCTCTGTCTCGTTCAGGCTTTTGTTATGCTTCATTTTGCTCAACGCCTCACCTCGCTCCGTTCTAATGTTTTTGCAGATATGGATCGGGCCAAGGCGGCGGCCCGCCAGGCGGGACGAGATATTATTGATTTATCTCTCGGCTCGTCGGATTTAGCGACGGCCGATTTTATTTTGCACGAGATTGAGCGATCGCTCTGGGATCGTCAAACTCATCAATATCTCCTTTTTCATGGAACAAGGGCCTTTCGTGAGGCGGCGGCGCACTGGTATCAACGACGCTATCAGATTGAGATTGATCCAGAAACAGAGGTGTTACCCCTGGTGGGTTCTCAGGAGGGAACGGCTCATTTACCTCTGGCTTTGTTGAATCCTGGGGATTATGCACTCCTGCTCGATCCCGGCTATCCGTCTCATTATGGTGGGGTGGCTTTGGCGGGAGGGCAGATTCATCGGCTACCTTTGCGGGCAGAACGAGGGTTTTTGCCGGATTTTAGTGAAATTCCGCCCCAGGTGTGCGATCGCGCCCGCATGATGGTCTTGAATTATCCCCACAACCCGACGACGGCGACGGCTTCTATTTCATTTTTTAAAGAAGCCTTGACATTTTGCGACAAGTATAATATATCCTTGGTTCATGATTTCCCCTACGGGGATTTAGTGTTTGAGGGCGATCGTCCTCCCTCGATTCTGCAAGCGGATGTTGAGAAACGTCGTAGTATTGAGTTTTTTACGCTGTCCAAGTCCTACAATATGGGCGGCTTCCGGGTCGGCTATGCCATTGGTAACCCGGAGTTGATTTTGGCGTTGCGCCAGGTGAAAGCGGCGGTCGATTTTAATCAGTATCAGGGGATTTTTAATGGGGCGATCGCCGCTCTAAACAGTGACACGACTTCCGTTCAAGCTACAGTTGACTGTTTTCGTCAACGTCGAGATGCGTTTATCAAGGGGATGCAGGAGATTGGCTGGCCCGTTCCCACACCGAAAGCCACTATGTATGTTTGGGCTAAACTCCCAGAACCCTGGTCTGAGAATTCAATGGGTTTTTGTGAGGCGTTGGTGCAAAAGACGGGGGTGGCTGTATCTCCAGGGGTGGGCTTTGGAGAGAGTGGCCAGGGCTATGTTCGCTTTGCGTTGGTGCGATCGCCTCAAGTCTTAGCCGAGGCGGTGCAGCGAATCTCTGTGTTTCTACGGGGATAGTTTTCGACCCATGAACGCTTAACCATGATCACCCCATTTTCTGCGAGTTAACACGCAGAAAACTATCCTAACATTAACCTGGCTGCGCGAGAATCAGTAATTCTATTTAGAATCGCCAAATCCCTTTGCGGATCAGGGTTTGCTGCTCTGTTTTAACTTCGCCAAAACTTTATAAAACTCGGGCAAAACTCAACACTAACTTTACCTACAGTCGCGATTCATTGCCTACAATGAGGGTAGGTTGAAATTGAGCAGGTCGGCGATCGTGCCAGAGCAGGCTAGAAGACTACGGCAAGTTTCTTGTCATTCTGCCCCAAATCTGAAGGCACAATCCGCCAACATCTACCCGGTATACGAATTTTATCTAAATCAAACTTAACGTAAGGACTCACCCATCATGTCTGGATTACTTCAAAAAACTCTACTGAGCACCTCGGCGGTAGGCATTAGCCTCCTAGCCACAGCCCCAGCCTTTGGCGCAGGTTTAACAGGTGCGACTCTCAATGGCGGTAGTTACCTCTTATATGAACAGCAAGGGACCTCCACGGTTCTGAACAACGACGCGGACTTGGCAACGCTCCTGCAAGGAGATATCAATGCCCCCGGCGGTAATATTGAACTCTCGGGAATCTTGGGAGATGCCAATGCGGCCGATATCAATAATGCCACCACCCTATCGGGATTTCTCGATGGTGAGGCGATTACGGTCAGCAGCCTTACTAAGAGTGATTGGCTGTACACCCCCTATCAAGGCTACAACAGCTTTGCTGAAAAATGGTTCTCTGAGGCTTGGAACCATTCTGATACTGGCTTGCAAAGCTGGTTCGCTGACCAAGGTGCAACCAACTACACTTCGGCATTTTCTGCCTTTACAATGTTTGGAGGCTACGCTCGGTTTAGTGACCCGAACGTGAACTACGTCAACCAGAATAGCAATGGTGATGTCTCCATTGGTTTAGCCGGTCACCTTAATCACGATTCGGGACTCCAGTTGAGTGAAGTTGTCAAGGTTAACTATGGTGGCGAAACTCACTTCCTCTACGGGTTGGGAGAGGCGTTAGCGTCAGGCTTGGTGAATGACCAAGGTGAAGGCGCTGATGGCGTGTCTCACAGTGGTTTGTATAACTTGACGATTCCTGGAGAGCCGTCCACTGATATTCCTGAGCCTTCTACGATGCTCGGCTTGCTGGCCATTGGTGGACTGTTCGGACTCACCAAACGCAACAAGTCCAACGCCTAGTTTGGAGTCGGTGGAGGTGACGCTCAACCCTCAACCCAATCCCTAAACTCCAGACATTGGGGAGCCTCACGGCTCCCTTTTTTTGTGCGCATTGGGGTCAAAGTTGTTACAATGGCGTTACAATACGCGCGTTTTGCACAATCGTTTTATGGCTCAGTCGGTCGCGAATTGGCAGGAGATTACCCGAAGTTCTGTGCTGATTCCCGGAAATCCCAAAGGAATTGTTCACTTCCTCGGTGGTGCGTTTGTCGCCACTGCGCCTCAAGTGACCTATCGTTTTCTGCTCGAATATCTGGCCCAACAACGCTATGTGGTGATTGCGACTCCGTTTGTGAATACCCTCAATCACAAGGAGATGGCTCAGGAGGCGTTGAATCGTTTTGAGCAAACTCGCGATCGCCTCTATGCTACAGGAAAACTGCGCAAACGAGGCTTGCCGGTGTACGGGGTCGGTCATAGCATGGGGTCTAAGCTACATCTACTCATTAGTAGCTTGTTCAATGTGAAACGGGCCGGCAATGTTTTGATGGCCTATAACAATTATCCGGCTCGGCGATCGATTCCCTTTGTTGAGCAGCTTTCAGTGCTGACGGATGTGGAGTTTACCCCATCTCCTGAACAAACTGAAGCGTTAATCGCCAGTCACTATGGGGTTCGACGCAATTTATTGATTAAGTTCCAGGATGACACGATTGACCAAACTTTGATGCTGCGTCCGGTGTTGGAGGAGATGTTTCCTGATTGGGTCAGTTTTCGTGTTCTTAAGGGAACTCATCTGACTCCTATTGCTCAGGATATTCCCTGGGAGGTGGGACAGTCTTTTTCTCCCCTAGATGCGATGGCTCAATGGGTCAAACAGGGATTCTACCGCGATTTGAATTTTCTAACGCGGGAAGTCGGGTTCTGGCTCGATCCGACGACGGTTCGCTGAGAGGAAGGGAATGGGGAATAGTTAATAGTTAATAGTTAATAGTTAATAGTTAATAGTTAATAGTTAATAGTTAACTTTGGAGAACCCACCCCGCCCTCCGGGCACCCCTCCTGGGAGGGGAAAGATTTAGATGGTTGTTTTTGATTGGTGTACGATAACCAAAAATAAAATTGCGCTGCTTAGATGTTTAGCTTTGCGCGGCCCGCACCGGGGCCGCGAAGCCTTGCCAACCTTAAACAAAAATTTGGTGCGCTTTGATTTAAGGGGTGAAGCTTTATTTATACTTTTACTATAGCAAAATGAATCAAGAATGTCAAGGGCAAACGGACAAAAAAAAGCGCCCTCCGAAGAAGACGCATTTGGGGAATAGCAAACACAGGTCTAAGCAAGATCCCTAGCTGGGAAGATAGAGGGGTCTGTTGCCTATTGCCTATTGCCTATTGCCAGAAGCGAGCGACCATAAAGGTACGCCCCTACCTGTTTTAACCGAGAGCTTCGGCACCGCCGACGACTTCAAGAATTTCTTGAGTAATGGCGGCCTGACGAGCTTTGTTGTAGGAGCGAGTCAACTCAGAGATGAGGTCATTGGCGTTGTCGCTGGCGTTGTTCATGGCCGTCATCCGAGCTGCCAACTCACTAGCTGCCGATTCTTGCAAGGCCCGCAGAATCTGGTTCGTGATATACAGCGGCAGCAAAGCATCGAGGATTTGCACCGGATCTTGCTCGAAGATCATATCTCGGGGCAGTTCGTTGGCCGTCATGGGAGCGGGTTCGCGCTGCACTTCAAAGGTGCCACCGCGACTGGTGAGGCGGAAGATTTCGTCATCTTGGGCCGCTAAACCTTGAGGATCAAGGGGAAGCAGGGTTTGCACCACTGGCTTAGAACTGACGAGGGAGACAAATTTGGTGTAAACTAACTCCACCCGTTGCACATTATCCGAGAGATAGAGGGCGCGGGTTTCGTCGTTAATTTGTCCGGCTTCTTCGGCGGTGGGGATTTGCGAGAGGTTGGCAAACGTAGCCGTAATGGAAACGTCCCGACGCTTGAAGTATTGAATGGCTTTGCGGCCAATCAAGATGAAGGTGACGTTTTTGCCTTCAGCTTTGAGTTCAGCGGCGCGGGCCTCGGCACGACGGATAATGTTGGCATTGTAGCCGCCACAGAGACCGCGATCGCCCGAGACGACCACCAAAGCCACGGACTCCACCTCTTGCTGTTGCAACAGAGGGAGTTCCACGTCTTCAAATTGCAGCCGGTTTTGCAAGCCAAACAACACTTGCGCCAAAGCATCGGCAAAGGGACGAGTCGCTAGGACTTGTTCCTGAGCGCGACGAACCCGCGCCGCTGCCACCAGACGCATAGCCTCAGTAATTTTTCGCGTATTTTTAACAGATTTAATGCGATCGCGAATCGCCTTTAGATTAGCCATAGGGGAAACGGTTGAACAATAGTGGCACTAGAGGGATTGAGGGCAAGGGATGGCCGGCCAGCCTCACCCTCAAATCCAGTTCGCGATTACGCAGACACCAAGAAGGTCTGTTTATATTCTGCGATCGCCTCTTTGAGGATATTTTCCGATTCTTCTTCCAATTTCTTGGTCGAGCGAATCAACTCACCAAACTTCGGCTTGCTGCTGCGCAGATATTCCCGCAGGCCTTGGGTGAAGCTGGTCACTTTCTCAACGGGGATTTCATCGAGGAGACCATTGACCCCAGCGTAAACAATTGCCACTTGTTCTTCGAGAGGCAGCGGCGAGTTTTGAGGCTGTTTAAGCAACTGACGTAGGCGTTTACCCCGTTCGAGTTGGTTACGGGTGGCCGCATCCAAATCAGAGGCGAACTGGGAGAAGGCTTCTAGTTCATCGAACTGAGCGAGTTCGAGTTTCATCTTCCCAGCCACTTTCTTAATGGCCTTGGTTTGCGCCGCCGACCCCACACGGGAGACAGAAATACCGGGATTCACTGCCGGACGTTGACCGGAGTTAAACAGGTCAGAGGAGAGGAAGATTTGCCCGTCGGTAATGGAGATGACGTTGGTGGGAATGTAGGCCGAGACGTCACCGGCTTGGGTTTCAATAATCGGCAAGGCCGTCATGCTACCGCCACCGAGTTCATCGCTGAGTTTGGCAGCGCGTTCCAACAGACGAGAGTGGAGATAGAACACATCTCCGGGATAGGCTTCACGACCGGGGGGACGACGCAGCAACAGGGACATTTGACGATAAGCCTGAGCCTGTTTCGACAAGTCATCATAGATGACCAGAGTGGCTTTCCCGTTGTACATGAAGTATTCCGCCATACTGGCACCGGTGTAGGGAGCCAAGTATTGCAGGGTTGCCGGGTCAGAGGCGTTGGCGGCCACGACGATGGTGTAATCCATGGCGCCGTTTTCTTCGAGGACACCGATGACTTGAGCCACGGTGGAGGCTTTTTGACCGACAGCCACATAGACGCAGACCACGTCTTCGCTCTTCTGGTTGAGGATGGTGTCGATGGCGATCGCCGTTTTGCCGGTTTGACGGTCACCAATAATCAACTCCCGTTGGCCGCGACCGACGGGAATCATGGCATCAATGGAGGTAATCCCGGTTTGTAGGGGTTCGCAAACGGATTTCCGGGCAATAATTCCGGGGGCACCGGATTCAATGAGGCGGGTTTCACTGGTGTTGATGTCACCTTTACCGTCAATGGGACGACCCAAGGCATCGACGACTCGGCCAATCATGGCTTCGCCTACGGGAACCTGGGCAATTTTGCCGGTGGACTTGACTGAGGAGCCTTCTTGGATATCGCGGCCTTCCCCCATTAACACGACCCCAACGTTATCTTCTTCTAAGTTGAGGGCGATGCCAACGGTTCCGTCTTCAAATTCGAGGAGTTCCCCAGCCATGGCTTGTTCGAGGCCATAAACCCGAGCAATTCCGTCGCCAACTTGAAGCACGGTTCCGACATTGGAGACTTTGACATCTTGGTCGTAGTCTTCAATCTGTTTCTGAATGATGCTGCTAATTTCGTCTGGTCTGATAGCTACCATAATCTTGTCTCGCTGTTGAACGCTTCTTGGATAAAACTGTGATCACGAACGTCTAGACGCACTCGCGGCCAATGGCGGTGGCCTTAACTGAGGCTCAGAGCTAACCGACGCAGTTGACCCCGTAAACTGACGTCAAGCACTTGAGAGCCAACGCGGATAATCACGCCACCGAGCAGGGCCGGATCGACGTCAATCTGTAACTCCACATCACTGGCGTTGGTGAACCCTTTGACGCGATCGCGAACTTGCTGTTGTTGCTCATCGCTGAGTTCTACGGCTGAGGTAACTTCAGCTAGAGCAATGTTTTTCAGTTCTCGCAACAAGACTTGATACTGAGAACAAATCTCTTGTAAGAACAGAATGCGACCGCGATCGACGAGCAGGCGCAAAAAACGGAAGGTATAGTCATGCACCTGGCCGTCAAACAGTTGCGTTAAGACGGCTTTTTTCGTCGCCGGTTTGATGATGGGGTTGGTGATAAATTGCTGTAACTCCTCTGAACTCTTGAGAGTATCGAGGATTTGAGCCGTATTCTCGCCGATGACATCCACCAGGTCATGTTCCGTGGCGATCGCCATCAAGGCTTTCGCATAAGGCTCAACAATTTCGGCCGTTGCCATTTGTCCTGTCATCGTTGACCTCCAATTAGGCTAATGCTGCGATCAATAATTTTCTGTTGATCTTCAGAATTGAGGCGATCGCGCAGGTACGTCTGAGCCTCGTCCACGGCCAATTCCACAGCACGCTGACGTAACTGTGCCATGGCGCGGCTTTCATCAGACTGAAGTTCCTGAGCCGAGGACGCTTTCAACCGTTCGATTTCAGCGCGAGTCTCGTCCTGAATTTGGCGTTTGACGGTCTCCGACCGTTCTTTGGCCTCGGCTAGAATACGCTCAGCCTGGGCCTGGGCCTGTTCAAGATTCGCTTGAGCCGTTTTCAGATCGGCTTCCGCCTTGCTTGCTTTTTGCTCAGCTTCTTTAATGTCTGTTTCAATGGTGTTGCGGCGTTCACTGAGGATTTTGCCTAGGAAGCCCCGACCGAAGTAGTACAGTACACCAATGACAATGATGAGGTTGATCAGGTTGCTGCCGAATAGGTCTGGGTTAAACGCAAAACCTCCTTCGGCCTCAGCCAGCCACACAAAAGTCTCCATGATTCTTAAACCCTAATCGCTTAAATGTTACCTTGCCGATCCAGCGAGGCTGTTCCCCATTGGATCTCGAAATCGAGACACCCACTGATTGCACAGTCTGTGACTCGTGACTAGCTCGTTAACGTTTGACGAGTTCAGAACCGAGGATTTTTTCGAGGATTTGTCGACTGAGGGCATTTACCTGCTGATCAATCTGAGCAAACGCGGCTTGTTTTTGCTGTTCAATTTCAGCAGCCGCTTGTTCTCGTTCCTCATTAGCTTGACGCTGTGCTTCCGCAATTTCAGCATCGGCCGTTTTATTCGCTTCTGCTCGAGCCGCGTTAATAATTTCTTGAGCCTTTCTACGACTTGAGGCGAGTTCTTGCTCGTACTTCGCCTGTTTGTCTTGAATCTCTTTCAGACGGGCCTGGGCGCTCTGATTTTTGTTGCGGATATAGTCATCTCGGTCATCAAGGGATTTTGTCAACGGTTTATAGAACACCGCATTGAGAATCCCGACCAGAATCATGAACTGAACAGCCATCAGGGGCAAGGTTGCGTCGAATGCAAACAACCCGCCCTCTTGAGTGGCTTCAGTTGCCAGTACGATTGTCCAATGCATAATCTTAGGTTTGTCCTTACCCTCCTTATCGTGAGTCGGGGGTCAGAACCGCTGTTCCTTGAAGTCACTTCAGTGAACTGGCTCTGAACCCCCTAGCGTCAAAAACTCGATTAAGCGAAGGGGTTAGCAAACAGCAGCACCAGAGCAACCACCAAACCATAAATGGTCAGTGCTTCCATGAATGCCAAGCTCAGCAGTAAGGTTCCGCGAATTTTTCCTTCTGCTTCGGGTTGACGAGCAATCCCTTCGAGGGCTTGTCCAGCTGCATTACCTTGACCGAGTCCGGGTCCAATTGCAGCGAGTCCTACCGCGAGAGCAGCAGCGATAACAGAGGCAGCAGCCGTTAAAGAATCCATTGTTTACTCCTTATTTCAGTCTAAATTAAACGTTAAACGACAAACGAATTGCCGAGGGTGTTGCTAACAGAGAGGGTGAGGCTTGCCGTAGCTGGCTCAACTCAGTCTTCTCTGTGGGGTTTGTGGGGGTCACACCAAAGGCTTCAACCCCACGGGAAGGCTGGCGACGAACTAATCGTGGTCGCCGTGTCCCTCCATGGCTTCGCCAATATAGGCAGCCGCCAAGGTGGCGAAAATCAACGCCTGAATGGCACTGGTGAATAATCCCAGTAGCATTACGGGTAATGGCACGAACAGCGGCACCAGTAAAACCAAAACCGCTACCACTAATTCGTCCGCTAAGATGTTACCAAAGAGACGGAAACTCAGGGAGAGGGGTTTGGTAAAATCTTCCAGAATGTTAATCGGAAGCAGGATTGGCGTTGGCTCAATATAGCGGGCGAAGTAGCCCAGCCCGCGTTTGCTGAACCCAGCGTAGAAATACGCCAGGGAGGTCAGGAGCGCCAAGGCCACGGTGGTGTTGATATCGTTCGTCGGTGCCGCCAGTTCACTGGCGGGTAGCTCAATGAGCTTCCAAGGAACGAGTGCCCCAGACCAGTTTGACACGAAAATGAATAAAAATAACGTCCCCACGAAAGGAACCCAGGGGCGATACTCTTTTTCTCCAATCTGGGTTTTAGCCAAATCCCGGATAAATTCCAGGGCGTACTCCATAAAATTTTGGAGTCCGCTGGGAACCCGTTGCAGGTTGCGAGTTGCTAAAATCGAAACGATCGCCAACAGGGCGATTACGAACCAAGAGGTCAGAAAAACTTGTCCGTGAAGTTTAAGGCTACCGACTTCCCAGTACCAATGTTGACCGACCTCCAAGTTAGCCAAAGGGAAAGTATTAACGGTATGTAGCACGTCGAGCATGTTATCTCATCGATTGACAGGTTGCCTGGAAGAGTTTAAGTCCGGCGCGAACGTCGTCAACAGGACATAGACGAGAATCGCCACTTTGTACGTCATAAACCCAAGGAAGGTGGGGAGAATCTGGAGCTGCTGAACTTGGGTGGCGACCACCATTAGCCCGATAAACAGTGCCATCCGTCCGTTCCCCAACCGAACCTTCGTCCGACCGAGACGACCTACATCTCTCGCCATCATGCGTAAATAGACTGTGCCGACCATTGCCCCAATCAGATAGTTCAAGGCCACATCACGAGAGTACAAAGACCCAAGGGAGGCACAAACCACTCCAGAGATGACCAAGGTAACAACGTAGAGTTGTTTCTGAAGCTGGTAATAGTCCTCATCTGAGGCTTGACTCTCAGTCGAAGCCGCAACGGTTTCCGATGGGGGTGGAGGCGCAGAGACTCGGATCGGCTGGGACGAGACGGGGGATATTTTGCCGCCAAACTCGTCATCAGACCGACGAAAGCGAGGACGTGTCGTCAACGGCGTGAGGTTATCTTCGAAACGTGGGTGCATAGTGCAAACACCTACATTGATGTCACGCAGGACCGATTGGCGCAATTAGTAACGCCCTAATCTGCCTCAAGGGAATTTGAGTCAAGGGTTAGGGTGATCTAACTGACCATCTCGGGCTGACGAGAAGGAGCGTCTGGACTAATCCAAACCAGAAGCGATCATATCACGGTGCGGTACGCCAACTGCCCGAGAACTTTCCCTTTTGAGGAATCGATCTGATTTGGTGGTGTGGCCAAGGTGGCTTTTAGGAGGCGGGGGTTAGTAGCAGCAGTTGTTGCTTGAGGAGCGATCGCACCCCGGCTAGATTGAACCCGAGGCGATCGCAGAGGTCGCCGATGCAAGTGTCCCCCGGTTCACAGGCCTGCATGAAGGCAAACTCAGCTTCTGAGAGGGTAACAATCTGATAATCGTAGTTAAACAATGATTGACTCGGCCAGCCTTGCAAACAGGGGTGAATCTCGGGAATTGCCTGGCGTAAGATGTCATCCTGTTGCCAATGCCACTGTTCGAGAGGCGGACGAGAGAGGAAAAATTCGTAGTGGGTTAATTCCGGGTCGAGTAGTTCGACGAGGCGATAATAGTCTCGTTCGGGTAACTGCTGCGATCGCGCCATCAACTCGTCATCAGAGCCAATCAAGCGGTCAACTTGCCAATAGGCGGGGTTGGAAAAGCCGACAAACGAGAGTCCCGAGGCATCAATCAACTCAAATAGGGTTTCAATGTTGTAATCGACCTCCTGAGGATGGAGATACATATCCGCGAAATTAGCATCGCGATGATTTTCCAGGGACCAACGGCGTTTATCTTCGACCACCAGGCGATTGGTTTCGGGTAAAGCCTGAAACAGCTGGCGCCCTAAGCGTACCCCCTCTTTAAAGTTGCTGCGATCGCCCCCTTGCAACAACCCTAACGCCTGCTGGGCCAAATAAATCTCCCGTCGTCCCAACTCCGCATAAACAAACACGTGCATCAAGCCTCCCGGTTTCAAGCGATTGGCCAAGGCTTGAATCCCGGCGATGGGGTCTGGGAGATGATGTAGAACCCCAACACAGTTAATGTAGTCAAAGGTCGTTTCGAGTTGGTCGACCTCATAGATACTCAGGTTCTGTAGCCTAACCCGCTGCGCTCGCGATCGCCGACAGCGTTCCCGGGCCACGTTGATGGCTTCCTCACTCAAATCAATCCCCGTCACCTGGGCCTGGGGGTTGAGATGAACCAGGTATTCAGTCCCTACTCCCGTTCCGCAGCCAGCATCGAGAATTTGCACATCATCCCGTTGCGGCTTGCGTCCCGTGCAGAAATTGTAGGCCGCCTGCCAATGCCAGCGCCAGTTATAGCCGGGAGGGGGTTCATCGAGTAATGGTTCTGGGGGAAAGGGATAGGTATTGTAAAGTTGGCGCACTGCCGCGCTAATCTGAGACCGGTCTGTCATATGCCAATTTTTAAAATTGCTGAATCAGCCCACGCAAGCGGTAGGATTTGGGATTAGGGGGGCGATCGGCGATCGCTCAAACGTTACAAAACTTTGCGTTTTCTCATATAGAGACCCACGATCCTTTATCATGTCGCGGTAATTAGAATATTGACCGCCCGAGTTCGCCACCTGATTTTGACATACTTCTTAACAGTGCGAGCTTCATAAAACTAAAGTGTTTTAAGCCGGATCACAAGACTAGGATAAGAAGAAGCCTTTGCCTCTCCCCTGTCCCTCCCCGGTATCCTGTCGTTCTTGTAAATATAACTCATGAGTGTAACAGCAAGTGGTGGCACGACCTTAGTGCGCCAGCAAATCTTCAAAACGGTTCCCGTCTCAACGATCTCCCAAGCCGAACAGCAGGATCGTTACCTGGGACGGAACGAACTCGGTGAACTAGACACCTTCTTCAAATCCGGAACCAAGCGCGTTGAGATTGCCCAAATTCTCACCGCCAAGTCAGATTTAATCGTCTCCCGAGCCGCCAACCGCATCTTTACCGGCGGTTCTCCCATGTCCTTCCTCGAAAAGCCAGAGCCAGTCATGGCCATGGCAGGAGCGGCCTCAGAAACCTTAGAGACCGTTAGCTACATCGAAGAAGAAGGGGGAGTCTTAGACGGCATCAAAAACCTGTTCTTCACCCCCAGTGCCGGGGCAGCCCCCGCTGGGTTCCGGGCCATCAACGTGGCTCGTTACGGCCCCGCGAACATGACCAAATCCCTACGAGATTTGAGTTGGTTCCTGCGCTACGTCACTTACGCTCTCGTCGCCGGAGATCCCAACATCATCTCCGTCAACGTGCGAGGACTGCGAGAAATCATCGAGAACGCCTGTTCCTCAGCAGCGACGATTGTGGCCATCAAAGAAATGCGGGCCGCCGCTGTCAATTACTTCAAACAAGACCGCGAAGCCGCCGACCTAGTCCAACAGTACTTTGACGTGCTGCTGAGCGAATTTGAAGCCCCCACCCCCTCCGAAAAAGTTCGTAAAGGGCAATCATTAGACCAACAAGGGCTCAAACTGCCGCAAATCTATGCCAACGGAGCAGAACCCCGGTCTAAATTCGCCATGAAGCCGGGGCTGTCCTTCAGCGAAAAAGATGCCATTGTCAAAGCCGCCTACCGGCAAATCTTCGAGCGGGACATCACCCGAGCCTATAGCCAAGGAATCTCCTACCTTGAGTCTCAGGTGAAAGACGGGCAAATCTCGATGAAAGAGTTTGTGCGCCGTCTGTGCAAAACCCCCCTCTATCGGCAACAATTCTTCCAACCCTTCATCAATAGCCGCGCCCTAGAACTGGCCTTCCGCCATATCCTCGGTCGCGCTCCCTCCTCCCGAGAAGAAGTGCAAAAATACTTCTCCATCATGTCCGAAGGCGGACAAGGAGCGCTCATTGATGCCCTGGTCGATTCTCAGGAGTATTCCGATTACTTCGGCGAAGAGACCGTTCCCTATCTGCGGGGTCTTGGCCAAGAAGCCCAAGAATGTCGCAACTGGGGCGCTCAATTCGACCTGTTTAACTACAGTGCGCCCTTCCGCAAAGTTCCTCAATTTATCACCCTCTACGCCGACTACGTGCGGCCTTTACCTGACCGCCACCCCTATGGTGTCGGCAACGATCCCCTAGAAATCCAATTCGGGGCCATTTTCCCCAAAGAAACCCGCAGCCCCAAAAATGCGCCAGCGCCCTTTGGTAAAGATACCCGCCGCATCCTGATTCGTCGCGGTGCCGGTATCGAGAACCAACTGAGCAATCCCGGTGCGCGAGGGGTCAACCCCGGTTCCTTGGGGCCGAAAGTCTTTAAAATGTCTCCGGTTCCCAGCTTCACCGTCGCTCGGGGAAGTAGTGTTCAGTACAACGAAAGCAGCACCCAAGCGGTGATTGGGGCCGCCTACCGTCAAGTGTTTGGACGGGACTTGTACGATGGACAAGGGTTAAAGGTGTCCGAAATTCGCCTTGAAAATGGGGACATCACCATGCGTGAGTTCATCCGTGACTTGGCGAAATCGGAAATCTTCCGCAAGATGTACTGGACATCCCTCTACGTCTGTAAATCCGTAGAATTCATCCACCGTCGTCTGCTGGGTCGTCCCACCTACGGTCGTCCCGAGATGAACCGCTACTTTGATATCTGCGCCAAACAAGGCTTCTATGCTTTGGTGGATGAGATCATGGATAGTCCCGAATACCTGGAGTCTTTCGGAGAGGACACCGTTCCCTACGAACGCTATGTGACTCCCGCCGGACAAGCACAACGCTCTCTGCGGGCCGGTAGCATCGGCGATACGGGAATGTTGGTCAAACCCGAACCCGAAGCGCCGCGCTTCGTGCAGTTGGGAACCCCCAGCAATGCCGGAATGCGGACTCATCCCGATATCAACTTCCGCATTCAGCAGGGTGTCAGCCAACAGCGGCAACAAACCAAGCAGTTCAAGCTCACCAGCACTCTCGACAAACTTCAGGTGCAAACGGTCATCCGGGCCACCTACCGGCAAATCTTCGAGCGCGACATCGAACCTTACGTCACCAAGCGCGAGTTCACCGCTCTCGAAAGCAAGCTGAGCAATGGCGAGATTACCCTCAAAGAGTTCATCGAGGGCATTGGCTGTTCGGAACTCTATATCCGCGAGTTCTACACCCCTTATCCCAACACCAAGGTGATCGAGTTGGGAACCAAGCACTTCCTCGGTCGTGCGCCCCGCGATCAGGCTGAAATCCGCAAGTATAACCAAATCCTCGCCTCTGAGGGGATTCGCGGCTTTGTCAGCACCATGGTCAACTGTCCTGAGTACATTGAGGCCTTTGGCGAAGATATTGTCCCCTATCGTCGTTTCCCGACCTTACCGGCGGCCAACTTCCCCAATACGGAACGTCTCTATGATCAGTTGACGAAACAAAATGATGATGTGGTGGTTCCGAGCTTTGTGCCTTCGGTTCCCTACAGCGTAAACTCCTAGAACTGAGCGGGTTGGAGTTGTGTTATACCCGAAACGCAGCTCCCTGCCGTTGTCATTGGGGGTCATCTACAATCAAGTCTGGTTCGACTGAAACAAAAAAAGATGGGGGGCTTGACTCCCATCTTTTTTTATGCTATGCAACTCAGGTTAGTCGTCGAGGTTGAGGGATTCTACCTCATCAGTTGAGATAGCATCCTGTTGGCGGATGCGTTCGAGTTGACGGCGACGAAAGTCATCGGCGGCTGTGTTTAAACGACCTTCTTGTCCAGAACGGAAGTCTTCGAGGGTTTGACCGCCGCTGAGGTTGCTGCGGTGGATGATGTCCAACATATCTAGGCCACCTTCCCCTTGCATGGGGTCGCGATCGCCGGTGTTGGGACTATCCCGGAAGGGGTCATTGGAGGGAACATCGCGGGAGCTTTGGGCCTGGGCCGTTGTCGCGAGAACCAGACTGCTGGCTAAGGCGATGAGAGGGAGAGAACGACTGACAAGAAAACGTAAGAGATTCATAGAAATATCCTCCTAAACGGGGATTGACTGAGAGCGTCGAAGGTTAAGCGAAGCGGCGACGGAGTAGGGGTTGAATCAGGGCTAACGCCGCCATGGCGAAGACAACCAAGACCAGCAGAGCTGCCCCAAAGCTAATATCAGCAAAGGGGGCTTCCATGACGATACTACTCAAACTCCAACTGTCATGGAGGTAGAGGTAGCGAATTGGCTCAATGGCGTAGCTGAGCGGGTTGAGACTGGCGACGACTTGTAACCAACCGGGCATAAAGGACAGAGGGGCTAGGGCCGTGCTGGCAAACAGGAGTGGTAGGTTAGTGACGAAAATGGCGGCAATCAGTTCCACATGGCCCGGGAGAGCAAAGGCTAAGCCGAGACTTAGGCCAGTTACGCCGAGGATGAGGAAAAAGAGGAATAGGGCGATCGCCCCCAAGCCAGCCAATCCCGGAAGTCCTGCCCCCATGACGGTTCCAGCGGCCATAATGACAGCAGTTTGCAGGAAACTGAGACTAACAATATAGATAGTTGAGGCCAACACAATCGAGAAGCGGCTAGAGAGGGGGGCGACTAGGAGGCGATTGAGGAAGCCAAACTCGCGATCGAACATAATCGGCAAACCCGCATTGAGGGCGCCCGCGAAGGCGGTAAAGACAATCACCCCAGCCCCGAGGAACTGGAGATAGTTTTGGCTTTCTTCAAACAGGCCAGCGGGAGCATTTTGGAATAAAGCACCAAAGAGAATCAACCACATCAGGGGTTGGATAATCCCCGCCACCAGGGTTGTGGGCCGACGTTGCAGTTGGATAAACAGACGTCGGGTGAGGGCTAAGGTTTCTTGGATAAAGTCGCTCAAGGCATTGTCGGCGACGGCTTGCGCGGCCAACTCAGCTTTGGGCGTGGGTGTGTTGATGGTGGTACTCATAGGAACTTAGGAAAATTGAGAATTGCGATCGCAGGAGGTGTTCAACTTTCTCAATTGTAGAAGACTTATTCAAGGTAATCTTGGTTAAGCTGGTCCAGGCCTGAAAAACAGGCCCCCCGAAGAGAACCTGTTCGATATAGCTCGCTCTAAACAATAATGCCGCCAGAGCGTGATCGATTCATCTCGTCACTCTCAACTCAAATCCAAGACATCACTCAGGAACGGTTGCACCTGACCCGATGAGGGGTCAGCACTCGCCTCCAGACTGCCGCCAACTTGCCCGCCAAACAATAGCCCTAAGCCATTGTCCCCACGGAAGCCGGTGTTAACTGAATTAACGAAGGCGACAAACTTGCCAAAATTGATGGTTTGTTCAGAGTCGATAAAGAGACGAACCACCTCATTTGTCGGCATCCCCGTCAACGGATCAAACACCCCATCTTCGCGTTCAGTTAACCGCTGAATGCGAGTATCTGCTTGAGCCGGGGTTTCCGGTTCCATAAACGGGCCGACGGTGAGTAAATACTCCGCGAGGGCATCCTGTTCCGAGCCAGGATTGGCCGCCGTAGCCGCTCCCGCCTCCGTCAGCAGGTCCGGTAACTCTACCACATTGGCAAAGGCCGGATTCTCGGCTACAAAGTCATCAAACGGATAACCATCACCGCCGTCAGCCAAGAAATTGAGAGTCACTAAGCGGATGGGGCGATCGCCATCGCCGAAGACCTGACCCCCAATCACCAATGGATCGACAATATCACCCGACTCATCCACGATCGCCGCCGAGCGAACCCGCTGGCCCGGAGGTAACGTCGCATCAAAACTGAAGGAAAGACCTCCCACTTGAGGAAATCGCCCCGGAGTCTGACCGGGGGCCGTTTCAGCCACCCCATGTTCGAGGACTTGGCGTAGCTGCTCAGCGGTGAGAGTTAACAGGGTCAGTTCATTGTTAAACCGCAGCGAGTTTTCAATATCCAACTGGGAAATCTGGCCCGTTTCCTTACCCGAGAGGGGATTCCCTTGCGGGGGAACGAGATCACCACTATCTCCGAGGACTTCGCCAATGGGAGCGCGAATCCCACCGCCATTTTTCAGAGAAACCTGAACCGTTGGGTCAACCTGCTGGGCCGCAAAGAGATTCGCATCAGCCGTGAGATTGCCGAGGGTTGTTTCTTCCGTGCGAACTTTCTCGCGGCGACCTTCAACAAAGACGGTACTGGTGCCAAAAATTTGCTGATCCTTGGCGGTAACAACCCCTTGCACAGCATCCGTTAGTTGACGGACGACAGCACCTTTACCCCCAGGGGCAAACGGGTCTTCACCTGGTGCCGCTTGCGTCCAAACCTCACTCACCCCTTGAGCATCACTGGCCACTGGGCCGCTCTCATTGGGGTTAATACTCTCCGGGAGTAGCACGCCATTGTCATCAAACTCCACCACCAGACGACCGACATAGGAATACTCGCCATCGGTGCTGACAATGGCCGCCGGGTCCCCATCAGCATTGTTGGTTAAGACCGGATAGGGCAGTTCCGCCGTATCACCGGCCCGGAGACGGTTGTCTGGATTGGCAAGAATACTGTCCGAGCCACCGGACACTGCCACATCCACCCCTCGCAGCAAGGGAATTAACTCTTGTTCGAGTTGGAACTGCTGCAAGTGACTGACGGTGACAATTTTGTTGATTCCCTGATTGAGCAGTTGGTCAATGGTGGGTTGAACCACATTGGCTAAGGCCCCCATATCATTGCTGTTGGGACCAAGTACCGTCACATCCCCAGTCGAGGAAATGGTTTCCACAATTGGCGTTGTAATGCCCACCACGCCGATGCGATCGCCGTTGCGTTCAATAATCGTCGCCGGAGCAACTTTCGGCGCGGCCCCAGCGGCATCCAAGTCCTCGGGAGTTGACGCAAAGGCGGTATTCGGGAGAATCTCAGAGGTGGCGAACTCTCCTAAATCACTATTGGAGAAATCCAAATTAGCCGAGAGATAGGGGAATTGTGCCCCCAACCAGCGCACATCATCAGGTCCATTTCCCCGGATATCACTGCCGATAATCTCAGCAAAGGTACCGGTTCCGGCGTCAAATTCATGGTTCCCCACGGCCGAGGCATCAAAACCAATCACATTGGCATTGGTGATGTCAAAGCGGCCCACCCCTTCGCGGATATTGGATAAGTCAACGCCGAACAGCTCACTATAAACCCCTTGTAGCGTCTCCNCGAACTGAGCTATCTCCGGCCGCCGCAAAAAATGGCCCCGGTAGATA
>HotLOscill_hetero_coDRAFT_1000103_pt1 | contig 63624 bp, 44 predicted proteins | sample HotLakmetagenome_2_FD_10650 | JGI IMG/M metagenome (IMG submission 10650)
CTTAAACTAATGGGGCAGGCGGCTAATCTAGGCATTGGGGGAAAATCCTTTTCGCGCTCTCCTTCAATGGTAAGCTGATTTTTGCCAAGCTGTACTAGGTGTTCCTGCCATCGTTGAATACAAACCTCTTGTAGCTTATCCCGCGATTTTGCTTCAAACTGATTGAACGATTTATCATGATGAGTAAAATACTGGTTATGAATTTCTAACACCCGAGCCCCATAGTTTTGGCAAAATTCCCTCAAACTATTGAAGTGAGTACCAGGTTTTAACTCAATCTCATCTAGTTCCTGCTTAAATTGTAGAAAGTCTTTATAGCCTCGATAGGCATCAAAAAGCCGATTTTCAATTTTTTCGCGGATTTCATGACACTCACGGTTCCGGAATCGTACTAAGCGAACTTCACCGGGATAGACACGAGTTTTTAAGGCCTCTTCTTTATTGATAAAGCTCTTGACATCATCCGATAACCCGGAAATATATAAGCCTAATGGCAATTTGCCTTGATATGATTCTTCAACCTGATTGATTAAATGACGAAAGGTGTTAACTGCATCTTTAGAACTCTCACTTTTATAAAGAGAATCTAACTCATCAATTAGGAAAAACAAGCCAAAACCCTGATGATTGAAATCGGAAACAATCTCTAAAAAAGTCTCAATCAAGTCATAGCCAGACTCGACTAGAAGCTTGTTAATCTTGGTTTTCACCAAACTACTCTTTTTCGAAGTCGTAATTAGATTCACCGATTGGCTATTTTCTGGGAACAGTTCTTCCAAACAGGTGGCAGCCGAGCGGCGGAAATGCTCATCCCGAAGATCAAAAAATGCAACCTCAAAGACTTTTCCAATTAAATAGAGGTAAAAATCACGACTAAATCCTTCTGAGTTAGGACTGGTTAGCAGACTATTGAGATTCCCAAAAATTGGAACTGGCTGCCTTCCTAAATCTTCTTGGTTATAGGTCAGCCTCTGTGTAATATAGTGTAGCATGGCAGTTTTACCGCTACCGGCATCTGCCGCAATCATTCGAAAAATGAAGTTTTTATCCTTGAAACAAAAGCGCAGGTCATCAGTAACTAACTGGGAAACTGTCTCAATGGTGTTCCCTGATAAACTCTCTGCTTGACTACATTCAATCCCTTCAAAATTTCTCGGTTTTATTTCTCGGTCAATCCAAATTTCTTCAACTAAGTTTAATCCATTCCTGACTCGTATCAAAAATTCATTAATTGCTTGTTTGCGTCCGGCATTCTCTGGCATGGTAAATTTACTATAAATAGCTCCAGTATTTATTCAATCCATTGGATATTATTGTCTTCGCGTCCTTGAACCGCTGACACAATCCCTTCAGACTTTAGACGTTCATAATGTTGTTTTAGTAGGGGATTAGATAACCCAGTTTGCTCAGAGAACTTACTTAAGATATCTTTTTCGCGAATCACATAAGTTCCTTGGAGAGATTGTTGTTTTCGCTCTTGGAAATAGAGGGTTTTAAATTTCTCAATAAACTCCTCAAAGCTAAGTTCTACAGTTTGACCGTTATCTTCGCTGGAGTCTAAAGATGCGGCAAGTTTAAGGCACTCCATGAGGGCATTGACAACCCGACTTCCTTTTACAGTCGTGAAGCGATAATCGGTGGTTTGTAGGTTGAAAACTAGGGACTGTTTGCCGGACTCTGAGAGGGTTACTCGTCGAAACTGGGGTGAGTCTAACAAGTTTTTTTCAAGTAATTCCTTACAAATCGCCATCGCTTTCGTGTGATAGACTTTGGGGAGATATCTCTTAACAGTCCCCTGGGTCACTGAGTTTTTGTCTTCTTCTGTATAGGCAAAGGCGTAGAGAAGATATAGTAACTGTTCCGTAGATAAGTTTTGCATAAAATTTGGGAGGTGACGGGTAGACAAGAGGTGAGAATGCCTAAATTAGGTGGGCTAATTTGGGGACGATAGTCAATCTGCGATGAGACCGCCTACGATGTGCTTACGAAACCCCTCAATCGTACACAATAGCATAATCGATTGGATGGGTCACCGTGTCGCTGGTCGTTTCCAAGGATTTTTTAGCCATCAATGCGGCAATTGCCAACAATCCCCATTCAACTGGTTCCATAGCCTGACAGGAGTTTTTTAAACTGGCTCCAGCATAACCCAAGCTCAAAACAAAAAACCCCTCGCAAGTTACTTGCGAGGGGAGGCGCATCCAAAGATACACCGGAGTTGGGGTGGACGAACCACCCCAGTCGAACTTAGTAGTCGAAGTCGCCACCCATACCAGCACCAGCGCCAGCGCCAGCACCTTCTTTGGGTTCAGGTTTGTCAACGATGATGCACTCAGTGGTCAAGACCATACCGGCGATAGAGGCCGCATTCTGGGTCGCAGAACGGGTCACTTTCGCGGGGTCAACAATCCCAGCATCGAACATATCGCAGAACTCGCCGTTAGCAGCGTTGTAGCCGACGTTGAAGTCTTTTTCCTTCACCCGTTCCGCAATCACTGCACCGTTTTGGCCGGCGTTCTCAGCAATGCGTTTCAGGGGAGCGGTCAAAGCACGAGCCACAATCAGCGCACCGGTGAGTTCTTCGTCCTTGAGGTTGCTCGTTGCCCACTCTTCCAAGCCAGGAGCAAGGTGAGCGAGGGTCGTTCCACCACCGGGGACAATCCCTTCTTCAACGGCAGCCTTAGTGGCGTTGATGGCATCTTCGAGGCGCAGCTTACGGTCTTTCATTTCCGTTTCGGTGGCTGCACCAACTTTGATGACCGCCACACCGCCGGAGAGTTTGGCCAAACGCTCTTGCAGTTTCTCTTTGTCGTAGGAAGAATCGCTTTCTTCCATTTGACGACGGATTTGTTCGCAACGAGCTTTAACTTGGGCTTCGTTGCCTTCGGCGACAATGGTGGTGTTGTCTTTGGTGATGGTGATGCGACGAGCGGACCCGAGCATCTCCAGTTTGGCGCTTTCGAGTTTCAGTCCAGCATCTTCGGTGATGACTTGTCCGCCGGTGAGAACTGCGATATCGTCGAGCATGGCTTTACGACGATCGCCGAATCCAGGAGCCTTCACAGCCGCCACGTTCAGCACACCGCGCAGACGGTTCACCACGAGAGTCGCCAGAGCTTCTTTCTCGATATCTTCGGAGATAATCAGCAGGGGTTTGCCCGAACGAGCCACTTGTTCCAGGATAGGAACTAAGTCCTGAACCAAGCTGATTTTCTTGTCCGTCAGCAGGATGTAAGGCTCATCCAACACCGCTTCCATCCGTTCGGTGTCGGTGGCGAAGTAGGGGGAGATGTAGCCTTTGTCAAAGCGCATCCCTTCGGTGATTTCTAGTTCGGTGTTCATGGATTTCCCTTCTTCGAGGGAAATGACACCTTCTTTACCCACCTTATCCATGGCGTTGGCAATCATTTGGCCAACTTCTTCGTCGTTTCCGGCGGAGATGGTTCCCACCTGGGCGATCGCCGTGGAATCTTCCACAGGACGGGAATGAGCGGCAATTTTCTCAACGAGATGCGCGGTGGCGCGGTCAATCCCCCGTTTGAGCGCAATGGCGTTCGATCCAGCGGCGACGTTGCGTAGGCCTTCTTTGACCATGGCGTGAGCCAGAACCGTTGCAGTGGTGGTTCCGTCTCCGGCGGCATCGTTGGTTTTAGATGCAGCCTGACGAATCAGAGAGACACCGGTGTTCTCAACGTTGTCTTCGAGTTCGATTTCTTTGGCGATGGTGATCCCATCATTGACGATTTGAGGTGCGCCAAATTTTTTCTCAAGAACCACGTTGCGGCCTTTGGGGCCAAGGGTCACGGCAACGGATTCAGCCAGGATGTCCATGCCTCGTTCTAAGGCGCGGCGGGCGTTTTCGTTATAGATGATGCGTTTTGCCATAATAACTCTTCAGGGGTGAATTTACAGGGAAATGGATCAAACCGAGGTGATCTGTCGGAATCTACTGAACGATCGCCAGGATGTCTTTTTCCGACAGAAGCACGAACTCATCGCTACCGAGTTTGATGTCGGTTCCGGCGTACTTGGAGTAGAGAACTTTGTCTCCGACGTTGACATCAATCTCTTGCCGGGTCCCGTCTTCGTTGCGTTTGCCGGGGCCGACTTGGACGATCTCACCAACTTGGGGTTTTTCCTTCGCACTGTCAGGCAGGAGGATACCACCAGCGGTTTTCTCCTCCGAGGCACTCACCTTAACAAAAACACGATCCGCAAGAGGTTTAACGGTGGAAACACTCAGAGATACGGCTGCCATAGAAAGACTCTCCAAAATTTACAAGTTACGTTAGTCTTATTGAGGTTGTTCCGAGGAACGCCCCCTGGTGCAACAGCCTCCGAAGCGGTGGACAGTGACCAAAATGGGGTTGTCGGTGGGAGTGATTTAGCACTCTCAACCTCTGAGTGCTAATGTAACGGAGAATGACACCCCACTGCAACTTGTAGAGTAGTACGGGTTCCCGAACTGACAAGATCCAATGGGGGCGATCGCCACAACGCCAGGAAGATGCCACGACGCTACGACACGGTGCGTTCTGGCAGTTTTAACCCCCTTGGTTGAAGCCAAAAATTGGATGCAGCCGGGACACCCCCTACCCTATTCCCTATTCCCCATTCCCTATTCCCCATTCCCCATTCCCCATTCCCCATTCCCCATTCCCCATTCCCCATTCCCCATTCCCCATTCCCCATTCCCCATTCCCCATTCCCTGTTCCCTGTTCCCTGTTCCCTGTTCCCTGTTCCGGTGTTCCCTATTCCCCATTCCCCATTCCCCATTCCCTGTTCCCTGTTCCCTGTTCCCTGTTCCCTGTTCCGGTGTTCCCTATTCCCCATTCCCTATTCCCTGTTCCGGTGTTCCCTATCTCCCCCAAAGTTGTGAGGACTTGACAAAACATTTCGCAACGAGCAGCTTTTGCGTTATTACAGAGAGATTGCAAATCAGCGGCAAAACACAATCATGGTAGAGTTGACCCCCAATCCCAGTTACAGTCTTACCCTGCGCTTCCGACTGCCCAATCGCGCCGGAATGTTAGCGGGTGTGGTGGGTTCCATCGCCTCAGTGGGTGGGAATCTAGGACAAATTGATTTAGTTGAACAGAGTCGTTACACCTCCATTCGCGATGTGACGGTGGATGCGTCGAGTACGGAACACGCCGAACGCATTGTGCAATCAGTGAAGGCCTTAGCGGAGATTGAGTTACTGGAGGTGTACGATCGCACCTTCAACTTACATCGCGGCGGCAAAATCCGTATCGAAAGCCGTCTCCCCCTCAAACACCAGTCGGATTTGGCCATGGCCTACACCCCTGGCGTGGGACGAATTTGTAATGCCATTGCCGAAGACCCCACTCAGGTCTATAACTTGACGGTGAAGGGCAATATGGTGGCCATTGTCACTGACGGCAGTGCGGTGTTAGGGCTGGGCAATCTCGGGCCAGAAGCCGCCTTACCGGTAATGGAAGGCAAGGCCATGTTATTTAAGGAGTTCGCCGGCATTGATGCCTTCCCCATCTGCCTCAACACCCAGGATGTCGATGAGATTGTCGATACAGTCAAACGAATTGCGCCAGTCTTTGGGGGGGTAAACTTAGAAGATATTGCTGCACCGCGCTGTTTTGAGATTGAACGACGGTTGCGGGCCGAAACGGATATTCCCATTTTCCATGATGATCAACATGGAACGGCCATTGTCACCCTAGCTGCCCTCATCAACGCCCTACGCTTGGTGAATAAGTCCCTAGAGGAGATTCGTATTGTCATGAATGGGGCAGGGGCTGCGGGTTTGGCCATTGCCCGTTTGTTACAAAAGTCGGGGGCGCGAGAGATTATTATCTGTGATTCTAAGGGTATTATTTCCCGCGATCGCGACCTACAAGCGGATAAACAAGCCTTTGCTGTTGAGCAAGGTGGAACCCTCGCCGATGCCATGAAAGGGGCCGACGTCTTTGTTGGGGTGAGTGTGCCAGGGGTCTTGACGGTGGAAATGGTGGATACGATGGCCAAGGATGCCATTGTCATGGCCATGGCTAACCCGATCCCAGAAATTCAACCGGAGTTGATTGAATCGAAGGTGGCGGTGATTGCTACGGGCCGCAGTGACTATGCCAATCAGATTAATAATGTCTTGGCGTTTCCCGGCATTTTCCGAGGCGCTCTCGATTGTCGGGCCTCGGATTTAACGGTCAATATGTACATTGAGGCTGCTAGTGCGATCGCCTCGCTGGTCTCTCCAACTCAGTTAAATCGGGAGTATATTGTACCCTCGGTGTTTGATGAACGGGTAGCCATAGCGGTCTCAGCGGCGGTACAGCGGGCCGCACGGGAAGAAGGAGTGGCGCGCAATTAATGAATAGATGACAAACAAAGCCCCGCATCAGCATCTCGAATGCGGGGTTACTGTTGATGTCAGAATGTCAGATCATTGGGGGAGTTAGCGGATGTATTCTTTGAGAATACTGTTGCGATTCGGATGACGCAATTTCCGCAGGGCCTTGGCTTCAATCTGGCGAATGCGCTCACGGGTGACGTTGAAGATTTGCCCAATTTCTTCAAGGGTCTTCATGCGTCCGTCATCTAAGCCATAGCGTAGGCGCAACACATCCCGTTCGCGGGGGCTGAGGGTATCGAGGACACTTTCGAGATCTTCGCGCAGCAGGCTTTTGGAGACCTGATCCTCGGGAGTTTCGCCATCGGACTCGATGAAGTCTCCCAGGCGAGAATCTTCTTCTTTGCCGATGGGAGTTTCGAGGGAAATCGGCAGTTGGGCCGATTTGGCGATGAACCGCAGTTTCTCGATGGTCATTTCCATGCGAGTGGCGATTTCTTCCTCTGTGGGTTTGCGGCCCATTTCTTGGGAGAGGAGTTTGGTGGTTTTCTTGATGCGAGAGATGGTTTCGTAGAGGTGAACCGGAAGCCGAATCGTCCGGGATTGGTCAGCAATGGCCCGGGTGATGGCCTGACGAATCCACCAGGTGGCGTAGGTTGAGAACTTGTAGCCTTTCTCGTGATCAAACTTCTCAGCAGCGCGAATCAGACCCAAACTACCCTCTTGAATCAAATCTTGGAACGAGAGTCCCCGATTCATGTATTTTTTGGCGATGGACACCACCAGACGCAGGTTGGACTGCACCATTTTGTCTTTAGCGCGGCGATCGCGGTAAAGGCGACTCCGGAAGCTGTTGCTAAATTTACGACTCTGTTTGGACCAAGATTTACTGGTTTCAGGATCGTTCAAGGCCTCTTGGACGAGGGGCCAAACCTCTTCGATGGTGTCGGGTTTTTCGCCCTTGTCTTTCGTTAGACGTTCCCGAATGGGGTCAGCAATCCAGACCAGTTTTGCCCATTCTTCTGCGTTGGGGAGGCGATCGAACTCTTCTTCGAACTCTTCTTGCAGAGACTCGATATAGAGTAAATCCTCAATCAAACGAGCGAGTTCAATCTCTTCGTCGGCACGCAACAGGCGGATACGTCCGATTTCTTGCAGGTACAAGCGAATCGAGTCTTCGGTATAATGTTTTTTCTTGGGGGCAGCTTTGCGTTTTGAACGAGATTTTCCGGGTTTGGCGGCCGCTTCACCGGAACTGGGGATATAGTTGCCTTCAGACTCATTCTCGACGACAGCTTCGTCGGGTCGAGCGTCATCTTGCATGAGTAGATCGATTTCATTGCCAGATCGACCGACCCCCGGTAGGGTGCTGGATTGAATGGTAAGTACGTTATTCGCCTGGGTCATGTCGCGTTCCTCTTGACTCGGTGTGATTCGATTGATGATGATGTGGAATTTCCTGCGTAATCTTAAACGATCTAACGCAGTTTCGGCTAGACAGTTCGCAGTTAGATCTTCGATAGGTTGTGAAAAGCTTTCTTAGCTTAACTCAAATTCTCTGAGATCGTGTAGGGGCAGGATTTGTCGGAAAAATCCTTGGGATGGTTGAGCTTGCTGATAAGCTAGACCCCATTTCATTGATGTCTGAGGCACGCCCCACCGTCGCCTCATCGTCGCCGCAGCTCCCATGAGACAAAGATTAGGAAATACCTCCCTGATTTTAGCTGTTTTTCTTCAAAATGCCCTCTGTGGGGTCATGGTCGCCTCGCTGATGATCGCCGTCAGATTCCTTAAAACTTGGTCAAGGTTGGCCGGTTGTTTTAAGGGTATTTCTGTTTGAAAAGTGTACGGCGTCATACTATCGAGTGTGCTGATCCCGCATCACAGTTGCTGGCAACGGTGTTCAGTTTAAAGGTGTTCAGGTGTAATTTAACGCAACTCTTTGCATCTAGCCACTCTGAACTCCTGACTTAAGATGCCATAATTGTTGAATGTTAACAAATTGATACTTTTTTGACTGTAGCTGCTCAACAATCGTTAAGGTTATTTGCGCCACCTCCTGGCCGCCATAGCAGCCATCGTGAAGGACAATCAGCGAACCGGGTTCGACTTGATGGGCGATGCGATCGCAAACCCGTTGCACTCCCGGACGCCGCCAATCTTCGGCGACAACACTCCACATCACTGGACGATAGTGCCAAGATTGCAGTAAATGCAGGGTTTTGGGGGTAAATAGGCCATTGGGAGGTCGTACATCTCGCACGTGGGTTTGTACCCAGTCTAAGGGGCGATCGCAGGCGGTGGCGATCGCCTCCTGAGTCGCCTCTAAACTCCGCTGCAACTCCTGAGAACTCAGGCGAGGAAAGGCCCGGTGCGTGTCCCCATGTAATCCCAACCAATGACCCCGTTCAAACACCGCTCGCGCGATCTCTCCATAGCGACGCACGGAAGCCCCCAGCCAGAAGAAACTGGCTGTGACCCCCAACTCCTCTAAAACATCTAGTAAGGGCGGGGTGTACTGGGGATGAGGACCGTCATCGAAGGTCAGGGCGATCTGAGGCTGTTTGGGTTGGGCGGACCAAAGACAATCGGGAAAGATGGGGGCTAAGACTCGGTAAAGATAAGGGTAGATCGGCGCAAACATCAGCAATGATTTTTAATGATTTGTTGCAAAATGGTTAAGGGAATGATCCCAGACAACGCGATCGCCTTTCCCATCAGATCGATTCTGGGGGGGCTATGGCCGAAATCTCCCCTAAATTTCCTTGGCTGTGAGCTTTGAAGGTATATTCAGCTAATTTTAGCCGAGCCGTCTGATAGGCGGGGGTTCCTTTGGGGATGTCCTGTAAATAGGCGATCGCTTCAGGAAATTGGCCCGCCGCTGCTTGATTATAGGCTTGTTGCAACAGCCAGGTGGCGCGGATGATTTGCTGGTCTTGATATTGGGCCAGTTTTTCCTGAGCGCGATCGCCGGCCTCGGTTGCGGGAGGTATCATGCGTAAATACCCCACAGCCTGAGTAAAGTCCCCCTGGGCGGCGGCGTCGTAGGCCTGTTGCAACAGCCAGTTAGCGCGAATCTCCCGTTTTTGCTGATACTCCTGTAACTTCGGTTGTAGCCATTGATCATGGCGGCTACCCGGCGGAATCTGCTCAAGAGCGATGATCGCCCCCTGAAAGTCCTGGTGTTGGGCGCGACGTTGGGCCAACTCTAGCCAAGAGCGGGCCTGACGATCGAGTTGTTGCTGTTCGGGGGTCGAAGCGGCCTCTTGAGCCGGTTGAGTGGAGTCCCATTGGGCGATCGCAGACGGGGAAACCGCTGCGTGCCATAAATAAGCGCCCCCGACTAAGGCCAGAAGATTAACCCCCAAGCCAACGGCTAAGCCGAGAGAGAGCGAGGGGGCCTCGCCGCCTTCCCTCTCGTGATTCCGACGGGTTGGGGGACTGCAAGGCGATACGCAAGCCTCGATGATCGACTCATCGCCGGCTGGGGGGGGACTGGGGGGGTCTGAGACGGGAGGACGAGCGGCTGAGGTGGGGGGAAGTCGGAACAAGACCGACTCATGGCGACGAGGTGTGGTCTGAGCGTCAGTCTGCTCATACACCCAATCGAGTAAGACTAAGGTCCCCTCCTCATCTTCTGTGATCAGCCCTTGTAGGGAGGGGGCGATCGCCTTTGAGTCCGCTTCAGGGGGTCGGTTGTGTTGGAAATAGAGCATGGGGGTCGTCGAGATCAGAGGTTACGGAAGCTACATGAAGCTACATGGCTTTTACAGCAAAGGTGTGCCGGTTTCCGGTTAATGGGAGTTTAACCAGGAGCTTAACCGAGAGTTGACCGCGCAGACAAACCCTTGGCCTTGACGGCCGCAGCGATGAGAGTTTGAGATTTGGGGAGCTTGTGTGTATGATGTACTAAACAAATACTGCTCAATCAACTCAGCAATGGTTGACTGGGACTGGGTTAAGACCGGTTTAACGGTGCTCAATAATCCGTTAAAAGTCCGTTAAAAGTCCGTTAAATAAATATCTGATAGGACATCTGATAGGACATCTGATAGGACAGGATACCCCCCTCGAATGAACCCTAGGCTGAGAATAGCTCGGAGTCAGTTCGGGAGTGGTTCGCTTCTGCTAGATGGCGTTTGATAGAGGATAATCTGCAATGGATGTTGATGAGCCGTTAGTGCTAGCGAGCGATCTCGATGGAACATTTTTAGGAGGCACAAACGAGCAGCGATCGCAGTTCTACGCCTACCTACAGCAACATCGCCAACGTTTGGTTCTGATGTTTGTCACCGGGCGTAATCTGGATTTGGTGCGCCAACTCTACCGTGAGCCGGACTTTCCTCAAGCCGACTATATCATCGGCGATGTGGGTACAACCGTTACCCATGGCCAGACATTCAAGCCCCTAGAGTCGGTTCAGACTTGGATTGCTCAGACTTGGAATGATAGCGCCGAGAGGGTGCGATCGCTCCTAAACAACGAACCGGGTCTGGAGTTACAACCCATCACCCCGCAATATCGCGTATCCTACTACTACAACCCTGACGAACTTCAGTCACAAACCCTGACTCGAATTACCCAGGCTGGGTTTGACTATATCCTCTCCGCCGATCGCTTCTTAGATGTAATGCCCAAAGGAATCGCCAAGGGAGCCACTCTGCTAAAAACCCTAGAGAGCCTTCACCTAGCGCCTGAGCAAACCGTGGTCGCCGGAGATACCCTCAACGATCGCTCCTTGCTCGAAACCGGGCTAAACGGGATTGTTGTGGGCAATGCTGAACCCAAACTCAAAGAGATTGCGCGATCGCTTCCCAATGCCTACATTAGCCCCGAACCCGGAGCCTGGGGGATTTGGGACGGATTGAAGCATCATGGCAGAGCCTTCTAAGCCGCCTTCTAAGCCGCCTTCTAAGCCGCCTTCTAAGCCAAGGTCTCTGTCGAGCGCTAACTAGACAACAACCATGAGTAACAGTCAAGACATTATGAAATCTTCCTTAGTCATTCTCTACCACCGCGAACCCTACGATGAGGTGGTTGATGAAAACGGCGTAACCCATTATCTCGACAAAAAAAGTCCCAATGGGATTGTGCCAACCCTCAAAGGCTTCTTCGATAACGTCGAGAAAGGAACCTGGATTGCCTGGAAGCAAGTTACCGCCAAACAACGCAACAAATTCCAGGAACGGGTGGAAATCGAGGGCAGCAACTACGATGTGGCCCGGATTCCCCTGTCAGCTGATGAAGTCAAGCACTTCTATCACATCACCAGTAAAGAGGCCTTCTGGCCCATCTTGCACTCGTTCCCCTATCACTTCACCTACGAGTCCTCAGATTGGGAAAACTTCAAGGCCATCAACAAGAAATTCGCCGAAGCCGCCTGTGCTGAAGCCGCCGAAGATGCACTGATTTGGGTGCATGACTATAACCTCTGGTTAGCCCCCAAATACATTCGGGAACTCAAACCCGATGCCCGTATCGCCTTCTTCCACCATACCCCCTTCCCCTCGGTGGATATCTTCAATATTCTGCCCTGGCGTGAGGCGATTATCGAAAGTCTCCTCTGTTGCGATGTGGTGGGCTTCCATATCCCTCGCTACTCGGAGAACTTTGTCAATGTGGCTCGTAGCCTCTTTGAGGTGGATGTCGTCAAGACAGAAGCGATCCCCGAGCATATTACTCCCTGCGGTACAGCCCTGGCGGAACCGGAAATGGTGACTCAGTTGAACTATAAAGGGCAACTGGTGAACGTCGATGCCTTCCCCGTGGGAACTAACCCTGAACATATCCTCAATACCCTCGGCAAACCCGAAACTCAACAGCGGATTGCCGATATCAAGGAGGAATTGCAGGGCCGCACTCTCGCTATTGCTGCCGGACGGGTGGACTATGTGAAAGGGAACCGGGAATTGCTCGAATGCTATGGCCGCCTACTCGAACGCCGGCCCGATTTGCACGGAAAAATCAATTTGGTCATGACCTGTGTGCAAGCGGCTGCCGGGATGCGCGTCTATCGCACGGCACAGCAGCAGATTGAGCAACTGGCAGGGAAAATCAATGGACGTTATGCTCGATTAGGGTGGACGCCGATTCTGCTGTTCACTCAGCCGATTCCCTTTACGGATCTGATTGCCTACTACAAGGCGGCTGATATTTGTTGGACTACTCCTCTACGGGATGGGTTGAACTTGGTCGCTAAGGAGTATGTTGTTGCTCATGAGGGCAAGGACGGGGCGTTGATCCTGTCTGAGTTTGTCGGGGCGGCGGTGGAAATGCCTGAAGCGATTCAGACGAACCCCTACTCGATAGACCGGATGGATGAGGCGATTGACCGGGCTTTAAGCCTATCAGATGAGGACAAAGCTCAGCGCATGGCGAAGATGTATGACACGGTCACTCAGTATGATGTGAAATATTGGGCGGATCGTTTGTTTGATATCTTCGAGAAGATTGAACCTCAGTCTATGGGTGATAAGAAACCGGTCACGGCATAGGAAGGAGTGAAGTGTTGATCGTGGACTGTTAAGAGATTAGGCGGGCTCGGCCCGCCTACCGATTATTAAGGGTTCACGATTGACGCTCAACGGTCAACTGTCAACTGTTAAGGATTATGCGAAATCTGGATCACGTCGAGTCTCAAAGCTACGACCTTATTATTATTGGCGGTGGGGTCAATGGCGCTGCGGTTGCGCGAGATGCGGCGTTACGAGGATTGAAACCGATTCTTCTGGAGAAAAGTGATTTTGCCAGTGGAACATCGAGCTGGTCAACGCGCTTGGTTCATGGCGGCTTACGCTATTTAGAGTATTTTGAGTTTCCTCTGGTGCGGGAGTCGCTCCACGAACGAGAGTTATTGCTGAGAAATGCTCCCCATTTAGTGAATCCATTGATGTTAACGGTTCCGGTCTATGGGAAGCGATCGCGCCCCTATTGGAAAATCTGGGCCGGGATGATTCTCTATGATATTTTTAGTTTTGATAAGACGCTGTTGCCCCATCGGATGCTACCGAAGCGGAAGTTTATGCAGCATTTTCGGGGCTTAGATCCTGAGAATTTGAATGGCGGAGCGCAGTATTATGATGCTCAGGCTTCTCGCGCCGAACGGATGTGTTTGGAGACGATTCTCGATGCGGAAGCGGCGGGAGCGACGAATTTGAACTATGTGGAGGTGACGGGGTTACACCGTCAGGGCGATCGCATCACTCATTTGACCTGTCGGGATCAGTTGACGGGGAAAACCCTAGAGGTCAAGGGTAGCGCCAAGGCGATGGTGATTAACACCTCCGGTCCCTGGGTCGATCGCGTGTTGAAGGATGGCGCCCCAGAGCCGATTGGCAAAACCCGTAAAATTGGCGGAACCAAGGGGTCTCATATTATTGTTGATCGCTTCCCTGGTGCGCCGGACAGTGCGCTCTATGTGGAAGCGAAAACCGATGGCCGGCCCTTCTTTATTGTGCCTTGGTTGGGGATGGTGTTGATTGGGACGACGGATTTGCCTTATGAGGGCAGTTTGGATCGCGTCAAGGCCGATGATGAGGAGATTGATTATCTGCTGACGGAAACGAATAATATCATCCCCAGTGGCCAGTTAACCCGCGAGAGTATTAAGTTCACCTATTCTGGGGTGCGGCCACTTCCCTATGTGGATAAGAAGTCTGCCGGGAGTATTACTCGTAAGCATATTCTCTTTGATCATCGCTCGGACGGGGTGAGTAATCTGATTTCGTTAATTGGCGGGAAGTTGACCACGTTCCGCCATGTGGGCCAGGAAATTGTGGATTTGGTCTATAAGAAGTGGAAGACACCGGCGCCGGCTTGTCCGACGATTCATCGTCCGTTTCCTGGGGCGATTTTGCCCAATGACCCCTTGGTGGGAGAGTTGGTAGACCGTTATCGCGATCGCCTCTCGGTGGAGACGCTCTATCATCTGCTCGACAGCTATGGCCGTCTAGCGGCGGGAGTGTTGGCCCTGATTGATGAGCATCCGGAACTGGCCGCTTCCATTACACCGGAGTTGCCGGATATTCGCGCTCAGATTGTCTATGGGGTGCGATCGGAATATGCCTATCACATGGCCGATATTCTACGGCGACGCACTACCATCGCCATGCAGAGTTGTTATGGCTTGCAGACCTTGGCGGTGCTGTCGGAGGTGTTGCAGCGCTATTGTGGCTGGTCTGCTGAGGACTGCGATCGCCAGGCTGGGGAATATCGCCAGTATATGGAGGAGAATTGTATCCCCGATTATGCCATTCCTCAGAGTCGCCGCTCTCAAGCTGAGGCCGTGTCCGCTTAAGTTAGGCTGCTTCAGTCAGTCCGATCAAGTTAGCTGAAGTTGAGGCAAAAAAACCTTGTCGCTAGTCCCAGATATGTTAGGATAAGCAATTAATGCAGTCCTTTGCAGTCTTGGACTAGCTAACGCGGGCGTAATTCAGTGGTAGAATGTCAGCTTCCCAAGCTGAACGTCGCCGGTTCGAGTCCGGTCGCCCGCTTTCCTGAGTTTTTCACAAACTATCCATCATCTCACTGGGGCTTAATCCTCGCAGCGATCGCCGCGAATGGACCCGAGAATAGTGGCGATAATCACGCAACGTCGGTTCGGGTTATTGCCCCCCTCAACGTCAGTAAAGGCAATACGGCCAATCATCCCCGAATCATCATCCTCAAAGTCGGCATGCTCGTAAGAATCATCCGAGACAATGCCTCGGTCTTCAAAGCGAATGCAGTACTCTCCATGATCGCAATCTTGAGGCAGAGTGGTTCTCCCCTCATCTAAGGTTACGAGGTTGCCTGCTTCTGGGGAAAGGGTCGTCCAGGAAGGATTACCACGATAGGGATGAGCTGACCCTTGAACCCCTTGGTCTTCATCGATACGAAAACTGGCTTCCCAGGCGCGGTTCTCAGTACTGGCGCGAGACTGGGCGCGGCGCATGGTTTGCAGGGCGGCGTCGGCGGTGTTTTTGACTCGCTGGCCGTTGACGAACGAGAGCCAACTGGGGGCGGCGATCGCCCCTAAAATGCCAATCATCACAATCACCACTAACACCTCAATGGTGGTGAAACCGGAATTAAAAGGGCGATCAGTCGGAGAACGCTCCCGTAGATGGTGTGGTTTAAGCCGTAACGTCGTCATAAACTTTAGAGTCTCCTAGAATCATCACAATTGAACAGAACTCCGGGAACCAGACCATCCATTTGAGAGTGATATCATGGTTCCTTCCTGACCCGTGCTTAAAAGTTTCGTGGCGTTTTCTCGCGCACACTGCGGTTAAGAACCTGGGTTTGAATCGCTGGCATAAAGCCGATGTTAGCATCACGAATCCCCGGTTTACCGGCAGCATTGCCCCGCAGAAACAAAATCACCTTCTGGTTAAAAGTTTGTGACGTTGCATTTTCATCATCATCATCATCGGCAGGAATACTATCATCGCGAATGCAAGCATAAAAATTGCGCACTTCACCAAAACCATTGGCATTTAAGGTGTCATCACTGGGGGTAATGATATGGCCATCCGGACATCCAACACTGGGTTCATCTGTACCCTGACTCCGACCAATTTCATCCAAGGGACGACTATCTACAAAATCCACTAATGTCGTCACTTGAAAGGCACTCATATTATCAGGCTGCCACTTTTGGAACGTCGAGGGTTTGTCTCCTGAGCCTTCTTCAACAGGAGCATACGGAGGTGTAAAGTTTGGTCCACCTTGACTGGTAAAGGTTGCCAGTCTTGCGCGTTGCAAACGTCCTAACCCTGACCAAGTAGCATCATTTTCCTCATTTCGAGTCAAGTAGTACACGATTAAACTGTAACTGCGTCCCGACAAACAGGGGACATCCAATGGTGCTTGTCCACCACCACTACAGTGGTTGTCTACAACCGCTTTCGGTAGATCTTCCAACTTCCAAAATGCCAATACGGGAACACTATTGTCACGGCTAATTGCATTAACAAAGCCATCACAGGAGTCCGTCTCGCCATCCATACAATCACCATCATAAACATAAACCGACTCGCGGATATCTGAACTAATATAATCTAGGGCCATTTGCATCTCACGCTGAGTTTCCGTGCGTGCTGTTTCCCGAGCATCCGAGGTCAAGAGTTCCACCATCAGCCCTAATAACCCTGACATCACCAGTCCGGCAATAATCATGGACACGAGAATTTCCGTGAGCGTAAATCCCGAGTTGTTGGCAGGATTTAGCCTCGGCGTTCCCCCAGAGGGCCGATGGCGGCTAACACGGCGACTAACATATCTATAAATTCCTTGACTGATACCCATTGTTTTGTCTCTCCAGCTAAATTGACGACTCTCTAAGCTCTTGTAACACCGGGTTCATAGACCCTTTAATTCTTTTTGAAGCTCCCCTTGAAGCTCCCCTTTAACCCCACTAATTACAACCCTCCTGACTTGGGTCGACGAAACATTGATAGCTCTGCAGAGAGATGCCTGTATCTCCCTGGCTCATGACCGTATAGAGGGTTGCCAGAGGACGTGTTGTTTGCTGTCCTTCGCCACTGGTCATCACCAATGATGCCTCTTCCGTTTCTAATCTGTCGAACTCAGCATTGCGATAGTACACTCGCACACCCATTTGAAAGACAATTGGCACATCAACACCACTGCGGTTAGCGGTGATTTCTCGGGTGCGAAAGGTTTGTACAAAAAAGTCCGTCTCACAATCACCATTAACATCGACCCGGAACGCTTGGTCTTCCGATACACTGCCCAGCTCAAAAGGCTGAGAACAGTCAAAGTTTGTTGATAGCAGTCGGTTAAACTCACTGTCCGGTGGCCCCACCTCGCGAGCGGTAATATCTCCTTCCACTAACCGGGGAAGTTGAGCAATCTCCTCCTCATCCCCGACGCCTCTCTCAAGTAAGACCCGAACCTCATCAATCTGTCCGTGGGCCAGTTGAATCGCCTGTTCGGCCCGCCGATTTTGAATCCGAGTTGCCACGGACAAGAAAATCATGGGGGTAATGGCCGTCGTCACCGCTGAGACAACGAGGATTGCCACTAACCCTTCAATTAGGGTCAGTCCTCGGTCTGAGTGACGACCTGGGTGGGTTGGGTCTTTAGAGGCGGTGAGAAAACGCCGGAGTGGAAACAGATTGGGCTTATACATGGTGGTATGGGCTGGAGGGGGAGGGTCAACTCCCCCGGTTGCTGGCGTCAACAGAGTGGGTAGAGGTGTAATGTGAGTGGGTTACAGGCTAGTCGCAGTCGGTGGCACGGGGGTCAACTTGCTCCCCATCGGGGGTCGTGGCACAACGCAGGTTTTTGATATAGGGGTCATTGGCAGAGGGTTCACGGTAGAACTCACTCCGAGCGCGGTTGACGGTAATCAAACGGGAGGACACGGGACCAACGCGGGCCAACTGCAAGGCGACGTCATACCCCCAAAGCCGTTCCGGTGCGAAGTAGTAGTCAATGACTTCATCAGTTCCTGCTGGGTCATCGCCGGGTTCCCAAGCGCTTTGGTCATAGGGACCCGTTGCATAGTTACTAAAGCTCAGTTGCAAGAAGGAACCGGACATGACCAGATCTCGGGGGTCACGGAAGTTACGGGTGGGGTTCCAATCTTCGTTGAGCCGTGGGTAGTTATGCAGTCCACCATAGGATTGGCCATTACGGGATGGGGTAATGCCACTGACGATGACCGAGTTCACCCGCTGGGGTTCACGAGCGTTGATGAGTGGACGATTGGAATCGGAATCGAGATCGAAGTAGCTGCCGTCATAGGCTCCCTCTGGGGTAGGAGTCCGGAAGAGCATCGGGTCACCATTGGCCGAGATGCGAATGGGGGAGGCTGGGTCGGCCGGATTTTCTCGTAACCAGAGGCTATTGTCACTTAAGTTGGCGTTTTCATCGGGTCGTGGCAAGCCCAGATAAGAGGTCATCTGTTGGTTTTCAGCTTGATCGCATCCATAGACATCCGAAACGTCGCCGTCGCCTCCACGCTCTAAGGCTTGTAGGTTACTGCTAAGGTCCGGGTCACCTTCGTTGCCGCCGGAATCGTGGACGACAATGAAAGGATCTTCGAGACTGCCATCGCAGAAGTTATCGGAGAGGATACCGATCGCATCGACGAGAAATTCACTGTAACGCCAATTGTCACTCTCGGGGTCCGCAAAGTTGTCATTACGTCCTCGACGTCCATAGAACTGGTTGGGTCCCCAATCGGTGCCGAGAAGCGTGTTGAATTCCTCGATGGGGTTGTCACAGTCACCATTCTGAGTATGGCAGTTGAAGTTCCCTTGAATGAAGGTCGGGTTATCGGAGACAAAGCTTAAGCCAAAGGGGAGGGTTCCGTCGGTGGGACGTTCCACGGTTTGACCATTGATGACCCGGAAGCCGTGAATGCGGCGATCTGGATCGGGAACAAAGTTAACCGCTTTGGGGCTAATCCCATTTTCCGGGTTCACCGGGGGATCAGTGCCATCGAGGACGTTGCTGTTGCAACCATTGCCGATGTCACTGGCATCATCACAACTGCCCCCGCCTGAGGCTCGTTCGATGCCGTCTTCGCGCATGGCATCATCGCGGAAGGCATAGACAATGCCGCCATCTTTTTGCACGTCGTCACTATCGTCACCGCCAGGGAGCCAGGTATCGCTGTTGATGCTGGTATTTTGCGCCCCATCCACGTTGTCTGACAAAAGTGCCATATCCATGTTGAGGGTGCGGGCATTCATCATATCCCGACCAACAAAGAAGGCGGTATCCTTGAAGGCGACGCGATAATAGGCATCTTCAACGCCGTTATAGACGAGGTTATTGCGCTGACAATTGGGGTTGGGGTCATCTGCACTGGCGTCGTTGTCACAAGCTCCTGTGGGCAATCCAGTTAACTCTAGGTAGGGGAGGGTGAAGTTAGTGGCTTCGCCAATGGGTCGAATGGCCAAATTCGCTAATGCGGCATCATCGATGGCATTGTAGGTAATGCCGCTGTTGATGGTTTGGACATCGGGGTCACTGATGTACCAAATCTCGTCATTCGTGGTATCACCGTCATTGTTGAGGTCGGCCCCTCGATCCATAATTCCTCGGACCTCGGCCTCGGCTAAGGTGTCTTCGTCGATGTCCGCTTCGGACTCGGGTTGTTCCCGTCCATCGGCATCGCTTCCGGGATAGCCATGGTCGGTCAAGGGAAATAGGTAGTACAGGGAGGGGAACTTGGAGGTTGCACCACAGAGGGTGTTGGCCAAGGTGATCCCTTCCGGGGTGTTCCCTAAGCCGAAAAAGTTATTGGCGTCAACATCACAACCAAAGCTAAGGGGAATGGTGAGGGTTCCGGTGGAGTCAATTTCATATTCCTCGCCTTGTCCAATCGCCAGTCCCGGCAGGAAACTCACCGTTACTGTTTCTTGGTCTTCAGTGCTGTCATCAATATCAATCACTTCTAGACAGTCATCGAGAGGGGCATCTTCTCCACAGATGTCAGCAGTCAGCGCCAAAATGTCATCCTCAATGTCAGCGTCGGTAAAGTCAAGGTCACCAAACCCAGCCACGTTAAAGGATATATCGGACTGGTAGGCATCTTTACCAGTGGGCGAGGGAAGGAAACCAAACTCGCGATCGCGCTTGACTTGTTCTTTGAGATAGACTAAGCGAGCCAACTCTTGTAACTCTTCAGTGTCATAGGAATCAACACTGGTATCAGTGTATTTCAAGGCTTCGATATAGGCCTCAGGACTCGGGGTCATTCGCACCACCGCATCGCCAGCATCGGGCCACCCATCGCCAGCAATGATAATCAGACTGGCAACGTCGTCATTGTCGTCCCCATCACCGTTAAAGTCTTGTTCTTCATCAATGGCGGTTCCATCCTCATCGGAGTAGTTATAGTCGTCTGGGATGTCGTCTAAGTCTTCGCTGGGGAAGAACAGCACCTCACCATTGTCAGGATCACCATCGCGAAGTTGATCGAGGCGATCGCCCAAGGCCGTTAACTGATCGCTGACTGTACTATAGTCCAAAGCACTTAGATAACTGACGTTGTAGGCCAAGGCACCCAGGGTAAGCGCGGCATTGTATTTATTCGAGTAGTCCGCCAGACTATCCAAGTTTTCCGAGGGATCGAGTGTCCGACGTAGGTTGGAAAAGTTCCCCCATTCAGTAATAGCCGGGTTGGGATGGATCTGATTGGCTTCTTGCAGAGCGGGAAAGGCTCCGTCGGGGTCTCCAGCTAAGTTCGCCAGGTTCTCCATCGCGTTTTGGACATCGGTATTGAGGATGTCCAAGTCATCTAAGTTGAGTTCCCAACCATTGGTTCCCCGTCCGGTGAAGAAGTCCACCAGTAACTCATCGGGGTCATCACCGAAGGTGGCACCGTTGAATAGGGTCGCCGCGTCTCCAGTAACGCCAAAGGGAATTTTCGGTTGCTCAAAGATTGCTGCTCGTTTTAGGGTTTCAGCGGTTCCTGGGTGAACCGTACTGAGAATCGCGGCGGCGGGAGCTTGATCGACATCTCCCTCATCTTGGCTGTAATGATAGATGGCCGTGGTTTGAGCGGCGGCTAGATTATCTCGTAGGGTACGATGTTGCAGATATTCATGGGCGCGTCGATCGCGATCGACCCGACCGTCATCGGCAATCTGTTGTGGGCTGTTGGGGTCATTGTCAACTTGGGTTGTCCCCGCAAAGGGATCATTCCCCAGTTCTAGGCGTTGCCCAACAATGACCCGCAGGCCTTCCCGCCAAGCTCGTCGTTCCCAATAGCCGTCGAGTCCCAGTTCGCGGGAGTCTCCTGAACCGGGGGCGCTCAACTGAAGCAACTTATCCTGCACCTCGCCACTGGCGCCGCTGGCAATGGGTTCGCCGACGCGAACGCCGAGGCCAACGGTTTCGCCATTGTCGTCTTCTTGAATCAGTTGCAGGTCATCATCGCCGCCATAGACGGGTTTCGGACCGAAGCGGTCATCGGCTCGGTAAAAGTCGTCAATAAAGGGACGTTCAGAGGTTTCGTTAAAAACACGACGATCATTTTCCTCTTCACTCTCAGAACGTGGGAATTGCTCCCAATCGCCGCCGCGAGCCGTATTGAATAGGTCTAGACCACGATGTTTGGAGACATCTTCTGTAAATAGTTTGATGGGATCGAGGATGATCTCCTCAGGATCACGGTTGTCAGCGACTGAATGATTATCTGGGACTAACGTAACCCGGCCAGGGTCGTTCTCATGATGGATCGGTGTTTCCCCAGGAGGCGTCCAGAGGTGAAAAATTCCCCCACCCTGGCTGGCGTTGCTGACAACCCGCCCGGCCATCAGTTCGCCCTGATAAATCACTTGTTCTTGGCCATCGACCGTTACTGTCTCAAGTCCGAGGGTAATTTCTGAGGTGGTTCGACTGGCTTGGTAAATGCAGGAGTCGGGGCTACTGACTAAGTAAGCTTGGGTGCGGTCAGTGCGGCGATTGTGACCCACGACGAGGCTGCCATCAGTGTGCATGGCGCCATTCCAACGAAATTCCGGACCGGGATAGATTTCGAGGTCATTGCGGAACCAAGCCCCCCACTTGTTACCCCGGTTGGCTTCTCGTTCCTGTTGAACTTCTAGGGTGGTGACCGCGCCGTCTTCGCCATCGGAAATGACAAAAGCGTCAATTTGAAAGTTTTTCCGCAAGATGGCGGAACTACTGGGATCACGTAACCAACCATTTTCAATGAGGCTGCCTCCCCCCCCAGTGGTGCAACCTGGCCGAGGTTCACTGGCGATCGGACCTTGACGCACTTGTAGTTCCTCGGCTCGCTCGCGCATGGCTCGCTCTCTTTGGTCAGCTAGTGCCTCCTGATTGTCAGGAACATCCCAAATAATCGAGTAGGCAACTCTTAAGTTATTTTCCCCATCTCCGAGTCCACTGGCTTCTTGATAAATCCAAGCATTATCCAGGGTTCCGTCACCATTGAGATCAATCCGTTCTTCGTCGGGAAGGGTATAAGGATCATCATCCCGCATCAAATCGGTTAAGAGGTCTTGGGCCGGAATCCCTGAGGGTAGCCGTGGGTCAATTTCGAAGAGGTTTTCTAACTTGGCTTTAGCTCGGTCAATGGCTGGGGTGGCGGCGTTGTAGATGACGCGATCGCGCCGAGAGAGCATAGCCTGCTCAGTCCGGCTAATGGTCCGCAGCAAAATCGCCCCCACAACTAGAGACAGCACCAGCAGCAGCATCACCGCTGTCGGCAGCACAAACCCCGCCACGCGGCGCTCGGAGCGGCGACGGCGTGGCGGTGCGAGGCGATGTAGGAGACGCCGCACCAGGCGAGCAAATTGGCTGTAAACTTGCTTGCTGGTGTTGCGTAACCAACGTTTTATGTGAATCCAGATGTGGGGGTTAGCCATAGTTTTAAATCAACTCGGCAGATGCGATTGAGGGAGAGAACGAGCGTAAAAAATAGAAAATCAAGAGAAAATACAATCTCACACCGATGGGAACTTTAGAAAATTAACAATAGAATTGGCGGTGAAATGATGGAACTGACTCGGACTCTACCTTAGTGTTAGCCCATCGTGACCTAGAACGCCAAGGGAAAATTTACGGATGTACCCTTAGCTTACCCAGCCAATGGGCAAAATCGATCAGCCGGGGGTCAAACCCCTCATTGGGGTCATTCCGTAGAACTACGTAAGGCTTATCCGTAATTGTACTGATATAGCAAAAGTTGGTCTGAATAGGACAAAAAACAGGGGACAAGAAGGCAAAAGGCAAGAGGCAAAAGGCAAAAGGCAAGAGGCAAAAGGCATAACCCACCCCTAACCCCTCCCACCGAGGGGAGAACCCACCCCTGCCCCTCCCAAGAGGGGAAAGAGGTAGGAGATTATCTTCCAACTCAGAGTGTCAATCAGGCAATCTTCGATTGCTATATTTTGTCTGGATCAGCTCCAAGCCAGCTCAAACAAACAACCGGGAGTCTGTCGTGACAACAATGTCGTGACAACAAACTCCCGGTCGATGAATTTCCCCAGGCTGGGGGCTTAAAACTTGTTCAGATTGAGGCCGGCTTCTTTGGCTACCGTCGCCAAACCCTTGCGTTGGATGGTTTTGATCATTTTGGTGGACACTCGCAGGCGCACCCAGCGATTGCCTTGGGGCCACCAAAACCGTTTCCATTGCAAGTTCGCTTCCTGAAGCCGTTTGGTGCGACGGTGGGAGTGAGACACCGCATAGGCGTTGTTGGCTTTTTTTCCACTGACTTGGCATCGACGTGCCATAACCGAAAATCTCCTTGACGAACAAATGATGCTGAATCTTAATGGGGTTTAGCTACAAAAAACCCAGTTTTCCATCCTACCATAATTTGGCGATCCTCTGGTCCCCTGTCCCAGTTAATCGTCCCAGCTAATCGTCCCAGCTAATCGTCCATCTGCCAAGGCTCGGTGATGTTGCCCTCGTCCAAAATTCGTTTAGGACGCAACACCAGTAACAAGCGCCCCAAAAGGGGCAGACTGGGGGGTTCGGCAAACCAAGCTAAACGCACCTGTTGCCCCTCCTCAACGAGAAAATAACTGTTCTCGTCCCAGTCCCGTTGGGCGCGATCGATGGCGACGATGACGGTTTCGCGATCGCCGCCAGGGGAGTTAGGCAAGCTGTCACTGGGGGCTAACAACGCCACGGGGTCTTGAGCTTTCAAGACCACTTGCCAGCCGGGAACCGGCACACAGGCCGCTCCGGCCGGGAGACGGGTAATCTGGAAGGGTTCTTCGGGGGCGATCGCCGCGACGGCTTCAATCTCAGCGGCCGTCAGGGGCAGCTCCCCGGCTAGGGGCAACAGACGCGGCAACTCCTCACTGGTTTCTGGGCGATATAAAGGCAATAGCGGTGCTTGGCGGGGGGCAGGAGCCGCTAAATTCTGTAACAGAGCCTCCAACTGCTGCCGAGCGGTATCACTTTCGACAAAACGCAATCCTTCGGCAATCAAGCGCGCTCGCTGGGAGAGATCCCGCTGGCGTTTCGCCTGTCGCCAACATTGATAGGCCACCGCATCTCCAGGATGGCGGCTAAAGCCTTCGGGAATCTGAGCTAAACAGGCGAGGGCTTTGACATCATGACTTAGACGATGAGCGCCATCGACATCAAGGCGTTTCTCCGTAGCCAGCATCGCCGCTTCGAGGCGTTGACGCTGATTGAGAATGCGAAGTTCATAAAGGACATCGCTGCGGGGTCCCTCACAGTAGGCCAACACCTCCGCTGGCGGTTGACCCTCAACAATGCTGTCATAGACTTGGGCGGCGACAATGACCTGATTTTGGACCAGGCCCTCAATTCCCGTCTGCTCGAAAATATCCTCAGCGGCATAGCCAGCATCCTGAAGTTGCTTACAGCGTTTGCCCCAGTCAATCCAGTTTCCCTCCTTATGACGCAGCGATCGCAAGATTTCGCGAACCTCCTCATCGGTTAGTTTTTGTGGCTCAGGCTTGTGTTCAGTCATCGTCAACCAGCATTCTTGATACAATCATCCTAAGCACGATTGAAGGCAAAAGACTAGCCCTAAGTAATTTTCACTAGGCTTCACGCATTTTCCAGCCAACCTTGTCGACCTCCTATCGCCGTCGCACCTCTGCAAGACTCAAATCTTCATGTCTCAGACTCCTCTAAGCCGTATTCCCACGTCCCTTCCCAAACAGCGCCAACGCCTCAAATACCAAGATACTGCCCTCGGCATGGTTTCGACTCGTAGCTTTCCGGCGATCGTCGGGACTGCTGACATGATGGTGAAATCGGCCGATGTGATCTTGGTGGGCTACGAAAAAATTGGCGCGGGTTACTGTACCGCCATTGTCCGAGGACGCTATCCCGATGTGCGCCTGGCCGTCGAGGAAGGGGCCAAAACCGCCGAACAGTTCGGACAACTGATCTCCAAATCTACCATTGCCCGCCCTATGCCCAACCTAGAGGTCATCTTCCCTCTCGGTAGCCGTTTGGTGGAACTGTGCAACCAACAACGGGGCTATTCTCGTCTCAGTAACCGAGCCATCGGCCTCCTGGAAACCCGAGGCTTTCCGGCGATGGTGGGGGGCGCTGATGCTATGTTGAAGTCGGCCGATGTGCAACTGGCGGCCTATGAAACCATCGGCGATGGACTCTGTACCGCCATTGTCCGGGGAACTGTGGCCAATGTGGCTGTGGCCATTGAAGCGGGAATGCACGAAGCTGAACGCATTGGCGAACTTCACGCGGTGATGGTGATTCCTCGCTTACTCGAAGATCTCGAAAATGTCTTACCGGTGGCCAGTTACTGGCTCGATGAGGCTGAACCTTTACCGGTTCTGGTATCCTCTCCAGTGGAAACCCAAGCGGCTAAACCGATCGCCTTGCCGGCTTTGGAGAAAGTCCCCGTCGAGATCGAAGAACCGATCGAAGAACCCATCGAACGACACGAAGACGAGGCGATCGAAGAACTTATTGCCGAACCGCTTCCGGCCCCTCAACAGGAAATGCCTGATTTTGAGCTGGATTAGAGGGTTGGCCAACAGGCTGCGAATGGGTTAGCGAGTCATCGGTGCTGGGACAGCCTGCTGTGGCGATCGCGATTGGGCCAGAGCGTAGGGAGTCGGGGAAATTTGGCATCGGACGGCCTCTTGGTTGATGGGGAGATGAACCCAAAAACGAGTTCCCTGATTGATATGAGACTCATAGCTGAGTTGTCCCTCATGTTGTTGCACCACAATTTGATAGGCGACAGCCAGTCCTAAACCCTTGCCCTGGCCGACGGGTTTGGTGGTAAAGAAGGGGTCAAAAATTTTGTTGTCTAAGGTTGAGTCAATCCCCACACCGTTATCGGTAATCTCGATTTCGGTCCAGCAGGAGTCTAGGGTGCGAGTGGTGATAGAAATTCGCGGTGTCCAGTCCTCGTCTGGGTTAGTTCGAGATTTGGCCATGATCGCATCGAGGGCATTTTCCAAAAGGTTGAAGATCGCTTGGTTAATTAAGCCAATATCCCCTTTAATCTTGGGCAGTTGGCCATATTGTTTGTCGGGGGTCAACCCTGATGCCCGGCCAGCGGCTTGATGGACCCGAGGTCCCAACATGGATAAGGCTAAATCTAAGGCATGATGCAGGTCAATCTCATGGATGCCACTGCGCTCTTGGCTGGAAAACTCCCGTAGGGCAATGACAATTTCGCGAATGCGCTCGGAGCCTTCTTTCATCGAACCGAGCATTTTTTCTAGGTCAGCGGTGACAAAGTCAAAGTCAATGTCTTCGAGGGCATCGAGAAGATTTTGACGAGAAAAGTTGTCGTCATCTCGAATTGTTTGAATGAGGGCGGATAGGTCATGAGTATATTCTTTAACATGGCTGATATTGCCATAGATAAAACTAATGGGATTATTGATTTCATGGGCAACACCAGCCACCAAGCGTCCTAAACTGGACATTTTTTCACTTTGAACCAGTTGAACTTGGGTGTTTTTAAGCTCTTGTAAAGACTGGGTTAACTGTTGATTGAGATGATTGAGTCGTAAGCCTGAGCGAACTCGCGCTAGAAGTTCTTCGGTTTCAATGGGTTTAGAAATAAAGTCATCAGCCCCTGCATTGAGGCCACAAACCCGATCATCGATCTGTTCTCGGGCGGTCAGAAGCATAAAAAAGGTAGCGGCCAGTTCGGGTTTGGCTTTAATCGTACGACAGAGATCGACGCCATTCATTTCTGGCATCATCCAATCGCAAATAATCAGGTTTGGCTGTTCTTGTTGGGCCTTTTCCCAGCCTTGTTGTCCGTTGTTGGCAATGATGACTTGATGTCCTTCACCTTCGAGGAGATCTTGTAAAACCATTTGTGTGGTGACTTCGTCATCAATGACTAAGATAGTTGCCATAATCCTTGGGAGCTTAAGTTGGGTGTTCAACAGATTTTGTATTCAACTTTTGTATTCAACAACTTTAGGTCATATTCATGGTTAACGTAGATGAGTTTACTTGAGAAGACAGGGGTCAAACACCATCACTCCTGTTTGCTTTAGGATTATGATAAATCCCATGACAAATTCCATGACAAATTCCATGACAAATCCTATGACAAATCCAAGGTTTGCATAAACTGTTTAACATGGTTCCATTGTTCTAAGAGTGCCTTCAGATGAGATTCTACTTGGTCAAAGTTGTCATCTTTGGCAGCTTGCTCCAAGTCTGCTGACTGATCGGAAATTAGAGTCGCTCCAACATTAGCCGCAGCTCCTTTCAGGCGGTGAGCAATTTCGGAGAGGCGATCGCCCTCCTGCTCCTCTAAGGCCGCTTTTAAAGTCTTTAAATCATCTTCAGTGGCATCTACAAAGGCTTGCAAAAGTCGCTTCTGTAGGGATGTTTTTCCCCGAGACACTCGTGTTAGGCGTTCTAAATCTAAAGGAGGTTGTGGATTAGCCGTATCCTGACTCATCGGGTTTGTCTCCAAACATGAGTTAGACTGGTTTGAGTCTTGGTTTGAGCTAGAAAGACTCCCCGAAGCATCAGCTTGAGACCGAGGCGAGGATTCGCCAATTGGGAATGAGGATGCGGGGTCAGGAGGGAGCGGATGGTTTAGGGCAGCATCGTTGTGGCTCATAGTAGCAAGTTTTGTAGAATTTGACGAGCGATCGCCCTCAGTAGCCGGGTGAGTTGTCCAGCGTTCTAGGGTATCGAGTAATACATCCCAATCGACAGGTTTTGGGATATAACCATCCATTCCCGCCTCAAGACATTGTTGTCGATCTGTGGGCATCGCATGAGCGGTTAGGGCAATAACAATGGTATGGCGATGGCCATTGGCTTCTAGTCGGCGCAATTCTCGGGTCGCTTCATAGCCGTCGAGGATTGGCATTTGACAGTCCATGAATACTAAATCATAGTGATTTTGATGACACAACGTTAAGGCTTCTTTGCCATTACTGGCACAGTCAATCTGAACCGCGCCAAGTTCTTGCAATTGAGAGATGATCACCTGTTGATTGGTGGGATGATCTTCGACGACCAGTAACTTAACATTCGAAAAGCGTTTCGAGGGCAGAGGTAATTCTGGGTCAAAAAATCCTGTATCACTGTCGGGTTCTCGCTCTAAGTGCAGTTGTGGAGCCACGGCCGTAATCAGAGCATCAAATAGCCGTGAGGCCCGTACCGGTTTCAGGAAATAGCTGGCGGCGGCGCCTTCTTCTAAAAATGCCTCAGCCGTCGGGCGATCTTTAAAGTTACTCATCACCACAATTTTAGTCGTGCGCAACAGTGGGTAGGCGCGAATTTCTGCCAAAAACTGGTCTCGGTCAATGTCAGACAATTGCAGATCTAAAATCAACACATTATAAGGTTGCGATCGCTCAGCCGACTCTTTCAAGGTCTCCAAAGCATTGCTACCGGTTCCCACTTCAGTGATGTGGTTAATCCCCCAAGACTGCACCAAATAGCGCACCGATTGGCGAGTGGTGGCATTTTCGGCTGCCACCAATAACCGTAGCCGGCTGATATTTAGGGGCATTTGCGGCAAGGCTGAGGAGGGGGTTGAATCGGCTAACTCCAGAGGTACAGTAAACCAAAAGATCGAGCCAATTCCCTCGACACTTTCGACACCAATTTCGCCCTTCATTAGATGGATCAATTGCTGAGAAATTGCCAGTCCCAACCCGGTTCCGCCATACTGACGGGTCGTGGAAGCATCTACCTGAGAAAAGGATTGAAACAGCTTCGTCTGGGCGCTTTTCGGGATACCCACACCCGTATCTCGTACCGCAAAACGAATGGTGGCGCAGTTGTGGCGTTCCGCTTGTAGGGCCGCTTGAATCACCACTTCTCCCCGTTCGGTGAACTTAATGGCATTGCTGACTAAATTCAGCAGGACCTGACGTAAGCGAGCGGGATCGCCTCGTAGATGGCGAGGAACATCAGGATCAATGAGGGTAGCCAGTTCCAGGCCCACTTTATCCTCGACTTGAGTGGCCATGACATCGACAATATCCTCGATACAGCGATCGATGTCAAAATCGATGGCATCGAGTTCCATTTCCCCGGCCTCGAGTTTGGAGAAGTCGAGGATATCGTTAATCAGGGTCAACAGATGTTGGGCGCTGCGAGAAATGGTGGTGACATAATCGCGCTGTTGTCGGCTGAGTTGGGTACGACTCAGGAGACTGGTCATTCCCATGACACCATTCATAGGAGTCCGAATTTCATGACTCATGTTGGCCAGAAATTCGGCTTTGAATTGGGCGGCCCGTTCGGCTTCGAGTCGGGCTTTGACGAGATCATCAATGCGATCGGTCACGGCAATAATGCCGCCAATTTCCCCTTCCGGGTTGTACCAAGGGTGAATGGCGGAGCGTAGATAGAGGAGATCTCCGTCCTGACGCTGCCACATGAGTTCGGGTTCACTGATGACCTGTCCTCGTAAGGCTTCTTGGTAGGCTTGGTGGCGATCCTCGGGGAGATCGCTGAAGACGTTGTAGAGGGATTGTCCTAAGAGATCTTGGTCTTGTAGCTGGTAATCGCTGACCCACTTTTCGCTATAGGCGAGGTAGCACAGTTGGTCGTCAAACATGGCCATAGCGACGGGGGCATTGGTGACCACTTGTCGTAATTGTTGTTGTTCTCGTTCGAGGGAGATGACGGCCCGTTGGGTTTCAGCATGAAGATGGGCTTGGGTGAGGGCGATGGACAGTTGAGCCACGACGCGCTGCATTAGGTCTTCTTCATTGCGATTGATGGGGATAGGGAGACCGTGATGACAGAGGAGATAACCGGGGGTTCCCAGGCGATTGATGACAGGAAAGGCCGAGTAATGGCCCCGCTGTAGGGTAATTGACTCTCCTTGGGGCTGACGGATGAGGCTGACGGTTTCGCCGTTGCGCAGTTGGCTGTCGAGGTCTTTTTGAGTCTCGGCGGCGTTGAGCTGGTGAGTCTCGGCGAAGAGTCGGCTGGTTTGAGGATGGTGGTAGGTGAGGGTCAACGATTGCTGGCGGCGATCGTACCAGGCGAAGGCGATCGCATCGAAGACGAGAAGAGCGGTGAGTTCTTCGAGGGTCGGCGGGAAGGTTTTGTCGAGATCGAGGGAGGTATGGAGGCGACTGGTGAGGCCATTGAGGAGGGCTTCTCGTTCGGCCCGGGCGCGGGCCTGTTCGGCGTCGTTAATTTGTCGCCCGGCGAGAATGGTGGCTAGGGCGAGGATCACGCTGAGAACGCCGGCGAGGAGGTTAAGAGATTCGAGTTGTGTTTCGATGTTCTCTTGGGGAATCACCAGGACAACGGTCCAGTTGGGCGATTCAATCGGGTGATGGGCGAAATAGACCGTTTCACCGTTGAGGGTTCCCTGTTGCAAGATATCCGGGTTGAGATCCCCGAGGAGGAGGGAGGCGAAGTCTTGGCTAATATTGATAGATCTCAGTTTGAGGGATTCGGGGAGCTGAGTTTGAAAGACAACGTTGGTGATGGGGGCGTTATCTGAGTCGAAGGCGATGGCGTAGCTATTGTCTCCGTATTCGATTTGATTGAGGGTGAGGATGAACTGCTCGATACTAATTCCACCGATTAGGGCCTGGGTGGTAGGCTGTTGAGGAGCGTCTTGAGGGGGTTCAGGATTTGGGGTTAGGGGAAGGGTAAAGCCAATGAGGGGTTCACCAATGGCTCGGCCAATGATGGGGTTGCTAAAGATGATCTGTCCCTGTTCCATGGCGGTCTGGAAGTGCTGGCGATCGGCGATTTCTCCGGTTTGCTGTTGATGGTTGCGAAATTCTCCTTCGCTGTTGGCGATCGCCAAGCTAATGAAACTATCGAGGCGATCGACTTCTTGGGCTAGATAGGGTTGGATCTGCTCCCAGTCTCCCGAACGGAGGGTGGGGCTATTGGCTAAGCCTTCGAGGTAAACGGTCTGGGTTTGAAACCAGTCTTGGAGTTCTTCTCCCCCTTCGCGGACTTTGCTAATGGCTCCCTGGCTGATATTTTGCAGTAAGAGTTCTCGTACGAGTGTGTAACTTACCCAGGCGGTTAAGCTCACGCCGATGGCCAGGGTTCCAAACAATCCATACACTAATAGGTTACGAGGCCGCCATCCAGATTGGTGTCGTTGTCGCCAACGTCGCCAGAGTGTTTGAGGTTGTAGATAATCCATAAGGAGGGGATCGGACGGGAGTGGCCAGGTCATTAGGTTCTGCGCGGGGGAATGAACGAGATGGGTCTCGATGAGAGGGTTGCTCTTGTCGATTAGGCTAACCTCAAGGGCGATGCTACGGATTCCGAACGCCTCATGCTGTTTTAGGGGTTAAGGTTGAGGCTTGGGGCTACGTGAGTTGACTTGCGATCGCCCTGATGTCAACTCCTGCAAACTTAGGCAAACTCACGTAAAATTCAGTAAATTTACGTTAACCTACGCAGAACACGCTTGATTTTTGCTTAAATTTTAGATTGTTTTTAGATTTGAGTTTTGATTTTAACAGAGATGTGAGTTTAAGACAATTGAGTCTGATGTGATGGTTCGGTGTTAGGGGTCGGTGTAGTCGTCTCGCAGGCGGTTCAGGCCACTGGTTCTCAAGCGGTCATGGACGATGTGTTTGAGGTCTTGGGGAGAACAATGCTCAAGTCGAGACTAGGCTTTGAGGAGATCTTCATCGTCGCCGTGAATGGGAATTTCGATGACAAATTCGGTCCCGACACCGGGTTTTGATTTAACATTTAAGTCACCACCATGATTTTCAACCACGATTTGATAACTCACGGATAGTCCTAAGCCCGTCCCTTTTCCGGGAGATTTTGTAGTGAAGAAGGGGTCGAAAATTCGGCGACGGATGGGTTCAGGAATCCCAACACCATTATCGGCAATTCTGATAACAATAAACTCTTCATTACGTTGCTGAGTTAGAATCGCAATGGCTGGTTTTTTTTCATGTTTTTTACCCAAAGATCGCTGTGATTGATGTTCATCATTCAAAGCATCTAAGGAATTGTTGATAAGATTCATAAAAACCTGATTGAGTTCTGCGGGATAACAGGTAATCTTCGGGAGTTTTTGAAACTTTTTGATAATCTTGATTTCAGCGCCATTTCCAGTTTTAAAACGATGCTTTAGAAGCCAGAGAACACTTTCGAGTCCTTCATGAATATCAACGGTTTTGCGCTGAGCTTCATCGAGTCGGGAAAAAATTCGCAAGGATTGAACAATTTTGCGAATGCGATCAGTTCCCGTTTTCATCGAGTTAATTAGATTGGGGAGATCTTCGAGAATAAAGGGCAAATCAATCTCCTCAATGCACTCGGCGATCGCATCGGAGTTCGGATCCTCTTCTTCCTGATAGAGTTTAATTAAACCAATTAAATCCTGAGTATAGTCACGAACATAGCTAAGATTGCCATAAATAAAATTAACAGGATTGTTGATCTCATGAGCGACACCCGCCACCAATTGCCCTAACCCAGCCATTTTTTCACTGTGAATTAATTGGGTCTGGGTTTTCTGTAAATCCTGTAACGTTTGAGCTAAGCGACGAGCTTGCATTCGCGTTTGTTCGAGGAGTTCAGCTTGTTGTAGAGCCACTCCGAGATGTTCACTAATTTGGCCTAACAAATCGAGATCTGAGGCATCCCAAGCCCGAGGGTGAGCATTATGATAGGCGGCGAGAAGTCCCCAGAGTTGATGATTTTGATAGATCGGAACAATAGCGTAGGCTTGGCATTGATAGAGCTGTAACACCTCTTGATAGGCGGGGGCGAAGTGGCTGCGAGCGACGTTTTCGACGGTAAAGACTCGCCGCTGGGGAAGTTGATCAGACTGAGTTTTATTTTTGCCGTGTTTTTGCCCCTCAATCAGTTGCTGCATATGGGAACATAGGGACAGGTTTGTTTGCAGTTGAGGGGTTGTCGTTTGTAACTCCAATAAATGCACCCAGCCGGGGCTGACGGATTCGGCGACAAACTGGCCCGTCCAGTCCGGGTTAAAGTAATAGACGGCCACGCGATCGACATCGAGGAGTTGGCGAACTTCATGGGTGGTGGTACTAAAGATGGTATCAATATCGAGCGATCGGCGAATTTTTTCGACGGTGACGGCCAAAGTTTTCTCCCGTCGGGTGGCTTTAGCCAGTTTTCGGGCCTGTTGCTGAGTGCGCTGAAATAACTCAGCTTGTTTTAAGGCGACGCTGAGGTTGACGCTGACACGCTCAAGCAGTTCAATATCATCAATCTTCCAAGAGGGTGGCTCCTGGCTATGACAAGCGCAGAGTAAGCCCCAGAGGACTTGTCCCTGTAAAATCGGTACGATGGCCGAGTCAGGGGAGCCATGCTCCTCTAACACCTGAGCCGGAGACTTGCCGCGCCCGGATAGGGGAATGGTTCCGGGATTATCTAAAATATCTTGGTAGGCCAGGGTGGTCGATGGATGTCCATTGCTCGACGATTGGACGGTATAGGTTTGGGAGCGTCGAGGGCTCGGAGTATTATCGAGCAGAATCTGTTGGGAGCGAGTCTCGGAGGAGTTGGCTGAGGGCTTGATAATCGGGGCGTGGCCCGGTTCAACGGATTCGGCGACAAATTCACCGCTAAAGTCGGGATAAAAGCGATAAATGGCGATACGGTGAGCGCCGAGTAACTGGCGCAGTTCTCGGGTGGTGCTGTCAAAAATTTCTTGCAGTTCGAGGGATTCTCGAATACGAGCAATGGCGTTGGCGAGGGCGTTTTGCCGTTCAATTTGCAAACGAGCTTCCACCAGGGCCTGGGAGTCATCCGACGGCGGGCTGGTAGATGCTTTTGCTAAAAGTTGTTTGAGGCGCTCAAATGCTGCGTCATCTTGGCAACACGATCGCACTTCATCCCATTGATCGAGATTCAACATGGAACGTTTGGGGTCGCTTACAGGGCAAGCGCAGCCGGACCCGGGTGTGGGACATCATCGCCTGAGGGTGACTCGATTCGACTCGCATAGACTCGCTTACATCTTAGCTGTCTATGTTAGCTGTGGCGGTGGAATTTTCGTTAGGTTGTTCAGAAGGCATTGAGGGTTGATGGATGGGAATCTCTAGACGAAACTCGGTACCCATCCCCGGTTGTGAGATGCACTCAAAGGCGCCATGATGTTTTTCGGTGACGATCTGATAACTGATCGACAGGCCTAATCCGGTACCGATTCCGACAGGTTTGGTGGTGAAGAAGGGATCAAACACCTGCGATCGCAGGGTTTCGGGAATGCCACAGCCATTATCGGCGATGGTTACAGCCACTCGGTTCTCAGAGACTTGTTCGGTGTGAATACGAATGGTACGTTCGGCTTTCTCCTTGTCAAACGGATGTAGGGCATCGATGGCGTTACTAATCAGATTCATGAAGACTTGATTGAGTTGGCCGGCGTAACATTCGACAGGAGGCAAATCTCCATAGTCTTTGACGATGTTGATGGCGGCGCGATCAGCTTTGGCTTTCAGGCGATGGTGCAGGATCGTTAGGGTTCCTTCGATACCGTCGTGGAGGTTAACGGGTTTGAGTTCCGACTGATCTAAACGGGAGAAGTTGCGCAGGGAAAGGACGATTTGGCGAATCCGCTCGGCCCCAAGTTTCATCGACCCTAGCATTCGGGGTAAATCCTCGACGAGAAATTCCAGGTCAATCTCTTCGATGCGATCGCAAATCTCATCAATGGGTTGGGGATAATGGTCCTGATACAGATGTAACAGATCCAGCAGATCCTGGGTGTACTCACTGGTATGGACGAGATTGCCGTAGATAAAGTTGACGGGATTGTTGATTTCATGGGCTACGCCGGCCACCAATTGTCCCAAACTCGACATTTTCTCGCTTTGAATCAGTTGGGTTTGGGTTTGGGTGAGTTCTTCGAGGGCCTGTTTGAGTTGTTCGGCTTTGGCGTTGGCGCTGCGAGTGGCCCGTTGGCTTTTGGCAAAGAGTTCGCCTTGGGAGATGGCGATGGAGGCGTGACGGGCCAGTTGTTCGACTTGTTCAATTTCGCGATCGCTCCACTGACGGGGGCGGCTACATTGGTGGGCGATAATCAGGCCCCAGAGTTGGCGATCGCAGTGAACCGGTACGATCAGATTGGCCTGAATTTGCAAACTCTCTAGGAATTCCCGGTGACAGGGGGTTAGGTTGGCCGTCTTAATGTCCTCCATCGCCCGAGCCTGGCCGCTGCTGAGGTACTTCTGTTCGAGATGTTCAGGAAAACATCCCGGCGGAGTCTCAATGCCCCAGGCAGAGCGCCAATTCCCCTGGATATCTTCAACGGTAATGCGTCCTTCTCCCCCGTCAAAGACCTGATAGACCACGGCGCGATCGACCTGCAAGAGACTGCGCACGTTCTGGACAACGGTTTGCAAAATCTCATCTAAGTCCAAACTACTGCGAATCTGATCGGCCAGGTCAGCCATGGCCTGACTCAGATGCAAGGATTGCTGAAGTTGGAGGGTTCGCTGTTGAACTTGGCGTTCGAGGGTAGCATTGAGGGTGTTCACCTCCCGATAGAGGCGATATTGCTGCACAGCGGAGGCGAACCGCTCACTCAACTCCCGGGCCAGTTGTCGTTCATTGTCACTCCAGGGCAGTGATTGGCCCCGATTGAGTTGTTTCCAAGCTTCAAAGGATTGACGGGGGCGTTCTTGCCGCCGATTGGTGTCAAATTTGCCGGCCCACCAGATCTCTAGGTCAATTTCTTGGCGAAACACCATCAGATAGCCTAAAAACTGTTGCCGATGATGGAGCGGTAGCACCAAGAGTCCTTTGAGTTTGGCTTCGCTAAAGGAGTCGGCTAGGGGATGTAATTGAGGCACTTCCTCAAGGTTGGCGGTCTCTAAAATGGGATAGAGGGGAAAATCTCGTTGAGGGAAGCTGGCGTGCCACCAAGACTCAACGGCTTGTTCTAAGGCTATGTCAGAGTCGCGAAACTGCGGCTGTCGGCCCCGACATAAACGCAGCGGTGAGTCTCGCTGAATATAGAGTTGACCGCCTTGGCCGCCCAAGACCTCAATGGCGGCATCGATCGCGGCGCTAAACTCAATGGTTGGCTGGGCGTGCAGGAGACTGACAATTTGATTGACGGCGGATTCCCGTTGGTGTTGCTGATGAGCTTCAGCCAATAGGGCCGATTGAGAGATAGCAATTGAGACTTGATCGACGACGGCTTGAATCAGTTGTAAGGTGGGCAGGTCGTACTGTCGTGGATCGGCATGATGGGAGGCGAGCAGTCCCCAGAGTTGGTCATTATGGATGATGGGCAAACACAGGGATGAGGCGATGCCCATGGCGGTGAGATACTCGACATGACAGGGATCGAGTTTTTTATAGTCCCGAGGTAAGAAGGCATCGTCAGCGGGACTCATGCCGATGGAGCGCTCTTTGACGTTGACGATACTGCGAACTCGTTGCCGCACGAAGCGCTCACGTGCGTCAGGGGGAATGTCATCGGCGGGAAAGGTCAGTCCTAACAGACGGGGTAGGCGATGCTCTTGAACGGCCTCGGCAATGACGGTTCCGCTACCATCGGCGTTGAAGCGATAGATTTTGACCCGATCAACCCCTAGAAACTGTCGGGTTTCTAGGGCTGTTGCATCAAGGATCTCTTGCAAGTCGAGAGAGTGACGGATTCGCTGTGTCATCCGCTGCAACAAGACTTCACGATTAAGACGCTGTTTGAGATCTTCTGTTATCTTTTCTGAATTCATAGGATTGAACGGGGCAGTTCCTCTCATCAACACTGGCAAGCCAACTGAAGAATGATGCTAACGTTTACACTTGATACGCTCGGTAGATGACGCAACAGATGGGGCTAGGCCAAGGAGTTTTGTCGAGGTTAGAATTTTAAGACTATTGTCCATTATAAAGAAACTCGTCGGGTCTGATCCCTGTGTTCTTCAATCTTAATTCGGACTGAAGTTATTTGGACAAGATTGAGATGGGGGGATGATTCGCCCTTAACAGATTTGAGATCATTTTGCTAGGGGTTGGTGTTCAGTCTGTCCATCGGCAATTTAGTCTTGGCTGGTGGTCTCGAAGCCTATAATGAACGGAGACCGATGTCGATCAGAGTCGTTCTCGCAGATTCGGGCTTAGCTAGATCATGAACTTTTTCCCTAAATTGCCATCGTTGCTCGGGGTTGTCCTCCTGGGCTTGCTTGCGGGCTGTCAGCCCGAGTCGCCGACTCCTCCGGACTTGGATCAATCTCAGGCCGATACGCCAACGGCTCAACCACAGGAAACTCCGGCTACTTCGACGCCAACTCCGACGCCGACGCCAACTCCCACGCCAACTCCCACGCCAACTCCGACTCCGACTCCTGCGCCAACTCCGACTCCGACTCCTGCGCCAACTCCGACTCCCACACCGGCTCCTGTTGGGGTACAACCGGCTCAGGTTGAGGTTGTACGCTGTGAGACGACTATGGCTCGGGTGGATGATCCGAATGGGCCTTTGAATGTGCGATCGCAGCCGGAAGTGAGCGATAATAATGTGGTGGGACAAGTCGAGGATCGGGCTTGGGTAACCATCGCCGGGGAAGACTCAGGCTGGTGGCGGATTTCTGATCCTGAACAGGGTTGGATTGCCAAAAGCTTGACGGATAGTAGTTGTAATGAATTGGTGGCTCAACTGGGGTTCCCGGCTGGGGCGACGGCGATTCGTCTGAGCGATCGCATTGTGGGGGCGGGGTTCCATGAGTATCGCCTGGAGGCGAGGGCGCAACAGACGATGACGCTGACGGCGATGGGTGATAGTCCTCTACCGTTTGTGCGCGCTCCCAATGGTCGAGAAATTACTGATGCAGCTTCGATGCAGGGACGTAGCACTTGGAGGGGGGAACTCCCGAGTAGTGGTGAGTATATTCTTGAGTATAATTCCAATTTCCAAGGGTTTGAGTATGAGACGGAAATTGAAATTCGTTAGTTCCGGGAGTTAATTGATTGATGATTGACCCAAATCTCCGTGTTTTTACGGGGATTAAATTGGGCCAGGGCGATCGCGCCTACACAGTTTTAAGATTCATTTTTAAGATTCATGGATGACGGTTTGAAAGAGGGTTTCATAGCGATCGAGGGCTTCGGAAAACGAATAATTATCGAGGGCGTATTGCCGTCCCTGTTGACTCAGTTGTTCGAGGGTATCTGGGGCGGCTTTAAGCTGACGAATCGCTTGGGCGATCGCCTCGGGATCTTCAGGAGGAACCACCCAACCGCCGCCACTGGTTTGAACGGCTTTGGCGGCGGTTCCAGCATCGGGAACGGAGGCTAAAATTGGCAAGCCACTGGCCAGTAACACCTGGATTTTTGAGGGCATATTGATGGCAATGACGGTCTTTTTCTGCATCACCATCCCCACATTGGCGGCTGATAGCATCTCAGGTAAGCGTTCGCGAGGTTGAAAGGGTAAGAGTTTAACATTCGTCGCGCCAATTTCATCACGGCGATCGCGCAATGCTCCTAACGCCTGATCTTCGCCCACGATAACAATGGCAACATCGGGCAAATCTAACAGTTGTGCGGCGGCTTGAATTAGGGTTTCGAGTCCTTGGGTGAGGGCAATGTTTCCGGAGTACAAAATGATAAACTTTCCGTCGAGTCCTTGCTCTCGGCGAAAGGAATTATTCTCTTTATCCAAAGGACGAATAAAGTCGGTATCAACCCAATTAGGAATCAGGGTGATTTTATCGGGATTCACGCCTTTGTTAATTAAATTCTCGACAAATCCATCAGAAATTGCCGCAATTTGATTAGCGTAACGGTAGGAAAATCGTTCGAGAGATTCAAAGACCCGAATTAGGGCTTTATTGGTGAGTAACCCCGCCACAACCGCCGCTTCAGGGAGAACATCTTGTAAATTCAACACCACCGGCGCCCGTTGCATCCACTTAAACACTGTGGCGGGGACGGAAGCAGGTAAGGGCGGAACCGTCAGTAAGATGACATCAGGGCGTTTACCATTGAGGGCTTGGATAAAACTGGTGCCGACAAAACTGGTTTCGAGGAGGATGCGATCGACCAGTCCCGGCTTGGGGCGAACCCAGACAAAACAGCGTTGGATTTTGACGCCGTTGCGTTCCTCGGTGACATAAAGTTTGCCTCGATAGCCCTCATAGATTTGCCGTTGTGGGTAATTGGGCATTCCGGTGACGACGCGGACGTGATGGCCTCGTTGCACCAGTCCTTCGGCCAGTTCTGTCATCAGTGGGGCAATGCCAATGGGTTCAGGATGATAGTTATAAGCGTAGATGAGAATATTCATTCAAATAGGCTCGTGAAATCGGCCCGATTGAGGCGATCGCCGGGGTACAAACTGCATCATACCTCAGTTTTTTAGTCAATCTGGAGCGTTGACAATTGAACGGTATTTCCTATACAATCGGGGTCTAAAACCTTAGTTATTTTCCCCTTAACCAGAACCACTTGTCAACAATTGTGGGTCAATTTTGAAGCCCAAAGTATCAACTGCGATGTCGGATTCTCGTCACCCCTCCGGGCTTAGGCCACGTACATCCCCCTCTGCAAAGACAACACGGCGGCGACGTCCCGCGATACTACTGTACTGCCTGCTGTTGCTGTTATGGTCTGTGGGCCTAGGCTGGGGTTTAGCCGGGGTGGGGCGATCGCAATCCCCAAATCTGGCCTCCGCCCCTCACATCGGTACCGTCGATCCCATTCCTGAGCGGTATCAAACCGGGCAAGACCTCTATCTCGAAGCCTGTGCTTCGTGTCATATTGGTGTTCCTCCGGCCGTCTTCCCCACGGAAACCTGGCGGGATCTACTCCTAGACGAGAATCACTATGGCCAACGCATTGAGGTCCTACCCAGCCCCCAAATTCACATCGTCTGGGACTATCTACAAACCTTCTCTCGTCCCAACAGTGCCAACAGCGAGTCGGTTCCCTTCCGCTTTCAATACTCCCGTCCCTTTGCCGCTCTGCATCCTAATGTAGACTTGCCTCGCTCCCTGGATTTCAATAGTTGTCGTAGCTGTCATCCCCAAATCGATCAGTTTGACATCCGCCGCCTCAGTCCCGAGTGGGAATAACGCCAAAAAAAAGCCCCACCCGCTGACGGGTGGAGCAGTAGGAACCTTTAGGATAGAGCCGAGCAAGTACACCCGGGAAGCACGTCTAAACCTGTTAAAAGCGTCTCCCCAAGCGTTTCACGTCGTCTTGAGTCTTAGCATAACCATCGCAGGTGACGGAGAAATGACGCTATTATGACGTTTTGGGTCATGTCCCCCAGTCATCCTAGGGGTCAAAGCGGATATGAAACAGTAACGCCTCAATTTCAAAGGGTTTGGGGATTTGCCTCAGTAGGGACTTGGCCCAGGCTTGCGGGAGTAGCCATCCCGCCGTGGCTCGCAGCAGAACCTTCCAAATCACCCGTCGTCGCCACAAACTCGGGTCATACCAGAGGGCCAGGGCTAAAAAGCGAAAGGCTGCCCTAGCTCGCCGTCGTTCTGGGGTTAAGTCTAAGGCTTTATAGGTTAAATACTTATAGCGATGACCGCGACAAATCCGAGATAGGTGTTGTAACTCGGGGGGAGCGGCGGCGAAAATGCGATCGATCACCTGTAAACTCGACGCTTCCATCTTGGCTAAATTAAAAGACGAGGACGAGGTCACGGTTCGATAGAGAATTTGCACTTGGGGAACCACCACAAACTCATAGTTTGCCGCTAATCGGACCCACAAATCCCAATCTTCGGCTGGGGTGAGACGCGGGGCAAATCCACCTACGGCTTCAAAGGCAGATTTGCGAATCAGAACATTGGACCCACTGCCGACAAAATCACTGATGATGAGCAGTTTATAGACATCGCCGGAAAAGGTGAGGTGGGGGCCGGCTCTGAAAAACTGGTTGTTTTCGTCAATGTGATCGGTCCAACTGTAGGCAACGGCGGCTTGAGGATGGGTTTGTAAGGCCTGCCATTGGTGTTGGAGTTTATCGGCAGTCCACAAGTCATCGGCATCAATGAAAGAGAGATAGTCTCCCTGAGCTAGGGCGACACCACGATTGCGACTTTCTCCCTGGCCAGCGTTGGCAAACTGATGGATTTGGATACGCTCGTCGGCGATCGCCTTAACGACGGATAGGGTATCATCGGTTGAGCCATCGTCGATGACAATTAGTTCAAAGTCTCTAAAGGTTTGCCCTAAGACTGAATTAATGGTATCGGCGATCGTCTCCATGCCGTTATAGACGGGAAGAATGACAGAAATTTGAACCATGGAGTCCTCGATTATGATGATGGTGTTGTCATAGTGTTGTCCAGGGAAAGGATTGGTCTAATAATTTCTCTAAGTCTTGATTGTAGGGAGCATAAAAGTCTTGCAGTTGCGATTTTAAGCTCGGATTTTCAAAGTTATACTCGCCTACATTGTAATACTCCAAGTTTTCCAAAGGCTTGCGGGGAATTTCGAGAAAGGAATGGACTGTTTGTACAATGTCTGAGGGATGGTCTTGGAAGAGTTCACTAGAGATAACCAGTATTTGTTCACGAGGAAAAAAGCGGAGCCATTTTTCTAGAAATTTGACATAGCAGCCCCGAGCGATGTAGTGATTGCGAAGGGAAATAACATCGTCCCAATCGGGAATTTCTGCAAGTTGTTCAGTCAAGGCAATGTCAAGAGGACGACACTCTTTTTTGAGTCGAACCCAGTGATGATAGTGGGAAATGGCACGAGAGACAGGATTACGCAGTAAAACAATTAGTTTCATGTCGGGGAACTCTCGATACATCCGTTCCGGGGTTTCGGGAGAGTCGAGATAGGTGGGACTCGCTTCACCCGTTCGCCAAAATTTACCCTCTGGAATGGGTAAGAAGTGCGATCGATACCAGTTTTGGCCTTTCTCATAATGGAGAGACCAAAAATGAAGTTCTTTTTTGATGGAAACGGAGATATCTGGATGTTCTTCTAAGTAATAGTAAAGTGAAGACGTGCCACTTTTTTGAGCCCCAATAATTGTAAAATTGACTTGGGGCGATTTTAGAGGGGTTTGAGGTGATAGCTTAGGGTAACGTTGTTTTAGTTTATAATTTGCAATGTCTTGATGGGTGGTACAAACTTCTTCCATACGACCTTGCTGTTCAAGAACAGCACTTAGATTCAGCCCTAGATCTAATTCACCCGGATTGTTCTTGAATTTTTGTTTAAATAGGGTTTCTAATTCGTTTAATTTATGGTAGGTCTTTGAGAGTGTTAGACAACGTTCCTGCCACCACCAGGGTTGATAAGGATCGAGTGTAATCGCTTGCCACCAAGCGGCGATCGCACCCGTCCATTGATTCGCTTCTGCTAAGGTTTGAAACAAGAGAAAATAAGTCTCCCAAGTCTCACACCCCTGCTCAATCTGAGATTTACAATCCTGTAATACCTGATAAATTTCATCTTGGCAATCCCAAGCTTTTTCATATGCCGATAGAGCGTCTAACCATCGCTGCTGCTGAGCTAAAGTTTTTGCGAGTTTTCGATAAATAAAAACCGAGGGAGTATTGAGAAGTTTAATTCCTTTTTTATAGGCTTGTTCTGCCTCTTGCCAACGAAGCTGCTTCACCAAAAGATTTCCTAAGTTACGATAAGCCAAAAACAGAGAAGGATTGATGGCGATAATTTTTTGATATAGATAAATTGCTTGGCGATCTTGTTGTCGCTGGCACAAAAAATCGGCGCATTCAAGTAAGAGCGTTTCATTGTCGGAATTAAGAGTGGATGCCTCCTCATAGATGTCTAAAACAGCTTCTAGGTCATTCTGCTGTTGATAAAACTGTAACAGCCAGCGAGCAGCTTCTTTCGCTTGATATCCCAACTTCATTTTCAGATGACAGCCGAGTACCGTGAGCTTTGTTTTGGTTTGTATTGCCATTTTCTTAATCAACCCTTCGGATAATATCGTGACTAACGACATAGTTTTTGCGACGTTTTTGCTGCGTTTTTATTACCAAGTAAGTTCTGAGCCGATTATCTCTTTAAGTTGCTCGATATCTTCCTTAAAATAGTCTCTTAGAGCAGCTCTCAATTTAACATCCGAGTCATGGTCTATCATAGACTCCGAGGCTTTATAGTTGCCGACATTGTATTTTCGATAGTGACGAAGTTGATGATTGGGCAAACCAAGATACTCAAAAACAGACTGGCTGGTGGCGGCAGGTTGATTGAGTAAATTCTCACTTTTAATGACATAGATTTGCTCAGCTTCAAAGTGGGAATACCAAGACTTAAGATTGACACTATAGCAACTTTCTCGTAAATAATCAGGGACAAAATCAACTGAGGTAGATGGGCTAGAGTTACCCGCTAAACTTTCATAAATTGCCACATCTAAGGGTCGCATCTCTTGACGACGACGCACTCGATCATAATAGTGAGAGATGGTTCGATCCACTGGGTTGCGTAGGCTGACAATTAAGCGAATGTTGGGATAGGCCTGTTTAATTCGTTGGGGTGCGTCAGGATGAGCGAAGTAACTGGGACTGGCTTCTCCTGTCATCAATCCTTGTTGTTTAGCAATCTCTTCGGAGATAGCGGGAAAATGAGACTGATACCAAGGCAAACCCTGTTGAAAGCGATGGGACCAAAAGTTGATTTCCTTGACAACAGCCGGCAAAACTTTAGGATGGGAGGCGAGATAACTATAGAGGGCGCTTGTTCCCGATTTTGCTGCACCAATAATGATAAATTGGGGAGATAACGGAGTCTCTGTCCAAGCGGTTTCGACGAGTTTTGGATAGGATTTCGAGAACTTGGCGTAACTCACGGATTGGTAGTGAGTGATGGCGGCTTGGTTGTCTCCCTGGCGGGTGAGTGCTTCAGCGAGGTTGAGGGCGATCGCCGGTTGAACCGAGCCAGACTGTCCGTTAGATTGGTCTAGGATGGCGATCGCCGTCTGCAAACGATTTGTCTTTTCCAACACCTCCCAGAGTGGTCGGTTATACCACCAGCTTTTATTGGGATAATCCCTGAGAATGTTTAGATAGATCTCGGCCGCCGCCTCTAGCTGGTTGGACGCCTGATGAGCCGCCGCAGACTCTAATAAGTCTTCTAGGGAGTCTCCAGGACTTGCGGGGCTATTTGAGGATGATGATTGTGGCGATCGCAGGGTCTGAAACAGTGTTTTGAACGACTGCCAATTTTTTAGTTTTTTAATTAGTTCTCTCAACAGTTTTACTCCTAATCCTAGTGGCTGATGTTAGTAGATAATATTAGCGAACGATGTTATCCAATCAACTCTGAAGGTATCACATCTCGACGATACGTTTCATCTGGGTCTAATCCAACCCTTCAAAGAACTACCGATAGTTACGAGCTTGGGTTTCAAACAACGTCGCATAAAGACCCTGCTTATCAATCAACTCATCATGAGACCCCGATTCAACAATACACCCCTTATCTAAAACATAAATCCTGTCCGCCATTTTAACCGTCGATAGGCGATGAGTAATCAAAACCGCCGATTGTCCTTCCAACAATTCCCGAAACTTTTTAAACACCTCATACTCTGCTTTAGGATCGAGAGCTGACGTGGGTTCATCGAGAACAATCACCTGAGAGTCGCGGAGAAACGCCCGCGCAATAGATAGCTTTTGCCATTGACCAATACTGAGTTCTTCTCCCGTTGCAAAGCGTTTTCCTAGCAAATTATCATAGCCTAAAGGCAGCGTTTCAATAACTTCATCTGCCCCCGATCGTTTTGCCGCTTTAATAATGCGTTCATCGTCGGAGGGACATTCAAGATTTCCCAGCCAGATATTTTCACGAGCGGTTAGGTGATATTTAGCATAGTCTTGGAAGATAACGCTAATTTGCTGGCGCAGGTCCCGAACTTTCAACTCTCGTAAATCAATACCATCCATGAGGATTTGACCTTCTGTGGGGTCATACAGACGGCAAAGAAGTTTAATTAAGGTTGTTTTGCCCGAGCCATTTTCTCCAACGAGAGCAATCACTTCTCCAGGTTTGATATGAAATGACGCATTTTTAATGGCTTCCCGTTGACTATTCGGGTAATTGAAGTCAACATTGTTAAACGAAATCCCCTCTTTCATAGGAGACGGAATCGGCTGTGGGGACGCTGGATCGACAATTCTCGGTTTAATGTTGAGAAATTCAAATAAATAAGCCAGATAACGATTATCTTCGTAAAGACCTGCAACCCCTTGAAGGACTTGCCAAAGGGCATCATAGGCTTTACGGAAGGCTTGGTTATACAAGACCAAGTCACCAACAGTGATATTGCCCTGAACCGTTTGATAGGCAATATAAGCATAAATCCCCCAGGTTGCGACGACAGAAATAAGGGTCGTAAAAAAGTCCGCCGAGGCGCGACGCAGGGCGATTTGCAGCCGTTCTTCCCGCAGTCGCCAACGCAATTTCCGAAAGCGGCGGGAGAAGAGTTCACCGAGTTGAAAGAGGCGAATTTCTTTCGCGTAATTATCACTAACAATTAAGCTGTTGTAATAGGAGGCTTCCCGTTGGGTGGCCGTCCGTCGTTGCAACCAGGCGTGAATCTCGCGGACGAAGGCTAAGCGAACCAGAATTCGAGGAATGACGGGAATAATCAAAACGCCACCAATGAGCCAGTTGAAGCTGAGGAGAGTCCCGCCCATGGTGGCCAGTTGTACGAGGTTACTACCAATTTGCTCTAGGCGATTGAGCAGCCGCATGGGGACGTTGTTGGCTTCATTACGGGCGCGTTCGAGGATGTCGTAGTAGCTGGGATTTTCGTAATGTTCGAGATCGACGGTGATGGCTTTATCGTGGATAATCTCGTAGAGGCGATCGGAGACGACTTGTTGCTGATATTGATTGACGAGGCGGCCAACGGAGGTAAGGAAAGCGGCGGCTAGGTTCACCAAACCCATCGCAATCACCAGGGGAGCGATGCGACGAAAGGCATCTTCGGGGTTGCCGGCATCAAAGCCCGTGGTGATGTTGTCGAGGAGCAGCTTCATGATGTAAAGCCGCGTGATGGGAATGCAGCTTTTGGTGATGGTGATACTGCTGCGGGCGACAGTCCACCAGGGACCGCTATTCCAGACAATTTGGATCGCCCGTCCGAGGTGAATGACACGTTCGGATTCAAAGTCTAAGAGGTGACGGGTGCGCATAGTGAGAATTAGGGGGAGTAAGCCAGGTTATAGGGCCAGGTTAGGGGTTAATATGTTCCTCGGGTAGGGATATCTCAAGTAACTCTTGGAGTTGACGAGTATGGGGTTCAAAGAAGGCTTGCAGCTCCTGACGAATATCGGGGTCACTGGGTTGGTATTGACCGGGATTGCGGTTGGTGGCTGAGGGGAGGGAGTAGGATGGAATGTCTAAAAACTCACAGAGACGATCTAGGGTCGCTTGAGGCTGTTGGAACAGGGTTTCGCTAAAGATAATGTGAATTTGCTGGCGCGGGAAACAGGAAAACCAGCGGGTTAGGGGGGGAACATAGAGGCTGCTGGCGAGGTAGTTATTGAGTTTGTTGGGGTCATGGCTGTTGCTGTCGAGTTGCTGACGGTGCGATCGCAAGGCGTCCCCTAGAGACCGCTGTTCAACCCCTTCACGACAGGCATGGTGGTAGTGAGAAATGGTACGGTCAACGGGGTTCCGCAACACGGCTACGATTTTCATGTTGGGATAGGTTTGAGCCAGCCGTTGGGGCGCGTTTTGATGGGAAAAATAGGTGGGACTGGCATCGCCGCTGATGTAAGTGCCGGAATCGGGTAGTGAGGCAAAATGGGCTAGATACCAGTCTAATCCCCGTTGATATCGCCAAGACCAAAAATCAATTTCTTTGCGGGCGCTCGGGACAATCTGGGGATGATGACTGAGGTAATGGTACAGGGAGGTGGTTCCCCCTTTCATGACGCCGATGATGGTGAACTGGGGGCTAGATGGGGCTGAACCAAGCTGGAGATGGGGTTGGAGATGGGCTAAATCGGGGCGATCGCGCTTGAGGCGGTTTTCCACCGCGCGACGATACCAGGGACGGGCGGCCTGGAACTGTCCGAGGCGGGTTAGGGCTTCGGCGAGGTTTAAGGCGCAGGTTCGCTCCTGGGGATGCTGTTGGGCGAGGGTTTCGAGGATATCCACGAGTCTTTCTCCCCAGGCGGCGATACCCGGTTGATGGGGCTGTTCCAGGATAGCCCAGAGTTGGAAACGGCTCAGCCAATCTTGGTTAGGTTTAGCTTGAATTGCCCGAGAGAAGGCGGCTAATGCGGCTTCTTGCTTGTGCTGTTGCAGCAGTTGTAGGGCAATGTCATCGAGGGGTTGCTCGGCGGTATTGGGGGAGGTGATTTGATGATAGAGAAGGCTTAGGTTTCCCCTGAGTCGATGGAGGAAGGGGGAGAGTTTCATAGGAAATTTGGGGTGGCCATGGTTGAGGATGATCCTGTTGAACTTACCAGCTAAACTCACAATCGAGTAAGGCTTGTAACTTCTGGTTATAGGGCTTATAAAAGGCTTGTAGTTCTTGACGAATGTCTGCCTCTGCCGGTCGATAGGACCCAGCATTGTATTTCCGATGGTCGGTTAGGGGATGAGCGTCGAGGTTTAGGAATTGATAAACCTCCTGAAGACTGGCAGAGGGGTTTTGATAAAACGCTTCACTTTCGAGGAACAGGAACTGCTCACGGGGAAATAATGAAAACCAATGTTGGATAAATTCGACGTATATCCCTCGGGCGAGATAATTACTGGGTAAATCCCAGGCATTTCCTTGGTTTTCTAATTCCTGTTTGGCGGCGGCGATCGCCTCGGGCAAGGGTAAGGTTTCTTGTTGTCGTCGCACCCAGTGATAATAGTGAGAAATCGCCCGATCTACGGGATTTCTGAACAACACCATAAATTTGACATTGGGCAGAAATTCGCGGATTCGTTCTGGTGTCACGTAAAAGTCCAAATATCCAGGACAGGCTTCCCCCGTTAGAAATTTTCCTGCTTCGGGTAGCGGCGGAAAATGAGCAAAGTACCAATCATGACCTCGTCGGTATTTCCAGGACCAAAATTCAACTTCTTTGCGAAGTGCGGGAATGATATTCGGATGTTGTGTTAAATACATATAGAGGGAGCTAGTTCCCGCTTTTTGCGCCCCTAAAATAATAAAATCTGGCTTTGTTTTGAGGTCGGTTCTGTCTGGATTAGCCTCACACAATTTTGCTAATTCTGGGTAAGGCTTTGCTAATTGACGTTGCAAGGCCTGTTTATAGTAGGGTAGAGCCTCACTGATTTTGTCTTGATGGCTGAAGGCTTCCCCTAAATTAATATAAACTTCGGTGCTGTTGGGATGTTTTTTTAATGCTTGTTTATAGGCTGCTTCTGCCTCAGGAAGTTGCTGTTCAGCTTTGAGAGTTCTCCAAAAAATAAAGTGATAAAACCAAGAAAATTCGGGATTAACTTCGATAGTTTTTAGATAAACTTGACTCAAGGTTGAGGTATCGTTGAGACGTAATAATACCCCGGCGTAGTCATACAACAGTTGAAAGGGAGGATTTTGGGATTTTGCTGAGACTTCAATTGCGTTTTGATACGCCTTAGCACTCGCTGACCACTGGTTTAACGTACTATACGTTTTAGCCAAATTATGATGACTTTCAAAGCAATTGGGGGCGAGTTTTATTGCCTCTTTATAGGCGTTAATTGCACCCTGATAGTCTTGTTGATGTCCGAGAGCATCCCCTAAGTTATGATGGGACCAAGAAAACTCTGGATTGAGGGCGATCGCCTGCCGATATGCCGCCGCCGCCGCCTCAAATTTTCCCTGTTGTTGCAGGACATCTCCTAACTCATGGTGAGCGAGGGCGATCGTTTTATCCAACGCAAGACAACGACGAAATGATGCCTCAGCCTCAGACCACTGTTGCTGCTGTAGTTGAAGTTTAGCCAAATGATAATGGGGCCAAGGATTGTTAGGGTGAATGCGAGTTAAAACCCGCCAATAGACCGACTTCAATTGCCGTGGACGAGTCGTTAACCAAGTCCGACCCCGCCGTAATTGTGATTTAATTTTCGCTTTCATGGTTAAACGGTCTAGGTTAAGCAAGTTGCAGTTGAGTGGACGTTAAGGTCAAGCCTTTCACGACACATCCATCGGAACATCCATTTTGGTGTATCCCAACAAATCCCCATGTAATCGGGGAAAGGTGGGAAATCGTTGTAACACCGATTGAGTCCAAGCTGGGGGACAAAAAGCGGTGATGAGAATCCGTAGCCAGAGTTTAATCACAAAACGGCGTTCTTGCCAGAGTTGAGGTTCATACTGTAGCACTGTCCAAAACAGTCGTATGGCTAACCGGCCTTGTTGCGGTTTCGGGTCTCCCTCTAGGGCTTTGAAGGTGAGATATTTATAGGAGTTGGCGTAGGTTTGGGCGCGATAGGCCGGCAGATACTCTGGGGTTTTGGCAAAGGGTGGAACCTCAGGTGCGCGTTCAAAGGCGGCTTCTAAAACTCGCAATTGCGATCGCTCCATGCGCACGACATTCGCCGATTGGGAGGTGGGAACCTGTCGATAGCGCAACTGAGGCTTCTCCACAGCCACGAAATGAAACTTCTCCGCCAGCCGCAACCACATATCTCGATCTTCGGCCGGAGGAAAATCAGGATTAAACCCCCGAACTTGATAAAACGCACCCCGCCACATCATCGCATTGGAACCGCCAGCAATGAAATCACTTAGCAAAAGTTTAGGATACACATAGCCATTGCTGGTGTACTCACAACCGCGCTGGAGAAAGCGGCCCGAGATATCAATCCAATCGACCCAACTATAGGCGATCGCCGGCTGACGGGTCTGATAAAGGGATTCAGCAGCGGCCGGAGGCTGCCAATCGACGATGGCGCGATATTGGGATTCAAGTTTATCTCGGGTCCAGAGGTCATCGGAATCTAGGAAGGCGAAAAACTCTCCGATGGCGTGACACGCGCCGCGATTACGACTTTCTCCCTGGCCCGCATTGGGGTAAGAGAAGAGTTTGAGGCGAGGGTCGTCGATCGCCTTGACGGCGGCGACGGTGTTATCCGTTGAACCATCATCGATGACGATAATTTCAAAGTCAGTCCAGGTTTGAGCTAAAACTGATTCTAGGGTTTCGCCGATGGTGTCTTGGGCGTTGTAGGCGGGGATAATGACGGAGATGGCGGGATAGGGACGCGATCGCGTGTGTTGGAAGAGATCTTCAACCTGAGGTGCCAGTGAACCCGCCTCACACAGACGAGTCGCCAGGCGGGGAGCATTATCCTGGTAAATACGGCAGAGGGTTTGTAAGTCCGTCAGTAGGGTTTGGTAGCGGTGAGCTTGAGGGTCCCAACGTTCGATGTTTTGCAAAAACCCCAACGCCAGGCGGCAGTTTTCCGGGGTTAGGGGAGGCTGTAAGGCGCGATAACTGAGGTATTGGTACAGATTGGTAAAACTTTGCGATCGCAGGGTCTGTAGGGCTTGTGGGGCATCCCTAAACGCCCGTTCTAACACCGTTAGACAGGCTGTTTCCTGTTGCTGCAACTTCGAGGACATGGAACTGGCGCTAACCCGATAATAAACCTGAGCTTCGGGGACACAGACAAAGAAATAACGGCGGGCCAGTTTCAGGAAAAAGTCCCAATCCTCGGCAGCGGGGAGAGACTCATCAAATCCCCCCACCTGGCGAGCGGCCTCCGTGCGAATTAGGGCATTAGAGCCACTTTCAAGGAAATCCGCCAGTAGCAAATGAGCCAACGCATCACCGTCGAGGGTCAGATGACTGCCGGCTTTGAGGACGTTGCCGGACTCATCAATATAGTCGGTCCAACTGTAGGCCACACCGTAGAGCGATCGCAGATTGGCGTGAGTCTCGGGGGGACAGGTCAACTGTTGATATTGAGCCTCTAGCTTCCGGGGATGCCAGAGATCATCAGCATCGATAAAGGAAATATAAGTTCCCCGCGCCTCCTGTAAGCCCCGATTACGACTCGCCGCCAGTCCAGCATTGTCGTAGGCCAGCCGTCGCAGTCGATAGTCGCTGATGCGATCGACGATCGCCGCCGTATTATCGGTACAACCATCGTCGATGATGAGTAGTTCAATATCAGTGAAAGTTTGCTCCAACACCGAGTCGATCGTGGCCGCGATGGTCGCTTCGCCGTTGTAAACAGGGACAACCACCGTAATCAGCGGTGTGGGGGTCACTTGCAGGGTAGCGAACCAGCGATGGCTGAGGTTTAAGCGGTCTCCCGTGGCCAATCGTCGGTAGGTCTCGACAATTAACGCTCCCTCATGTTGGATACTGGGGTCATCTTGATACAGAGTTTTAAGAATAGGTGGCAGTTCAGCGGCCAGGTCTGGGGTCAGGGAATCGCACAAGGCACGGGCCAAGAGATACTTGTATTGGTTATGTTGAGCCTTGCTCTGAAGGTCTGGCGGGTCCTCTGGAGTGACCAGGGTGGCGAGGGTTTCCTCTAAGGCTTGTCGCAACTGTTGCCATTGGCTCAAAGTTGGGCTGGTCCAGGGGGCCAGTTCCACTAACGTCTCGTCGAGGGTGATGGCCTGGAATTGTTCAGTCAAGGCCACAGCCAGCCGCCAGCCGCCGCAGAAGAGGTCGGATTCCTCAAGTTCTAATCTCTCCCCAGCTACGGCCAACCAGGCTTCCCGGCGAATCAGGGGATTTGATAAGGTTTGCCAATGGTAGTAGAGCCGCAGAGCGTCATAGAGTGTTGCTGAGGGAGCGTCTGGGGGGATGGTGGGGATGGGGAGGGGGTTGCCATCCTGAGAGACTTTGCTGGTCGCGATCGCCGTCTGAGGGTCGTCAGCGGCGGCCAAGGCGGCCACCTGTCGGCTCAGTTTCTCTCGCTGCCAACGATCTCCCGGCTGAATCCAGGTAATCAGCTCGCCTCGACTCTGGGCCACGGCTTGCTCAAGGACTGTTAAATTGCTGTTTGGGGAGGGGTCAATCCAGCGTAATCGTGAGTCGTCGAGTGGCTCTGAGACGCTCTCAGTCTCCCTCGCTCCGATACAAATTAGTTCAAACTCTTGATAGGTTCCCGCCAAAACCGACTCCAGACTCGCTCGGGTTTCGGCTGAGTCTAAGTCCGTCGGGAACGCGGTACAGATTACAGAAACGAGGGACATGAATCGTCAAGGCTGGGAGAGGGACAGGCAGACACGCAGGTCTTAGAGGACAGGATACAGCGGTTATACCCTATCATCAGCGTGAACGTCAGCGTCATGCTGTCGAACAGCTCGATATCACTCAATAGTTCCCGAACGGTTAGGTTAGGAGAATGACATGATGAAAGTTGCCTATTTAAACTATTTTGATTTGTTGAACCCGCAAAGTTGGACTCGCTCGGAGTATGGTTTTATTTATACGAATTACAATAAGGCAAAAAGTTTAGAATCCTTTGCTGAGGTTAACTATATTTGTGCATTGGATTATCAACTGTCTCCTTGGCGTAACCGTCAGGTTAACGTCAAACGTTGGTGGTATGAGTCGGTCTGCAAGCAACGCTATGTGCATTGGGCAACGCCCCATTTGGGCGCTTCGTTGGCAAAACAAATTCAAGAGCGGTTACGGAATGACCCGGTTGATTTAATTATTGGCTCTGATACGACGTTAGTCTCTCAGTTACGGGTAGATGTCCCGGTGATTCTCTGGGCCACGAATTTGTTTACGCCGTTGTTAGATCGTTATCCTGATTATCAGAATCTCTGTGGGGAGACGATTCGAGGATTTAAAGATTTCGATCGCCAATCGGTAAAAACTTGCCAGCGTTTTGTTTTTCCCTCTCATTGGGCGGCGGATAATGCCCATGAGCAATATGCTGTCCCCAGAGAGTGTATTGATGTGGTTCCCTATGGGGCGAATTTAGCGGATGAGCCGAGTTTAGAGCGGGTGAAGACGGCGATCGCCCAACGCTCTGAGGCAACTCTAAATTTACTGTTTGTGGGGGTAGATTGGCAACGGAAGGGGGGCGATTTGGCGGTGGCGATGGCGGGGCGGCTGAACCAGCAGGGGATTCCCACTCAACTGACTTTGGTGGGGGGGCGGGTTCCTCAAGAGGTTGAGGCGTTGTCGTATGTCAGCTCAGTCGGCTTTATTGACAAGTTCAGTGAGGCGGGGGCCATGGCGATGGCGGAATTGTTTGAGCGATCGCACCTGCTAGTATTACCCTCGGAAGCCGAAACCTATGGCAATGTTCTCTGTGAAGCCAATGCCTTTGGGGTTCCGGTTTTGGCGACGGCGGTTGATGGCATCCCGACGATTGTAGAGAACGATCGCAATGGACGGACGTTTCCTCGCCATGAGTTTGTTGAGGGAGCGTCGAGGTATGTCCAGGAGTTGTTTGAGGAGCGCGATCGCTATCTCAATCTTGCCTATCAAGCCCGTCGTGAGTATGAGCAGCGTCTAAATTGGCGGGTGGCAGGCCAGACGATGGCCGCAATTCTCGGTCGATGTTTTTAAACGCGACCATCTCTTGGGCGGGGCGGCGATCGCCGTTGCAACTGATGCGACGCGGGGCGGGCCGGGTTTTCACCTCGAAGCCATGATGCTGGTACAAGGCTAAAATCCTCTCCGTTGCTTGGTTTGAGGCAATGACCGGAACCGCTTGCTCGGCCAGCCAACGGGCTAAGCGTTCTTGATCTTCCCAGCCGAAGCCACCACTGGAATATTGGCGAAATTCTACGTCATAGGGGGGATCGGCATAGATAAAATCTCCGTCTTGGATGGCTAAGTCCTCAAAATCTGAGTTTTGAAACTGCCAATGGCGGAACAGGGGCTGATACTCCCGAAAGTCTGTTTTATAGTTTATTTTTTTATATCGTCCAAATGGCACATTAAACAGGCCCTTGCGGTTGAACCGACAGAGGCCATTAAATCCGGTTCGGTTTAGGTAGTAAAAGAGTTGTGCAGCTTCGGCGGTGTTGTCCTGTTTTTGAGTGATTAAAGAATTGAAGTTTTTGCGATATTCATAGTATGTATTTGAGTCATTTTTGGTTTGAATGATAATGTCGAGTCCTTGCTGAATCCAAGAATAAAAGTTAATTAAATGGGGGTTAATGTCATTGAGCAAAGCCTGTTTTGGAGCGAGTCCGAGGGCGATCGCCAACCCACCACAAAATGGCTCAACCAGCCGCCCTGTCGAATGTTTTGCCCAATAGGGTTTCAGGCTATCCACCAGCCACCGTTTCCCACCCGCCCATTTGAGGGGTGGGGTGAGGGAGACTTTAACTAAATTAAAATCGGCAGACATAGTGGTAGATTTCATGAGTAGTTGCTTACGTGGATGCTGACCAAAATTCAGTAATTCTTGGCTGCAATTTTAAGCTTATTTGCTGTCCTGAACTTGAGTGATAACCATAGCAGATTCCGGTGAAAATCTGAACCTCCTTGGAGAGAAAGACGAGCCAAGGCTTACCTCTGGGGAGGGGCGATCGCCCAGACTCATAAATGTCAAAGTTTGACAAGGGGTTTCTTAGGCATCGTCAAAAATCGTCAAAAAAAGCAACACTCTGTTACTTTAGGCACAAATCGGCTGAGAGGCTGCGGGGATTTCGAGGGGATTTCGACCAGAGTGGTTGTCGATCGCCACCGCGACTGTTAATATTGGTAAAGAATCTAAAAAATTGGGAAACACAGGCTGCTATGGGTCGCGTTGGCGTTCTTCTGCTGAACTTGGGAGGTCCGGACAAGCTCGAAGATGTCCGACCATTCCTCTACAACCTATTCTCCGATCCCGAGATTATCCGCCTACCCTTCTCCTGGTTGCAGAAACCGCTGGCGTGGATGATTTCAAGCCTGAGAACCCAAAAATCTCAGGAAAACTACCAACAAATTGGTGGAGGCTCACCCCTGCGCCGGATTACAGAAGAACAGGCCCGCGCCCTGGAAGCGACGCTAAAACAGCGGGGACATGACACCCAGGTTTATGTGGGGATGCGTTACTGGAATCCCTTTACCGAGGAGGCGATCGCCCAGTTGAAGCGAGACCAACTCGAAAAATTGGTGATTTTGCCCCTGTATCCGCAATTTTCCATCAGTACCAGTGGCTCAAGCTTCCGACTATTGGAACAACTATGGAAGGAGGATGAGCAACTCCAGAACCTTGATTATACCGTCATTCCCTCCTGGTACGATCGCCCCGGGTATCTCAGCGCCATGGCCGATCTGATCGCCCGAGAACTTGATCGCCTCCCCAACCCGGACCAAGCCCATATTTTCTTCAGCGCCCATGGGGTTCCCCGCAGTTACGTCGAGGAAGCCGGCGATCCCTACCAAGAAGAAATTGAGAAATGCACTGAGGGGATTATGACCACCCTCAATCGCCCCAATCAGTACACCCTAGCCTATCAAAGTCGCGTCGGTCCCGTAGAATGGCTGCAACCCTATACCGAGGATGCGATCGAGAACCTAGCCGCCGAGGGTGTCAATACCCTGGTGGTTGTTCCCATTAGCTTTGTCTCAGAACATATCGAAACCCTGCAAGAAATCGATATGGAATATCGGGAAGTGGCCCAAGAAGCCGGAATTGAACATTTCCATCGCGTTCCCGCCCTCAACACCCATCCCATGTTCATCGAGGACTTAGCCGACTTAGTCGAAGAAGCCAGCCAAGCCCCCAGTATCAGCTTTGACGGCGTCATGCACCCTCCCAAGAAAACCAAGTTCTATCCTCAAGAACGTTGGGAATGGGGTCTAACCGCCTCCGCCGAAACCTGGAATGGTCGTCTGGCCATGTTGGGATTCCTGGCCTTGATGGCGGAGTTGATTACCGGCTATGGTCCCCTGCACTTTGTCGGACTGCTATAGGGACAAGAAGGGAACAGGGAACAGGGAACCCCGGAACAGGGAACAGACAAGAGGTCGGGGATTCTCTCGCAATTCAGAGTGTCCTAAGACAATCTTCAATTGCTATGTAAACAGCAACCCATCGCCAAACCCCAAAAACCCCCCTCCGCGTCTGGGAGGGGGGTTTTTTAAAATTACAGAACGATGAAATGTCGAGTTACAGCCTCTGTAATGGATTGTTACTGGGTTGTTTAACCGTCGAGACAAAACTAATCCCTAGGCTGCACAGAGATCGTTGATGATTTGCACCCGTCCGCGAACCACGGAACGGAGGAGGCGGTTGGCGGACCGGCGATCGCAATCGTCGAGGTTTTCATCTAAGGTGGCGGCGAGAAGACCGTAGCGATCCGAAAGAGTGAGGGTTCCAGTGTCGGTGACGGAAGCGAGAATGGCAGAGATGGCGCCGGGGAGAAGTTGAACTTGGGGAATCATGATGTCTTTGGCTGAACTCGATACTCTTATTATGGCGTTGATAGGTAGCCGTTACCGTGACTCAACCGGGGTCGCCTCCGTGATTCTACAGACGATCTTGTGTGACCGGGGACAGCGTCAGGGGTGATGCCCATCACCCCCACATCGAGGCGAGTCACCCTCAACCCCCAAAAACCAAGCCTTCCTTCGGTCATCAAGTCTTAACTTGACTCTCGTGCTTTAGACTCATTCTCATCTCAATTCCCTAGCTAATTTCCTCACTTCCCGGTCAATCTAGGGAAAAGTATAAAACTCATTCTCATTCTCAAATTCAATCAAGGGAGTATCTGGGGCTGGGTTTCGGTGAATTGGTATCAAATGTAACAAGAAGCCCTCACTAAAGCGTTTAAGTTAATGCCACACTCACAGCCATTCCGACCTCAAACCCCATCGTAAGATGTTGTCATGTACTCAGTGAATTTAACCGATGGCTTGAGTAAGGTTTAATCCCATCAAAACTCACATTATTGACCGCTATCAGGCTTTATTTTTATGCCAGAAACTCTTTTCAAAGTTGATTTAACCAAGCCGATGAACGAACAGGAACTGCCCGGTCATAACCGCTGGCATCCTGACATTCCCGCTGTTGTTTCCGTGAACCCCGGTGATGTCTTTCGCATCGAATGTAAAGACTGGACCGACGGCCAAATTAAAAATAACGATGATCCCAGCGACATTCGCGATGTCAACTTGGATGTGGTTCATGTCCTCAGTGGACCCATTCACGTCAACGGGGCCGAACCCGGAGATATTCTAGTTGTCGATATCCTTGATATTGGTGCCTTACAAGGAGATGAATGGGGATTTACGGGGATTTTTGCCCGCAACAATGGCGGTGGTTTCCTAACCGACCATTTCCCCGAAGCCGCTAAAGCCATCTGGGATTTGCAAGGAATTTATACCCAATCTCGCCATATTCCAGGGGTTCGTTTTGCGGGGATTACCCACCCTGGGTTAATTGGTTGCGCCCCCTCCCACGAACTCCTCGCCGAATGGAATCGCCGGGAAAAGGCCCTCGTAGATAAAGGAGGTCCCACCTGGAAGCCTGAGATTCCGCCCTTGGCGGCCCTTCCTAACCCAGATCAAGCCATTTTAGGAACCCTTCCCGCTTCAGAGTTTGACCGAGTCGCCGCCGAAGCGGCCCGCACCGTTCCTCCTCGGGAACATGGGGGCAATTGTGATATTAAAAATCTATCGCGGGGGTCGCGGATTTACTTCCCCGTCTATGTAGAAGGGGCAAAACTTTCGATGGGAGATATTCACTTCTCTCAGGGAGATGGTGAGATTTCCTTCTGTGGCGCGATCGAAATGTCGGGCTATATTGACCTCCATGTGGATATCATCAAAGGGGGAGTCGAGAAATACAGCATGGTCAACCCGATTTTCAAACCGGGTCCAGTGGAACCTCATTATTCTGAATATCTGATTTTTGAAGGCATTTCTGTCGATGAGTTTTCCGGGGAACAGTATTATCTTGATGCCCATGTGTCCTATCGTCGGGCTTGCTTAAATGCCATTGAATACCTGAAGAAATTTGGCTTTACGGGGGAACAGGCCTATTTATTGTTGAGTTGCGCCCCCGTGGAAGGTCGCATTAGTGGCATTGTGGATATTCCCAATGCGTGTTGTACGTTGGCCTTGCCTACAGCCATTTTTGATAAAGACATTTTACCAACTTAGCAACCTAGTTTACAGGTGTACGTCTATGCCTTTGTATGAGTATCGATGTTCTCAATGTGGGGAGTTTGACGCTTGGCGGACGATTGCTAACCGAGATCAAGCCCCCCCTTGTCCGAGTTGTGAGAGTCCGTCGCAGCGAATTTTTGCGGCGCCAATGGTGAATTTGAATAGGGGAAGTTTGGGTCGCTTGACGGGGGATTCTGAACCGCGATTGGTGACGCGGGAACGGGAACCAAAGACCCCTCGTTATCAGCCGTCTCGCTGCGATCGCCCCTGGATGTTAGGTCACGCTAAATACTAATCTCTGGATTAAATGATCTAGGGTTTCATGAGTTAAGTTACGATCGCCTTCACCGGCGATCGTAACTTTTTTTGTGAGTTGACTCAGAATTCAACAGTGACAGGGCATCTATTCAGAGGGCGATCGAGCGACTTTGAGCGCAAAAAATACGCTATCATGAGGATGTAGGCTTATGGTAAGACATTACGATGATCATCTTTAGTAGCCAGGCTGAGATTGCGCTGCGATCGCTCCTTCCGAGCGATCGACAACGGATTGACCATTTCTTACCCCAACTCGATGGCTTTTCTGAACGAAATTCGGTCAATCATCGCGTCAAGCTGTTGGAAAGTGAAGGTTTAGAAAACCTTTACATGGCTCGTGTGTCTCCCAATTTTTGCATTGTTTTTCGGCAGATCAGTGAGGGAGTTGAAATTGTAGATATCTTCAAACAAGAGCGCTTTGAAAATTTAAAAAAAGCTTATAAGCTGACATCGTGAAATATTTTGAAGATATTGATTTAAATATAGCTCTATGTCGGCAAGAACTTGATGATCTAAAACAACATCTTGACAATAAGAATGAACTGAGGGAAAGACGGGATGTACTGCCGTTCTTCCGGGAGCGCAGGCACCTATCAGCGTTTATTGGCTCGTATTTTCCATACATAGATCAGTTTGATAAAATTGCTTATGAATATGACATTTTCGGTGATTTTAAAGCAGATTTAGTCGTCGGTGATTCAAACTCTAGCTGGTACGGATTTGTGGAATTTGAAGGTGCCACAGAAAACAGCGTTTTTCAATTTAAAGGCTCAAAATCGACTCCCGACTGGTCTCGACATTTTGAGCATGGGTTTAGCCAGGTGTTAGATTGGTTTTGGAAGTTGTCATCCCAAGAATACGAACGAGAGTTTACCTATCGTTTTGGAAAAGATTTTGCCGGTTATGAAGGAATGCTCATCATTGGCCGCTCTCAAGACCTTCAACCACGAGAACAGGATCGCCTTCGATGGCGACGAGATCGATTAATGGTGAACTCGAAACATATCTACTGTGTCACATTTGATGAACTGTATTCTACATTAAATACAAGGCTAACACTCATCGAGCGTTATCATGTCGTGAATCCAGATGAGTCACTTTAACGAACATACACTCGCTAAACAACCTAAGTTTTATTATGCACCGGATTGCTGCAACTCCTGGCGGTTGGACTCCTGATAGTGATGGGGTCATTTACATCCAACAAACCCCCGCCCCCATCGTCTTTATCACCGCCGCTGATACTGATATTCAAACCCTCTGTGTCGCCCGCCAACAACTTCCCGCTGACTTCCCCGAGATGCGGGTGGTGAACCTGCTGCAACTGCAACAGCAACTCACCCTGGATACCTACGCCGACGAGGTGTTGTCTCAGGCCAAGCTGATTATCCTGCGGCTGCTGGGGGGACGGGCCTATTGGAGTTATGGCTTAGAGGTGTTGCGGGAAACCGTCGAAATGAGCGGGAGTCATCTCATTGTTATGCCCGGTGATGATGGCATTGACCCGGATTTATGTAGTCATTCTACTCTGCCGCTGACCATTGTGAATCGGCTTTGGCAGTATTTTAATGAAGGGGGAGTTCGCAACTTTTGTAATGGCCTGAAATATGCCCAGGATAAGTGTTTAGATGGGGACAATTATCCCCCAGACCCGCAATCTGTGCCTCGGGTGGGACCCTATCCGGTGGCTGAGGTGAAGGATGCGATCGCCCGTGTGGGGATTATCTTTTACCGCGCCCATTATCTCTCCTCAAATACAAAACCCATTGATGCCCTTTGTCAAGCCCTAAGTCAACAAAATTTACAACCCGTTCCCCTCTATATTTCCTCTCTGCGAGATATGCAGGTTCAAGACCAAGTCATTGAGGTATTTTCTCAGGTTGACCTAATCCTTAATACCACCGGATTTTCCCTAGCTAAACTCGATCGCGAACAGCCCAATCTTGACCTCTGGCAAACTCTCAATCGCCCCGTGTTTCAGGTCATCCTCAGTGGTGGTGGCCGGGAACAATGGGACCGTGAAGTCCGGGGATTGTCGCCGCGAGATGTGGCCATGAATGTGGCCTTACCCGAAGTCGATGGCCGGATTATTACCCGGGCCGTGTCGTTCAAACAAATGTCCGAAAAAGACGATCGCCTCGAAACCGAAGTCGTCCGCTATGAACCCGTCGGCGATCGCATCCACTTCGTCGCTGAACTGGCAAAACATTGGGCCAACCTCATCAAAACCCCCGTTAACCAGCAACGGATTGCCCTGATTTTGCCCAACTATCCCAACAAAGACGCGCGACTGGCCAATGGTGTAGGTTTAGACACCCCCGCCAGTACCGTAGAAATCCTCAAACGCCTCAAAGCGGCAGGCTATTGCATCCCAGACGCGCCCCAAACCTCCGAGGACTTAATGACGCTTCTCACCTCCGGCGTCACCAATGACCCCGAAAGTCAGCAAATGCGCCCCGTCTATCAAACCCTCTCTCTACAAGACTATCAACGGGCGTTTCAACACCTCCCCGCCGCTGTCCGTGAGGGAATTGAACGCCGCTGGGGGAAACCCTCTGGGGACTTTGCGATCGCCGGCATCCAACGGGGCCATCTCTTCATCGGCATCCAACCGGCCCGAGGCTACGATCGCGACCCCAGCCTAAACTACCACGCCCCCGACCTCGAACCCACCCACGACTATCTCGCCTTCTACATCTGGCTACGACACCAGTTTCAGGTTCAAGCCGTCGTCCATGTGGGCAAACATGGCAACCTGGAATGGCTACCGGGCAAAAGTGTGGCCCTGTCGAATAGCTGTTACCCGGAAGCGGTCTTCGGTCCGCTGCCCCATTTCTACCCCTTTATTGTCAACGACCCCGGCGAAGGGTCCCAAGCCAAACGTCGCAGTCAAGCGGTGATTTTAGACCATCTCACGCCCCCAATGACACGGGCAGAACTTTATGGCAAATTGGATTGTTTAGAAGGCTTAATTGATGAATACTACGAAGCCGAAAGCTTAAATCCCACTCGTCTCAAAGACCTTTCAGGCCGCATTGAACGGCTAATTCAAGAAGAAAACCTCCATCGGGATTTAGGACTGAGTGAGGACTTAGAAGAAACAGTCCTCATGACTCAACTCGATGGCTATCTTTGCGAACTCAAAGAAGCCCAAATTCGCGATGGCCTACATATTTTTGGGGTCTGTCCTGAAGGAGACCCATTACGGGATTTAATCGTCTCCATTGCCCGCTGTCCCGGACGAGGACGAGTGGGCTTAACCCAAGCCCTGGCCCAGTCCTGGGGGTTGGACATTGACCCCCTCACCACCCCAGCCACAGACCCTTTAGAGGGGCGATTCCGCAATGTGGGGGATGCCGTGGCGGCGTTGGAAACGGAAGCGGCGCGACTGGTGGAGGGGATTATCGCGGGGAACCCCAGTCCGGTGGCTGCCCCAGTTCAGGAGTGCTTGCAGTGGATTGAAACGAGCTTATTGCCGGCCTTGCGAGGCTGCGATCGCGAACTGACGAACCTGGTTCGGGGCTTACGGGGCGAGTATATCCCCTCTGGGGCCTCGGGCGCACCCACTCGCGGCCGTCCCGAAGTGCTGCCGACAGGGCGCAACTTCTATTCCGTGGATATCCGCGCCATTCCCAGTGAAAGTGCTTGGGATGTGGGACGCAAAGCCGCAGAGGTCTTGATTGACCGCTATACCCAGGAAAACGGGGAATATCCCCAAACCCTGGGCTTATCCGTTTGGGGAACCTCAACCATGCGCACCGGGGGGGATGATATTGCCCAAGCCCTAGCGTTACTGGGGGTACAGCCAATTTGGGATGGTTTAGGGCGGCGTGTGGTGGATTTTGAGATTTTGCCCTTGTCGGTCTTGCAACGGCCCAGAGTGGATGTGACGCTGCGGATTTCGGGCTTTTTCCGGGATGCCTTTCCCAATTTAATTGACTTGTTTGATGCGGCGGTGGCGGCGGTGTCTCAGTTACCTGAGTCTCCTGAGGAGAATCCCTTGGCGGCCCAGGTGCAGCAGGAGTCGGCGTTTTGGCAGGGTGAGGGATTAAGTGAAGACAAGGCCCAACGGCGATCGCGCTATCGGGTGTTTGGGTCAAAACCGGGGGCCTATGGGGCCGGATTACAGGGGTTAATTGAGTCGCAAAATTGGTCTAGTGAAGCGGATTTAGCCCAAGCCTATATTAACTGGAGTAGTTACGCCTATGGGGGGCAGGGGGCGACCTCGGAACCTGAAGCCTTTGCGGCGCGATTGCAACAAATGCAAATTGTGTTGCAGAACCAGGATAATCGCGAACATGATTTGTTGGATTCCGATGATTACTATCAGTTTCAGGGGGGATTAACGGCGGCGGTGCGTCAGGCTCGGGGAACCTCGCCGGAAGTCTATTTTGGCGATAATTCTCGGGTGGAAAATCCCAAAGTGCGATCGCTGCGGGAGGAAATTGCCCGTGTCTATCGTTCGCGGGTGGTGAACCCCAAATGGATTGCTGGGGTGATGCGTCATGGCTATAAAGGGGCGTTTGAGATGGCCGCGACGGTGGATTTCCTCTTTGGCTATGACGTGACGACGGGGGCCGTTGAGGAGTTTATGTATGAGGGGGTGGCCCAAGCGTATGTGTTAGATGAGGCGGTTCAGGCGTTTGTGCAACAGAAGAATCCTTGGGCGTTACGGGATATGGCGGAACGATTGCTAGAGGCCCATCAGCGGGGACGTTGGGATTCGGCGAGTCGCCCGATGTTAGATGAGTTGCAACAGATTTCTCTGGAGGCGGAGGAGAAAATTGAAGCCACCTTATCAAATCAGAATGGGTGACGGGTTGAGGCCCTGTGTCTTAGCATCTCGGCGGGAAGCCCCGCGCTCTACCCAGTCGGGTGAGCGTCGGGATGAGAGCCAGGGGAAATGGAGGGGTTCGATGCCCCTCCATTTCCCGAATCGGAGGAGTCTTGCCGTTCGATGTATCGCCTCAAAACCGAAATGGTTACGCCCCCGCAACTGGCAATGAATTGACATCCTCCCACGCTAATTCAAAGAATATAGCGTGGGATTCCCACCATCACTCTGTCGGGGTTTCCTCTTTCTACGACTCGGCTTACCTTGAGGAGTT